>WNGI01005250.1_pt1 | contig 11638 bp, 14 predicted proteins | sample 5400621 | NCBI WGS metagenome assembly WNGI01 (sample SAMN13153374, study PRJNA577476) | soil metagenome | isolation source: 20 cm soil or saprolite under Garry oak tree replicate 1 | place: USA:California | collected 2016-06-15
GCCCGCCGCTCGTGACAACTTTGTCTCCGTTCTTGAGGGCGCCCAACATTACTTGGGTTTTCTTTTGGCGCCGCTGCGCGGGAAGGATCAACAAAACGTAAAAGATCACCATGATGATCAGCAGCGGCGCGAAGGCCATCAGCCCGCTGGCGCCTGTGGCCTGGACCATCCATAAGAAAGTTGCGAGTGAAGACGTCATGGACATCTCTGCGATCAGATCCTCCCGTTACGACATTTCCCAGACTTAATTCCAGCGGGCTCCAAGTCGCCGACGCGCCAAAGCGCTCTGGCGACGGAGCGTAGAGACCGCACCCGTACCGGCCTGCTTCAGGGTTGACCCGCTTCGATGCGAGCTTGCAGCTGTGAGGAGAATTCCGTTAGTTCCCCAAACGCGATAGCCTGTCGAATCTTAGCCATAATGTCAAGAAAAAACGCAACATTGTGGTGGGAGTTCAGGATCACCGCAAGGATTTCGTTGGCCAGATACAAATGCCGCAGGTACGCGCGCGAGTACGTGCGGCAGACCATGCAGGAGCAGCGCTCGTCAAGAGGCCGCGAATCATCGGCATAGATCGCGTTCTTGATGTTGATCCTGCCGGTGCTGGTGAACAAACAGCCGTTGCGGGCGTTGCGCGTTGGCAGGACGCAATCCATCATGTCGATGCCGCATTTGACGTAGTCAGTAAGTTGCTCGGGAAAGCCGACGCCCATCAGATAGCGGGGGCGGTCCGCGGGAAGCTCGGCGGTCGCCGTAGCCGCCATTTCGCACGAGAGTGTGTGGGGCTCGCCCACGGCAAGCCCTCCGACCGCGTAGCCGGGGAAATCGAGATCCACAAGCTGGCGCGCGCTCTCTCGCCGCAAGCCGGCGTGCATGCCGCCTTGCACGATCGCGAATAAAACCTGCCCCGGCGTGATGGCGTCAGGGTTCGCGCACCCCGATTCCATCGGGGCGCGGGCGTAATCGCGGCAGCGGCGCGCCCATTCCGTCGTGCGCTTCACAGCGGCAGAGGCGCGTTCGTGATCGGCGGGATACTCGATGCATTCATCGAGGACCATCGCGATGTCCGAGCCGAGCGCCTGCTGAATCTCGATGGACTTTTCCGGAGTGAGAGAATGCTCGGATCCATCGAGGTGCGAACGGAAAATCACACCGTCATCGGTGACTTTGCGGAGTTCGGCAAGGCTGAAGACTTGAAAGCCGCCGGAATCAGTGAGGATCGCGCCCGGCCAGGACATGAAGCGATGCATCCCCCCCAGACGGCGGATTCGTTCGTGGCCCGGGCGGAGATAAAGATGATACGTGTTGCCGAGCAGAATCTGGACGCCCAGATCGCCGAGCGCCTGCTGCGTAAGTCCCTTTACTGTGCCCTGCGTGCCGACTGGCATGAACGTGGGCGTGTCAATGACGCCGTGCGGGGTCGTGAGACGCCCTAGTCGCGCGCCGGTCGGATCGGTCTTCAAAACTTCGAAGCTAAATTCCATGCGTATATTTCGGCGGGCTCGAAGCGGAGCCCGCGCTCGTGTGAGTTTAGCAGGCCCGTGCGGTATCGCCGAGTCCAGCGGCGCGAAGGTAGTGTCCCTATTTTGTATCAGGGGGCCAGACATCCCTCACCATTAATTGGCAGAGGGCACGGGTTACTTGTCCGTTGCTGGGGCTGCAGATGTCACGGGATACGTGACTTCGCCGTTTTCGAGGGTCATAAGCAATATCGCGTTCTTCTCAACCCATTTGAACGGGACGCTCTTACGGTACCGCTGACCATAGGGCTCGGGGAATTCCCGAAGCCACTTTCGGAAGAATTCCTTCATCGAGCTTCCATGAGCGTAGCGCAGGTCAACATGGCCCAGATTATTTCGGTGGTCGAAGAACAAGTGCCCCACCTGCGCGTCTGTCCTCAATTTTTTCTTGCCGGTGTCCTTGTGGTATTGGTACTCGTAGCTGCCTCCATCGAATGCTGACTTTACTTCATGTTGGGACAAGTCAATGCCGGCAGCCAGCTTCTTTCCCAGATCCCGGACGAGTATCGAAGCGAAAACTTCCCAGTCAGAAGACATCGCCGCGCCCGGATGGTGCAGCTTGCGGGGCTCGTAGAGCCGCATACACAGAGTCCAAGAGGAACAATTATATTTGAAACCGCCTCCGGCTGGTAGGCTGCTCATATGCTTCGCCTTTCGGATACCCAGGCGGGGTCGGCCATCCGGTTTCATACGCTTTCTCCTCTAAATAGAGCGCGCATGCCGCCCTATCAAGTTTCTTATATGCCAGACCCCTGCATTCACAGTAATGCCGTAGGTTAGAGAGAATATTTGTGATTGCCAGACCATCTGAAACACGCTTCACTGATCCTAAGTAAGTTTTCGCAGTGTGGATGATGCGCGCTGTTCGATTCGTCCGCACACGTATCTCGTCTGCCGTGTCGTCGGATGCCGAAATCAATCCCGCGCGAGCCTCGATCACAAGATCGGTGCGACGTGGCTTGTTCTTCTGTCTTCTATTTGGCATTGCTCTCCTTGTGCGTCTAGGCGAACGATTGGCGATATCGACTTCCGCCGTCGGGATGGATAGGTTAGCCGCGCGAGCAGCAGCCGAGCTCGACAAATGTGCTTCGCGCTGCGCGGGGGGGTTCGCTTGCTTAAGCCACCCCTGCACTATACATTGGCCAGCCATGAAACCTGGAGCAGCACCCTCTCCTTCTTCCTGAATCTCAAACTGCCCGACAGCGGGTTTCGGAAGATTTCATGAAACGGCGAATCTCGGAAGTTTCTTACGACAAAAAGAAAGAAGCGATCCTTCATTGCCGTAGCGATCTCGTGTTCTTTGGGCGTCAGCGACAGAGTTCCTGTTTCCCCATTCAAGCCTTTGACCTCCACAGCTAGAAAGTCCTTACTCGGCTCGATCTCCAATCGGAAATCGTATCCGCAGCCAAGACTCGTGGTGTTCTGCACAGTGTACCCTTTGAACTCAGAACGACTGGGTCGAACTGATTCAAAGTATCGCTCCGCAGCCAAACCAGTGATCAGTCGCTGGGCGAAATGCGATTGGCGGTCGCCGGGTTTCTTTTTGCGTTGGACCTCGCTCCAAGCGTTTTCATCGTACCCGACGAAAGATTCGACCAAACCGGTGAATGATTCGAGGTCTAAGCTCTTGTAATCATCAAATACTCTCAAGCAGTACGTACGGGTCTTGCGTTTGTGCCAACCCTTCCGGCGATTCGGAAACAACGGATCGAATTCATCGCGATAGTTCTTTATCGACGCCGGCTTTGATCCCATCGCGTACCCAATAACATTGAATGCTTCTACGAAGCTGCCAAACCCAAGGCGCTTCAAACCAATCGAATCGTACTTCGAGAGATACAGGCCAACCAGTATCAATTTCTCACGCGTAGCGATTCTCTGTGGGCTCAGTTCCATGTCTCAAACGTGAGCCTCATGCGCGCCGCCATGCCCAAACAAATACATGCACGGGAATGGCCTTCCGCTGTCCAACTGTTACCAAGTCCGGCTTCCCTGGTAAATTGCGAGGACAGCTGCGATATCTAATTCCCATTCGTTTCACAATGCCGCGCACAATCATCTCGGGCCGTGTCCCGCTGGAACGGACCCGGCGCATAATGTCGCTCCGTTGACTAGGATTGAATGTATCCATCATCCTTCCTTATGGCCTAATGTAGGACAAACTTTCGATCAACGCTACCATTTTGGGAATCTATCTTTTCAATCCAGCGGTCCGAACCGCGCGATGAGAACCCTAATTTAAGACACTACCGGCACCGTGCCCTTACAACAGTGCGTTATTCAATACTTACCGGCAGCGCAGGAATCGCGGCGATCAGAGATTGCGTGTAGGGATGAGTGGGCGCACCGAGGATCTGCGCCGCAGCTCCCGTTTCTACGATGCGGCCGCCTTGCATTACGGCGATGCGCGTGGCGAGCTGCGCTACGACGGGCAGGCTGTGCGAAATCAGCAGGTAGGTGAGGGCAAAATCGCGCTGCAAATTTTGGAGCAGCTCCAAGATTTGCGCGCCGACGGAAACGTCTAGTGCGGAGACAGGTTCGTCGGCCACGACCAGGCGCGGGCGCAGCACCAGGGCGCGGGCGATGCCGATGCGCTGCCGCTGGCCGCCGGAAAATTCGTGCGGGTAGCGCGTGAGCGCGTCCTCGCCCATGCCGACCGCGCGCAGAACTTCGGCCACACGCTCGCGGCGCCCGGCGCGGGTGAGACGCGGTTCGTGAATCTCGAGCGGCTCGCTGACAATCGTCCCGACGCGCATTCTCGGATCGAGCGAGGCGAACGGATCCTGAAACACCATCTGCATTTCGCGCCGAAGAGCGCGCAGGTTCGCGCCGCGCGCGGCCAGGAAATCGCGGCCCTCGACGCGCAGTTCGCCCGAGTCCGGCTCGATCAGGCGCAGCAGCATGCGCGCAAGCGTGGTTTTGCCGCTGCCGGATTCACCGACAATCGCGAGCGTTTCACCGGCGGCGAGTTCGAGGCTCACATCGGCGACAGCCGTGACGCGCGCGCGAGCGCCCCGATACGATCGGTGCAGGCCCATCGCAAAAGTTCCTCCCGGCGCGGGAAATGTCTTCCTTAGATTTCGGGCTTCGAGTAGGGGCGCAGTCATCGTTGAGGATGGTTGCATAAGAGCTCAGGAACGGTTTGTGGGTCGCGGCTTCAGCCGCGACATGGAGCCAGCAATTTTGAAGTGGCTTTAGCCACTGAAGTGCCGAATTTCGGAGTGCCACTCAAGTTCTCTAGCCTACCAAGACGTCAGGGCTTAAAAGCCCTTCTTCTCACCCAACTTATTGTCGGACCTGAAGGTCCGACCCACAAATCTTCAGAACGGAAAATCATTCCGGCTTCTCCGCGACGAGCAACAGAGTCGTATGCAGGAATTCGAGGCCGCCAGTTTTTTCCGAGTGGCGCGGTTGAAGACCCGATGTGTCGTGAGCCATGATTCCTTCCATCATGCGGCGAACCTGGACGTAGTCCGCATCGCCAGGAGCGATCCCGGCATTTCGCATCCAGAGGTTGAAATCGTACCAATGCTGGCGCGATTCTTCCGAAAGCAGACGCAACCCGGCATCTCGGATCAGCGTGTGGAACTGCGCCACGCTCTGCGCGTTGGTATGGGACGGGTCGCGAGCGCGCTCAATCGCGTTTTGGATCGCGCCGCCAGGGCCTTCCGGCACAATGATGTCGGCGATGGCAACGCGGCCGCCGGGGCGCAGCACGCGCGCCATCTCCGCCAGGGCGCGCGCCGGTTCCGTCATGTGATGGAATGCGTAGCCGCAAGCCACGACGCCCGCAACGCAGTCCGCGAACGGCAGCGCGTAGACATCGCCGGTGACAAACTCAATGTTGGTGAGGCCTGCCTGAGCGGATTCCGCGCGCGCCTTCTCGATCATCGCCGGAGTCAGATCCACGCCGACGGCACTGCGAACGCGGGGAGCAAAAGGCCGGGTGAACGTGCCGGGACCGCAGGCAACGTCAACAACCAGCGCTTCGCAGGCGCGCGCAAGGCCCGCCGTGGCAAGTTCCGCTAAACGCTCGCCTTCCTCCACACGCATGGTGCGCGCGGTTTCCGCAAACACTTCCGCGGTGGCCGTGAAGCGCTCGCGAATTTTTTCCAGATGATTCGGTTCAGTGGTCATCGCATCGTTTCCTCAAGAATATTTTCCACCAAGATGCAGCGCGCATGGTGTTGGGGCCCCGCGTTGCGCAATCCCGGCATGGCCACAGCGCACTCGGCGCGGCGCAGCGCGCAACGCGGTTCAAACGCGCAGCCGGAGGGCAGCGCCATGAGTGACGGCACCGTGCCGGGAATCGGCTCGAGCTTGTGGCGCACGAGTTGCGGCGATGCGCGCAGCAGTCCGGCGGTGTACGGATGCCGCGGCCGCTCGAGCACTTCGCGTGCGGGGCCTTCTTCCACGATGCGCCCGGCGTAAGTGACGGCGATGCGGTCCGCGACCTGCGCGACTACGCCCAGATCGTGCGTGATTAACAGTAGCGTAAGGCCGAGGTCGCGCCGCAGTCGCGCCAGCAAATCGAGAATTTGTTTCTGCACGGTCACGTCGAGCGCCGTCGTAGGTTCGTCGGCGATGAGCAAGCGTGGCCCGCCGGAGGACTCGCGCCCGTCACCCGCACCCGCCGCAAGAGCCATCGCGATCATCGCGCGCTGCCGCAAGCCACCGGAAAGTTGATGGGGATATTGCCGGGCACGCAAAGCAGGCTCCGGCACGGCGGCGCGGCCTAGCGCGGCCAACACCCGGCGGTCCACTTCCGCGCGCGCGAGGCCCGCGTTGTGCGCGCGAATCGCCTCCGCGATCTGCGCGCCCACGCGCATGACGGGATTGAGCGCGGTCATCGGCTCCTGAAAAATCATGGCGACATCGCGCCCGCGCGTGGCCACCCTTTCGCGTTCCGGCAGCACAAGCAGATTCACGCGCGAAGTTTCCCCAGCGTTTGCGCCCGCAAGCCACGCCTCTCCGCGGACTCGTGCGCCGGGCGGCAGCAGCCCCATCAGCGCGAGCGCGAGCATGGATTTCCCGCTGCCTGATTCGCCGACCAATCCGAGCGACTCGCCGGCTTCGAGTGCGAACGATACGTCGTCCACGGGACGAATCCATCCCGAAGGCGTGGGAAGCTCGACGGTGAGACCACGCAGCTCAATGAGTGCCGACATCCCTACATCATAAGACGAATCTTGCACTGCGGGGCAATATCCGGCAGTGGATTCATTTGAATTCCAATCTTCCGATGAACTATATACTTATCCCTATGCAGCCGACTGATGCGCAATCTACCTCGATTGAACCGATGGTTGAACAGGACTGGCCAACTGTCCGGGCAATTTACATAGAAGGAATCAACACCGGAAACGCTACGTTCGAAAAATCGCCTCCCGAATGGGCGTCCTGGGATGCGGGCCATCTCCGTGCCTGCAGGCTCGTGGCACGTTCGGGAGATGGTGTGCTCGGGTGGGCTGCTCTCAGTACGGTTTCGAGCAGGTGCGTGTACGCGGGGGTCGCAGAAGTTAGTGTATATGTCGCTCGGCGATCGCGAGGCCAGGGAGTAGGGACGAAGCTATTAGCCTCGCTCGTAGAAGCTTCGGAACGCGAGGGGATCTGGACCTTGCAGGCGGGCATTTTCCCGGAAAATGTTTCCAGTGTGGAATTGCACAAGCGTCACGGATTTCGCATTGTGGGTACGAGGGAAAAGCTTGGCTCCATGGACGGGCGTTGGCGGGATGTCCTCCTGCTGGAGCGCAGGAGCACGGTCTCAGGTATCTAGCGAATCTCGCCTTTAGTGAGGCGACGATTGGCCGGCAAGGTCCCTGCCTTCGAGGATCACGGCCTGGAATGCCGCGTCCGCCCGAGTTCCGTTTTGTACGAGTTCTTTAAGTTTGTTGGTCAGATCCTTTACACGAGGGTCGTCGGGGTTCTTGTTGCCCTGCAGGCTTTGCGCTGATGCCGACAATTGTTTCGCTTTTTGAATGAGGTCGCGCCCCTGCGAGACATATGCCAGCTTGGCGGCGTACATCTTTTGTTCCCACTGGCTCCGCCCAGGAAAGTTGAAGTCGACCCCCTCCAAAACAGCTTTCATTAGCGTCGCTCGATCCATCGAATCGATTTTGTTGACCAACGATTCCACCCGAGCCAATTCGTCCGTCGGCGCTGCGCTCGCGCCTGGTTTGGCGGGAACCTTGGAATTGCTTACCTCCCCGAGGACAGGAGAGGCGGGGACTGAGGCGGAGGGGATGTCGTCATTGGTGAGGGTCTTTCTGGCTGGCGTATTGCCTTTTTCTTTTTGCAATTTCCTGGCCAGGTCGCCAAGTGAAGGCGAGTCTTGACTGTGCCCTGGCAGGCAAAAAAACAAGATCATCACGGATGCCGACAAGAAACTCATCTTACGAAGCATAATCTCCTCCAACGGCTGTGGACTTCCCTGCCGGCAAACAAAGCGAACTACCCATTCCGTCCATACTCGCCCGTGAAATGGAGGGAAGCTATGGGCCGAAAGTACCGCCATGGCGAAAGGAATAACACGGGACAGGATGGCTCTCTTGAATCTCTTCTACGGAAGAGCGTTCAGCCGAGGGAATTACTTATGAAACGCCACAAAAATGAGCAGCACGCTTCTTACCTTGGCTTTGCCAAGGAGCCTGGCAAGGGGTCCGAAAGCCGGCATGCATCAGGCCGAACAACGCAGCAGTAATTCCCACCGGCAGTGACCTGAATCGAAACATACGCGCTAGTAGAGATCGGTGCACAAACAAAAACCATTCCTCATTGAACCCGCCGCTGCATACCATTACACTGCTAGCAGACATCAGAAAGTCAGAGCGCGGTTCGCTCGATTCTGAAATGGTATCGGACCCTCATTCCACACTGGATTGGAAAGCGCTGTTCCGCGTGCCCGGATTTCCCTTCTTTTTTTTCGCCATGTTCGTGTCCCTGTTCGGCACAGGAATGAATTTCGCTGGGGTTACCTGGTACGTTCTCGGCGCGACGCATTCGACAGTGAAGGTCAGCCTGATCGTGATCCTGGTGACGCTGCCGGGGTTGGTGGTGCCTCCGTTTGGCGGCGTGCTGATCGACCGGGTGGACCGGCGCTACCTGGGGGTCACGCTCGACGCGGCGCGCGCGGTAATCGTTCTGGGCACGGCAGCGCTGGCCTACATGGGCTGCCTGTCCATGTGGGAACTCTACTCGATGGTTTTTCTGCTGGGAGTAGGATTTGCGGTTTACTGGTCCACGACGAACGCCTTGGTGCAGGAACTTGTCCCGAGAGAACAACTCTTGACGGCGAATGCCACCGTCCTGATCGCGGTGCAGGGCGGGATGACCGCGGCCGGCGCGCTGGTTGGATTCACCTTTGATCGTGCCGGGCTCGCTGGAATCCTGGGAATTGACGGCACCACATACCTGATTTCGGCCGTTTGCCTGTTGCTGTTGCGGCACGGGTACCACGCGCCGCAGGACGCGCACAACACCCGGCTCGCCTCTGCGGCCCCGACGATTGAAGCGCCTCCCGAAATGTCCGAACCATCGCTCATGCGCACCGATGAGGATCTGTTCGCGCCATCGCGCGTTCTCGCCGACATCGCCGAAGGGCTGACGTACCTGCAACAACAGCCGCGCGTGCTTGCGCTCGGGATCACGTATGCGTGCATGATGGCCGGAGTGATCAGCGCGAATGTTCTGGTGGTGGCCCTGGCGAAGGATTTGCTCGCTACAGGCCCGGGGGGATACGGATACATCGAGATGGGTTGGGCCTTCGGTGCGATTGTGGGAGGCTTAGCGGCGAGCGCGGCTGCGCGAAAGAGACCCTACCGCGTGCTGGTATTGGCCCTGGCGATTCTGGCCGCGGGTCACACGCTGTTTCCCTTTGCGCGAACGCTGGCCGCGGCCGTGGCGATGAACGCGCTATTCGGGGTGTGCCGTGCGTTGGTCGGCGTCCTGACGCAGTCCTCGATTATGACGACGGTGCCGCGGCGGCTCATGGGCCGGACGCAATCCGCATTTTCGATGATGGCGACGGTCCTGCAGGTGATCATGAGTTTTGCGCTTGGATGGTTCGCGCAACACGTTTCCCTTTCCGCCGCTTTTGTGCTGCTCGGCACGATCTATGGCGGCGGTGTGATTGCGGCCCTGCGGGCGAGGACGCTCTCGATAAATCCGCAGGGGACGCCGACGCCGGCAGCGGGTTGAAGTGAAGTGCGCGCAGGAGTGATTCCATGAAAGTGTTCATCGCGGGCGCAAGCGGTGTGCTGGGCAGGCGGCTGATCCGGCAACTTACCGTGCGAGGCCACTCCGTGGTTGGACAGGTCCGCAGCGCGAAGGCCGAAAGCGTTGTGCAGGCATTGGGCGGCGAGCCGCGACACGCGGATTTGTTTGACGCCGAATCACTGGCAAAAGCAGCGGCCGGCTGCGACACCTTGATTCATGCGGCCACGGCCATTCCCACAAAATCCAAGACGAATCCTGCCGACTGGGCGATGAACGACCACATTCGGCGCAAAGGAACGCGATGTCTCACTGAAGCCGCCGCGAAAATCGGCGCGAAAACATATCTGCAGCAGAGCATTGCGTGGATCGCGCGGCCCAAGGATGACTCCGCGTTTGATGAAGACTCTCCGGCTGTTCCGGACCCGGCGATTCAATCGGCCATCGATGCGGAAGCGATTGCGCGCGAAGCAGGAGCAGTGGACGGATTCACGGTCGCGATTCTGCGTGGTGGCTTCTTTTACGACTACGAATCCGCGCACATGCGAATGTTGGCGGACGGCTTGCGAAAACGCCAGATGCCCATTATCGGCACGGGCGAAGCTGTGTGGGCAATGATTCACACCGATGATGCCGCGAGCGCCTTCGTGGCCGTCGCCGAACAGCCGAAAAACGGCGTGTGGCATATCGTGGACAACGAACTGGTCACCGTGCGCGCGTTCCTTGGGGAATTCGCTTCGCGGCTGGGCGCGCCCCCTCCGCGCCGTACTCCCACTTGGCTGGCGAGATGGATTGCGGGCGAGCAAGCAGTCGCTTATTTCACACGGTCGACGCGGACGACCAATGCGCGGCTCAGACACGATTTCGGCTGGACGCCGCACTACGCCACGTACCGCGAAGGGCTCGACCAGATCGTCGCCGCGTTGAAAACCGAATCGGCGGGCAATGCCGCCGCACAAGCTGCGGGCGGTTGAAGGGGCACGGATGTCCACCTGCGCGGGGCCAGCTTCCCCGGAACAACGGAGACCTAAAATTTGCGAAGCCTGTGGCCAGGAATTCTTGTGCGGCGCGACGGCCCCAGGATGTTGGTGCGAGGAAATCCATCTTACTGCCGCGGCGCGCGAAGAAATTGCACGCCGCTACCGCGAATGTCTGTGCCGCAGTTGTCTCGCACACTTCGCCGCGAATGAACGAATGGCAAATCCGGAGAGAACGCGATAGCATGAATGGAACGAGGAACTGCAATGCTTGTAAAAATCGAAGCCTACAACGACGGCGAATTCTGGTGCGCTCGGGGAATCGGTGAGGACATTTTCACGCAAGGCAAGACCGTGGATGAACTTTACGCCAACATCAAGGAAGCCGTAGCGCTGCACTTCGAAAACGGCTCACACCCGGTCGAGATCGATATTCTGGTTGTGTCCGAACTGAAATTGAACCATGCCCCGGCTGCCACAGATTAGCGGCCGCACGCTCATCCGACTACTCCACGCGTTAGGGTACGAAACTGTGCGCCAGCGCGGGAGCCACGTACGTTTGCGTAAGATGACACCAATCGGCGAACACAACATCACGGTTCCAGACCACAAGACACTTGCCAAAGGGACCTTGAACGACCTCCTAACGCAGGTGAGTCTTTGGAACGCGATATCGAAGCAAGAATTGCTCAATCAGCTTGGCTAGGCAGTGTTCGAAGAGGATAGATCGGGGTTTCACTCCACCTGCAAATCAAAAAACAATCCGAGATTGCCAAGTGGTACGGAAAAACTCAGAGGTAATCGCGAGAAGCGCCTTCGAGGAAGGCGCGGAGCTTGCGCGAACGCGAGGGGTGGCGCAGCTTGCGCAGCGCCTTCGCTTCGATCTGGCGGATGCGCTCGCGCGTGACTGCGAACGACTGGCCGACTTCCTC
>WNGI01012760.1_pt1 | contig 11637 bp, 13 predicted proteins | sample 5400621 | NCBI WGS metagenome assembly WNGI01 (sample SAMN13153374, study PRJNA577476) | soil metagenome | isolation source: 20 cm soil or saprolite under Garry oak tree replicate 1 | place: USA:California | collected 2016-06-15
CTGGGTAACGCAGCGGGACGACCACTCATCAACGCGGTAGGTAGGCCGAGAGTTGTGATCAACGGGACGTGTCTAGACTATCTGGCAGAATCCTTCATGGCAGGAGACCCATACAATGGAGGTGGGTTCGTGATCCTCAACGGCTTGAAACCTTCCTTTGACGGGAGGTTCGTAGAGCAGGAATATCCCTATCCAGGAGGCAATTTGTTCTCGCTAGCCTCAGGCGGGGCCATATTCATCCGGGACCCTCATCGTAGTGTGTCAAGAGATCAGCTCAACGGCGGACGATTGGTTGACTCAACCCCGAAAGATTGGGAGCTGATTCTGCCATATCTGGAAGAGAACGAGCAACTGTTCGGCATATCAATTGAGAGGAACCTATTGACTGTCGATGGAAAAATCTTGGATCCATGCCAAGTCTATCGTAAGGTCGAGCCCACATCACTGCAAGAACTAGCCTAGTCAGTTCCGACGAGGCCCCCTCTTGCCCGGACGTAGTTTCTCCAAGGCGCATAGCTGGTGAAACTGTTTGAAGAGGACCTGGTCTATTCTAAGACCCGTCTGCTGCTTAGACATCTCGACCATACAAGATGTCGAGACCATTGACTAAAGCAAGAGAGCAGACCAACAACCATGTTAGTGCGACTTGCTAGCCACGAAACCCAAGACCGCCCCCTCCGGAACGACTCCACCGGGGTCTTAGAGACGAATCTTTGAGGCGTTCCAACCTATTAGGTCAATCTCACGTTTCGGCAGGTGGGCCTCTACGCTTCTTCCTCTGATCGAACATTTTCTGCCCGGTCTGCAACCCTACTCCAACATTACCTCGCTCAGGTCTGCTGAGTTTCCCCATCACCGTGTTGTAACAAAGCGCCGAGTTGCAAGTGAAGAAGTAGTAGTTCTTTCCGGCTGTCACCACAAGGTGGCATTTGAAACTGCCAGGAGGAACCCTGCCGCATACCATGCACTTCAAGGAGTCATTATCGCGCGCCTCGTTCAACAGTTTCTCTCTCAGAACGAGCATTTGTTGTTGTGATGGAGGAATCCCAGAGGCCAACTCTCTCGGCGAATACTGATATTTTAGCCCAGAAGTGGCGCGTTCTACTTCGGTCGGACTCGAAGGGCCTGTTCGCTCCTTCGTCGTTCGTGTTTGGATGCGTTTCAGGAGGTCGGCATAGTTGGCCCCCTCGGGAGAAACGCTGACGGCCGAATTACATTTCTCGCAAAGAAGCACTATCGCTGGCTCTGGATCGTCTGGATAATCGACGATGGTCGTAACTCCGTTTGAAACGGTTCCGCACTTCGGACAGTCGCCGAAAAGATTCTCTGTTGGGATTGGCATGAAACTGTACCTGGGAAAGTTGCGGTGTCCTTAGGTTCTTAATGTGCTCGCTGGCTCTTAGAGTACAGGGGAAAAGATTGCCCGAACAAGACGAAATCTCTTTCCAGATCGCCGGTAGGAGAATTCCTTTCGTCAAATTGGAGAATAAGCCCAGCGGGCAATACATTTACTTCCCAATTTCCAACGACGGCCTTCATTATTCGCTTCATCCCGTCGGGAATCCCCATCTTAGGAACAAGTTCGGGCAACTTGCAGAGCTTGATCTCGAAGAGCTCAAGCGAACCACGGTAGAGGATTTCATGACTCTGTTTAGATACCCGAGTCATAATCGTGATGTGCTTGTCTTACCTCTTCCAAACGATTTCGGAGCTTGGCTCGGAGACATCTTTGATATCCCCTCATTCTTAGGCAGACTATTCTCAGCCAAGTCTCTCTACGTCATGAAGGCGGGTAGGCTCCCAGAGTTCTTCCAAGCCAAGCCGGGAAAGTATGTGATAATTGACCCGCTAAAGGACGCGGTGATGATGCAATTCGAAGGAAATCCGTTCGGACCCCTCAATTTTCCCTTGAACGAAGGTCCGAGCAATCCTCGGATGAAGAATGTGTTCTCAATCAACTTGCGAATACAGAAAGCGCTTAGCAAACTCCCCGATTCTCAATTCCCGAATATTATGCCCGATGAGTTCACTATCTCACAGATTGGAGCTCAGATCAAAGCGGTATTTGATCAGGTTCAGGTCATCAGATGGCGAGAAGGAGGTCAAGAACTCCCTCGCGGTCCAATGATACGATATTTTCGTCGAAGAAGATTCAGTTTCTAAAGAGCGGCACTCGTTGTAGGCGGCTTCCTACGATAGCGTGACTCTCGAGGACTGCATCAATACCTTCAGCATTCTCCGAGGGCTCCTGCCCATGATAGGAGTGTCGTACTCATCCAAAGCGAACTCAAGGAAAGAACCCGGGACAGAGGTAAATTCTCGACTCAGACTAGGAAGCCAATCGCGCGAGGTTGTCGCGGATAGCTTCGTACAGTTGATCCCTCTTTCTGTCAGAATAGTTGTCGTAGCCTAGTTCCAGGATTCTGTACCCTTTCTTCCGTAAGAGTAATCGTAACTCTTCATCCTTCGCCATCTGCGCTGTTCCGAGATGGACCCTGCCATCGACGAATACGAGCAATGGTCTAGACTCCAGCGAGAAGTAGAAGTCTGCTGTGGTGATGGGTATCTCGACCTGCGTCTGGTAATGTATTTCGTTGTCTACTAGTTTGATTGCGAGTTCTTGTTCCATTCGCGAGGGGTTGGCGTGTAGTCGTTCGCGCCAGTCGCTCCGCTGACTCGACATCTTTGAAGTTGAGCAGTCTTTCGGCTATTGCTCAGACACGAGAGCGAAACTGCTGATGGGCCCAGAGCTCAATGAGCAAAAAACAACCATCAAGGGTTCAAGATCTTAAATGGAAAAACGTGGTGCGTTTGAGGGATCGTTGAACCGAACTGTAATTGCAATGCCAGTTAAGGAAGCTGAAACGAAGGCAACGGTGTTCTCTAAGTCGTTCGCCAGCACCTTGACTCACCTACTTTCCCAGTTTCCGAAACAATATTGGCCCTTCTTTCCCACTTACATGACTAGGCCATTCAGGATTAAAGCAATAGTCGCTTCCAACGGCATTGCAATCAGATACGTTAGACCCGCCGCCAAATTGAGAGTTGTTGGCTCGCCCGTTAAGGGAAGCCTAGAAGGATCAATCTTCCCTCTTTTCGGCGCTAGCAACATGTTCCTCCTAGAAAACGCCCACGAAGTCTCGATTTCGCACATGAGGCTTGCAAATCAAGCATTTGCGGATTCCCACAAATTGACCGGTGGTACTAACATAGTCTGTCCGTCGGATTTCGGAGTGGCAGAGGTGAGAGGAAATGTTCAGTCCAGCTTTGAAGATGTTCAGTTTGCTTGGAGGATAGGGCGACGAGATTCGATCATTTACGAATACCTTCTCTTGATCTTCAGTCCCCCCGCAACCGACATGATTGACGCACGATTCGGGTCACGGCATGCGGAGTCGCTCTTTGAGAACTTCCTTTCGTGGAGAATTTTTGACCCGTCGAATCCGAAATCGTTTCAATTAGACTATGCGAGGTTCCTTTTGTTTGCTTCAAAGATGTTGGAGAAGCAATTTGCAGAATTGATTCAGAGGACCGATGTCGAGGAAGCTGAGCTTCAGGAGTTCCTGTGCGACCACAGGACTATCCTCACCTCAAAGCTCGGATACCAGTTGGCGCGATGTAAGGTAAATCTGACCCCGAAGGATATTGCAGATTTCGTTCTTACATTTGGGTCCCCTCCCGTAAAATCACTGGCAGTCGAAATCGAACCCAGCTACTACGAAGTGATTACATCCACGGGAAAACAATCTTCCAGACTGAATGGAGCAATAGACCAAGCTAGAAGGTACATCAAAGCTATCGGCGAACAGAAGGACCAGAATAGCGTGTCCGAGGTAAATGGTCTTGTGGTGATCGGGCGGTCAGCATCTATGGACTCAATCCGCCGGGAGCAGCTAGTGAGACTAAACCAATCACTGTTCTCAGAGCGCATCAGCATAATCACATTCGATGAGCTTCTCGACAACATTCAGTTGAGGCGCGCAGAACTTGAGAGGATAGAACGCGATCTGTCCGCGGGCACTAAGGAGGAATAATGAGGACTGAACTGCCTACCGTTCTATCGGTCGCAAGTGTTCGATGGAGGTCGTTGCAGAAACCCTCGTCGAGTCAGATCCGACTTAGGTCTGGAACTGACTCATGGTCGCCGCGCGGTACAGCCCGTTTGATCTTCCTTCGCACGCTTCATTGGCAATGGTCTAGGAGAAAAATGGGACACTCGTTTGGTCGGAAGGCATCTTCAATTGCTTGAATGTCCGGCTCGACGCGCCAAGTACAGGTAGCCCTGGGATACGGCAACTGAACCGAACCCAAGGTAGAACCCTCAGAAGTGAACGAAGACATCCACCCTGGTCCAGCAGAAAGAAAAACCCCTCGAAAGAACAGCAAGAGTCCGAAAAGGAGCGTTATCCTATCATGGATAAGAGGGTGTCCAAAGCGTTTCAGTTTGCCACGCGAAAAGCGTGGCGTAGGTGGCTAGAACGGAACCATGCTTCGAAGAAGGAGGTCTTGCTGATCCTCTACAAGAGAGAGCCGAAGACCGGAACGTTCTCGAATCTTGACGCGATCGAAGAAGCACTCTGTTTCGGATGGATCGATGGCTGGTTTAGACCTCTAGATTCCGAACGCAAGGTCCAACGACATACTCCGAGACGCAAGGGATCTAGCTGGTCAGACTACAGCATAGCGCGGGCCTGGAAGTTGCTGGGAGAGAAGAAGATGACTCCCGCAGGTCGCGCGAAGCTTCCAGCTGATGTCCTCTCAGTTTGGAAGGAGCACAGGCCAAGAGTGCTCGAGGTTATTCCTCAGAACAGAGCGATACGGTTCGCAGAGGAAAGGATCGACTATCTCTCAAAAGTCACTAGACCAGCGTTGACGCCATGATCGCCTACGCGGATGTGTAGCGTCAAGAATATTCAAATCGCACTCCGGACCTGGGTACATTCCAGGTAGTGGCCGTTTCCCGAGTCCATCCATGATCCCATCGAAGGGGTAATCTTCGATCTAGACGGGACCGTCGTGGACAGAGATCGTCTTGTTGTTCATTGCACCCTTGAAGTTGCCAAGGGGCTACTCGGTAAGACCCTGAATCCTGATCAGATCTCTTGGGGCCTCCACGAGACAGATACGATTCGAAGACTCACGGGTGAACTCTCGCTGGATCATTCCGAACAAGCACTCGACGCCTACACTGAGTGCCTGAAGACTAACCTGAAAATGTGGGAGGTGTTCCCAGGAATCCCAGGACTATTAGAGAGGCTCGGAGAATCCGGCAAGCAGGTTGCGTTGGTGACATCGGTTCCGAACAGAACCCTGGTCCGTGAAGCTTTGGAGGGTCTAACATTGAAGCGCTACTTTGCAGCGGTGGTGACGGGGGAGGATGTGACGAGGTACAAGCCGGACCCTGAAGGCATCCAGATGGTCCTTGAGAGAATGGGGGTTCGGCCGAGCAGGGTGATCATGGTTGGCGATTCGGCCTCCGATATTCAAGCCGGGAGGAACGCGGGAGTAATCACTGGCGCAGCCCTCTGGGGTTCGAAGGCGATGAGGGACTTGTGGGGCCCTATAGCCTCAGAGGCAAGGCCCGATTTCGAATTTCAGACAGTGGCGGAGTTTGACCGCTTCCTGTTTCCAGCCCGGGTCTGATCAATCCGACCCAGGAACGTATTCAAAGCGGTGATGAACCGGCCAAAATCAGGCTGGGAAACATTGTGCCCCGAATCGCTGAATATGATTACCTCCAGGTTCCGCAGATGTTGATGGTACTTGTCAACGTGCTCCTTCTTGAGTAGAGCGTCAGGCTGTCCTCCTCCAATCACTAGAACGGGACAGTCTATCCTGTCCAAGTCTTCCCAGAGTAAGACTTCTGAAGATTCCTTTTCCAGCCCGCGGAGGGCCGTGATCCTGTCTGGCCTGTCCATTATTGAGGGGTCGGACGCCCACCGCTCCGCCCAACCGGCGGAATATTTTGGATGACTAGCTTGATAGTCGAGGAGTATTAGCCCAGAGAGTTTCTCAGGGTGTCGAGACGCAAATCCGATGGAGTAGGGTACTCCCATGGACCAGCCCACGAGACAGAAATTCGTCAGGCGCAGATGATCAACAAGGGCTTCAATGTCTGAGACGTTGTCGTTGAATGTGTAGCCAGATTCAGGGATGTCGCTCTGGCCTCGGCCCCGGAGCCTTACCGAGATGCACCTCCTCGGGGCAAGCGCCTCCATCTCTGGCAGGAAGCCCTCGGTCCCTCCATAGGCACCGTGTATGTAGACTAGCGGAGTAAGCCTGGACGGGGTGTCTGGCGCGCTTTCAGTGTAGTGGAGTCTAACGGTGCCGTTCATGGCGTAGCCCTCGCGAATCAGAGGACCAGTCAACTGGTCGGGCTCCCCCTACCCGATTCTTTTGCGGAACGCCTCAAAGAGTTCGGGCTTCTTCCAGTCTCGGGATCGGACTCTTCCTTTTATCATAGTACAGCAACTGGTCAGCTAGTCATCCGGAGTCTGTTCGGGTGTAGTCAGAGTCTGCGTGCCATGATTAGAGAGTCGAGAAATCTTCCATTCCTGTAAACCTTCCCAGGAATAGTTCCCACTCTCTTGAACCCAGCTTTCTCGTAGACATGGATCGTGGCCTTGTTTGTGGAGAGAAACTCGACATCCACTGTTTTCAGACCTTGCCTCCTGGCCTCTGCCAGGAGAACTCTCACCATCTCTCGTCCTATGCCTAAACCCCTGTACGCTTCTCTGACCGTAAGCCCGAGATGACCGTGATGCCTCGTCTCACTGTACGACCCTCGCGTTATGTCGCCATTACCTGCAACCACACCGTCAACCTCCGCTAGAACGCTTATCTTGTCTCCCTCCTTGACCCTTCTGGATAGTTCGTACAGCCAGTCAGCCTCCTGTCTTCTTGTCAGCCGCGACTCGAAACCAGTGAATAGTTGAGAACTCTCGTCCCGGTTCTTCTCATGCACAAGGCCATTGATGTAAGCCAGAAGCTTGTCCAGATCCCCAGAGCCTGCTCCACGTAAGACGACTCTTCTGCCGTCGCCAAGCGTGAACTTCCGGAATGCTCGACGAGCTTTCAAAGGTTCTCAGCCCGGAGAGATAATGCTCTCATCCACGACCTATATGCGTGATGTTGAGGCTATTCGTCCTCACGGATGATCCTGAGTCGTTCCTAGTTACTGACTGTCAGGTTCTCGATCCTCTTGGTTATGTTGGGTATGGGCCATAGGTGTAGGTTGAGCTTTGTCTTCTCTCTGTGTTCTCGCCGTTGGCGTCCCGAACTGTTACCATTTACCGTTACCAGACCCGTTACCAATCAAGAAATGTCAGTAGTCGCTCCTCGCGACACGGACTGCCGAAACCGGAATCCGCCGGGGGAAAGAGGCTGTGGTCGGGCCCGTTAGTCTCCGTAGTAGTTCTTGTTCGGTTAGGACTGTGAGGCCTGGTATTCGTTTGGAAGTGTTCCTTGTTCTCGGTTGCCAGCGGCGTAGCCTTTTTGGAGCGCTGCGGGCTCCGACTATGAGGTCTCGGGTCTCGATCCCTCTCCCAGACTTCTCCAGCCCGGAGAGTAGCTTTGCCGCAAGCTCAGGCGTACTGTCTTGTAGGATATGCTGATCGGGGGAGTCAGCTCGCAGAATGCGCCTAGTATCGTGAAGAACTCGGGGCGGCCTATGTCAAAGGAGTATTGCTGGCCGGTTCTCATCGTGAAGGTGGTTCTGGGGTTTGGGAAACGAAAGTCTGGGTTTCCGTCGATAGTTACCTGGGATATGTCGGCTCGCTCCAATGAAAGGTCCGGCTGTCGCCGCGAGGCGACAAGTAGACTACAAAGGTCACCACTAGGACCAGCGGTCCAATGAGGAGAGGAACCATAACATACGCCGGATACGGTAGCGGGAATCCGTTCGGGTCGACCTTGAGTCCCCACGCCATCGTTGGCAGTAATATGCCAAGCCACAGAAGGAAAATGCAGAATGGAATGAGGTATGCGACGAGCGTAATCTTCCGGTAGGTGAAGCCTATCAGGCGTTTGCTGGTGAAGAAGATCCCGTAGCCGTGCACCAAGAATCCATTCGAGAAGGTGCTATCTGTAAGCCTTCCGAGCATCTGGCTTGCGACTCCCCCGAGGAATGTTTCGTCCATTTGAGCATCTCTCAGTTTCTGGACGCTCCCAGACGCGTCAAATCTATTGTGTTACTGGTGCACGAGTTAGTGTCTTCTGGAGTCCATGAAATCGAAAAGATACATTCCCTCCAAGTAGCCGCGTGAAGCGTGCAATAGGTGATTCTCCGGAACAAACATCGGTGGAAGTTTAGGCTTGGAGAAGAGTGGTCCCTCGGATAAGTAACCTTCTCAAATATCCTAATCTGTCTACCTGTTGTTGACCTGCGGATATCTGAAATCGCCGATTCCGAAAAGCGCTTCTACAGCGAGTTTCATTGGTCTGTCAAGTTCTGGATTCTTTCGGTTATGTTGGGTATGGGCCATAGGCGTAGGGTCCAGTCTATCAGAGTAGACGAAATACCTTAGAGCACGGTGGTTCTTCGGGTTCAGAAATGCCTGCTTGGGTCAAACTGATGAAAGAATCGCCGACACTGGTCATGCTGGACAGGGAAGAGTTAGAGCGGCTTGATGCGATGCTTGGGCATCTCGGGTCAATTCGATTTCCACGAGTTCAGCGTCTCGTAAATCATGTGAGTGAGGAATTTCTTTTTCTTGATGGACCCGATTGCAGTCACCTGCCGGGGGAGATCGTCAAACTGGGCAAGGTCAAGGACCCGCTCCGGAAGAAGTTGGATGAGATCAGACGGATTGCCTGGCCATCGCCTTACAGTATCCGTTTCGTAGTTGCGAGACGCGTTCAAAAGAATAGACCTCTCTCGCTATCCATCTTTGAGATGGTTCCTGAAGGCCCCTCCAGTGGATTGAACGAGGACGCGCAAGAAGACTTGGCAGGCGCGCTCGGGTCCTTTACTCGCGAGTTTCGATACCTATCTGAAATGAAACCCGCGACAGGCTATCCGGAACCAGATGTCATTCTCGATGCCGAGAAGACCAGGCAGCTAGTAGGAGAGATTGAGCTCTTGCTATCAGAAAGTAACAAGAATCGTAGCAGAGTAACGCCCGGGCTTGTTAGGCAGCTCCAAGGTATTCTACCAGTCTTACACCACGCGATAGACGAAGGACTTTACGTTTGGCTCAGCAAGGCATGAACTAAAACGGTAGAGTAGAGAGAAAGGCATAGACAGGACTGAACGTCAGATCCTCAAGGCGACCACTCCCGATCTGCTATTACCATTTACGGTTACCGGACCCGTTACCATTCAAGAAATGTTAATTGCACTTGATGCTCACGACACGAGGCTCGCAGTTGTGAGGTAATTAACAGAAAGTAACTGTTCACTCGTACCGGCTCTTCGAGGGTAGGAATCGCGCAGACTGTTCCCGACACAAGCCCGACAATCGCAGAATAAGGCTTGATCTGGAATCGGGGCAGGCGTTTTGACCTAGCGCAGTCTGCACGCTGAGGTGGACGCTGAGCTACACGCTAACGAAAATCATCGACAAGCAGGTTACACGCCTAGAATCGAAAACTACGCCCGTAACAGTTTCAACTGGCGAGACCCCTCCGAAAAAATCTCAAAAGCAGTTGCTCCTCGCGATACAAGACTCGCGTTTGGGAAGGTTTTCGTGAAGTAGGGTTGCTGGTTTCAATCTTGTCTCCCCATGATTGCGGATAGCCGGGGTCATCGACCTGATTGTCCCTTGGAAACGCCTTGGAAACGGCTGAGGGGCCATGACGATGTAAAGGTCTGCGAGAGACTAGCTATCGGTTATACGGACTGGTTGAGCGATCTGTGCTAAGATCCGCTGAGCTAACGACGCTCTGGAAAAATTGGGTATGCGTATGAGTCTCGCGACACAGAACCCCGGTTTATTCTAGGGAACTAACAGAACGTAATCCCTTGTCGTCTCGGTTCTCCTTAAATTGGGTCAGTGGATAGTCGTCGGGCCATGCATCCGTATACGACTGACATGTATGAGGGAATGCTTGCCGAGACCATTATGCTACCGGGCCATAGTGGAGAGATAATCAACGCCTACTATGCGCGACCACTGGGTCCCGGACCCTTTCCCGGGGTAGTGCTGATTCACCACATGCCAGGATGGGACGAGCTGTATCGCGAGTTTACGCGAAAGTTTGCCCACCACGGTTACCTAGCGATTAGTCCGAACATCTACTTCCGGTTCGGCCATGGCAGCCCTGATGATATGTCGGCCAAGGTTCGTGGGTCCGGAGGAGTACCCGATGTGAGCGTAGTGGGAGACATCGACGCCTCTGCCCGCTTCTTCAAGTCCTTGCCGCTCAGCAATAGGAAGGTCGGAGTCTTCGGGACCTGTTCAGGTGGTCGTCAAGCCTTCCTCGTTGCTTGCAGGACAAAGTCCTTCGATGCAGCGGTTAATTGTTGGGGCGGAAATGTCGTACAGCCAAAGGAGAAGCTGACACCCGCACAGCCAGTCGCGCCTATCGACTATACGAAGGACCTGTCCTGTCCACTACTCGGCTTGTTTGGAGAAGAGGACAAGAACCCGACACCCGAGAGCGTTCACCAGTTGGAGGAGGAGTTGAAGAAGTATGGGAAGAATTACGAGTTTCACATGTACCCTGGCGCAGGGCACGGCTTCTTCTACTATACCGGTGTAGGCTATCGTCCGGAGGCGGCGGTTGACGGCTGGAAGAAGATGTTCACGTTTTTCGAGAAGTATCTTGAAACATCTGGAAGGGGGAGATAGAAGATGTGCACTGGAATAGTCGAGACTGCGGAAGTATCGGGTAGCGGCAAGGGTCCGCGCGGATGGTTCAAGCTGGAACAGGTGAACGTCTCCTATGATCATCCCACCGACGCTCAACTAGAGCATGCTTTGAACATCGATTTCGTCAACGAGAAAGAAGGTCCTAGTGCTCGTGTTGCGGTCGAGCTCAGCGCAGAGTCCGCAAGGAAACTCGTAGACGTCATACTAACTACACTGTCGCGTAGAGATCCGAGCACAGTCCGAACGTGAAGGCATCTGAATCAACCCTTTTCCCCGTATTGACTAGGAACTTCGCCAATGACGGCCTCCTACAACGCCAGCTTTGATCAAAAATACCGCCCAAACATACACCAAACGAACAGTTTCCCCTAGGAAAGCGAAACTTCCTTCGTGAAATCTGTTCGGGGAAGGGGGTAGGGGTATACGCCCCAGATAAGGGAAAAAGAAAGAGAAACCCGCGCGCCCGCCAGTCTCTGCGCCTGAGTCGCCACTCTAGTCTTACCCGTGAAATCTTTCTACGAAGAAATTCTTACTGTCCGCACGAGAACTTTTCCTCCCTCCAGCGGCCTGATAATAATCCCGCGTGCCAGTTGGTCTCTCAGATTGGGCTCTGGCTTCTATCCGGGGCTGTGCTTCGGCAGACGTTGCATGTCTTCCAGCCTAGCGTATCAACTTTGAATTTCTGACTCCTCGCGCAGGTCCCACAGTACTGAACGAACCCCGTTGCGTGTCTTGGCTGAGACTGGACCTCTGTCGTCGTCTCATCTTTCTTGCCCGGCTCCTTTTTCGGAATGGGTTTCGTAGCCCGTTGAAGGTATTCTTTGCT
>WNGI01014226.1_pt1 | contig 11637 bp, 11 predicted proteins | sample 5400621 | NCBI WGS metagenome assembly WNGI01 (sample SAMN13153374, study PRJNA577476) | soil metagenome | isolation source: 20 cm soil or saprolite under Garry oak tree replicate 1 | place: USA:California | collected 2016-06-15
GACGTAGAAGCACGCAGAGCGAGCGACCGAGAGGGGACAGTTCAGATTGCCGTCGTGCTGAGCAGATGTTCCGGCGAAGTCGATCTCGACCGCGTCGCCCTCAATGGTCACGGTCGCGTGCACCTCGAGGTCGCCGCCAATGGCCTCCAGCACGTCGTGCGCCTCGAAGCGACCGTCGGGCAGTGCGGCAATGCCGGCGCGCATCCTGCGCTCCGAGTACGCGAACAGCGCGTCCATCGCCGCCACGACGACGTCGTGTCCCCGCCGCGCGCAGAGCTCCATCAGGCGTTGTTCTGCGAGGCGGTGCGCAGCGAGCTGCGCGCGCAGGTCTCCTCGTCGCTCCTCCGGATTGCGCATCTGCTTGATGAGGTTCGTGATGACGTCCTCGGCCAATCGGGTCGGCGGAATCACCACGCCCTCCTCCCCGAGCGTCCGCGAATCGGCCGGCATCGAGCCGGGCTCGCGTCCACCGACATCGGCGTGATGTGCACGGGTGACGGCGAACCCGGCCTCGGTTCGCGACACGAGTGTGATGTCGGGAAGGTGCGTGCCTCCTGTGTAGGGGTCGTTGAGGGCCCACACCTCGCCAAAGGCAGGGTCGTGCTGGATCACCGCGGCGACCGCAGCGGGCATTGCGCCGAGATGCACGGGGATGTGCTCGGCCTGCGCGATCATGCGACCGCGCTCGTCGAAGAGCGCCGCGGAGCAGTCGCGCCGCTCCTTGATGTTCGCCGAGAAGGCGGAGCGGACGAGCACTGCGCCCATCTCCTCCGCGACGGCGCGCAGCAGGCTGCCGATGATCTGGAGCTCGATCGTCACTGTTTCGCGAGCCGCAGCATGCGACCATCCCTAGCCCCCACCCACCCGGGGGGAATCCAACAGGTGGCGCCGGGGAGCTCGACGACGGCCGGGCCCGTAACTGTCATCGATTCTTCGGTGCGCGGCAGCTCGAGCTCGGGTCCCTTGCGGATGTCCGCGGTCCGGACCGCGACCAGCTCGACTTCGCGGTCTCGCTCCGCGAACCCGTACTGCTCTTCATGGGCGCGGTGGAACGCTTCCGCCAGATCCTCTTCTTGCAATGGCAACGTCAACTCGAAGGACTGGCCCGCGTAGCGCAGATCTGCTTCGCCTTCCCGCGGCAGCTCGCCCGCATCGGTAAGCGGCACGAGGTACGAGCGCACCGTATCTCGCCGCTCCTCTGACGCCACCAGGCCGAGCGCCGACAGGACGCCCGCGGCCTCCGGGACCAGCACCGTGCGAATCCCGAGCTCGTCCGCGAGCTCACAAGCGTGTAGCGGGCCTGCGCCGCCGAACGCTACAAGCGCGAAGTCCGCAGGATCATGACCGCGCTCGACCGAGACGACTCGCAGCGCGCGCAGCATCTCTGCGTTGACGACGTCGATGACCGCCGCCGGATCGATTCCGGTGAGCGCGCGCTCGGCAGCGGCGCGGTCGAGCTCGACGCCGCCCGCGAGCTGCCGAGGGAGCCGCCCAAGCAGGAGGTTCGCGTCGGTGACGGTGCCCTGCGTGCCGCCTCGCCCGTAACACGCCGGGCCTGGGTTCGCCCCGGCGCTCTGCGGCCCGACGCGTAGCGCACCACCGGCATCGGTCCAGACGAGCGAGCCGCCGCCTGCACCGACGGTGTGCAGATCGACGGTCGGGAGGCGGATCGGAAGGCCGCCGACCGTTCGTTCGCTCGCCCGCTCGGCACGACCGCCCGAGATCAAGCACACGTCCGTCGACGTTCCGCCCATGTCGAACGCGATCGCGTTCTCGATGCCGGCCAGCGCTGCGAGACGAGCGGCGCCGACGACACCGGCGGCCGGGCCGGAGACGAGGATCGTCGCCGGGTGCTCGGCCGCTTCGTCTGGCGTCGCGACTCCTCCCGAAGAACGCATCACGAGCGGTGCAGGCAATCCTGCGGCGGCGGCAGCGTCGGCCAGCGCATGCAGATACCGCGCGACGACCGGCCCGAGATAGGCATCGGCCGCAGTCGTCGACGCACGCTCGTATTCGCGAAACTCGGGCGCCACTTCGTGCGAGGCGACTACGTGTGCGTCCGGCAGCCTGCGCCGGAGCTCCTCCAGGACAGCACGCTCGTGCGACGGATCTCGGTACGCGTGCAGGAGGCACACCGCGACAGCCTCGGCGTCGAAGTCCGGCAGTGTGCCGAGATCGAGCGGTTCGAGCTCTCCGTGCGGGCCAATGCGCCCGCGCACTCCGTACGAGCGCTCGATCGGGACCAGCGGCTCGGGCCAGGCCGCACACGGGCGGTACAGATGCGCGCGGGTCTGCCGGCGCAGATGCAGCAGATGCTCGAAGCCCGCGGTCGTAACGAGCGCCGTGCGCGCTCCCTTCCGCTCGAGCAGCGCGTTGGTAGCGACAGTCGTCCCGTGCGCAAATCGCTCGACGCGCACCGCGCCTGCAGCGCGCGCCGCGGCGAGGACCGACTCCTCCTGGTGCAGGGCGGTCAGCACCTTGGCTGTGGTCACGCGGCCTTCGTCCAGGACGACCGCATCTGTGAAGGTCCCGCCCACGTCGACGCCGAGCACAGCCATTCAGGAAGACTGACAGCGTGGCGATCCGCGGGCTCCTCTTCGACTTCGACGGCCTCCTCGTCGATACCGAGACCCCCTCCCGGCTCGTCTGGGAGGAGCTGTACCGCGAGCACGGGCACGAGCTGCCGCAAGATCAGTGGGCGACACTCATCGGGACGATCGGCGCGCCCTTTGATCCATTTGGACATCTCGAGGAACTCGTCGGCAGGCGCCTCGACGAGCAGGCGCTGACCACGCGTCGCCGCGCCCGCGAGTACGAGCTCATCGATCTCGAAGAGCTCCGGCCCGGGGTCGAGCACTACTTCGCCGAAGCGGAGCGACTGGGCTTGCGCACCGCGGTGGTGAGCAGCAGCGACGACGACTGGATCGCGCGTCACCTCGGCCGCCTCGGCCACCTCGAAGGCCTGGACACGATCGTGGCCGCGAACGGCGACACGGAGCGGGCGAAACCCCGCCCGGATCTCTACCTCGAGGCGCTCGAACGCCTCGGGCTCGAGCCGAACGAAGCGATTGCCTTCGAGGACTCGCCAAACGGCGTCACCGCCGCGAAGGCCGCGGGGCTCGTCTGCGTCGCGGTGCCGAACCCGATGACGGCGACCCTTGCGCTCGACGCCGCCGACCTCGTGCTCGAATCGCTCGCAGACGTTCCGCTGTCCGAGTTGCTCGACCGGTTTTGACGGCGCTGCCGTGGATCAGGGGACAGCGCTCGTCATCCTCGGTTCGATCGTGATCCCAGTTGCGATCGTGATCGTCGTGTGCTGGTTCTTCTGGAAGCACCGTCACGACGACTGAAGCCGGCGTGTCGGTGCTTCGATCGTCTTACGGGTAGGGGTTGGCGGGATACGGGGTAGTGGTCGTAGTGGTCGTAGTGGGCGCGGGGGTCGGGGACGCCTTGACGACCGCCGTTCCTTTGGCGGAGACGGCGTACCACTTGGCGCCGAAGGCGACGTTGCCTTCGCCATTCGTCTGCCCGGCCTTCTTGTCGAGCACGAAGCTGTAGAGGGGGTGTTTGTTGTAGGTGAGCTGCAGGCTGCCGTTACTGCGCCTGGTCGTGGCGAGTAGCGATGCCTTCACGCCGGACCCGGCGGTCGGCTTGCCGGCGTGTAGGGCGGGCGGCCAGAACTTTGCGCAGCTTCCGCTACAGGAGCTCTTACCGTTCTTGTCCTTCGCGAACATGTAGAGGGTGTGGCGCTTGGAGTTCACCAGAATCAAGCCGAGCTTCGTCTTGCCGAGGGAAACGGATGCGCTCGTTCCGGTCGCACCCCGGGCGATCGAGCCCGCAACGAGGAACCCGATCACACCCAGCATTGCCAACAGCGTCATTACGACGGCCGCATGGGTCGTCGCCTCGCGCGTGGCCACCCGGCCTTCCTTGTCTCTTCGATCGTTGATCTCTTGCATCGTGGAAGCTCCTTTCTCGATCGTTCTACGCGAGAAGAAGGCAGTCGGATTGGGCGAGTACGAACGGCCTTTCAGCGCGTCGAGACCGGCTCGTCGGCCACCCAATCCCTCGTGAGATAGAGCCAGAACGCCAGTCCGCTGTACCTCCCGTAGCGCCGAAAGCGGCGTTGCACGGTCGCGTCACTGGCCTTCCGACCGTTCACCTTCGCGTACTTGGGGCGCGTCCACGAATCCAAGATCAGTCGGGAGTGCCGTCCAAGGAGCATCATCAGATGGGCCGCGCCGTACGGACCGATTGGACGCAAGCGCGTGGAGGTACGCACTGCGGTACCCGGCTCGCACGGTCTCCCGATAGAAACTTTCCGGGACGGAGGCCATCGCTTCCGCCGTGGGAAAGGCCCGGGCACCACTCGCCCCCGGCTCACCAAGATTGTCCACGAGTGCGTTGACCATGCGAACCGTCGCCGACCATGCGACATTGGTTGTGCAGATTGTTTTTACGGCGGCCTCGAAAACTGTCGGCGTTCGAAGCATCCGGCCTGCACCCGCTGCCGCCCACGACAAGTGAGGATCGTCCGCGATGAGAGAGTAGAACTCGGAGAGGTCCTCATCGAGATTGAGAATCCGCCCCACAGCCGCCGTTAGACCTTCAACGGCCTTGCTGCCGAGCTTCCGGCCCTCGACCTCGACGCGAGCGAATCCTGGACCGCCTTCGACAATCCTGATTGTGCGCGCCTGCACCGAGGGCAGCGCGAGTGTCGTTGTGTATGCCCGTGCTTCCTCATCGACGTAGCCGGGCCGAAGGTCTGCGACGCCGTGCGACATGATCGTCCTGAACAGGTCGACCGGCTCGCCCTTTGGCCCTTTCAGCGCTATCTGCAACTCGACAGGCATCGTGTTCAAGGTATCGAGCCCCACGCCGAACGTATCGCGGCCCCCGTCTAGTTAGTGTCCGCCGCGGAGCGGCTGGGGCCGGTGCCCCAATTGGTCTTCAAAACCAGTACGGCGTCGTAGCCCGACGCTAGGCAGGTTCGACTCCTGTGCCGCTCCGCTGAACCACCTGAAACGAGACAACTGGCGTGCGCGTCCCGACCCAGCGTCCTCAGGGGACATCGTTCGGCTGGTTACTGAATGGCGTTGAGGGTATCGACGCCTGTGTTCTTGATTCGAACCCTGTTGCTTCGATGCCTGGGGCCGGTCGGCGCAGTTCTTACGGCATACGACGTGTGGCGGCGGGTGCCAAAAAGCCGACGACGACAACTTCGCGCCGCGGCTCGCCGGCACGGATCGCGCATCGCGCGGAGCGCGGTCGCTCTCTCCAGGAGGTCAGCAAGGGCGATGAAGAGACATTTCTTGGAAGATGCGACCGGCAGCCGAAGCTAAGCGGTCACGTGAACTCTAAATCTCCCCCGCCCGAGCCGATCCGCCAGTTTCGGCGCCTCTTCTTCGTAGCGGGGCGTTGGTTCGGCGATGAGGTCAGCCGTCAGATCTGCAACCACCACCAGCGCCGGCTGCGAAGGATCGGTTGGGAGCGTGCGCTCAAGCCCCCGGCCGGGGGTTGGGCGGCCGGAGAGCCTCCGATGCGGGCTGGCAACGCGGTCGACGTTCTCATCGACGGCGCGCAAGCCCTCCCGGCGATCGTGGGAGAACTGCGACAAGCACGCTCGCACGTTCATCTGACCGGATGGCACTTTTCTCCTGACTTCCCGCTCGAGCGCGACGGTGAGTGGGTAATCCTTCGGAATCTTCTCGCCGAACTGGCCGAGCGGGTCGACGTCCGCGTGTTGGTCTGGGCAGGTGCTCCACTGCCCCTTTTTCGGCCCTCCCGATTCGAGGTGCGGAAGATGCGGGAGCGGCTGATCGAGCACACGAAGATCGAGTGCGCGCTTGATGCAAAGGAACGGCCGATGCACTGCCACCACGAGAAGACGATCGTCATCGACGATCGAGTGGCGTTCGTCGGCGGGATCGATCTCACCTCAGAGTCGGGTGACCGATTCGACACCAATGAGCATCCCGCACGCGCGGACGTCGGCTGGCACGACGCCTGTGCCCGCATCGAGGGCCCTGCGGTAGTAGATGTTGCCGAGCACTTCCGGATGCGCTGGCGGGAGGTGACCGGCAAGACACTCGCCCCGGTCGTGCCTTTACCGAAGGCTGGCGACGTCGCGGTGCAGGTCGTTCGCACCGTCCCCGAACATGTCTACGCGGCTGTTCCAAAGGGCGACTTCAGCATCCTCGAGTCCTATCTGAGAGCCATCCAAGCCGCGGAACGATTCATCTACATCGAAAACCAATTCCTTTGGTCGCCGGAAGTCGAGTTTGTTCTCCGCGAGAAGATCGCGAATCCACCTCACCCGGACTTTCGAGTGTTGCTGCTGCTCCCCTCGAAACCAAACACCGGCGTGGACGACACGCGCGGAACGCTCGGAGACCTCATCGAAGCCGACGGAGAGGACGGCAGGCTCCTCGCGTGCACGCTGTTTGCCCGCGCAGGCGACCTCGCCGACCGGATCTACGTCCACGCGAAGATCGCAATCATCGACGACAACTGGCTCACCCTAGGCTCTGCAAACCTCAACGAACACTCGCTCTTCAACGACACCGAGATGAACATCGTGAGCCACGACCCTGATCTCGCCCTGCGGACACGGCTGCGCCTTTGGGCAGAACATCTCGAGCTCCCACTCGAACAGATCCCGCTCGATCCGATCACAGTGATCGACGACCTCTGGAAACCAATCAGCAGAGAACAACTCCAACGTCGAACCGACGGCCAGCCGCTCACCCACCGGCTTGTTCGGTTACCTCATGTGTCGAGGCGCTCCGGTCGCCTACTCGGCCCGATCACGGGAATCCTCGTCGACGGATAGGCGTCGGCGGCCGTCGACGCCCCAGACGGCTATTTCGAGCCGACGGCTTCCCTCGAACCCGCAACTCGGGCGGCCGTCTCGGCAGCGGCCCCGAAGCGCAGGATCCGCCCGCCGAAGGCGATTGCGCACACTGCGAACCAGCCCCAGCCGAGCGCAAGGCCGGCGATCACGTCCGTCAGCCAGTGCACGTCGAGGAGCACGCGGCTCGCAGCGACCGCGACGGCGAGCCCCCCCGCGAGACCCGTCAGCACTGCTCGCATCGGGCGACCCCGTCGCCGACCGAGGAGAAGCGCCGCAGTTGCATAGAAGGCGGCAGCCGTCGCCGAGTGGCCGCTGGGGAAGGACGGGCCGAGCGTCGCCGCGGCGGGATTGAAGGTGGGCCGGACCCGATCGGTGAGCTGCTTCACGGTCAGGGTCAGAATCTCCTCGCCGCCGATGACTGCGACGATAAAGGGTGTGACCCAGACGCTCCGCTCAATGATCGTCTCCGCGATCGCGAGGACGACACAAAGGACGACGACCGTATAGATCCCTCCGAGTTGGGTGACGAAGTTGAGGCCGTGCGTCGACGTCGCCGACGCGTGAAGATTTCCCCACTTCGCCACGCTGTTGTCGATTGCGACCAAGTGCGGATTCGTGCGAACGAGGTACGCGAGCACTCCGAGCAACACGCCGCCACCAATCGCGAAGGCCAGGGCGAGCGTCAATGCAAGACCCGTCGCGGTCGCCGGGTCGAGCCGCGCCGCTAGCAGGACGCGCAGGCTCGGATGTCTCCGAACCGTCTCTCCGACCTTGCGGGCGGTGTCGAGTGCCGGAGCGGGCGACGGTCTTGCTGTCCGTGGGTATCGCCAGGCGACGAGTCCGACGACAACGCCGACTGTCAGGGCGAGAACGAGTAGGAGAAGTAACGGCATGTCGTAGTTGGGCGTCGATCGAGCCTATGGTCGGAGGAACGGTTGAGGACTCCGCGGCTGGGCATATGCCCGATCATCGAGGTGAAAACACGTCGGGGGACAGTCAAAACGGAGCGGTGGAACGTCCCTGTCCTCCGCGCACGCCAAGACGGTCTGGCGGAACGGCTGGCGGGCTCTCTTGGGGGGATTCATCCCGCGGTCGTGTTCGTTGTAGCGATGCTCGCCGGACTGGCGCTGATCGCGTTGCTTTCGATCGGCTTGGGTTTTTTCATCACCAGGGTGCTGGAGCCCGCCTGGGGCATTGGCGCGGCTGACGAACGCGTCAACGTGTGGCTCGCCGCGCATCGAACGTCAACGCGAACGGACGCGTCGTTGGTTGGCTCGATCGTTGCAGGGGGAGTGGTACTTCCGATCATCGTCGGATCGATCGGGGTCGTTTTTGCGCTGCTACGGAAGTGGCTCATTGCGGCGTTCGCCGTGTTCGCGCTAGGCGTCGAGTCGGCGACATACCGCGCCACGACCCTCGTGGTCCACTCACATCGACCTCGTGTCGCTCGTCTCGAGCACCTGCCGGTCAACGCCAGCTACCCCTCCGGTCATACGGCGGCCGCGATCGCCGTCTACGGCGGCCTGGCACTCCTGTTCACATCCATCTTCACCAGCGGCGTTTTTCGAACGTTCGCCTGGGGAATCGTTCTGGCGATGGTCACGTTCGTCGCTCTGGCGCGGATGTATCGCGGAATGCACCATTCGCTGGACGTCGGAGGAGGCGTTGCGGTGGGCATTGCTGCACTCATCGTCCTCGTATTCGCGTGCCGGATCTCGGGCGCCGCGGCCGACACGCGCAACGATGCACCTGCGAGCCTCGGAGACCAAGGGTGAAGGTCGCAGTCGTTGCCCATTCTGGCAAAACGCTCGGGGGTGGGCTTCTCGAGCTTCGTCGCGTACTCGCTGCCGAGGGAATCGACGAGCCGTTCTGGCGCGAGGTTCCGAAGAGCCGCAAGGCTCCGCCTCAGGTTCGACGGGCGCTGGACGAAGGCGCGGAGCTCGTCTTCGCATGGGGTGGTGACGGGATGGTTCAGCGGTGCATCGATGTGGTCGCCGGCTCGACAGCAAGCCTTGCGATCATTCCGGCGGGCACGGCAAACCTGTTCGCCACCAATCTTGGGATTCCCAAGGACATCGAACAGGCCGTCGCGGTAGGGCTTCGCGGCGAGCGCCGCGAGCTGGACGTCGGCCGCTTCAACGGCGAGCGTTTCGCCGTCATGGCCGGCGCGGGCTTTGACGCCGCGATGATCCGAGATGCGGGGAACGGCGGCCTCAAGGAGCGTGTCGGCCGCGCGGCCTACGTCTGGACCGGGTCGGAGAACCTGCGGTCGAAGCCGTTTCGCGCCGAGATCAAGGTGGACGGCGTCGGCTGGTACAAGGGCAAGGCAAGCTGTGTCCTGCTCGGCAACGTCGGCGAGCTCTTCGGCGGGGTCGAGGTCTTCGAAGATGCGCGGCCCGATGACGGAAAGCTCGAATTGGGTGTCGTGACAGCCGAAGGGTTTCTCGAGTGGGGTCGCATGATCGCGCGCGCCGCAGTCGGGACTCCGAGCAAGTCTCCGTTCGCGCAGACGACGAAGGCTCGCTCGGTGAAGGTCAAGCTGAATCGGAAGGTCCTGTACGAGCTTGACGGAGGGGATCGAACGAAGGTGAAGGCGTTCAAGGTCAAAGTCGAGCCGCTCGCCGTCACCGTCTGTGTTCCGGGGGCGGAATCGTGAGTTTCGCCTGACGTTTCTGGAGGAGGTCTTTCGGAGACGACTCTGAGGCTGCCCCACGATCCGAACTCGCCGTGGCTTCAACCGGCACTGAGAGGAGCCAGTCATGCACGACCGCCGATCAACGATCGCGCTCCACTCCACTGGGGTGGCACGCGGGAGCTTCGTCCAGTCACGGGAATTCGAATGGCTTTCACGGGCGGGGTTCGTCGCCCGCGCGCTCGTCTACGGAATCATTGGGATTCTTGCGCTCAAGCTCGCGTTCGGTCACGGAGGCAAGCTGACGAACCAGCAGGGTGCGCTGCACACCGTGGCCCACCAACCGTTCGGCAAGGTGCTCCTCGCGCTCGTCGCGGTCGGTCTCGGCGGCTACTCGCTCTGGCGCCTGGTTCGCGCGGCGATCGGGCACGGCCCCGAGGGTTCCGACAGCGGCTTCGAGCGCGTCGCGGCGCTTGCAAGTGGAATTGCCTATGGGGCTATTTGCGCCGTCGCCGTCCAAATTCTGCTGGGCTCGGGCGAAGGGAATGCAGGCAACCCGAAGCAAGCGGCCGGAGGCGTCCTTGGCTGGCCCGCTGGCACTTGGATCGTTGGCATCGCCGGCGGCGTAATGATCGGAGTCGCTCTCTACCAGGGCTACCGAGGGATCACGAAGAGGTTTCTCAAGGACTCGAAGGTTGAGGAAATGCCGGCCCAAGCGAAAAAGTGGATTAGCCGGCTCGGCACGATCGGGCACCTTGCACGGATGGTCGTCTTCGGGCTCATCGGGGTTTTCCTGGTCAGGGCAGCGATCGACTACAACCCGAACAAGGCAGTCGGCCTCGACGGTGCGCTTGCGAAACTCATCCACCACTCCTACGGGCCCGTTCTGCTCGGGATCGTCGCGGCTGGACTGATCGCATTTGGGCTGTACTCCTTGAGCGATGCTCGTTACCGCAGAATTTGATTGAGCGACAGGAGGCGTACGCGCATCGACTTCTAGCCGCCGAAGTCGACATCCTTGGTCTCGATCGTCCCGGCGGTCCGTCCCGGAGCCGTCTGGTGTGTCCAGTACAGGTTCGTGTGCGCGATGACCTGCTCCGGCGGCGGCGCACCCCATGGTGTCTGGTCCTCCGTCGTGTGGGCGTCGCTGACGAGGGTCGCGTCGTAGCCCCTGGCAAATGCGCCGTGGAGCGTCGAGCGGATGCACGCATCGGTCTGCGCACCGACGACCACGAGTCGACCGACTCCGAGGCCCGACAGCACGTTCTCGAGGGTCGTGTCCTCGAATGAGTCGCCGTAACTCTTCTCAACGAGGGGCTCGGCCTCGTCCGGAGTCAGCTCGGGGACGATCCGCCATTCGTCGCTGCCCTTCGCAAGCCCCTCGTCGGAGTGCTGGATCCAGACAACGGGCACCTGTTCCTGCCGCGCCTTCTCGACGAGGCTGCCGACGTTTGCGACGACCGCGTCGCGCTCGGGAGTCCCCTCGACGACGCCGTTCTGCACGTCGACGACGAGGAGTGCGGTGTTCGGCCGGTTCTCGAGTGTGGTCATGGTCTCCCCTTTCTGACGTCAGGTCTGCTCATACGGCTTGTAGCGGCGGTGGAGAAGGATGGCGTTGCCGTCCGGGTCGCGGAACCCGGCACCATGGCAGACGCCCGAGTCCCACATCTCATTGACCTGCACGCCGGCCGCCTCCAACGTGGCCTTCGCCTCGGCCACGTCGGGGACGCGAAAAGCAAGCGTTCCGGGTGGCAAAGGCGTGAACTCGTAGTCGTGGGTGTGCGGCGTCATCACAGCAAGCGTCACGTTGCCCGTCTCGTACTCGACCCAGTCCTCGTCCCGCGAGTTCGGGTTCCGCTGGAGGCCCAGCACCACTCCGTAGAAGTGCGTCGCCTTCTGCATGTCCGTCACCGGGACGCGGATGTAGTCGACTCGCTGCACATCAATCACGGGCATACCTCCTGTGTCGGGAACGACACCGCCTTTTGTACCTAGCTCAACGCATCTAATGTGCCGCTCCGTTGAGTCACATGCCAGACCTGCATCGTCGGCGAATCCTCGTCGAGACGACGCGGAGGACGATTCTCGCTCTGCGCGTGCTTCCTCGCCGCGCTGCACTCGTCTACGTCCGAGCAAGCCTTCGCGCGCTGCG
>WNGI01017694.1_pt1 | contig 11636 bp, 11 predicted proteins | sample 5400621 | NCBI WGS metagenome assembly WNGI01 (sample SAMN13153374, study PRJNA577476) | soil metagenome | isolation source: 20 cm soil or saprolite under Garry oak tree replicate 1 | place: USA:California | collected 2016-06-15
AACGATGTGACGATTTGCCCGAACGCGGCGCCGATAATGATGCCTACCGCCATATCGAGCACATTTCCCCGCATGGCAAATTCCTTGAACTCTTTGATCATGGTGGAACTCCTTCCGAGCAGGCACGTCGATGGGAAACTAGTCCGTCCGGATTGAGAGCCCGGCGCTGACCAGGCCGCGAAGAATAAGAATGCCGCCCGCCATCGCCAGCACCGTCCCAACCCAGCGGAATTCTACAAATACCAAGCTAAGCATCATCAACCCTACCAGCGCCAAAGACGCTCCGCCCACGCGCACCATCGTGCGTTCGGCTGTTCGCGCGGCGTGCCTTGTTTTCATCCACGACCGGGCGCCCCAATACACCAGCACAGCGCCCAGCCCCAGCCACGCGGGTTTCCGGGGATCAAACATGAATCGGCTGCTCAGTCCGACCCAAACAAGAATCCCTCCGAGCAATACAAAAAGAATCTCGGTCAACATCCGGAACAAATTAGCCGGGTTAAACATGGCAGCTTCGCCGGGAATCAGACCCGCTCGATCTTCAGCGTTTTCAGGACCACGGGTTGTTTCGGCTTATCGTTGGCGCCGCGGGGCAATTCCGAGATTTTAATCGCCAGGTCCAGCCCCTCGACCACTTCACCAAAGATCGCATGTTTGTTATCCAGCCAGGGTGTCGGCGCGACGGTGAGGAAAAATTGGCTTCCGTTTGTGTTGGGTCCGGCGTTGGCCATGGAAAGTTTGCCCGCCTTGTCATGCCGCAAAGAGGGATGAAACTCGTCGGCGAAGCGATAGCCAGGGTCGCCGGTTCCCGTCCCGAGCGGACATCCGCCTTGAATCATGAATTGCGGGATTACGCGATGGAAGGACAGCCCGTCGTAAAATGGCCGCTTCACCTTCTGCCCCGTGCGCGGGTCCGTGAATTCTTTCGTTCCTTCCGCGAGGCCGACGAAATTCGCGACAGTTTTCGGGGCCTCCTTTTCAAGTAAGCGGCAGACAATCGTCCCCTGTGAAGTTTCGAATACGGCATAGGTTCCTGGCGCGCGGCTCAAGGTTTCCTCCTCAGGAAAGCAAAACGCGGAGGCATTATCACCCATTCTGCCTGACGAGGCCAGTGACGTGTCCGGTCCGCCTTTAAAGAGCGAAGGAAACGGACCGGCTTAGGGGAGGCGTCGACCTATGATTTTCATTAAAGAGGCATTTGCCACTGGAAGGGGTGGAACTGGGCGAGGCGGCCAAAATCCCGTTCGTTGGCCGTAATGACTGTAATCCCGCGCCGCGCCGCGCTCATTGCCACCAGGGCATCATTGGTTAGACGAGCCTGCCCAATCTGTTCATAACCATACTTGGCAGCCAGGCGAGCCAGTAACTTTCCCGTGAGGGTCCAATCGCTGAGGTTAGGTACGAGCATCCGTCCGGCCTTGTCGAAATCGCGTTCCAGGCGCTCGACGATTCGAAAGTCCCGGGGCTTCACACCCGCATACAACTCCTCCAGCACAACGGAGCTCAGCCAAAGCGGCGCCCCCGGGGTGAATCCCCGAAGCTTGAGGACAGCATCGTCACCCGCTCGCAACGCGGTGATATATATGGAGGTGTCAAGAAGGACCGGGCCCATCTACTTGGCCAACTTGCCGTACACATCCTTGATCCCAATGCCGCTCTTCACAAATCGTTCGTTGGCTTCGATGGCCAACCGGTTGCGTTTATGTTCGGCGATAACGGCATCCAGAGCACGCTCGATCGTCTCGGTTTCCGTTTTCGCCAGCAAAACTTTTTGGGCACGCCGAATCTTTACGGGGTCGAGCTGGAAGTGTTTGTGTGAGACGCGGTTTCTCGTGGTGGACATACGTCTTCCCTTCCAGAACACTCTAGCATCCTATGAACATAAATGGAAGAGTTATGAACATTACTGGAATGACGCACGGTTGGTGATTGGGGAGGGTGAGGACGGCGTTTCCTGATGCATCTAATACCCAGCCCCTCGTGTTAAACTTTCTTGCTTTGCGGCTTGCATCGCGGCGGCCTATTGATGAATCAAATGAGGGGTAGGGAGAACATCCATTGAACGATGTCATCATCATTGGCAGCGGCTGCGCCGGATTGACGGCGGCCATTTATGCCGGGCGCGCCAACCTCAACCCCATCGTGATCGACGGTTTCGAGCCTGGCGGCCAGCTTTCGCTTACGACTATGGTTGAAAATTTCCCCGGGTTCCCGGATGGCATTCTGGGCCCCGATCTGATTGAGAACATGCGCAAGCAGGCGGCGCGATTCGGTGCGGAATTCAGAGCAGGCGCCATCACCGACGTGGATTTAAGCAAGCGGCCCTTCAAGATTTCGACGGCCAAGGACGTGTTTGAAACGCGCGCGCTGATTATCGCTTCCGGGGCGTCAGCGCGCATGATCGGACTGGAGTCTGAACGCAAACTCGTCGGGTACGGGGTATCGACCTGCGCGACTTGCGATGGATATTTTTTCCGCGGAAAAGAAATCGCGGTCGTTGGCGGCGGGGACACAGCGATGGAGGAAGCGAACTTCCTTTCCAAGTTTGCGAGCCGCGTTCATTTGTTGCACCGCCGGCCGGAATTTCGCGCGTCGAAAATTATGGTGGATCGCGCGCGCGGCAATGAGAAGATTCGGCTTGTTACTCCTGTTGTAGTCCAGGAAATTTCGGATGTCGCAAAAGGCGGCGTCGAAAATGTGACGCTGCGCAACACGCAAACGAACGAAATCACAACCTTGCCGGTGGAAGGCGTCTTCGTGGCCATCGGCCATGAGCCGAACACGAAGAGTTTTCGCGGCCAACTGGACATGGACGGAAACGGCTACTTGATCACGCATGATGGCAGCGAAACCAATGTGCCTGGCGTGTTTGCCGCAGGCGACGTGCAGGATCATCATTACCGCCAAGCGGTAACGGCGGCAGGCTCAGGCTGCATGGCCGCGATCGACGCCGAAAAATTTCTCGACGCCCACAAAAATGTCTGACGCCGCCTGTGATTTTCCCGGAATCGTCAGACGCAAAACCTGATGTTGCGCGCGCTCCTGCTCGAACTCGCAAAAAGCTCCCGTCTCCGCCGCTGGATCGCTTCCAATGGCACGACGCGCCGCCTGGCGCAACGCTTTGTCCCCGGCGAGGATCTCGCCCCCGCCCTCGAAGCGGCGCGCCGGTCGAACCGTGCCGGGATGGCAGTAAGCCTGGACCATCTCGGAGAAAACGTGCTCAGCCGCGAAGACGCGGAGCGCGCACGCCGAGCGTACACGGACGCCCTCGACCGTATCGCCGCGGAAAATCTTGATGCGAATGTATCCCTCAAACTGACGCACCTGGGCCTCGATCTCGGCGATGAGTTTAGCGCGGAGCAATTGCGGATTGTGACCCAGCGCGCCACGGCGCTCCAAAATTTCGTGCGCGTGGATATGGAGGGTTCGGAATACACGGATCGAACACTGCGCATCGTGAGGCAGGCTCGGGCGGAAACCGATGCCGTGGGAACCGTGATTCAGGCGTACCTCTACCGCAGCGAAAATGATATTCAGGACTTACTGAGGATCGGCTGCCGCATCCGACTGGTGAAAGGGGCCTACAAGGAGCCCCCAGAAATCGCATTTCTCCGGAAGAAAGATGTCGATGCGAACTACATCAAGCTGATGCGCCTGCTGCTGCCGAGCGGTATTTACCATGCCATGGCCACGCACGATCCTGGGATGATCGATGCGACGGTTCGATTCGCCGCCGAGAGGGGCATTCCCAAGGATAAGTTTGAATTCCAGATGCTCTACGGGATTCGCACGGACCTGCAGAGCCGCCTCGTGCGCGAAGGCTACCGCGTGCGCGTTTACATTCCGTTTGGAAAGGACTGGTTCCCGTACTTCATGCGGCGGTTGGCCGAACGCCCCGCCAACCTGCTCTTTTTTGCGAGGAATCTGCTGCGGGGGACGGCAAGCGAATAGAGCGGATCGTGCTTCATGAACTCGGTACGGTTTCCCTAAACTATTGTCATCGGGCGACGGCCAACTTGGATTCGCCGATGGACTCTCCCGGCTTGAGGGCATGAATTTCCAGGCCGGCGATGTCCTGTGTAAGTTCGCGAAGCGCCTCAGGGGTTCCCGTCAGAACAGGAAAGGTTCCATGGTGGATGGGAAGGACGTGGTGGACGCCAAGCAGCCGGATCGCGTAGGCAGCCTCACGGGGATCCATTGTGAAGCGGCCACCTATAGGCAGACAGACCAGATCAGGTTTGTAAAGTTCACCGATGATTTTCATGTCGCCAAAGACAGCTGTATCGCCCGAATCGTAGAGTGTGAATCCTCCGGGCAACCGTACGATCAAGCCCGCGGCATCGCTGACATATGGTCTGTCGCCGTCAATATTGTTGAGGCTGCTCGAATGGACGGCGTGGACCATGGTGACGTCAACATCGCCGACATGCTGCGTGCCACCCTTGTTCATCGGCAAGATGTCCACAACGCCTTTTGATCCAAAGTACTGAGCAAGCTCACTGATGGCGACGACCGGCGCGTTGTGGGCGAGGGCCAGTGAAACGATTTCCTCGGCGTGAAAGCCGTCACAGTGTGTCACCAGAATCAGGTCGACGCGTGGGAAGCTCTTGAGCGAGGGGGGGAACGATGGATTTTCTTCCACCCAGGGGTCAATCAAAATGATTTTGCCGTTTGAGGTGGTGATTTGAAGCGTAGTGTGCCCCATCCATGTGATTCTGTTGCCAGAGGTTCGAAGCATGGGAACCACCTCACTTTTAGGGTTTCCGGGGGAGTCGGCGTTATTGTAACTGGCTCCGTCTCCAGGTTCAAATTCAGCCGGGAACGATCCAGGGCTGTGTGATCCGGACGTGTTATAATTTTGAAGTGTGGAAATGCGGCTTGTAGAGAGCCCCGTTTGGTGGTATAAACCGTTCTTTTCAATTTGGTTGGAGACGCTTTCTTTGCGATAATTTAATCGCAGACAACACTCGAAGGAGACTGCGGCGCCTGCGTTCCCGTTTGCCCGGTGACGGCCATCTTCGCGCTCGAAGATCTGCCGGAGAAATGGGCCCACTTTACACCGATCAACGCAGACTGGTACACGAAGAAGGCCTGAACTTGGCCGGTGGAAAATAGCAGGATTGGGTTTGGAAGGCCTCGCGCGGCGTCTCCATTTCCAACGGGGTGGCGTGTTCTTTTGCAAGCCGCGGGACCGCAGCATTTGACCCCACATTTCCAATTTGAACTCCACCAACGAACCTTTGGGAGTCTAGGTCCATCCGTAATTGTGCGGGTTTGGACGCGGTGAAGACGACTTGCCGGTGCCGAGCGGGTAGTGCTCTGATAGCGGTTGCCAAATCTGGAGTCGAGGGAAGGGGTCGAGGCAGCATACGAGAAATCGATTACGCAGAGGCAAGCGGAGCTTATCAGACGGGCAAAAACGAACCATCGGAATCCCGCGACCTCCCTAGGACCTGCTCGGGTTGCAAATTCGTTGTGTCCAGGGCAGGAGAAGCATTACGATGTGCGAGCGAGAGGTCCAAATCGGAGATTCCGGATACCTCAAGGGGGGAACTATGGCTAATCGTCGCTGCTGGTATTTGGGTAGGGCACTGGTGTTCATCGCGCTGATGGTGCTGGCCGACACGCCAGGCGTAGCGCAAACCTTCCGCGGCACGATTCTTGGAACAGTCACGGACGCGACAGGGGGTGCAGTGCCCGGCGCAACGGTGACCGTTCACAACGTGGATACAGGCCTCCTTCGCAAAACAGAAACGCAGGGGGATGGGAGCTACCGTGTTCCCGAGTTGCCAATCGGAACCTACGATGTAACGGTCGAGAAGCCCGGCTTTCAAACCTCGATCACCAGCGGCGTAAAGGTGGACGTCGCGGCCGAGCGGCGCGTTGACGCCGCGTTGAAACCCGGCGAGGTGACGGAACAGATAACAGTTTCTGGCGAGGCGCTTCCGCTGATCGAAATAACGAACGCCACGCTTGGCGGCACGCTGACGCAAGAGAGCGTCAGAGATTTGCCAATCAATGGGCGCGACTATACGAAGCTGATCTATTTGAATCCAGGCGTCGCGGGCTCGCCGGACCAAATTACGGATTCGCCGGGCTCGTTCGGCGAGTTTTCAATGAATGGGGCGCGCGGGCGATCCAACAATTATCTGCTCGATGGCACGGACATGAACGACGGGTATCGCAACGACCCAGCCATCAACCAGGGTGGCGTGTTCGCTACGCCGTCGGCAGTTTTGCCAATCGACGCTGTTAGCGAGATGCGCGTGCTCTCGAACTTTGAGCCGGAGTACGGGCGGAACGGCGGCGCGGTAGTCAACATCGTGACCAGGAGTGGAACGAACCAGTTCCACGGTACTGCGTTCGAGTATTTCCGCAACAACGCTTTGGACGCACGTAATTTCTTCAACACATCCGACCAACCAAAGGCCCCATTTCACAACAATCAGTTTGGCGGCTCCATCGGCGGGCCCATCATGAAGGATAAAACATTCTTCTTCCTGGATTACGAGGGACAGCAGGAGCGGGTGGGCGTTGTGACTCTCGCGTGCGTCCCCGATCCAGCGCAAATTGCCGCCGACGGTGGCGCCACGAATGCCGTGACTGCTGCTATGTTGAAGTTTTGGCCTAAGCCAAACATTCCTGGAAAATTTGGGAATCCTTCGGCGCCTCACTCGGGTGAGGACATTGGTTGCCCGCAGGGCCCCAACACCTCGCTGATTACACCCTCGTACAACAACCTGACGAGTATGATCGCGAAGATCGACCATACCTTTAATCAGAACAATAATGTGACTGGGCGCTATTTCTTCGGCGACAGCACCCAGGCTTTCCCGCTGGCGCTGAGCGCTACTGGCGGCCAGCTTCCCGGATTTGACACCGTTACCCCGACGCGTGTCCAGCTCGTTTCTCTTTCTTACGTGCATGTGTTCTCTTCGACGAAATTGAACGAACTGCGCTATGGCTGGAACCGCTTCGCGGAGGGGTTCTTCCCCGAGGATCAAAGTTTTCACCCAAGCTCAATCGGGCTATGTGCGGCCAGCAATGCGCCGGGAGGTTCGGCTCCCGGTCCTACTTGCTCTGGGTCGGGACCGGCAGATTCCGGTCTGCCAATCATTCTTGTTTCTGTGACGCCGGCGGGTGGCAGTTCTTTCTTTGCCCAGCCCGGAGCGAACTCCACGGTCCCGCGGCACCGCGTGGACTCCAATGCACAGTTCATTGACGGGTTCTCGTGGAAAATAAATAAGCATGACCTGAAGTTCGGTTTTGAGTTCCGCCGTACAAGCGTTCAGCAGTATCTCGACAAGTACTTTCGCGGGAGATTGAAGTTCGCCGATTTGTCGGACTTTCTTGCTGGAACTGTCAAAAAGGGCATTCAGTACTCCGGGAACACGATTCGGCATACATCTGAAAACGATTACGGTTTGTATTTCCAGGATAGTTTTCATCTGACTTCGAGAATCACGCTAAACTACGGGCTTCGCTGGGATTACTTCGGCGTGATCGCGGAGAAAAACAACCTTTTCAGCAATTTCCTTGTGACCAGCTTTAACGCGGCGAGCGATACAGGTGCGGGGTCGCTGGTGCAGGTTGGGACCCCCGCCCTGCCCAGACTGTACGAGCCGGATCACAAGAATTTCGGTCCGCGTGCCAGCATCGCATGGGATGTTTTCGGCAACGGGAAGACCGTGCTACGCAGCGGATTTGGCCTGTTCTATGACTCGATTTCCCAGGATATGTTCCTGGGCCACCTGCCCTATCCGGCCTTTTATGCCCCCGGTCCGGCATACGCCAACTTTGGACTCAACCCGATTACAGAAGCAATCGGCTCGGGGAAGATCCAATCAGGCGCCCCTTTTTTCGGCGCGTCAGACTGCAGCGACGAGTGTGATCTCTTTGCTGTCGACCGCAACATCAAGCCGCCCTACATGGAAAACTACAACCTGAACATCCAGCAGCAGATTTCCAGCAAGGTCGCGCTGCAGGTCGGCTATGTGGGCTCACAGGGTCACAGACTGTGGCGCTTCTTCGACATCAACCAGCCGACCGCGCAGGTGATCCACAACGCTCAATGCCTGGGCGCACCCGTGACCCCGCCTGGGACAGACTGCAGCGCCACGACCGGAACTGCACCCGTTTCGTTCGGTGCACCGCGCGTCTTCTCTGGCGGGCCCAAAGGAACGTTCTATATTTTTCAAGAAAATTCCAGTGGCAGATCGAATTACAACTCGCTGCAAGCCAGCTTGCGGGTAAACGGATGGCACGGCATCACCTCGGTTGTGAACTTCGTGTGGTCCCGTTCCATGGACAATTCGAGCGACGGCGAAGACTTCGTTCCGAACGCGGCGCAACCAGCCGACAGCACGAGCACAAATCCGAAGAACGAATACGGGCCATCGAATTTCAACATACCGAGACGCTTTACCTGGGTCTTCGCCTATGATCTGCCGAAGCTCGGCGGTGGGTGGCAAAGATTGAAAAACGGCTGGGGGCTCGACAGCAGCGTCACGCTGCAGACGGGCCAGCCATTCACGCTCAACTATAATGGTGAGGACGATTACAGCGGCAGCGGTGAAGGATTCGACCGGCCGGACGTGGTCGGACCAATCGTTTACAACTACCATGACCCGCGCAATTTCCTTGATCTCAGCTCGTTTGCCATGCCCTGTACCAATAACGGCACGATATTAGGGGCAGCGGGGGATTGCGTCGCCGGGACGCAGCACTTCGGCAACTTGGGCCGCAATGCGCTCCAGGGTCCGCCGTTCAAACAATGGGACCTCGCAATCTACAAGAACACGGCTATCACCGAGCGATTGAACCTGCAGCTCCGCGCGGAATTCTTTAACATTCTGAACCACCCAAACTTCTCAAGCCCCCTCCTCCCGGCCTTTATCGCCGACCCGGCCAGCAATGTGAACCAACAAACCTCCTGCGGATGCGGGTTCGTGGGGAAGGGAGGTCGCGAGGTAGGCAATGGTGCCTACAACATCGTCGCGACGGGCGACGTTGGAATCGGCAACCCGTTCCTCGGAGGCGGGGGCCCACGCGGCATCCAGCTTGCGGCTAAATTTTTGTTCTAGCTGGCGAACACGGCAAGTCGGCGGGCAAGGAGAAAACGGACGATCAGCACATCCCTAACGAGGCCGGCTGTGTCAACTGAGATGTGCAGTTCATTCTTCCTTCTTTTGGGTTCAGATAGCCGGCGGCCCTCGTGCCGGTGACACGAATCATGATGATCTCATCTTCTTATTATCAGTTCCCTTTGGCACCTCAATGTGAGATTCTGCATCCCACCTAGGGCAGATTGAAGTCCGGCCCGCACTGAGAACGTGCGCCTGCAGTGAAGGGAGTTGTGTATTGTCTTCCACACGATCACTCAAGTCTGAAGAAATAGGGCGGGCGCCGGCCGTCAAGCCGGAATCACAATTCCATCCCGAACCCGACGCCCCCATTGCTGTAGCGACGATTGCCGGGACTGCCACTGCGGTCCCGCCGCACATCCTGACTCGGGAAATCGTGAAACACCACATGAAAGACGTGTTTTCGCTGGACGGCAAACGGCTCGAGGCCATCCATACCGTCATCGATAATTCGCAGATCGACGAACGTCACAGCGTGTTCCCGGTGGAATACATCATTGAGCCGCGTCCTCTGGCGCAAATCAACAACGAGTATCGAGAAAAGTCCATTGAGCTGGGGCTGCAGGCGGTGTCAGGGGCGCTCGCGAAGGCCGAAATGACTCCCTCGGACGTGGATCTGCTCATGACGGTTTCGTGTACTGGCGTCATGATTCCGTCGCTGGACGCCTACCTCGCCACCGAGATGGGATTTCGCTCCGATGTGCGCCGGCTCCCCATTACCGAGCTGGGTTGCGCCGCGGGCGCCGCGGGACTCGCGCATGCCGGAGAGTATTTGCGGGCATTCCCGGACCGCACGGCGTTGTTGGTGGCCGTTGAGCTGCCTACGTTGACCTTTCAACGCAAGGACTTTTCCCAAGCAAACTTGATTTCCGCAGTTTTATTTGGGGATGGCGCGGCCAGCGTGGTCGTCACCGGTCGGGAGGCCGCCGGACCGCGGATTCTCGCTTCGGAATGCTTCCTATTCCCCAATTCGCTGGATGCCATGGGATTTGACCTGCGTGATTCCGGATTTCATATCGTGCTTTCGAAGGATGTTCCGCAATTGATCCGTGAAAGAGTAAGGGAACTGGTTGAGGGATTTCTGGCCCGCCAAGGGTTGCGGCGTGAGGATATTTCCGCGTTCATCCTCCATCCGGGCGGGCAAAAGCTGCTCTCCTTCATGGAGGCCGAGCTGGATCTTACCCGCACCGACACGGAATTATCCTGGGACGTGCTGCGCCGCTTCGGCAATCTGTCAAGCGCCAGTGTTCTGTTCATCCTGCAGGAGTGGATATCCAAGCGCGAGATGCCGCCGGGAAGTTACGGCCTGCTCATGGCCTTCGGACCGGGATTCACCGCTGAAATGATCCTGCTGCAGTGGCCATGACGGCCGCGTATCTTGCGCTGTTGGCTCTGGTGGGTCTTGAGCGCCTTGCGGAACTGCGGATTTCCCGCCGGAATCAATTGAAGCTTGAAAAATTGGGCGTTCGCAAGGTCGCTGAGCCTCATTTCCGGTGGATGGTATTCGTGCACGCCGGTGTTCTGGCGTGTGCGGCGGCCGAGGTACTATTGCTCCACCGCCCGCTGATTCCTTCGCTGGCAATTGGGATGGCAGCGCTGTTCGTTTTCGCGAATGCGCTGCGATGGTGGGTGATCCGGATTCTGGCGGGACACTGGAACGTGGAAGTCATGGCGTCTTCTCGCGTTGGTGTCGTGACATCAGGTCCGTACCGGTGGGTCCGGCATCCGAACTACGTTGCCGTGGTGATCGAGTTGTTTGCCTTGCCAATGATACACACGGCCTGGCTCACGGCACTGGCCGGGACACTCGCGAACCTGGAGATCCTGCGGCGAAGGCTGCGTGTGGAAGATGGCGTCCTGATGGCTGACCCTTCATATCGCTCAACCATGGGCGGGAAACCACGATTCGTGCCGAAGTTTTTCTGACGAGGCTGTGGATTCCAAATGCGGAAACATGGGAAATGGCACATCCGGCGTCTTAGCCTCCGCGATGGCATTCAATGCGCGGGAATTCGTCTTCTGCAGGATCTCCTCCCCTCTCCAGCGCCGCAACCCATTGACGGACTGCTACGCGCAAGGCCTCCAGCGCAAGCCCTCTATGAACGTGTGGAAATCGATCGATCTTTGCAAGACCGGCTTGAAGAAGATTCCGAGTCCCTTGTCGATTCTCTCTCGTATAGTGGTGGAATGCAGCCGCGACCTGGATCAAAACCTGGATCAAACCTTGCAGGAACATTTTTTCCGGATCGAGAGTCTCGAGCCAGACTTCCTCCCAATGTTCATGGGCGTCAAAGAAGCGCCCCGAATTAAAGGCTTCAAGTCCTCTCCGAAAAAGCCGATCTTTGCCTTCAGAATCCATGAGCCTTATCTGCTTGCGAACGCGCGAGTCATAGAGAGCACGGCATCATAGCAAATTGGGGGCTGGTTCACCGTCGGCGGCTGGCAGCGGCATTGGAATGCGTACGATAGGGGATTTGAATTTCGCTGCGGGAC
>WNGI01005251.1_pt1 | contig 11634 bp, 8 predicted proteins | sample 5400621 | NCBI WGS metagenome assembly WNGI01 (sample SAMN13153374, study PRJNA577476) | soil metagenome | isolation source: 20 cm soil or saprolite under Garry oak tree replicate 1 | place: USA:California | collected 2016-06-15
GGGCGGGCCGCGACGCACGCCGTCGTCGCTCGCTTTCCGCGCGCGCTGTTTCCGGAGCTCTTGCGCCGTATTCCAACACTCGCGCCGCGCTTCGTGGCGCTGCTCGCCGACCGCGTGCGTGACGCCACGCGGCGCGAGGCACAGATCGAGCGTCTTCTGGCGTTAGGCAAGCTCTCGGCGGGAATTGCGCACGAGCTCAACAATCCGGTCGCGGCCATCCTCGGGTCGTTCGCCGACGCGGGGCGTCGTTTGCACGTGCGCGGCGAGCTGGTGATCGAGCTCGTGCGATGCGGCGCGTCGCCGGATGCGTTGGCCCGCCTCGAGGAGCTGCGGACCACGTCGCGGCCCGACGGCAAGGCGTTGGACGCCGTCGCGCGCAGCGACCGCGTCGACGCGATGGACACGTGGCTCCGCGGTGCCGGGCTCGCCGAGCCGTGGGCGTACGCGGCGACGTTCGTCGATGCGGGGTTCACGGTCGACGCGCTCGCCGCGGCGATGCAGGAGATGCCTAACGCCGCGCGCCCGGCGGCCCTCCGCTGGTTGGAATCAGGATTGGCGCTCGAGGCGTTATTCACGTCCGCCGAGCACGCCGGCAATCGTGTCGCCGAGATCGTCGACGCCGTGAAAGGCTACACCAATCGCGATCGCGGCCGCGGCATGAGCGACGTCGATCTGCGAGATGGCCTCGACTCGACGATCGCGCTCTTCGCGAGCCGTTTCCACGAGTGCGGCGCGTCCCTCACGCGCGAGCTCGACGCACCGCTACCCAGACTCCGCGCCTATGCGGTGGATCTGAACCAGGCGTGGTCGCATCTCATCGACAACGCGCTCGACGCCGTGCATCCACTTGGCGTCCGGGGACGCGTCGTCGTTAGGGCGTGGCGAGACGATGGCTCGGTGCGCGTCGAGGTCCGTGACAATGGCCCCGGGATTCCCGAGCCGCTGCAGGAGCGCGTCTTCGAGCCCTTTTTCACCACAAAGGAGCCCGGCCACGGCACCGGCCTCGGACTCGATATCGCGCGCCGGATCATCTCTGATTTGCATGGCGGTGAGCTGACGATGACGTCAGCGCCGGGTGATACACGATTCACGGCAAGGTTGCCGCTGACGACGGTGGCGACGCTGGGCGTATAAGCTGTCAGCTGACATGTCAGTCGTTAGGCCAATCCCCGCTCGAACGCGCCGACGTCCTGGAAATACCGCACGACCGTATCCGGCTGGCCGCGTTGGGTGTAGAGCTCCTCACGCGGCGACGCGATGAGCGAATCGATCGCCGCGGCCACGTCATCCGCCGATTGTATTGGAGGTCCCGAGCTAGAGGCCCACGTCACCGCCGGCGTCCCACCGATCGCGTTGCGAGCGAATTCAGTCGTCACCATGCCCGGCATGACGAGTGAAACGTGAATCCGCGGAAAGGATTGGCGGAGATCCATGCGGAGATTCGCGGTGAGCGCATTGAGCGCCGCCTTCGCGGCGTTGTATGCCGACCGATAGGTCGCGATCGGCACCCGCGACAAGAAGGACGACACGTTGATGAGATGCCCCCCTCCACGCTCCTGGAAGTGGGGCACGATCGCCTGCATGCCGTAGAGCGCCGACTTCACGTTCACCGCCATCATTTCATCGAACTGCTCGTCGGTGAGCTCGAGGACCGACGCATTGATGCCACGTCCGGCGTTGTTCACCCACACGTCGACGCCGCCGAAGGCAGTCACCGCCTCGTCGCGGAGGCGGTTGACGTCCTCCCGCCTTGTGACGTCGGCGACGACGGACCGGCAGCCTCCGCCGATGTCCGCCGCGACGGCGCGCAGCGCGGCGGCGCGGCGCGCGGCGAGGACGAGCCGGAAGTTGTTGCGGCCGAGCCGCCGCGCAAGAGCGGCGCCGATGCCACTGCTTGCCCCAGTAATCACCGCGACACGTTCGTCCGCCATGTGCCCTCCCTCGATCCGTGCTAGCCCGTCGATGGCGTCAGCGCCGCCGACCTAACGATCTCCACTGTGTAGCCGTCTCGCCCGAGCAGCTCGTTCAGCACGCGTGCAGCGCTGCTGTCGGCGTGGTTGAGCAATCCCGATTGCTCGCCCGCGGTGTACAGCTGATGCCGAACCTGGCGCTGAATCGCATCCCGATCCTCGGGACGGAACGGATTGAACAGTCCGGCGCTCTCGTCATACGTACGAACATCCAACACCTCCACCGCGAGTACGCGCGCACGTGGAAGCGTAATCCTTATGCGTCGTGCATCCTGATCGATCTTCACGTCGGTCGCGGCGCCGAGATCGATCCCCGCGCTCACCTTGCCCGTGACGACGAGCAGCGCGCGCTTCGCGAAGCCATAGCGTGTGGCGTCGTAGACAACAACGTCCCGCAGCGTCATCTCCGTGGAGACGAGCTTCGCGACGTCCTGCAGTTGCTGGACGACGAGATCGTGGGTGACGCGCGGCGGCTCCGATTTCGGGAGCAGGCTGAAGCTCGCAGCTCGCTGTGCGATCGCGGCGCCGAATCCGATCACCAGCACGAGCACCGCGGCGAACGCCAGCCAGAGGATGCTTCGAGTCCATCGCACGGCAGCCATAGTTCGAAGATAGTGAGTGAGAAGGTCATCTTGAGCGAAGCGAAGGATGACAGGACGATTGCTTCACTGGTTGACGAGCCGCATTATCAGCACGTCAATCCCCTCACAACAACATCATGCATCGGCCATTCATTCTCGCTACCGCGCTCGTCGCGATCTCTGTCGTCGCAAACGCGCAAACTCCCGACACGCTGTACGACATCGTCATTCGCAACGGACGCGTCCTCGACGGACAGGGCAATCCGTGGATCGCGGCGGATGTCGCGATCAAGGACGGTCGCTTCGTCAAAGTCGGTCGCGTTGCGGGGCATGGAAAAACGGAGCTCGACGCACGCGGGAAATACGTGTCGCCGGGCTGGATCGACGCCATGGATCAGTCGGGGTCCGTGTTGCCGCGAAACGGGCTTGCCGAAAACAAGCTGCGCGAGGGCGTCACGACGGCAATTGGAGGTGAGGGAGGGACGCCCGTGCCGGCGTCGCGCATACCAGAATACTTCGCGACGCTCGAGCGGCAGGGGATCAGCATCAACTTCGGCACCTACTTCAGCGAGACGCAGGCGCGTGTCGCCGTTCTCGGCCGCTCGGCGCGCGCGCCAAGCGCCGCGGAGCTCGATCGCATGCGTGCCATTATGGACACTGCCATGCGAGCTGGCGCCATGGGCATGTCGACTGCGCTCATCTATCCGCCCTCGAGTTACGCGACGACCAGCGAGCTAGTCGAGGTGGCGAAGGCCGCCGCGCCGTTAGGCGGCATCTACGCGAGCCACATTCGCGGTGAAGGGAAGGAGGTCGTCCAGGCCGTCGGCGAAGCAATCGCGATTGGCGAGCGGGCCGGCATGCCGGTCGAGGTGTTTCATCTCAAGGTCGCGTACCAGCCCGGCTGGGGCATTCTCATGGATTCCGTCCGAGCGGAAATCGAAGCGGCGCGAGCGCGTGGCGTCGACGTCGCCGCGGACATGTACGTCTATACCGCGGGCGGCACGGGACTGGAGGCAACCATTCCGAGCTGGGCGCACGAGGGCGGCGCTGATTCGCTTCGCGCGCGTCTCGCAAATCCCGCGATCCGCGCGCGTCTCAAGAATGAGATCACGACCGGCTCGCCAGGATGGTGGAACATCATCGAGGCCGCCGGCGGATGGGACGGCATCGTTCTCGTGAACGCGCGCAATCCGGCGAACAAGAAGTACGAGAACAAGACCATCGCGCAGATCGCGAAGGAGATGGGCAAGGATCCCGCCGATGCCGCCTTCGACCTCGTGTCGCAAGGGCAGGAACGCGTGATGGCGATCTACCACATGATGGGCGAGCAGGACATCGAGACGGCGCTGCGATTCCCATGGACCAGCATCGGCAGCGATGCCGGTGCGATCCTCAAGTACGGCGAGCCTGACGAGACAGGCCTCCCGCATCCGCGCAGCTTCGGCAACTTCCCGCGCGTGATCGCTCGTTATGTGAAGGAGCGGAAGGTGCTCACGCTCGAAGACGCGGTCCGCAAAATGACATCGTGGCCCGCGACGCGCTTACGCTTGGCAAACCGCGGCGCGATTCGCGAGGGGAACTGGGCCGACGTCACCATCTTCGATCTCGATCAACTCCAGGACAAAGCGACCTACGAGAATCCGATGGAGTTTGCGACCGGGATCGAGTGGGTGCTCGTGAATGGCATGATCACCATAGATCACGGCCGACACACAGGGGCAAAAACGGGACAGGTGCTGCGCGGGCCGGGGTACGTGTGTACCCCGAACACCGGCAACACCTGTCGATCCGTTTCGACGGGAGGTGCTACTACTACTTCCCGTACGACAGGTTGAGACCGAACACGGCCTTGCCCTGATCGATGAAGACCTTCTGCATTCCGACGCTGACGCCCCAACCATTGCGGTGCGCCATGCCGATGCCCGCGCCCATCATGAAGCGCGAGCCGCTCTCAGAAGCACCCGTGGCGCTCAGACGTCCCCAGCCGAGGCCAGGCGTCACGAACGGCGCAAACGTCATGTCGCCGGTCTTGAGTACGAGCGCGACTGGCACGCCAGCACTGAGCGAAAGAGCAGTGATGCTGTTGCCCGAGCCCGTGCCGTCATCAGGATTCGCCCAACCGAAATCACTACGAACGCTCATCGTGAAGAGGTTGGCATCCTTCCCATCACCGATTGCCCATGCACCGAGGTTCGTCTCGGCGTTGAGCCCCAACATCAGATTGCTCTTGTCATTGGTGCCGCCACTGGGGCTCCAGAACCCAAGGCTGCCGCCGAGCGAAACGCCGCTGACGGGCATCGACACTGACGCGCCGAAGGCATTGAAGCCGGCGCCGTTGTCGGAGAGGTGGCCGTACTGCCCGGCGACCGAATAGCCTTTGGCGATTCTGCCGAGCATTGCGCTGGTGACGACCGGCGTCATCGCGCCGACCGGCGTCGATGAGAGCGCCGCGTACGCGGCGACGTCGCCCACGCTCGGGCCTTGCTGCGCCTGAGCAGACGCAACGACTCCCAGCGACGTGAGCGAAGTCAGAACGATGGCGAACTTCCGCATTGATCTGTTCTCCAAGAGGAGGGGGTGTGATCAGCTTCACATCGGCGGTCCATACCCGCCGCAATGGGGACGACCCGTCCACTTGTGAGGCAACTCTTGACCTTCTTTTCCAGACCTCTTGACTTTTCGGGTGATATGTTGAAAAATCAACACACCCCCGATTGCAGAGGTACTCCGGTGTCGCCCCATCGTACGGACGAAGCGCTCACTCGACGCGAGCGCCAGGTCATGGACATCCTCTTCCGGCGCGGCGAAGCCACCGTCTCGGAAGTAATGGCCGACCTGCCCGATCCGCCGACTTACTCCGCGGTAAGGTCGATTCTCCGCATCCTGTCGGAGAAAGGCCAGATCACCCACCGCGATGATGGTCCTCGTTACGTGTATCTGCCGTCGAAAAGTGCCGAGCGTGCTCAGGAAGACGCTTTGCAGCACGTCGTGAGCACGTTCTTCGACGGTTCACATGAACAGGCGATGACCGCGTTGCTCCGCATTTCGGACGCCGAGCTGACCGACGTCGAGATCGACCGGCTCCGCGATCGGATTCGCCGCGCCCGCTCGAGCGGGAGATAACGATGAGCAATCTCATTATGGCACTCGCGCAGCCCGCCCTGATCGCATGGCTGCTCAAGGCGACGGCACTCCTCGTCATCGCGCTCGCCGCGACGACGCTGCTGCGCCGCGCGTCCGCGGGGACGAGACATCTCGTTTGGCTGGCGACCCTCGCCGGCGTCTTACTCCTTCCCGCGGTTTCGCTCTGGACCCCGGTGCGCCTTGCCATCGTCCCGAGCTCCCTCGTGCCGAACCTTGGGCCGAAGGCGCCATTGGTCGATCGCACCACGTCTGTTGCGGCGGCCGAGAATGCGTCGGCACTGTCCGCGACGACCCTGAGAACGCCGACGACCTCACGTGGTCCGCTGATCGCGGCGAGCCCGGCGCTGCCGCCTAACGAACCAATATTCCCCTTCTTGACGAGCTTGCTCGTTCTCTGGGCCTCCGTGGCGTCCCTCCTCCTCGGTTGGCTGGCCTACGGCGCGCTGTCCGTCCGGCGCATCGTCCGTAGTGGGCGTCCGCTCGAGGAGCGGAGCTGGACGTCACCGCTGTTCGAGATCGCCGATCGACTCGATCTCGATGCCGTGCCGAGACTCCTTTCCAGTCCACTCATCGAGATGCCCTTCGCGTGCGGCATACTGGAACCGACAATCGTGCTTCCCGCCAGCGCCGAGCAGTGGTCAGACAGCCGGCGTCGCGCCGTAATCTTCCACGAGCTGGCCCACGTTAGGCGCCGGGATCTCGTTGGCCACACGCTTGGCCGGATTGCCTGCGCGCTCTACTGGTTCCATCCGCTCGTCTGGACAGCGGCGCGCCACCTGCGCGCCGAGAGCGAGCGCGCCTGCGACGATCTCGTGCTCTCCTGCGGCGCCCGCGCCAGCGATTATGCCGATCACCTGCTGGACATCGTGATCAGTGTTCGCCATCAAGGCGCTCCCGCGACGGCGATGCCGATGGCGCGACGCCGCGAGCTGGAAGGACGTGTGCTCGCCATTCTCGATCCCGCGGTCGCCCGTATCGGGCCGGGTCGTGTTCAGTCCGCGACATTGCTCGCCGGGCTTGGCGCGCTCGCGCTCTCCGTGGCAGCCGTGTCTCCCGCGGCTCCAAAGCGTGAGACGTCGAGCGCGACACGTCAGGCGTCGACCGTTGAGCGTAGTGCTTTGCGCGCTGATACGTCCAGGCATGCGAGCGCCGTACCGCGGACGCATCCTGATTCCGATCATTCGGTGGCGATGACCACCCGGGCAGCGCAGCCGCAGCCCAAGCCTACGCTCTTGCCTCGGCCCGCGCCGTCGGTTGCGTCATCCAACGTCCCGCAGACCGTCAACGCCGCGTTAGGCACGATCGGCGCATTCGCCGTACGCGAAGCTGCCGCGGCGCTCTGGGGAAAGACGCAGCAGCCTTCAGAAGGACGTCAAGCCAAGCAAGGTGTCGACTCGGCGAGAGTCGCGCTGCTGCTCAAAGTGCTGAGCCGTGATCCCGACGCTGACGTGCGCCGGATGGCGGCGTGGGGATTGAGCGAAGCCGGTGATTCGCCGGCCGTCGTCGAAGCACTCGCCGAGGCTGTCCGCCGCGATGATGACGAAGGTGTTCGCGAGATGTCGGCGTGGGCGCTCTCCGATTCGCGACGGGAGTCAGCACGCCGCGCGCTCGGCGAAGCGCTCCGCCGGGACGAGAGCGAGAAGGTGCGCGAGACCGCCGCGTGGGCGCTGGGTAACGCCGACCTGCGCGATGATCGTGAGGTAATCGAGACGGCGTTGCGCTCGGATGCGAGCGACGCGGTGCGCGAGACCGCGGCCTGGGCGCTCGGCAATTCGGCGCGGCGGCCGGCGGCGCGCGCGCTCGTCATCGCGTTAGGCGACAAGAGCGCCGAGGTCCGCGAGACGGCTGCCTGGGCGCTAGCGGAAACAGAGGACGAGGACACGGCGCCCGCCATCTCTCAGGCGTTCCTGCGGGAGCCGAACATGGAAGTGCGGATGGCGGAGCTACGCGCGCTCACATTCTTGCACGTCGACGACAAGAGTGTACTCGACGCCGCGCTGTCGTCGAAGGACGCGGAGTTGCGCTCCCGCGCCGTGCGCATGCTCGCCGGCTCCTCCGGTGCCTGGCCGGAGCCGCGTCCCCGTCCCCGCCCTCGTCCGATGCCCTGATTGATCGTTGCTAATGCGCCGGGCGCCGCCCGGCGCCTGGGTCGTTGCCAATAGTGCTGAATATTCAGCATCAAGAGGAGGAGGTCATGTTTCGTTCGAGTTTGCTCATGGTCAGCGTCTTCGTCGCCGGCGGTTACGCTCACGAAGCTTCCACGGTGGAGCTCTCGACGCCGATGCATCATCACACGCCGGACGTGCGGGAGGTGCTCGCGAGCGCGCGCGGAGTCGCACCCACCGTCTGCTTACTGGCCGCTGATGGCGTCGCGTCGACCGGCCGCTGGGGGCGAGGCGGCGGGTTCTGGGATGCGCCGGCAATGTCGATCGGCGGCGAAGTGCGCATGCGCGTGCGAGAGATGCTCCGCGCCCGTCTCGACGCCGAGGATCAGCGGGCCCTTCTCGACGGCCTCGGCGCCGACGATCCCTGTGTGCGCCATCTCTCCGCGACCATCATCGGACGCAGCGACGACAAATCGTTCGTCTCGCCACTAACGGCGCGAACAAGCGCCACATCGCCGGGCGAGCGCCAGTCGGCGGCGATCGCGCTCGGCCTGCTCGGTGCGCGGGATGCCGCAGCTCCACTGCTGCGGGTGCTCCGAGATCCGTCACCGGACGTGCGCGCTGACGCGGCCTGGGCGTTGGGGCGTATCGGCGACAGGAGTGCCGCGCGCAACATCGCGACGCTACTGCGCGATCAGTTCCCCGACGTGCGAGCGGCGTCCGTCGTCGCGCTGGGACGTATGGAGGCGAAAGACAATGTGGACGAGCTTCTTAGAGTCTTGCGCGACGACACGAGTCCGGAAGTGCGACGCGTCGCGGCATGGGCGTTGGGCCAGCTCGGGTCTCGCACTGCCATCGGAGGCCTGTCGGCGGCACTGCACACCGACCGGAGTGGCGAGGTGCGAGAGATGGCGGCGTGGGCGTTAGGCGAGTTGAACGCGCGGGATGCAGCGGAGGCTCTAACGAGTGCCCTGCGCAGCGATGACAACGCTGACGTTCGCGAGACGGCGGCGTGGGCGCTCGGCGAAATGAACACGCGCAATAGTGCGGACGCGCTGGCCGATGCGCTCGGACGCGACCGCGAGGGGCAGGTGCGGGCAACGGCAGCCTGGGCGCTTGGGCAGGTGCACTCCGATCGCGCGCCGGCGTCGCTCATCGCCGCGCTCAAGGACAGTGACGACGAAGTCCGGCTCAAGGCCGCGTGGGCATTGAGCCAAATCGGGGACGCGGCAGCTATTCCGGCCGTGACCGATGCGCTCAAACAGGATCAACCGGAGCGCGTTCGTCAGGCGCTGGTGCGCGCGCTTCTGCAATCCGGTGAGCACTCCGAGGCGGCGCTCGAGGGATTGCTCCAGTCGAAGGACGACAAGACGCGGGAGTTAGCGGTGCGCGCGCTCTCCGGACGCAAGGGTCCCTGGCCCTGGCCATGGCCCTGGCCACGTCCGCGACCCACGCCGTAACGCATTGACTCGGCTCGGTCCGGAAACGATCATCCAGACCCAACCCGGACCGAGGAGCGGCCGACGAGTGCCCACCGACGTCAGCAATCCGCAGTACTACCATAAAGTTGTCGACTGCCAGTGGGCGTGCCCGGCGCACACGAATGTGCCGGAGTACATCCGTCTCATTGCGCAGGGGCGCTACACGGAATCGTATCTGCTCAATCGGGAATCGAACGTCTTTCCGGGGATTCTCGGCCGGACGTGCGATCGACCGTGTGAGCCCGCGTGTCGCCGCGGCCGCGTCGACGGCAAACCGGTCGCGATCTGCCGACTGAAGCGCGTCGCCGCCGATCTGCGCGACGACATTCACGAGTTCCTGCCGGCGATTCCCGCGCAGAAGAATGGCAAGCGCGTCGCGCTCGTCGGCGCCGGACCGGCTTCGCTCACGGTTGCCAACGACCTCATGCCACTTGGCTATGAGGTCGTGATCTATGAGAAGCATCAGCGCGCTGGCGGCCTTATGCGCGTGAACATTCCGTCGTTCCGCCTCCCGGCCGCAGTGCTCGATGAGGAGACGCAGATCATATTGGACATGGGTGTCGACATCCGGTACGAGACACCTGTGACGAGTATGGCTGCTCTGCTTAGCGACGGCTATGACGCGGTCTTCGTCGGCAGCGGCGCGCCGAAGGGCAAGGAGCTCGAGCTGCCGGGGCGGCACGAGACCGATCAGATCTTCATCGGCATCGAATGGCTGGCCAACGTGCACTTCGGGCACGTCGATCGCATTGGTGAGCGTGTGCTCATCATCGGCGTCGGGAACACGGCGATGGACTGCTGCCGCACCTCCCGGCGGTTGGGCGGGAAGGATATCAAGGTCATCGCGCGACGTTCGCGACCGTACTTCAAGGCCTCGCCGTGGGAGCTCGAGGACGCGGAGGAAGAAGGCGTCCAGATCGTCGAGAACCATTCGCCGAAGCGCTTTGTCCTGGAGAACGGAAAGCTCGTCGGCATGGAGATGGACCGACTCCGCTGGGTCGAGCAGAACGGAAAGCAAAAGAGCGAGGTCCTCGAGACCGTCGTGCTCCCGTGCGATTCGGTTATCCTCGCCATCGGCCAGGAGAATTCGTTCCCGTGGATCGAGCGCGATACGGGAGTCGGATTCGACGACGAGAACATGCCCATCGTCGACAAGAAGACCTTCGCGAGCACGCGGGCGGGTGTTTTTTTCGGCGGCGACGCGGCGTGGGGGCCGGAGAACATCATCTGGGCCGTAGAGCATGGACACCAGGCGGCGATCTCGATTCACAATCACTGCATGGGGATTCCGCTCGACGAGCGTCCCGCGTACGGGATGAATCTCGTGAGCGCGAAGGTCGGCATGCACTCCTGGAGTTACAGTAACGATTACAGTCCGGCGCCGCGGATGAAGATGACACACGCCGAGCTGACGAAGCGGTTCTCCAAGCTGTCGGTCGAAGTCGAGCTGGGGTTCACGCTCGAGCAGACGGTGGCTGAAGTCGAGCGCTGCCTCAACTGCGACATCGAGACGCATTTCACGTCGAATCTGTGCATCGAGTGTGATGCGTGCGTCGACGTCTGTCCGGTGAGCTGCCTAACGATCGCGCCGGACGGCCCGGAGCCGGACCTGCGAACGCGACTGTCGGCGCCGGCACTCAATCTGACACAGGATGTCTATGTTTCCGCCGCGCTGCCGCAGACGAAGCGCGTGATGGTGAAGGACGAGGACGTCTGCCTTCACTGTGGGCTCTGCGCCGAACGGTGCCCGACGGCCGCCTGGGATATGCGTCAGTTCGACCTCCTCGTGCCGTACGCGGGGCGTCGGCTGCCTATTGCGACGTTGCCGAGCGGTCACGTAGACAGACCAGTTTCGGCGGCATGAAGAAGTGTCATCCTGAGCGAAGCGAAGGATCTGTTGTTGTTAGTTAACAGCAGATCCTTCGCTTCGCTCAGGATGACAAACTCGTCCGGCCTTGTCCGTGATCAGCAACAGATGCTTGTTTCGGAAAGGAGCTTTCGCTGTCAGTAGAAGGCATTGACATGATCAACGACTTCGCATTCAAGATCGCTACCGTAAACGGCACCGGCTCCGCCAGCGCCAATGGGCTGCTCATGCAGTCCATTTTCCGCATGGGGATTCCTGTCTCTGGCAAGAACGTCTTCCCCTCGAACATCCAAGGCCTGCCGACGTGGTACGAGATCCGCGTCAGCAAGGACGGCCATACCGCCCGCCCGGCCCACGTCGATCTCGTGGTCGCCCTGAATCCGGCCACATACGCGAAGGACGTGGCCGCCGTTAGGCGCGGCGGCTGGCTCCTCTACGATTCGTCCTGGCCGCTCGACCAGGCGCTTGCCCGCGAGGACATCACGA
>WNGI01005252.1_pt1 | contig 11633 bp, 12 predicted proteins | sample 5400621 | NCBI WGS metagenome assembly WNGI01 (sample SAMN13153374, study PRJNA577476) | soil metagenome | isolation source: 20 cm soil or saprolite under Garry oak tree replicate 1 | place: USA:California | collected 2016-06-15
CCGGTGATGCCGATAACCAAAAGTCCGCGTCAGACCACCCGTCCGGCCCGGACCCGGATTCGGCGACTCCGGCTACAGCCGCTGCGCCGCAGGATTGACTTGGCTGATGATCTACGAAAGCATCTAAGCGGCTCGATCTCCGTCACATTATGAAAATTTCTTACTTCAATTTCGCAAAGGCGCTCCTCTCGGTCGCCGCCATTTTCTCTTTCAGTGGCTGCGGAAGTTACAACCGTCTCGTCATGCTGGAGCAAAACGCTAACAAAAAATGGGCGGACGTGCAGTCAGTCTATCAAAGGCGAGCGGATTTGATTCCCAATCTCGTGAACACCGTCGCAGGGTCGGCGAATTTTGAGAAATCGACGTTAACCGAAGTGACGAACGCTCGGGCGAGCGTAGGCCGAGTCCAACTCGATCCGAACAAAGCACCCGAAGATGCGGCCAAACTGCAGGAATTTCAGCGAGCGCAAGGTCAATTGAGTAATGCGCTCTCTCGCTTGTTGGTCGTCAGCGAGAATTATCCGCAACTGCGCTCGACCGAAGCGTTCCAGAATTTGCAGGCCCAGTTGGAGGGCACGGAAAACCGGATTTCGGTAGAGCGCAATAATTACAACACCGCGGTGCAGGAGTTAAATACTGCGCTGGAGCGATTTCCGACAAACATGCTGAATAAGATGTTTGGATTCAAACCGCGCGCATTTTTCCAGTCAGAAGCCGGTGCAGAAAAAGCACCAACAGTGAACTTTAATTTCGGAAGCCCGACGCCAGCGCCGGCTGCAACCGCAGCGGCAACACCATAAGACTTTTTCGTGTCATCCTGAGCAAAGCGTAAAGCGGAGTCGAAGGATCCCGTGAAAGCTACCTTTAAGATAATGCAGCGGTATCCCTCGGTCCGAGCCGGACTGGCGTCTTCGTTCTGGAGGACGACAGGAATGCGTTTGTATTTTGGAATTTTGGTATTGTTTGCTGGGGTCGCGTTGACTCAGGCCGCGGAAACGATCCCGCCAAAGCCCGATCGTTATTTCAACGATTATGCTGGCGTGGTTTCGGCCGAAGCAGCGCAGCGTTTCAACGAACAACTCGCGCAGTTTGAACGCGAGACCTCCAATCAGATTATCGTCGCCATCTGGCGGACGATGCCTTCGCAGAGTTCGATTGAAGACTTCACCCAGCGCACTTTTCAGGCTTGGCAAGTCGGGCAAAAGGGGCGGAACAACGGCGCTGTTTTCTTCGTCTTTGTCGACGATCATCGCATGCGGATACAGACGGGCTACGGGCTGGAAGGGGCCCTTCCCGACATCACCTGCAACGAGATTATACGCGATGCTGTTGCGCCCCGATTCCGCGCAAAAGATTTTGAAGGCGGCTTTGCTGCTGGAATCGATCTCATCTTCAAAGCAATTCGCGGCGAGTACAAGGGGACCGGAAAAACCGTCCGCGAGAGCGGAACCAGCCAGAATAGCAGCACTGCTGGATTGCTGGTTTTCTTTTTCGTTCTCATCATGATTTTGCTGGCGATGCGCGCGTCGCGTCGTTTCGGCGGTTACCGTTATACCGGAGGCGGTGGCCCATTCATCTCCGGCAATTGGGGAAGCGGTTGGTCCGGCGGCAGTGGCGGTGGGTGGTCTTCGGGAGGGGGCAGCAGCTTCAGTGGTTTCAGTGGCGGTGGCGGCTCCAGTGGCGGCGGCGGCGCCAGCGGCAGCTGGTAACAAGATGCGAACACTCAATTTTCTTCGTCGCCTCGATCACAACCGCATCATCCAGGCGATTAAAAAAGCGGAAGGGAAAAGTTCGGGCCAAATCCGTGTTTTCGTTCAACGGTGGAAATTTGAAGAGGATGCCTTGCCGCGTGCGCAGCGAAAATTTTTTCAGCTGGGCATGCAGAAAACGCGCGATCGCAACGCGGTGCTGATCTTTGTGGCACCGCGAGCGCATAAATATGCGGTCGTAGGCGATGTGGGGGTGCACGAGAAATGTGGCGAGGAATTCTGGAAAAAGTTAGTGCATGAGATGCGGGCGCACTTCAAGAATGAAGACTTCAATCGCGCCATCATCCTGGGTATCAGCGAAGTAGGAAAGCTATTAGCCAGGCATTTTCCCCGGACCGGCGATACTATTAACGAGCTACCGGACGAGATTGCACAGGAATGACCAAGGCGGGGTTGCAAACTTCGCCGAATCGTGTTTATTCCACGCTTCGCAGCGAGTCTTTAAATTAATTACGCTGTTGGTCCCTGGGTTTCCGTCGCTGGACGCGAAGCTATACTCGCCAGGGGTAACCCAGCGAAAGGAATTTAGTGATTTGATGAGTTATCGATCTGGCGATTGGTTTTCTGCGTTCGCTAAGTCGGTCACTCGCTAAATCGCTAACTAGTAAGCTTATGCCAGTTCGTTACGGTCGGTTTGAAATGCCAAAGACCCTCTCCAAGGAAGAGAAGGGGGCGACGGATACTTACGCGAAGTTTGTCGCGGAACCTTTTGAAGCGGGCTACGGCCACACCGTCGGCAACTCGCTTCGACGCGTGCTTCTTTCCTCACTCGAGGGCGCTGCCATTACTGCGGTAAAAATTACCGGCGCACAGCACGAATTTGCGACTTTGCCGGGGGTCGTCGAAGACGTCACCGATATCGTCCTCAATTTAAAGCGCATCAAGTTTAAGGCGACCGACCACGAGCCGCGCAAACTTTCACTCAGTGTGAACAAAGAAGGCGAAGTCACCGCCGGCGATATTCAACTTGCGCAAGGCTATGAGATTCTGAATCCCGATCAGGCAATCTGCACGCTCGACAAAAAACATAAATTCGATGCCGAACTGGAAGTGCGGGTAGGCCGCGGCTTTGCCACCGGCGAAGAAAACAAGCGACCCGATCAGCCGATTGGATTAATCCCGATCGATTCCATTTTCTCACCGGTCACTCGGGTGAAATACGCGGTGGAACACACCCGCGTCGGACAGCGCACCGATTACGACAAACTCATTCTCGAAGTTTGGACGGACGGTCGTCTTACTCCCGATGACGCGCTGCTCCAGGCCTCAGCCATTTTGCGGCATCACCTCGATGTTTTCGTCAATTTCAACGAAGACATAATCGAGTTCGACGAGACTCCCGCCGGCGTGAGCGAAGAGAACATGAAGCTGAAGAAGCTTCTCAACATGAGCGTGAACGAAATCGAGCTGAGCGTGCGCGCGGCCAACTGCTTGAACAACGCTAACATCACTACCGTGGGTCAGTTGGCGCAAAAGACCGAAGCGGAAATGCTGAAATATCGAAACTTCGGCAAAAAATCGCTTAACGAGATTAAGGACAAGCTAACTGCGCTCGGCCTGGGGCTCGGGATGAAGTTCGATCCCGGTCTGGTGGAAACACCGGTAGGAGTCGATGTAGCCAGCCCCAATGGAGCTGGTACAGAGCAACCGTCGCGCGTCAGCTAATTTCGCGATGCGACACCAAAAGAAAACAATAAAGCTTGGTCGCAAGGCTGAGCATCGGAAAGCACTGTTGGCAAATCAGGTTTGCAGTTTGATCGAGCATCAACGCATTCGCACCACTTTGGCCAAGGCGAAGGCGGTGCGCCCGCTCGCGGAAAAAATGGTGACTCTCGGCAAAAAAGGCTCAATCCACGCCCGACGCACGGCGTTCGCGGTGCTGCGGCAGAAGGATGCAGTGAAAAAGTTGTTTGATGAGATCGCGCCGCGCACGGCCGATCGCAATGGAGGTTACACCCGCATCGTCAAACTTGGCCAACGCAAGAGCGATGCTGCTCCGATCGCATATCTCGAGTGGGTGGATGCCGCTTTGCTCCTCGATCAGGAGATCGATGAGGCCACGGAAAAGAAAGCCCGCAAATCGAAAAAGGACGACGGGCAGGCCGCCGGCGCCGAAAAGTCGAAGAAAAAAGCGGCAGCGGCAGCAACATAGTAACATTGGCATCCTGCCGATGAAGGTAGGGGCGATTGACCTCAACCGCCCGGGGATCGGGTGAACCGAGTCTACCTGAGTAGACGCGCATCGGCGTCGAGGCTTGGAACACAGCGGCGCGTGCCCCATATGTTCCATTTTCGGGACGGACATTTCCCGCGCGCGGAATAAGTTTGTGCCCAGTAGATTTCATTGCCGCATCGTAAATCGCACGATTGCAAAACCTTGCGTCGCGCAAAATTTGCTTGGCACGCACAATGCATAAGTCCGCAAGCGCCTATGAAAACGCACACTGCTAATACATACGATTTGATCGTCGAGTCCGAAGACAAAAACCGCACCGCGCTCGAAACAGTAATTTACGTGCTGTTCATTTTGAGCGCAGTGGTTTCAATCCTGCAATTTGTGGCGCAGCCTGTCGTTGTCCCTTCCCACACTGCCGGCTTTGTCTCGACCCAAAAAGTAACGGTAACGAATTGCAACATCTAACGAGAATTGGGCAACTGATCGTCGTTCTTTGAAAGACGCAATGCCACATCACTAGTTAGCTGCAGATGTTACGGCAAGAGTTGCGATACGCTCTGCGGGTGCTGGCAAAACAACCGGCATTCACCGTCATTGTCATCCTTACTTTTGCGCTTGGGATTGGCGCAAATACGGCGGTGTTTAGCGTTCTCAACGCAGTGTTGCTGCGGCCACTTCCATTTCATGAGCCGCAGAATCTCGTCGCCTTGGGCGAATATGACGTGCGCGAAAAAACCGATCCCGGCACCGATATTAACAGCATCTCCTATCTCGATTATGTCGATTGGCGTGACCAAAACAAGGTTTTCGAACGCGTTGCTGTTTACACAAATCAGAGTGTTAGCACGCTTACAGACGGAAATGAGGCCACTCATGTTCAAGGGGAAGCGGTCTCGGTCGAATTATTTCCACTGCTTGCTGTTCAGCCCGTCGTCGGCCGCGTTTTTTTGCCTAACGAGGACGAACCGGGGAATCACGTTGTCATTTTGAGCAACGAATTGTGGCAGCGGCGATTTGGCGGCGATCGCCGCATTATTGGAAAAACTATCACTCTCGACGATCTTTCGTTTCAAGTGATCGGCGTAATGCCGCCGCGATTTACTTTTCCCATTAGCTCAGTCTCGCCGGAGCTTTGGGTCTCGTTGTCGAGATTGCGTGAATCGAAGGATGGCTCGACGCCGATGACCGAGCAGCGTGATAACGACTTCTTTCGGTGCATCGCGCGATTGAAATCCGGCGTCTCGATTCAGCAGGCACAAGCGAACATCAACACAATTGCAGCCAATTGGCACCAGCAATATCCCGATTCGAAATCAAATACTGCCGCGAAAGTTTTGCCGGAAATCAGCGCGATGGTCGGCAATGCGCGTTCGGCGCTGCTCATGTTGTGCGCGATGGCCGGCTGCGTTTTGCTGGTCGCCTGCGTTAACGTCGCGAACCTGCTTCTAGCCCGCTCGCTCTCGCGCAACAGAGAAATCAGCATCCGTGCTGCACTGGGCGCCAGCCGCTGGCATATCATTAAGGGACTGTTCGCCGAGAGCATTTTGCTCGGCGTTGTTGGCGGTCTTGCCGGATTAATTCTCGCGATTTGGGGAATCGATTCGCTGAAAGCTTTCCTACCGAGTATTCCGCGCATCGATGAAATTTCTCCAGACCTTGGCGTTCTCGTCTTTACCGCGTTCGTCAGTCTGGGCGTTGGGATCTTTGCCGGTTTGATTCCGGCGTGGCGGACATCGCATCCGAATCTCGCGGGATCTTTAAACGAAAATTCGCGCGGCTCGACCGAAGGCGCCGCCGGTGGGCGCACCCGCGCCGCACTGGTGGTAATCGAGATTGTTTTCGCGCTTGTGCTGCTCGCGAGTGCGGGATTGTTGGTCGAAAGTTTCCTTCAGCTTCAAAAAGTTCAAGCCGGTTTCGATCCGGCCAATGTCACGACCGCGCGCGTCGCGCTCCCGGAAACAAACTATGGCAAGCCTCGGCAAGCAGGCGATTTTTACAAAAAGCTGCTTGATCGGCTCGCCACACTTCCCGGCGTGCAATCAGTCGCGGCGGCCTGGTGGATTCCGTTGAGCGGCAGCGAAATCGGTTTCAACTTCGATGTCGAAGAGCATCCGATCCCGGCAGGGCAGCAACCGATCGCAGAAGTCAACGTTGTCACGCCCGATTACTTCGGAACCATCCGCGTTCCGGTTCGGCGTGGTCGCACTTTCAACGATCGCGATGATCGGAACGCGACGCCGGTCGCGATTGTGTCGGAGAGTTTCGCGAAACAATTTTTTTCCGGCGAAGATCCAATTGGTAAACGCATCACGCCGAATGGATCGGTCGATCCAGGTAAGCCCCCGGTGCGCGAAATTGTTGGCGTGGTCGCGGACATGCATTTGATCAGTCTGCGCCTTGCGCCGAAACCGCAGATTTACATTCCTCATCAACAATTCGCCGTTCAGTCGATGTCGATCTTCGTCCGCAGCCAGATGAGCGAATCGGCGCTAATGAGCTCTCTTCGTCGCGCTGTCGATGAGATCGACAAGGCCATTCCGGTGTATCGGATGCGCACCCTGCCGGATTACCTTTCCGGATCGATCGCGCAACCGCGTTTGAACGCAGTGCTGGTCGGTTTGTTTGCGCTGATCGCGTTGCTTCTTGCGGCCGCAGGAATTTTTGGAGTGATGAGCTACTCGGTCACGCAACGAACACAGGAAATCGGAATTCGTCTCGCTCTTGGCGCCCAACGCTACGACGTGCTTCGTCTCGTCATTGTTCAGGGGATGCGTTTTGTCGGTGCCGGTCTTCTGCTCGGTTTCGTCGGCATGTTTGCCAGCACCCGATTGCTTCGGAGTCTGCTTTTCGGCATCGGCGCGACCGATCTGCCGACGATGTTTGTCGTCACGTTGATTTTAACCGCCGTGGCGTTCTTCGCCTGCTTCCTGCCGGCACGGCGGGCTACCATGGTCGATCCGGTCATTGCCTTACGCAGTGAATAATCATGAGCACGTTGTTCCAGGATTTTCGTTACGCCTTGCGAGTGCTGACAAAACAACCGGCATTCACTTTTATCGCGGTGCTGACCCTTGCGCTCGGTATTGGCGCCAATACCGCCATCTTCAGCATCATCAATTCCGTTCTGCTGCGGCCTCTCCCTTACCCAAATTCCGATCGGATCATGGTACTGAACGAATCGTCCGGTCCGGGCCAGGATTTTTCCGTCGCGCTGCCAGATTATTTTGATTGGAAAAAAGAGGCGAAGAGTTTCGCGCATCTTGCCTGCACGCACAAAGAATCGCGCAACTTGAGCGGTATCCCCGGCCGCGATCCGGAGCGCGTCTCGTGCGCATCGGTCACACGCAATTTCTTCGATGTCGTCGGCCTCGCGCCGGAAATCGGCCGCGTCTTTAGCGAAGATGAAGACAAACCGGGCGCACCGGCGCTCGCAGTCATCAGCGACCGAGTTTGGCAGCGCGCTTTCAATCGATCGCCGCAAATTCTTGGTCAATCGATCACGTTGCACGATCAAAGTTTCACCGTCATCGGCGTGATGCCGCCCCATATGACTTCGCCGCAGGATAGCGATGTCTGGCTTTCGTTAGGCCGGCGTAGCAATAACCCGGCCTGGCTCGACCGATCGCATCACCCGATGATGTACGTCTGGGGCCGACTCAAGCCAAACGTAGATGTCGATCTTGCGCGCAGCGAAATGAAAACCATCGCCGCGCGTTTGGAAAAAGCGTATCCCGACACAAACACCGGCGAGACCGTTGTCGTTACGCCGCTGCTCGAAAATCTCGTCGGAAAATATCGCACGAATCTTGGTCTGTTGTTAGGCGCGGTGGCGCTTGTGTTGCTGATCGCGTGCGCGAACCTGGCAAATCTCTTCGCCGCGCGTGGAGCTGCGCGCGAGCGCGAGTTCGCCATCCGCGCGGCCGTCGGCGCCAGCCGCGGGCAAATCGTCAGGCAACTTCTCATCGAAAGCTTTGTCATCGCGTTGATCGGTGGCGCGCTCGGCTTTTTCATGGCGCTCTGGGCGCGCGATACGTTGTCGATCTTAGCGCCACAGCACGTGTCTCGCTTCCAGGAGATTTCATTCGATGTGCCCGTGCTCATGTTCACGTTCGCTGTTGCGACCATCACCGCGGTATTGTTCGGCTTATGGCCGGCGTGGCAAACATCGCGCACCGACATGCAGGTGGCGTTGAAAGCCGGCTCCGCCGGCAGCGGCGATGCGCCGTCGACCAAACGCACGCGCGATTGGCTCGTCATCGCGCAGATCGCGCTCACGTTGATGCTGCTCGTCGCCACCGCTCTCGTGCTGAAGAGTTTTTCGCGCCTGCAATCGCTCTCGTTAGGCTACGAACCCCAACATCTTTTCACCGGGCGTTTCGAATTGCCGTGGAGGACGTTCAATGATCGCGACAAGATCGACACCTTCGCCCGCGCGTTGCTCGACAAAATGCGCGCGGTACCCGGAATCGAGAATGCCGCACTCAGCTCGAACGGTCCGCTGATGGGCAGCTGGCAAACCGGATTCTGGCGCGAAGGCACTCCGCAGCCGCCACCCTCGCAAATGTTGAATGCCGATCTCGAGGTCGTGCGCGGCGATTATTTCGCAACGCTGAAAGTGCCGCTCCTGCGCGGTCGCACATTCAACGACCGCGATACAAAAGACACGCCGCGCGTCATCGTTGTCGATCAAATGATGGTCGACAAATATTTCCCGAACGAGGACCCGATCGGTAAGCGGCTTTTTGTGGACGCCGGGAATGATGCAGAAGGAAACGTCCCGAGCGAAATCATCGGTGTCGTCGCGCCGATGCGCTTCCATGCCATCGACGAAATGGCGCCATTGCCGGTGATTTACTGCTCGTTAGGCCAAGCGCAACGACCGAGTCTGACGTTATTCGTACGGTCGACAATCGCATCTGCGCAGGTCTCGCGCGCGATTCATGAGGCGATCGCATCGGTCAACCCGTCACTGCCATTGTTCGACGTCCGACCGATGAGCGATCGTGTTCGCGAAACCTGGGGCACGCAACGTTTGCTTAGCTTCCTCTTTTCTGTTTTTGCCGGCCTCGCGCTCACACTCGCGACCATCGGTCTCTACGGTTTGCTCGCCTATACCACCCTGAAACGCGTCCGTGAAATCGGCATCCGCCTCGCCCTCGGCGCACGACCGGCGCAGGTCCGCACGCTGATTATTTCACACGGAATGCAGCTGCTCTTAACCGGTTTGATCATCGGCTTCATTAGCGCGATCCTCTTGTCACGATTCCTGCAACGTGTGTTGTTCGAAGTGAACGGCGCTGATCCGAAAATTTATCTCGCCGTCGGCGCGCTCATGTTCGCCGCCACCATGCTTGCTTGCTGGCTTCCGGCGCGCCGCGCCAGCCGCGTCGATCCGATCGTGGCATTGCGCAGCGAATAACATCCATGATCAAAGAAATTCGTTACGCCATTCGCCAGTTAGCGAAGCATCCCGGCTTTACCCTTGTCGCCACGCTTACCCTCGCCCTCGGAATCGGCGCGAATACTGCCATCTTCAGCCCGCCGTGGCAGTCCAGCCACGTTGACCCAATCGCTGCCGCAGACGACTAATCACCGAGGACAAAGCGATTTCCTTCGCTGTCTTTGAAGATGGCGAAGTTGCCCCAATGTTCCTTTTTCGGCGGGTTTTCAAACTCGACCCCGCGCTTCTTTAGATCCTCGTAGGTTTTTTGCAGATCATCGCAGGTGTAAGACATATTCATGAATGAGCCGACGCGGCCCTTGTCTTCATCGGTGGTAAACAGAACCACGCGTGTCTCCGCTTTTGGAACGCGCAGTTCGATCCAGCGCTGCTTCTCATCGAAAGGCTGATCAGTAATGATGGTGAATCCCAATTTCTCCGTGTAGAAATCGAGGGCACGGTCCTGGTCCGCCACTGGGATACTGACAAATTTTATTTGTTTTATCATGTCCCGAACCTAGGACGCGCAATTCATGGGCGTCCAGAGTCAAGGAGTTCTCCGGCGCGAAAAGTGTTGTCCGTTTATCGGTATAGTGGCATGCCTTAACCGCCGTAACTTTGTAACAACATGAACCTTCTCTTCCATGCCGCGCTTCCACCGAACCGTTCCAATCGATGATTACGTTCTCGACGTGCTCATGCGCGATATCGTCGGGCATGATCAGCAGCCGGCGGCCTTCCTGGTTTATCTCTACCTTTCCGGCCGCGCCGCCCGCCAGCACTGGCAACCGGTCAAATCCAGCCTCCGCATGCTGGCCGATGAAACCGGCCTTTCCAAAAGCGCAGTGCAAAGTGCGATCGTGAAGTTGCAGTATCGGCAGTTGGTAAAAACCTCGCACGCGCACCGGACCGCCGTGCCGGCACATCGCGTCTTACGACACTGGCGATCGAAACGGGGCCGCAGACATTCAGCGAAGTAATTCCAATCGCCAGTTCACTTTTCCGTCTTCATTAATCTCAAGCCAGCCGATGCTCGGTGGCGCGCCGCGATTCGGCCGTGCGACGCAGCCCGGGTTCAGAAATCGAACGCCTGCGATGGTCTCGTCGCGCGGAACATGAGTATGGCCATGAAGAAGAATGTCATAATCGGCGGGCGCCCGGCGTGGGGGCGGACAAACATGTTCTAACCGAAACCGGATCCCATTTCTCGTTAGATCGCGAACGGGCGGCCAGTTGTAATTGTCATCACAGTTTCCGCGCACCAGCGTCACCGGCGGTCCAAGAAACTGTAAATCCTCGAGCACCCAGTCATCGCATACATCACCGAGATGCCAGATCTCATCCGCGCCGCGCGCAACCTCGCAGATAATCGGCGGCAATTTGTTGTGTGTGTCAGCGATGACCAGCACTTTTGTCATGTCGAGCGAAGCCGAGACATCCCGTGGCGGAATCTTAAAGGAAGCGCAACGGGATTCTTCGATTCCGCTGCGCTTCACTCAGAATGACAAATCGCCCGCGCGGCGTTAGCTTTGCGGCCGGTGTCATTCCAGAATTTCGATCTTTCCTCGGAAGTCGTGCGCGGCGTGCAGGCGATGGGCTTCGCCGCGCCAACGCCCATCCAGCTTCGCGCCTTCCCCATTATTCTCGCCGGCAAAGATCTGATCGGCACCGCCCAGACCGGTACCGGCAAGACCGCGGCCTTCGCTTTACCGATTCTCACCATCCTTGGGCACCATGGAAAATTTCGTTGTCTCGTGCTCGAGCCAACGCGCGAGCTGGCCGCACAGGTGGAGACCGCGTTTCGTGATTACGGCCGTTTCACCGATCTGCGTGCGACCGTGGTGCACGGCGGCGTCGGCTACGGCAAGCAGCGCGAGGAATTGAAACGCGGCGTCGATGTCGTCATCGCCACGCCGGGCCGCCTGCTCGATCATCTCGAGCAGGGCACGCTCCATTTTCGCGACGTCAATATTCTGGTGCTCGATGAAGTCGATCGCATGCTCGACATGGGATTTCTGCCCGATGTCCGGCGCATCGTCGAAAAAATTTCGCGTGACCGACAAACCCTGCTTTTTTCGGCAACCTTGCCGCCCGAGATCGAGCGCCTGGCCGCGTGGGTGCTGCGCGAGCCCGAGCTGGTGGAAATCGGTGTTCGCCGTTCCCCGGCCGAAACCGTCACCCACGCCGTTTATCCGGTGGCGGCCGAACAAAAATTTGACCTGCTCATGGCGCTGCTCGAACGAACCAA
>WNGI01011919.1_pt1 | contig 11629 bp, 10 predicted proteins | sample 5400621 | NCBI WGS metagenome assembly WNGI01 (sample SAMN13153374, study PRJNA577476) | soil metagenome | isolation source: 20 cm soil or saprolite under Garry oak tree replicate 1 | place: USA:California | collected 2016-06-15
CCGCGCTCGGGGCCGCCCGATTTCGCGCGGCTGTTTCAAGCGCTGCGCATCGCGGTCAACGCAGAGCTCGAATCGCTCAGCGCCGCGCTGCCGGCCTTGCGCGACGCGCTCGTGCCCGGCGGGCGGCTGGGCGTCATCACGTATCACTCGGGCGAGGACCGCATCGTCAAGCATCAGTTTCGGGAATGGGCGCGCGAGTGCATCTGCCCGCCACGCCAACCCGTGTGCACCTGCCGCGGCCGGGCGCTCGGCCGGGTGCTCACGAAGAAGCCGATCGTTCCCGACCCGGATGAAATCACCGCCAATCCGCGCGCCCGCTCGGCGCAATTCCGCGTGTTCGAGACCGTCGGTGACGTTTAGAGGCCGGCATTGGATCGCCTTCTGGCTGGTTGCGCTGCTCGCGGCGCTGTGGGCGGTCATCGCCCGCCAGACCTCCGCACTCAATTCGGCGCGCGCGCTCGCGGACCTGCGCGAGGAGCGCGCGTCTCTGGAAGGCCGCCGCGCGGCACTGGATCGGCGGGTGCGTACGGCCCAGAGCAGAGCCGTGTTGCTGCCGCGGGCGCAGCGACTGGGGCTGCGCTTGCCGGCTGACACCGAGATCATCCTGATCCCCGTCCCGGTGGCGGCGCCGCACTGATGGCGAAGCCCCTGGTGCGCCTCCGGGTCGTGGAGGTCGGCCTCGCCGCCGCCCTCGTGGCGCTGCTGTTCCGCGCCGCGCAGGTGCAGCTCGTGGACGGGCGGCGCTATGCGGCCGCCGCCAAGGCGCAGCGCACCGAGCACGTCGTGCTCGACGCGCGGCGCGGCGCCCTCTACGACCGGCACGGGACCGCGATCGCGCTCACGCAGGAGACGTATCACCTCGGCATCGCGCCCAACGAGCTGCGCGATCCCTCGCGCGACATCGGCTGCGGCGCTTCTATCCGTCGAACGAGTTCGCGCGCGCCGTAATCGGGAGGGTGGGGGAGGACGGTCGCGGTGGTGGAAGTGGAGGGGGAGGGCTCGAGCGACTGCTGGACAGCCTGCTGGCAGGCACGCCCGGCTCCGCTGTTGTGCTGAAGGATCGTGAGGGGCGCGAGTATGAATCCCCCGCCCGCGTCATCGCCGAGCCGGTCGCCGGCAACGACGTCGTGCTCACGCTCGATGCCGAGCTGCAGGAGATCGCGCAGCGTGCGCTCGATGATGCGATCGACAACATGGAAGCCGACGGCGGCGACGTGGTCATGCTCGATCCCGCGAGCGGCGAGATCCTCGCGGTCGCCTCCCGCCGCGCCGACGGCTCGATGCGGCCGAGTGCGTTCACGGAGACGTTCGAGCCGGGGTCGCTCGCCAAGATTTTCGCCGCCGCGGCGCTGATCACGTTCGATCGCATCCGTCCCGGCGAGCGCGTCTCCGGCGAAGGCGGGACGTACCGGATGCCCGGCCGGCCGTCACCGCTGACGGACGAACATCCGCTGCCGTCGCTCACGCTCGCCGACGCGATCCGCGTGTCGAGCAACATCGCGCTGGCGAAATTCTCGGCGCGGCTGCATCCGGACGAGCAGTATGGGGTGCTGCGCGGGTTCGGGTTCGGCGCGCCGACGGGTGTCGAGTTTCCGGCCGAATCGCCGGGCCGGCTGCGGCCGCCGCGGGAATGGTCGCGGCCCAGCTCCGCCAGCCTCGCGATCGGCTACGAGCTGGCCGTCACGCCGATCCAGCTCGCCGCCGCGTACGGCGCCATCGGGAATGACGGCGTGCTGCTCGAGCCGACGCTGATCCGCGAGATCCGCACACCCACTGGCGTCGTCCGCTACCGGCACGACCCGCAACCGGTGCGCCGCGTGGTGACGCCGGAGGTCGCAGTGAAATTGCGCGACTTGTTGCGCGGCGTGGTCGCAGCGGGCGGGACGGCGGAGCGGGCGGCGCTCGCCAACTTTCAGCTGGCCGCCAAGACGGGCACGGCTCGCCGCGTGGTGGCCGGCCGCTACGCCGCCGGGCAATACACGGCGTCGTTCGCGGCGCTGTTTCCCGCCGACCAGCCGCAGCTCGTCGTGGTGATGAAGATCGACAATCCCCAGAAGGGCAGCTATTTCGCCGCCCAGACCGCCGCCCCGGTGACCCGCTCGATGCTCGAGCAGGCGCTCGCGGCGCGCACCGTGGCGCTCGATCGGGCGCGCCTCTCGAACGTGGCCACGACCGCCGACCGCGCGCCGCTGGAAGAGCCCGACGGCGTCGTGCCCTACCTTGTCGCATGGCCGTATGTCCCTGACAGTGCCGCGGCGCAGCCGGACCGCATGGTCCCCAACGTGACCGGCCGGCCATTGCGCGAGGCGGCGCGGGCGCTGCACGCGCGTGGCTTCCACGTCGTGGTGAAAGGGTGGGGCATCATCCATCACACCTGGCCGGCGGCAGGCGAGCATGCGGCAACGGGATCGACGGTCACGATGTTTGCCGAACCCCCACCCTTACGTCGATGAGCAGATCGCTGCAGGAAGTCATCGACGCGCTCGCGCGCGCCGCCGTATTGATCGATGCGCCGAAACCTGCCGCCGGGCGGCTGCCGCAGATCACCGGCCTCAGCGCCGACGCGCGCCGGATCACGCCCGGCATGCTGTTTTGCGCCGTGCGCGGCGCCGTGCTGGATGGGCACGCGTTTGTGGGCGACGCTGCCGCACGGGGAGCCGCGGCCGCGCTGGTCGAGTCGCGGCAATCAGTCGCGATTCCGCAAATCCTGGTTCGCAATGGCCGGCGGGCGGCGGCGATCGCCGCCGAGGCGTGGTACCGCCGCCCGGCGGCACGGCTGCAGCTGATCGGCGTCACGGGGACGAACGGCAAGACGACCTCGGTCATTCTCTCACAGCACGTGCTGCGCCCGCTCTGGCCGATGGGCGCGATTGGAACGCTGGGCGCATTCGACCCGTCGGGCGCGCCGGTCGACAGCGAAGCCGGCAACCTCACGACGCCGGGCCCGATTGATCTGCAGGCGACGCTCGCCGCGCTGCTCGAGCGGGGCGCGGCGGGGGTCGCCATGGAAGTGTCGTCGCACAGCCTCGATCAGGGGCGCGTCGAAGGGCTCATGTTTCGCGCCGCCATCTTCACCAATCTCACACGCGACCACCTCGACTACCACGAAACGTTCGACGCGTATTTCGCGGCGAAGGCCAGGCTCGCCGGCTATCTCGCGGACGCCGGGCTCGCCGTGATCAACGCCGACGACGCGGCGTGGGAGCGCCTGCCCCGCACGCCCCGGCGCATCACGTTCTCGGCGACGCAGCCGCGCGCCGACGTGACGGCGCGTGACGTGCGCGTCGATGCGAAGGGGGCGCATTTCACCCTGGTGACGACCGCGGGGAGTCATCACGTCAGCCTGCCGCTGCTGGGCCGCTTCAACGTGGCGAATGCGCTCGGCGTCGCCGCCTGTGCTGTGGGATTGGACGTCCCGGCACGAGTCGTCGCCGAGCGGCTAGCGACGGCGCCGCAGGTCCCGGGTCGCATGGAGCGCATTGCCGTCGATCCCTGCGTCGTGCTGCGCGACTACGCGCACACCCCCGATGCCCTGGAGCGCGCCCTGGAGACGGTTCGCGAGGTGACGCCGCCCGCCGGCCGCGTGATCGTCGTGTTCGGCGCGGGGGGGGACCGCGACCGCGGCAAGCGGGCGCCGATGGGAGAGATCGCGGCACGCCTGGCCGACGTCGCGATCGCCACGTCCGACAATCCGCGGACGGAGGATCCGGATCGGATTCTCGACGACGTCGAAGCGGGCATGAGCGGCCGGCAGCACTATCGAGTCGTGGACCGCCGCGCCGCGATCGGCCAGGCGCTCGAGCTCGCGCGCCAGGGCGACACGGTCCTGTTGGCGGGGAAGGGCCATGAGACCTATCAGGTCGTCGGCACCGTCAAAGAGCCGTTCGACGAGCGGGAAGTGGTGCGCAGCCTGGGAGCGAACTGATGGCGGGACGCCCCTGGACCAGCGATGAAGTCGCGGCAGCACTGGGTGTCCCGGCTCCTGCGAAACTGAAGTTCCGAGGCATTGTGACCGACACCCGACAACCGATCACCGACAACCTCTTCGTAGCTCTCAAGGGCGAGCGCTTCGACGCTCACGAATTCCTCGACAAAGCCAAAGCGCAGGGCGCCACGGCCGCGATCGTCCGGCGTGGCACACCGAAAATCGAGGGGCTGCCCTTCTTCGAGGTAGGCGACACGCTCGTGGCGCTGGGTCAGCTGGCGCGGGCGCGGCGCCGCATGCTGCCCGAGGGCACGCCGGTTGTCGCCATCACGGGGTCGAGCGGCAAAACGAGCACCAAGGAAATGATCCGTGCCACGCTCGGCGCTCGCTACAGGGTGCATGCCACAGCGGGAAATCTGAATAATCTGGTCGGCGTGCCACTCACGATCCTGAGCGCGCCGGAGGACACCGAAGCGCTGGTCGTCGAGGCGGGCGCCAGCGTGCCGGGGGAGGTCGCCCGGCTGCGCGACATCATCGAGCCCACCATCGCGGTCGTCACCAACATCGGCTACGCCCACGTCGAAGGATTCGGGTCGCTGGAACGACTGATGGCGGAGAAGCTGTCGCTGCTCGACGGCGCGCCGGTCGCCGTCATCGGGTCGGGACCGGCGACGATGTGGCCCGAAGCCCGCCGCCGCACGCAGGTGATTCCCGCGGCGCTGCCAGGAAAGAGCGGCGACGACGCCCTGCTCGATCGCTACCTCGACCGGGACGGCCATCCCCGTCTGTCGCTCGACTCGGGCGAGAAGGTGACCCTCCCGGCCTTGGGGCTGCATCAGCTCGAGAATGCCCAGATCGCCGTGGCGGTGGCGCAGCGGGCGGGGGTCGATCGCGACGCCGCGATCCGCGCGCTCGCGGGCGTGCGGCTGCCCGAAGGGCGCGGCGATGTGCGTGAGATCGGTGACCTGGTGGTGATCGACGACACCTACAACGCCAACCCCTCCTCGCTGCGGCGGGCGGTGCAGACCGCCGCCTGGCTGGCGCGCCGGCAGCGGCGGCCGCTGGTCGTGGTGGTGGGCCCGATGTTGGAGTTAGGGCCGGAAAGTGCAAGATTGCACGCCGAAGCGGCACGCGAGATCACCCAGCGCAAGCCCGCGCTCGTCGCCGCCGTCGGCACGTTCGCGCGGACGTTCGAGTCGCTGCGGGAGGCGTTGGGGGGGCGGTTGATCACCGCTCCCGATGCCGACGCGCTGGGACCCAAGCTGAAATCGGCGCTGCGGGGCAACGAGCTGGTACTGCTCAAAGCGTCACGAGGAGTCGCCTTGGAACGTGTCCTCAACTACCTGACCTGATGCTCTATCATCTCCTCGCGCCGCTCGCACGCCAGCACATCATTTTCAATCTTTTCAATTACATCACGTTCCGCGTCGCGGGCGGGACCGTGACGGCGCTGCTCCTGGCCTTCATCGTCGGCCCCTGGATCATCGGCCAGCTGCGCGCGAACCATATCGGCCAGATCGTGCGCGCCGAGGGACCGGCCAGCCATCACGGCAAGCGCGGCACGCCGACGATGGGCGGCTTGATCATCATTCTCGCCACCGTCGTGCCGACGCTGCTGTGGGCGCGGCTCGACAGCCGCTACGTCATCGTGGCCGTCATCGCCACGCTGTGGATGGGGCTGATCGGATTCCTCGATGACTATCTGAAAATCGTGCGCGGCAAGTCGCAGGGGCTCGTCGCCCGCTGGAAGCTCGCCGGCCAGATCTCCTTCGGCGTTGGATTGGCCGTGTATCTCCTGTTGTTTCCGCTCACGAACAGCGTCGACCCCTCGGCCACGCAGCTGCCGTTCTTCAAGTACATCGTCCTGGTGTTGCCGTGGCCCATTTACCTCCTGTTCGTGACGTTCGTGACCACCGCCAGCTCCAATGCCGTGAACCTGACGGATGGACTGGACGGGCTCGCGTCGGGACTGACCGTCATCGTCGCCGGCGCGTTCGCGATCTTTGCGTATCTGTTCGGCCGTGTGGACGCGACGCGTTGGTTGCTCGTGCTCTACCTCCCGGGAGCGGGTGAGCTCGCGATCTTCTGCGGCGCACTGATGGGAGCCGCGCTCGGCTTCTTGTGGTTCAACGCGCATCCGGCGCAGGTGTTCATGGGCGATACCGGTGCGCTGGCGATCGGCGGCGCGCTCGGCACCGTGGCGATTCTCCTCAAGACCGAGTTCCTGCTGTTGATCGCGGGCGCCGTCTTCGCCGCGGAGACGCTGTCGGTCCTGATTCAGACCACCACGTACAAATGGCGCAAGCGGCGGTACGGCAGGGAATACGCCGACGCGCATAAGGTCTTCCGCATGGCGCCGCTGCATCACCATTTCGAAAAACTCGGCTGGGCGGAGCCGCAGGTGGTGATGCGCTTCTACATCCTGGGGGTGCTGTGCGCGATGATCGCGCTGGCCACGCTCAAGGTGCGATGATCGAGCAGGTCTCCCCAACCCCCCGGCTGGTACCCGATGCCTGGCGCCGCGCGGGGAGCGTGGTGGCGATCATCGGGCTCGGCAAGAGTGGCGTCGCTGCCGCGCGGTTGCTGGCGCGCGAAGGGGTGCGTGTCTATGCGAGCGACGCGTCCGACCATCCCTACGCCGGCGCAGCCGCCGAAGCGCTGAAGGGTGTGCCGTGGATCGACGTCGAAATCGGCCGCCACGACGTCAACAAGATTCGCCAGGCCGCCGGTGTGGTGGTCTCGCCGGGTGTCCCGCCTGACGCACCCGTCCTGACCGCCGCGCGGCATGCCGGCGTGGAGATCGTCTCCGAGCTCGATCTCGGCTTCCGCGCCCTTGCGGCCTTGCATCCCGGCACGCGCAGCGTCGCGATCACGGGAACCAACGGCAAGACGACAACGACGGCGCTCGTCGCGCATTTGCTGAGTGCTGCCGGCCTGCGCGCGACCACCGCGGGCAACATCGGCCGGCCCGTGACCGATCTCGCATTGTCGAACGAGGGCTTCCAGTGGCTCAGTCTCGAGGTCTCCTCGTTTCAATTGCACGACAGCCCGAACTTCGCCCCCGACGTCGGTCTGCTGACCAACCTGGCGCCCGATCATCTGGACCGGTACCCGTCGGCGGACGCCTACTATGCGGACAAGCGGTTGTTGTTTCGCAACGCCGACGACGACGACGTGTGGGTCTTGAACGCCGACGACGCGTTGGTCCTCAACCTCGCCCAGGGGGTCGCGGGGCGCCGGGTGCACTTCTCGCTCCTGAAGAGGAGCGATGCCTGGTACGACAGGGGGAGCCGGACATTGCGGCTCGGCGCAGAGGCGCTGCTCGAGCGCGAGCAGCTGCACCTGCTCGGCGACCACAACGTGGCGAATGCGCTGGCCGCGGCGCTCGCGGTGCACGAAGCCGGCGTACCCACGCCCTTGATTGCCGAGGGGCTGCGCTCGTTCCGGCCGCTGCCACATCGCCTCGAGCCGGTGCGCGAAGTGAACGGCGTCCTGTGGATCAACGATTCCAAGGCGACGAACATCGCGGCAACGACGGTGGCCGTGATCGCGATGCAGCGGCCGTACGTCCTGCTGCTGGGCGGCCGGCACAAGGGCGAGCCCTATACCAGCCTCGCGCCACTGCTGGCGCATCGTTGCAGGCTCGTGATCGCCTATGGTGAAGCAGGGCCACTCGTCGAGCAGGATCTTACAGGCAAGGTGCCGCTCGAACGCGGCACGACGTTCGAGGATGTGATCGCGCGCGCCCGGCGGGCGGTACAACGCGGCGATGCCGTCCTGCTGTCGCCCGCGTGCTCGAGCTACGACATGTTCAAGAACTATGAGGAGCGGGGGGCCACATTCCGGCGACTAGTCGAAGCACAGTGACCTGGGAAGGGCGGCTGCTCGCCGTCGTGACGTCCGTGCTCGTCGTATTCGGCCTGGCGGCGGTGTACGGCGCGTCGAGTCTCGTCACGACCGCCGGTGGACAGGTAGGCGCGAGCTTCGCGCTGCGCCAGGCGGTGGGCGCCGCCGTCGGCGGCTTGCTGGCCGTTGTCTTCGCGCGCCTGGACTATCACCGCTGGCGGCGCTGGGCGTGGCCGCTGCTCGGCGTCACCGTCCTGCTGCTGCTCATTCCCTTGCTGCCGTTCACCCATCCCATCACGCCGACGATCAATGGCGCGCGCCGCTGGGTGAACCTCGGCGTGTTGACGCTGCAGCCGTCGGAGCTCGCCAAGTTCGCGGTCGTGGTGTGGTGCGCGATGCTCGCCGCGAAGAAAGGGGAGCAGCTGCGCGACTTCAAGCTCGGCGTGCTGCCCTTCGTCGTCATTCTCGGGCCGGTCGTCGGTCTGATCTTCCTCGAGCCGCATCTGTCGATGGCGCTGCTCGTCGCCGTGCTGGCGGGGAGCGTGCTGTTTACCGCCGGCGCGCGCATCGGGCATTTCCTCGCGCTCGGCGTCGCGGCCGGGCCGCTGCTCTTCGGCGCGATCGCGACGGCGCAATATCGGATCGCCCGCGTGCTGACGTTTCTCAATCCGGGCGCCGCCCCCACGGAGGCGACCTGGCAGGTCCAGCAATCGCTCACCGGCATCGGCGCGGGACAGCTGCTGGGCGCGGGCTTCGGCCAGGGGCAACAGAAGCTCGGCTACCTGCCCTACGCCTATTCCGATTTCATTTTTTCGACGATCGGCGAGGAGTGGGGCTTCCTCGGCGTGGTGATGATCGCGCTGCTGTTCGGGACGTTCGTCTGGCTCGGCTTTCGCATGATTGTCGCGCTCGCGGCGACTGGGGTGTTGGCGAGTGTTGGGCGAGCTCGGAAGGCATAATGCGGATTGCGGAATGCGGATTGCGGAATTTTAAGGGCGGCGTCGAAACGCATTCATACCTTTCGAACCCCACCCTTACATTCCGCATTCCGCATTTCGCATTCCGCAATTCTGTCTCGTGAAGATCTTGATTGCGGGCGGAGGTACTGGAGGGCACCTGATGCCCGCCTTGGCACTCGCGCGAGTCGCGGCCGACTTTGGACACGAGGTGGTGTTGGTGGGCGCGGCGCGTGGCATCGAAGCCCAGATCCTGCCGCGCCATCCCTTCCGATTCCATCTGCTCCCGATGGAGCCGTTCTACCGCAGGGCGTGGTGGCGCAACCTGCGCTGGCCGATGATCGCGCTGCGTGCCTGGCGGTCGGCGGGACGCGTGTTGCAGGACGAGCGGCCGGCGATCGTCATCGGTACCGGCGGCTATGCGGCGGGGCCCGTCGTGTGGCGCGCCCAGCGCGCCGGAATTCCGACGGCGTTGCAGGAGCAGAACGCGTTCCCCGGACTCACCACGCGCTGGCTGGCGCGGGGCGCGCGGCAGGTGCACCTCGGATTTCCGGAAGCGAATCTGCGGCTCTCGCTCGGCCCACGCACACCGGTGTTCGTGTTCGGCAATCCGATCACGCCGCCGGGCCGGGTCGACGCCGTCGCGGCACGCAGCGAATTCGGTTTGGCCGCCGAGCGGCGCACGGTGCTCGTCGTGGGCGGGAGTCAGGGCGCGCGCGCTCTCAACGAGACACTCGCGCGCGCGCTGGGGCTCGAGCTGCTGCGCGACGTGAATCTGCTCTGGGGTACCGGCGCGGCGCACGAATCACGCTACGCCGCCCTGGCGGTACCCGGGCGCGTCGTGGTCCGCGGATTCTTCGATCCGATCGCGCTGGCGTACGCGGCCGCCGATCTCGTCGTCGCGCGCGCGGGCGCGATGACGGTGGCGGAGCTGTGCGCGTGGGGGAAGCCGAGTGTGCTGGTGCCGCTGCCGACGGCGGCGGCGGACCATCAGACGTTCAATGCCCGCGCCCTGGCGAATGCCGGCGCGAGTGTTGTGCTGCTCGAGAGCGAGCTCGCGTCCGAGTCGTTTGCGAAGACCATCACGGCGCTGGTCCAGAACCGGGTCCGGCTCGAGGAATTGGCCGCCAGTGCCCGAAAACGGGGGCACCCGAACGCCGCCCGAACCATCATGGAAAAGGTTTTAGAGCTTTCGCAAGTTGAGTAAATTTCCTATATTAGCTCCCCACAGATGACCTTGTTTCTAACCGGGGATCCCCGACCCATCCACTTCATGGGCATAGCTGGGGCGGGGATGAGCGCCCTGGCGATGATTGCCGCGCACCGGGGAGTCGTCATAACTGGTTGTGATTCCGAGGCTTCAGGGGCGGGTGTCGATGATCTCACCGCCTTGGGCGTGCGTGTGTGGCTGGGCCACGATCCCGGCCATGTAGAGGGGGTTCGGGCCGTCGTCGTGACGGCCGCAGTCCCGCGAGACCATCCGGAATTGGAACGGGCCCGGGCGTTGGGCCTGCCGGTCGTGCGTCGCGCCGATGCGCTGGGCGAGCTGGTGTCCGGCGGTGGCGCGAGCCTGGTGGCGGTTGCCGGCACGCATGGCAAGACGACCACCACGGTCATGGTGACTGAGGCGCTCACGGCCGCCGGGCGAAACCCCACGGGACTCGCCGGCGGCCGTGTCACTGCCTGGGGCGGCAACGCCCGCATCGGCGGTGATGAGCTGTTCGTCGTGGAGGCCGATGAGTACGACAAGGCCTTCCTGGCGTTGCAGCCGACGATCGCGGTCGTGAACAATGTCGAAGCGGATCACCTGGAGTGCTACGGCAGCGTGGACGCGCTCGAGCAAGCGTTCGCCGATTTTGCGGGCCGCGCGGCACGGGTGATCGTCGGCGCGGACGACGTGGGTGCGGACCGCGTGGCGTTGCAAGTCAGCGCGCCGGTGTGGCGCGTCGGCCTCGGTCCGACGGCGGACGTGCGCATTCGCGGCGTGCGACTCGAGCCGGGCGGCTCGCGGGCGACGATCGCGCTGCCGGGCGGCCACACGGTCGAGCTGCAGCTCGCGGTGCCGGGCATGCACAACGTGCGCAACGCGGCCGCCGCACTCGGCGTGCTGCAGGCGCTGGGCGCGGATGTGCAGGCCGGCGCGGACGCGTTGGCGGCGTTCCGCGGTGTGGGACGGCGCTTCGAGCGACTGGGTGACGCGGGTGGCGTGACCGTCGTCGACGATTACGCGCATCACCCGACTGAGGTGGCGGCGACGTTGGCGGCGGCGCGGCAGGCGTTTCCCGGGCGGCGCGTGGTCGCGGTGTTTCAGCCGCATCTCTATTCACGGACGGCATTGCATGGCGAGGCGTTGGGGAAGGCGCTCGCCGCGGCGGACATGGTGGTCGTGGCACCGATCTACGGAGCGCGCGAGCAACCGCTCGCCGGCGTGACGCATCACCTCGTGGTGCGGGCGACGTCGTGTTCACGCTGGGGGCGGGCGATATCACACGGGTCGGACCTGAGCTGCTGCAAATACTGAACGGGAGCCGGGAGCAGGGAGCGGTCGCGTGAAGTGGCCGCGGCAGTCCCGGCGCGTGTTGCTGTGGGCCGGCGCGGGGCTGCTGGGGATGGCGATGTGGATGGCGGCGCCGCTCGCGCTGCGCCGCCTGGCATTCTTCCGCGTGCGGCAGGTCGAGCTCATCGGCATCCGCTATCTGGATGCCGATCAGGTTTTGGCGGCGCTGAGGCTGTCGCCCCGCGCCAGCGTGTTCGACGATACGAGCGTGCTCGCCGAGCGCTTGCGCGGGCTGGATGGTGTTGCCGATGCTTCGGTCATCCGCCGCCCGCCGGCATCGCTGAAGGTGATCGTGCGCGAGGTCGAGCCGGTGGCGCTGGTGGCGAACGGTCGCGGCGCGCTGGC
>WNGI01013775.1_pt1 | contig 11629 bp, 9 predicted proteins | sample 5400621 | NCBI WGS metagenome assembly WNGI01 (sample SAMN13153374, study PRJNA577476) | soil metagenome | isolation source: 20 cm soil or saprolite under Garry oak tree replicate 1 | place: USA:California | collected 2016-06-15
CGACAAACCGCTGATCAGACGGTTGCGCGCGGGAAAATTGAACGCCATCGGCCGCGTGCCGATGGGCAACTCGGAGACGACCGCGCCGTTTTCACTGATGCGCCGATAGAGCATCTCATGTTCAGGCGGATAGGCGCGCTCGGCGCCGGAACCCAGAACCGCGATCGTGCGCCCGCCGGCCTGCAGCGCGCTATCATGCGCCACGCCGTCGATGCCGCGCGCCATCCCGCTGACTACGGTGAATCCCAGAGACGCCAAGCCGCGCGCCAGATCGCGCGCGACGCGGCGCCCGTACTCGCTTGCGCTGCGCGAGCCGACGATCGCAACCGCTTTGTCGTCGTCGGTAAGAATATTTCCCTTAACATAAAGGAACGGCGACGGATCGGCGATCGTACGCAGGCGCGCCGGATAATTCGGATTGGTAAACGGGACAATCGCAATCCCAGCGTCGCGCGCGCGCTCGATTTCTTCGTCGATCTCCGCCCAATCGGCAAAGGCGACGATCCCGTCGATCGCGTCGCGGTGCAACCCTTCGACTTGTTCGAGCTCGGTCGGTGCAGCAGAAAACGCCGCCGTCGGATCAAGGAACCGCGCTGTGAGTTTCTTAAAACTTACGGCGCCGAGTCCTTTGACTCGCGCGAGCGCTAGCCAAGGCGCATTCACATGTCGCGACGATACCGACAACGGCAGTCCTTTCTCAAAGGATAAAGATGCCTGAATCATGTTCGTTTAAGCTTTGTCAAACTGGAGCGCGTAGCATTCGTTGCAGGCGCGGCCAGGGAAACGAGATTCAAATGATAAGGCAATTTGGAATTGAACGCTAGATGGCGCAGCCGTTTAAGTCTTAAATTGAAGCGCTTGATTTATGGGAAGTTACTGATATTGCACCGCGTTTCTCTGATCTTAATAACTTTCTTTTGCCTTCCGATCCGAACACAAAGCCGCTGAAAGTGCCGTTGCTCCGAACAATGCCATCACAGAGAATCATGATCGGGATGGGATTGAGCACCAAGGTATTTTCCACCGCTCTCGCCGCCTTCGGCTGACCGGATCGCCAAACTTTTCCTGGCGCCTTTGCACGATGCCAATGCCGTGATACCGCGCGCATTGGCGGCAATCCGCCAATGCGAATTCATCATCGTTTGACCCGCTTTTCTTCGCGGCGCGCCCGCAAATTGAGACGAATCGGCGCGTGTTCAAAACCGAGATTTTCCCGCAGTTGATGGATCAGATACTTCTGATAAGTTTCCGACACCGCCCTTGGCCGGTTGACGAACAAGGTAAAAGTCGGCGGACGCGTGTCGGTCTGAGTGCCGTAATAGAATTTCACGGATCGGCCCTGCGCCAATGGCGCCGAGTGGGCGCGCACGATTTTCTGCAAAGCTTGGTTAACCGCAGAGGTCGAAACTTTTCGCCGGTAATTTTTGACCACTCGCATTCCCGTCTCCAAGAGCTTGCGCACGCCGTAGCCCGTCGCGGCCGAAATAAACGTGACCGGCAGAAACTCCAAGAAGGAAAGCCGGTAGTTGACTTCTTCGCGATATTTCTCGACCTCGCCGCCGGCATTCGACACGATATCCCATTTATTCACCGCAAGGACCATGGCTTTGCCGCGCTGCACCGCGAAACTGAGTAGCTGAGCGTCTTGGTCGGTAACGCCTTCCGGTCCGTCGATGACGTGAATGATCAAATCGCCACGCTCGACGACGCGCAGCGCATGACTGACGCTGAACCGCTCGATGCGATCATCGATGCGCGCTTTGCGGCGAATGCCGGCGGTGTCGATCAAAATGCAGGGCTCACCGAGTAAATTGAATGGCGTGTCCAAGGAATCCCGCGTGGTTCCCGGTGTCGAATCCACCACCGAACGCTCGAAACCGAGCAAGCGATTGATCAGCGTCGACTTGCCGACATTGGGCCGGCCGATCACGGCAACGCGAAGGGATTCGGTTGGTCCTTCTTGATCCTGTTGCGTGTCGTTTTCGGCTCTCGCCGCATTCTCGGAGAACCGCCGGACCACATCGTCCATTAAATCGGGGATGCCGAGGCCGTGCTCGGCGGAGATCGAATAGAGATGATCGATGCCGAGAGCGAAGAACTCGTACAGGTTGTCAGCGCGTTGGCGGGAATCGAGCTTGTTGACTGCGAAAAAAACCGGCTTATTGGCCTTTCGTAATTCGTCCACAACGTCGCGGTCCAGGGGATTGAGACCGCTTTTGCCGTCGAAGAGAAAAATTACGACATCCGCCTCGGCTACCGCTAAACGGCTTTGTGCTTGCACGTTTTCTTCCAGCTTGATGCCGTTCGCCGATTCGATACCGCCGGTGTCGACAAGCCGATATCTGCATCCGGCCCACTCGGCCTCGGCGTAATTGCGATCGCGCGTGACACCAGGCACATCGTCGACGATCGCTCGTCGTTCGCCGACGAGACGATTGAACAGCGTCGACTTGCCAACATTCGGCCGCCCGATGACGGCCACGGTTGGCAGGTGCCTCCGCGAAGGTTGCGTTGCGACGATCGGAACTGATATGGCTTCCGGCATTTATAAACCCATTTCCGTTAACTGATTCGGATTCTGCGTCCAGCCGGCGTCGACCCGGACAAAAAGCTCGAGAAAAATTCGGCAACCCAATAGACCTTCCAATTCCCGGCGCGCCTGCTGGCCGATTTCTTTGAGCATGGCGCCGCGCTTGCCGATCAAAATCCCTTTGTGCGAATCGCGCTCGGTGTGAATCGTTGCCGATATTACGATCAGATTCTTTTCCGGCTTCTCGATAAATTCATCGATCGTGACCGCAACCCCATAGGGAATTTCTTCCCGAGTTAGGAGAAATACTTTCTCGCGCACGATTTCCGAAGCCAGGAAACGTTCGGACTGGTCGGTATGCTCGCCATCGGTAAAATAGCGCGGCCCTTCGGCCAGCCAACCCTCGACGATGTTTAAAACAGTGTCCAAACCCTCGTCCTTGAGCGCGCTCACCGGCACGATTTCTTTACTGGGTAGAAACTGGGAGCAGCGCTCCATCAGCGGCAGTAATTTGCCTTTGGAAACCAGGTCGATTTTGTTGATCAAGATCAACACCGGCGTTTCGACGCCGCGCAGGGTCTCAGCGATCATTTCGTCTTCCTGCTTGATTCTTTCGTGGGCATCCAGCAGCCAGAGCACGCCGTCCACTTCATCCAACGTCTGCAGCGCAGTATCGACCATGCGCCGGTTCATTAAAGAGTGGCCTTGGTGAATGCCCGGTGTGTCGAGAAAAATGATCTGGCACGACTCCGTGGTGCGAATGCCGGTGATTCGATTACGCGTCGTCTGCGGTTTGGGCGAAACAATGGCGACCTTTTCGCCGAGCATTAGGTTCAGCAACGTCGACTTGCCGACATTGGGCCGGCCGATGAGGGCAACGTAGCCAGAGCGATACGCCGTCGTCACTTTTTCCTTGTCCTTATCCATAGCGTCTGCCATAACTCTTGGTCGAAGCGAGGCGGGTATTATGACACTCTCGATCTGCCGTTCAAGGTTACCTGGCAGTGACTGACTCAAACATGCCGATCAGATTGACGCCACTCATGAAGCAGCGCCTCACCCGGCGCGCCTATGAAATGATCGAGCGCTCGTTGCAACATTTTCCGGAATTGAAGGACAGCACCATCACCGTCGGGTACACGCGCAAACATCTGGGCAGCGCCACTGTCGTTTATCGCAATCGTAATATCTTGCGGCTGATCATTCGGCTCAAAGTGCGCAAATTGACGTACCAAACCATCGGTCACGAGTTGACCCACCTGATTCAAGGTTTGGCCCATGGCGAACGTTTTGGCACGCGCTCGCTGGATCCGGCGAAGATCCCGTCGGGCGAGAAGCAATGTGATATCTGGACGCTCGCGCGTGATCCGCTTTTTTGCGACGATGCGCCGACGTATATCAAAATGCCGCGCATCATGCGCGCGCGCTGGCCGGAGTATGCCGAGTCGATCCGCGAGTTATGCATCGCCGCCATCGACAAACGCCACACTCACCGTCAATATATTCGATGGTTGGAAGAGGAAATACGCAAGCTGTCGCATACACTGCGGCCGCAAGCGGTCGCACAGGCACAGTTGATTTTTCCTTTTGCGATCTAACCGGGCAAGCACGGGTGCTTCCTGACTTGGTGAAATCTGTCTGCTTCGTGGTCGGGTCTCAGAACAATCTAATCGAACTCGCGTCAACGCAGGGGGACAGCCGCAACTGTTCTCTGCGTTGGCGCCTCTACCTTTTTAGAATCCCATCGAGCTCCTTGACCTCGTCGGCCATGAGATTCCAATCGGCCGCTTTGACGTTGCTCGCCAATTGTTCGGGATTTTTCGCTCCCGTGATTACTGAGCAAACTTGCGGCTGCGCCAGAAGCCAAGCCTGCGCCAATTCATTCACGCCCCGGCCATGATCCTTCGCCCAGGCAGTTAATCGGTTGACCGTCTGATAATTGCGTTCTGTCATCAGTTCTTGCACGTTCCTGACCGACTCGCCGCGCGACCCCGGCGGCGCTGGCTTGCCCATCTCGTATTTGCCAGTAAGAAATCCTCCAGCCAGTGGATAGTAGGGCACGAATCCAACATTGTGCGCGCGGCAATACGGCAGGACCTCGCGCTCGACGCCGCGTTTTAACATGTTGTACTCGGACTGCAGCACGACGAAACGCGTCCAGCCTTTGAGTTCCGCTAACACATTGGCGTGGGCTAACTGCCATGAGGCGTATGCCGAGGCACCGATGTAGCAGATTTTCCCCATGCGAATGAGGTCGTCCAGGCCACGCAACGTCTCTTCGATCGGCGTGGTGTCGTCCCAGCGATGGCAGTAATAGAGATCGATGTGGTCGGTCTGGAGACGGTGCAAGCTTTTCTCGATGGCCTGCATCATTTGATAGCGCGATGCACCCCAGCTATTGGCGCTGGTCTTTCTGGGAAAATTAAACTTGGTCGCCATGACGACCTTATCCATTCGTCCTTTAAGCGCACTACCGAGAGTTTCTTCGGAGCGTCCGTCGTTGTAGCCATTAGCCGTGTCGATAAAGTTGACGCCGGCATCGAGGGCGGCATTGATGATTTTGTCGACTACCGGCTGAGGCACATCCGCCGATCCGAAACGATTGGCGCCCAAGCCCACGACCGATACGCGTACACCGGCGTTTCCCAGTTGTCGATATTCCATGAAAACTCCTTGAGCCTAATAAATCTAGTAGCTTGCACGCGTTAGCGCGATCAGGAGGAAAGCATCGCTTGACCTATGAACTAGCGTTTGCGGAGGGAAGTCGAAACCAATCTGACAACGCGTTGCGGTCTCTTGCCGGCACGGTCGCGCCCGCAATTCCAACACTCGGAGAACTGACCCTCAATCGTTTCGCCGCAACCGGTGCAAAGCCAGGGCTTTTTTACCGACTGTAATGGCGCCAACGTCCTTCTGAGCACCCACTTGGCCTTCGCCACTTTCTCATCGTCAACCACCCAGAGCTCAGGCCAACATTCAATGGGAGGTAACTCCCCTGCGGCGCTTATAAGATCGAGGTTCCTCGCGACGCACCTGATGCCGAATGTCGCCAAAACATTCTTCAGATGGCCGATCATCAGAGGGTCTTTGGCGCTGTGGATCCGTTTCATGCGCCGTTGACGACGAGGCTAATCGCCATGCTTTAGCACTCCCTCATTCAATTTCAACTTTTCGCCGAGCCAAAGCGAGCGTACCAAATGATCTCCGTGACCGTCACCGGTGGATGGATGCACGAGCACGGATAAACCTTCGCGGTGAAGCATTAGCCAGGGCACGACTCTGCCGAACTCCTCGGGAGCAAACACCGCCTGGTACATCGCGTCGAGATGCGGTCCGACCGGCTCATCATGCCATCGGCCAAGCTGGACATTGAAAGCCGCCAGTCCTACGCGCACTCGCGCCGCAGCGTCCCTTGTGGTTGCCGGGTCATAATAGACATGGGCGTGGTATCCCTTAATCACGCGCTCACTCATCGTGCACCTCTCGCGGAGAGACTACCTTTTTATTATCAAATCTGACTTGTGGAAGCCAAGTCAAAGGAACGTTTTAAGAGAAAAAGGGAGCGCAGGAGCGACGAGGGCGTGGACTAAAGGCCGTTGCAGCGAGGACTCGCGTGCAGTGAATCTTACAGAAGAACTTACCGACTAAGAATTAGCAGGCTCACCCGAAATTTCGTCGGGAAAGAGATATTCGTAACCGGCCTGGCCGAAGTTGACCAAGATTAGCTGGCGTCCCATATTTTCAACCATCCTGACGAAAGTGCCCTCGCGTGGTAGCAGCACGCCGGTCTTTTGCGATCTGATGGGTTTACTAGTTTTCAATAGGTCTCCAGGGCTCATTATATATCCTCCCCGTGTGTTTACGCGTTGCTTTGCTAAGAGTTCATCGGTTGAATGTCGTCTCCTGTTCTAACCATCTAGTTGCTTCACTCCTTAGACGTCCGTCATCATTAAAAGAATGCAAGGGCAAGACCAAAGTGGATTTACACCTACTGCAGCTTAGAAAAGCGAATTCTACTTTTTCGGTTACAAGCGCTCTCGGCGATGAAAACATTTTGAAAACAAAGGTGTTTTTAACTTTTCTCATTCATGCACACGGATTGCTCGCGGCCTACCCAGACCTCTCCAAAGTGCCGTTTTATTCAACTTTGCCAAAAAAGAAGGCAGCAAGAACTTCCACTTGACGTTCGGTCGGCTGACAAAATGTCGACCTTTTCTTCCAAACTTGGACGGAAATGTCATTCATCTAAACCACGAGTCACGCTCAAAAAAGCCAACAATCCACTAAGCATTAAGCCGATCTACCAACTTCGCGATCTTTCCTTCGTGCCGGAAACAGTTGTGGATAGGTATGAAAGATCGCCACGACGGCTCATCGCCGACACCAAGCCTGATTACGAGAACCTAGAAAATTCGAGTAACCGAGAGTTAGAAAAAAAGATAGCTTGGCAACTGCAGATGTAATTGCGGAGTGACGGGTATCCGACCAATCAGCAGCTCTATCAGGACCGGTCAACTAGCACCATTCAATTTCTAGCGCGCGTCGGAGTCGGGCTATTTTCATTCGGCGTTTTCAAACACTGCGAGCAGACCCGATCGCGGCCTTTGAACCATCCTTTAAGAAAGTGGCGTCTGCAAACGATCTTGCCACACTGAGAACACTTTCCGCCGTGGAGTTCAGTGAAATGATGGCCACATATAGCACAGGTGAAGGGAATGATGCACGAAAAAAATCTCTGATTCCGAGAAAACATTTCATCACAAGTGGCGCAAGGCTTAAAACGGCTCGTCAAACTTGCAGACTGAGCAACGACCACGCACAGCTAATGTCCTAATCATTAGTCCGCGTTCGTGTTGCAAAACCATCTATGCGACAGTTGATGCCACGACCTTTAAATCGGCGTCTGAGAAATAAATGTGTTTGACGACACAACGAATTACAGTGGAAACACCCGCGAGCAGACCAAATTCTACGAGCGACGTCGCAATAGCCTCGGGTACCTGCAACATCGAAGCGTGTGGGTGAGAGGGTAGAAAGCGAGGCATGCCGCTATTGTGGCCTTGCTCCAAAACGGGATGAATCCCGGAATCGTAACGAGCAAGGTCATCCATAAGCCAATTGGCGCGATCTCTGCCAGCATCAATGCGTTTGAGATTATGAATTTCGGGCGTTCACCCCTTGGGGTCAGAGTTGTGGTCAAGATTCCCAGAGACCCGGCGAGGATAAGTCCAATGACAACCTCCAGTAGGGAAACATTAATGTCGGGCCATAGGGTCGTTTTGGCGTTCGGTATAATCATCGACCCGCTTATCAATAACCTGTATAGGCCCGAGAGAACTTCAGCGGGAGGTGAAAGTAAAAGGTATGTTTTTAGCGTGTTTTTGAACACCTCCCACAAGATAACAAACGCCAATACAATAAGAGCAGCGCCGCCGATAGAGCTTGTTGTTAGCTGTCTTAATTCCCCAAGAATCATTTCTCTTCTCGCATTAAGACTGTGCTGATATCCGATACGTGAGGATACGTTAATGACCAACACCACGGCGGCAATTAAAAGTAAGACTGTAACTCCGATCCATGGACTCGGATTCGCTCCAAGCCAATGCCACGGCCATCCCAATGACGGCAACCACATCTGCCACAAAACGCAAATAAGAACGGAATGTATAAACACAAGCTTTGCCGTTAGAAAGCCTGTGTCATGAAACTGCGATGGCGCGCCGTGCGTCGAGGTCAACTTGAAATAACACGAACTAGAAAAGATTATCGGCACGACAAGAATGGTTCCGAAAATAAGCGTTTCAGATAAAGTTACTTCGGTAACCAGCGATCTCGTTGGCTTCCAGGTCGGAAGAGCCCAGAGCACATAAAACGGTAACCAGTGCCCCAGCCGTAGCACCCGAATCGTTGACCCAGCTAACGTGTGACTCCGCTGAATGAGGATCGCGCCCGCCACGCCGATGCCTCCACCGATCATCGCCGCCAATACAACATGGACAACAAACAGGACGAACCCGATCAGAAAATCGACGTCAACGAGATAGGCAACTGTGGCTATGCAGGCAGCGACAATACTAGCAACGATCCCGATGCTTGGATGATTCTTCATTGATGAGTGATGGCTGCTTATTCACTGTATCGACTAAGGGTCAAAGAGTAGTTTGAGCAACGATGGCCTACTATTTCCCTCGATACACCTTCTCAAAAAACCCCTCGCTGTCTAATTTCTTGAGCCAGCTGTTGTCGACGATCTCTTCGACTTTGACTGCAGCGGCTTTGGGGTTTTGTTCGGCGACGTATTTGATGACGATTTTGAAACCTTCAAGAGATGGATAGGGTTTGCGGTCGAGCTCTTCCTGGGCTTCGAGATAAAAGTCTTCGGCGGCGTCCATGTTGGCGAGCCGCAGGTTGCGCGCGAGAACCTCCTTCACCGCTTGTTTGTTTTCTTTTTTGAAAATGAAACCGTACGCCTCGATGGTCGCGCGGGTGAAGCCGTCGACGGTTTTGGAGTTGGCCGCGGCGTAGTCTTTTTTAATCGTCAAACCGGTATTTTGGTAGGGAATTTTTGACTGCACCATGTTAAGCAGCGGGTAATATCCCTTGCCGACCATGACTTTCGTTGCGACGCGCTGGAGCATGCCGGCGTCGATGGCCTTGGTTTCCAGCGCCGCCATGCGGTCCGGATCGACACCGGTCTGAATGAGCACAATCTTGTCCCGCTTGAGATCGAGTTTAAGATACTCAAGAGCGATCAAAGCCGAAATATGCGACGAACCGCCGAAGCGCGCTGTCCCGATGCGCTTTCCCTTGAGGTCTTCGGCACGGCGCAGGTTCGGTTGCGTGACGACCGTAAATGGCGAAGTGTTGCTCAAACCTAGAAAAAAACTCATCTTCTCGCCCGTGGCCGCGAGGTTGACCAGCGACGCCGGCGCGTTGGCCGTCATTTGCAATTCACCAGAGGCAAACATCTGGGCGACCAGCGAGCCGCTATTGACCAGGATCAACTGCACGTCGAGCCCATACTTTTCATAGAGTTTCTTATCCTTACCGACGTATAGCGGCGCCATGTGCGGCGTCGGCGTCGACAATGCGATGCGCAGCACCTGGAGCTTCTGCGCCCGCGCTGGCGGTGCTGTAAGCAGAACCATAAAAAGAGTTACTGATGAAAGAGCTGCGAATACCGTTTTCACCGATATAACCTCCGCTAGAGTTTTAACTGTCGCGCGTCAATTTCACGAAGTGTACCCGATAGGAAGATACTGAAGCAACGGAGTTCAGTTAGACGGAAGCCTTGCGGACTGGCCATTGCCTGAGAACCAGATCGGCGAGGAAGAGAAACAATCCAGCGCAGGCTAACGGCCACCAGATGTCGCGTCCCTGTGTCGCCTTGCCAGGCGTCGGCTTATAGAAGCGTTCGAGGCCACGCTCGAATTTTTCCGGATCGAGCATTTCACCGCCGGTATCTTCGGCGAGCCGGCTAAGCAACGCGAGATTGGGTTTGAGTTCGCGATACTCTTTTGGATAGGGCGAAATGTAGGGAACCGTAGCCACGGGAATCGGCGCTTGCGCGCCGTTACCTTCGGCAAAGAGCGTCACGAAGTGAATGCCGCGCGCCGCCGGCGTAAACTTCCCTTCGTAGCGACCCGGAGCGGTCTGCTGCAACGCTTGTTCTTGGCTGGCTTGATTGGGCGCCGTGATATTGGCCTTGAGTTTAAGAAAATTTAGAAACTTGCCGTCGCGCGAAACCATGTCGGTGACGACATTGATCGAATCGCCGTCGCTGTGAAAATCCGTGCGCGCTTTGGTGTCGAGCATCTTGCGCATCGTGTCGCGCGCGACCTGGCTGGCCCATTGCGGAAAACCCTGCCACGCGACCCAGTCTCCACCCCAACGCCCGCTCAGGTCTGAAGTAAAAGCCATCACCCTGCCGACGCCATAGCGCCAAGCGACCAGCAGTGGATCCTTATCGACCCGCATCAGCAACTCGGTGCGCGCTTTGGGATAAGTAAGCACATAACCCCGTAGCGCCGGCAGATTGTTTTGCGTCACTCCTTTAAGCGGGCCGGTGGACGCCACGATGCTCGGTGCGACCGGTTTTTCGATCAGCAGATCGCGCGAAATCAGCAGCGTTTCAGTCGTGAAAATTTGCGGGATCGTTTCCGGATCGAGAGCCACGTAACCGCGCCCCTTGCCGTCCTTGGCGATGTCGGCCATCAGCTGCACGTCGGCGTCGTTACCGACCGACACGGTCGATACCGTAATGCCGTCGCGCGCCATGCGCGCCGCGAGTGAATGAAAGTCCGCCTTGTCCGTCAGTCCATCGGACAGCACGATCACATGTTTGATCGCCGCTTGCTTGGCAGCGATACCACGATGGGCTTCAAGCATCGCTTTGTAGAGATCCGTGCCACCGTCGGATTCCAAAGACGACAGCCGTTCCGAAATCCATTCACCCTTGCCGACTTGGCGGAACGGCAAAGTCCAGTCCCAACTGGCGTCGAAGGCGAGAATGCCGACCTGATCCGACGGATTCATGATATCGGCGGCCGCGATCGCCGCGGCCTTGGCGAGATCGAGCTTGGTGCTACCTTCGCCGCCCGCGCCCATGCTGCCGGACTTATCGAGCACGAAAAGCAGCGCCACATGGGGCATCTCCAGGCGCGCCGGCGGACGCATATCGACGGGAAGAATCCGCTCCAACGGCGTGCGAAAATAGCCGCCGGCGCCGTAACTCTGAGAACCGCCGATCACCAACAAGCCGCCGCCCAGGTCGCGCACGTACTTCTCGATCGTCTCCATCTTCGCGTGCGAAAGTTGAAACGCGGGAACGTTGTCGAGCACCAGAAGATCGTAGGCCGACAGCTCGGACAGGGTGAGCGGGTGCGCCGACGGCGAGGCTTCGACCACCGCGTAACCTTGGACTCGCAAGACCTTGGAGATCACGTGCTGGTTTTCCGTTTGGGCGGATAGCACGAGCACCCGCGGCGGTCCTTTCACGGCAACCACGCCCTGCAACAAATTGTTCTCTGCCAAAGTATCGTCCGGCGACTCGACCAGCAGCTCGTAAGTATGATTGCCGCGCTCGGTGAGGCTGTCGTG
>WNGI01005255.1_pt1 | contig 11628 bp, 9 predicted proteins | sample 5400621 | NCBI WGS metagenome assembly WNGI01 (sample SAMN13153374, study PRJNA577476) | soil metagenome | isolation source: 20 cm soil or saprolite under Garry oak tree replicate 1 | place: USA:California | collected 2016-06-15
GCCATCCCTTCCATGATTTCCCACTGCTCGTCGGTCACTTTCATGATCGACAGACGCGAGTTGCGCACGAGATCAAAGTTGGCAAGTTTCTTATCGGCTTTCACTTGCGCCAGCGTCACAGGCTTGGGCAGCGCTTTTACCGGCTCGACGTCGACGACCAATAGCTTGGGATCTTTCTTGCTCGGATCGGGGTATGCTCCACCCAACGCTCGCGCGATCCCGACGGCCTGCTTTTCGTCGCCGGTATGATAAATAAAAACCAAGTCGCCCTTTTTGATATCGCGCAAATTTTTCAGCGCCAGATTATTCGCCACGCCGTCCCAAACGGTCTTCTTGTCTTTGACCAGCTGCTGATAAGAATAAACACTCGGTTCCGTCTTAAACAACCAACGCGTTGCCATAATTTTTCCCCTTCCTCGATTTGCTCCAAGCCGGTCAGGATTTCTGATTTGTTGGCGCCTTATCTCAGGCTGAAAACCTGCTTCCAAATCTTTTCGTATTTGGCAAACTCCCGGTATTCTTTCTCTCCCAAGCCGTAAACCGTAGTGAGGCCGACGGACTCGGCGGCTTCGACTTTAGGATTTGCTGGCACGCGGCCTTCGATGCCGAAGGCTTTCTGCCCTTCGTCCGAAGCGGCCCAGCGATGAAATAACCATGCGGTGTTCGGGTGGGGCGCATTTTTAAAAACTGCCGTGGCGCTGATCAAACCGACACCTAGAGAGCGTAGGTAATTGAGCTGCCCGCCTTTATGCATGCGCGGCAGCAGATGATGCGTGTAGCAGGTAAGGCAAACTGAGCCCTGCCCGGCCATCAGCAGTTCCACTAGTTGCGGATGCCCGTTATGAAACTCGACGCCGTTGGCAGCGATCCTTTTGAACAGCGCGATCGCCTTATCGGCATTTTTGTATCGTTGTTCCGCAAAAGCGATCATGATTTCGGCATCCCGCGGCTCAGCCAAGAGCTTGCCCTTCCATTTCGGCTCGGCGAACGCTTCAAAACTTTGCGGCTCGTCCGCTTTGCTGACCAGTTGCGTGTTCCATGCGGCCACCAAAGTATTGAGGCGTGTCGCCACCCAGTAAGTGCCTTTGAGATGGCTCGAAAAAACATCGGCCTCCGGCGGTATTTTTTCGAGCACCAGGCCCTGTTCGTGCACCTGCATGACGTTTTCGAGGTTCATATGAAACACGTCGCCGATGGTCCTGCCGCCGCGCGCCTCGGAGATCGCCCGCGCGACGATCTGATCCGAGCTCGCGCCGGTGTTGACCGTCTTGATGCCGGGGAAGCGCTTTTCGAACATTGGCAAGACTTTCGTTGCCGTATCCGGCGTCAAAGTGCCGTAGACGTTCAGCGCGCCACCCTCCTTCAACGCCTGCTTGTAAGTCTCATCGATGCTCTGGGCATGGCCGGACGGTGTGAAGGGAAAAACCGCCGCGCACAGAACGATGAGGCAACAAATGTGTCGCGCCGAAGCTTTGCCGTTTCGCCGCACCGGACCTCCAAATTCTAATGGTCTTCCTTCGTAACAAAGCATCTTTCGGATTGTCAAGAAACAAATCCATTATTGCCGCGCGAATACAAACGCTTGACCGCCAGAGCCTAATCGCTGTATTGACGGTCCAATGACGAACTGTAAAACCATCCGGATCAGCCTCTTCGCGCTGGTGTTGGCGGGTTTCTATTTTTGCTTTGCGTCGAAAAATTTTGCCGCCGACAAGCTCCGCATCTCCTACTCCGCGATCAACGCGACTCAAGCTTTTCTCTGGATCGCGCAAGAAAAAGGCATCTTCGCCAAGCACGGTCTGGAGGGCGAGCTGCTCTACATCAACAGCGGCACCATGAATATCGCCGCGCTGGTCGGCGGCAGCGTGCAGATCGCCGGCGGCGGCCCGGTATCGATCGAAGCGCGCTTGAGAGGCATAAAGCTCACGATCCTCGGCAACCCGCTGCCGTGGCTCGCGTCAAATCTCGTCGTGCATCCCGACATCAAGGCCATCCCGGATCTCGCCGGAAAGTTCGCCGGCATATCGCGCTTCGGCTCGTCAACGGACCAGGGCTTTCGCTACTTGTTTCGCAAAAACGGACTGAGCGTGGATCGAGACTTGAAAATGCTGCAAATGGGCGGTGACTCCAGCCGTGTTGCCGCCATGAAAGCCGGCACGATCCAGTACACGTTTCTCGGCGCCGCAGCGACGGATCAAGCTCGCACTCTTGGCTTTCGGATCATGGCGACAGCGCAGCAAATGGCGATTCCGTTTCCGTGGACATCGGTGGTCGTCGATGAGAGCTGGCTCAGTAAGAACCGCGAGCTCGCCTATCGTTATATGAAATGTTCCACCGAATCGATCGTCGCCTTAAAGCGCAACCGCGCCGATAGCGAGCGGATCATCAGCAAATATATGAAGATCAACGATCCAAAGCTCGCCGCCACGGAATTCGACTTCGTCGCATCGCTGATGCCGGATTACATCGCGCCGACGCTCGACGGCATCAAACTTATTCTCGAAAACTTCGGCAAAGAATATCCCGACGCGCCGCGCCGCGATCCAAAAGAGTTCGTAGACGGCTCGATCATTGAAAGATTGAAGCAGGAAAAATTTGTCGAAGGACTCAGGTTCTGATCGCCGGATTCGCCGCTTCAGTGAAAGTGAACGGAATACGGGAACACGGTGGATGGTACAATGCGCCCACCGGGCTACCTATGGCTCGCGCTGAACTAAGGATTCGCCGACTTCCTCATTTTGCCGCGCGATACTTTGGTCAATTGGATCACCAAACGCAAGGCTTCGTTGACCGCTTTCGTATTATTCGCGAAAGCCTTGGCAACATCCGGATCCAATAGAACTAAGTTAGTCCCGGCCCGGTACCGCTCCGCATACTTCCCTCTGACCCCGCTCTTCCACAATTCGCGCAGGTCATACTCGGGACGTAACTCGTCGTTCATCTCACTTTTTCGTTTTTTCTTCATATGCTTCTCTCTCAGCTCTGGTCAGTACCCGAGCGCTGATGATTCGAATCCGCTCCCCGTGCTCCGTATGGGCCACCAGCAAGACACGCTGGCGGTTTGACATACCAACGGTGATGTACCGGTGCTCCCCGAACGAGTGGTCAGGATCAGGGGCGGTGATGCCGAGCAAATCGCCGAAAACAGTTGCAGCTTCGTGAAATGAAACCCGATGTTTGCGCAGGTTCAGGCCTGCCTTTTTCGGATCCCACTCAAATTCCACGGCGAAAGGGTAACAGCTTCTCTTTCCGTAAAAAAGCTTAGCATAAGATAAGGTTTTGGGAACGTCCCTTTCCTAGCGCCCTTGCGCGAACCCTTGATGGCATAAAGCTCATGATCTAAAAGTTTCGGTAAAGACTATCCCGCCGCGCCAAGACGCGATACGAAGGAGTTCGTCGATGGATCGATCATCGAACGGTTGAAACAAGAGAAGTTCGTCGAAGGGTTAAGATTCTGATGGATTCGATCAAAATAGGAATCGGCGTTCCCAGTATTGGCCGCTTTCCTCCGTATATCGCGCAAGCGGCGGGACTTTTCGAAAGGGAGCATCTGATCGTCGAGGTGGTCAATCAGAAGGACGAAGAAAAGGCCGTCCCCGACATCGTATCGGGGCGGACTCCGATCGGCACGCCCAACGCCCCGTCATTAATTTTCTCCCTCCTCGAAGGCAGTGATATCGTCATTGTCGGCGGGCTTCTGAACCGTCCGGCTTTCTATCTTGCCGTCGATCCGACGATCGCGACCGTCCCGGACCTCAGAGGCAAACGGATCGGCATCAATCAGCCGCGCCGCATGGCAGGCATGATGATGCTCGCACTGTTGAGAAAATGGGGATTGTCGATAGAAACCGATCTCAAGCTTGTCGATCTCGGCATCAACGACCGAAGTTTTGAAGCGCTGATCGAAAAACAGATCGACGCTGCCCTCTTGCCCCCGGAGAAAGCGTTTCTGGCTGAGACGGAAGGCTGTCGCGTAATCGCGGACAGTCTCTCGTTAGATTGTCACTGGGTGCCGCTGGCGACGACGCGGCGTTTTCTCCGCGACAACCGCGAGCTGGTCGCAAAAATCTGCGCCATTTACCGGGAAAGTATTCAACTCTTCAAGAGCCAACCGAAAGAAACGATCGCTGAAATCAGCCGCCGGCTTCCGGCCCTCGCCAATAAACCGCAGGTGATCGAGAATTGTTACAAACTCTTCGCAGAACTCTTAGAACCGTCACTGAAGCCTTCGTTAAATTCGATCAGCTCCATCCTGAAGGAGGTCGCGCTGCAGGACCCGAGAGCAAAAGACCTCGACCCCGCTTCGATCGTCGATGAGCTCGTGTGACGACGAGCCTTTACCACTCTTATCCTCTAAAAAAAATTACCCGACGTGCCGCTCGCGAAAGTTTGATACTGTCATCTCGAACCCTTCGGCAGACTCAGGGTAAACTGGGAGATCTTTCCGAACAAAGATTTCTCGGCGTCGCCTCGACACATCGCGTCTGCCAAGGTCGTTTTCGCAGATTGCTAAAAAAATCTTCCTTACGGCCTTACGGCATTCCTTCCGCCGCTTTCTGCTCCAGCCTCAACTGCGCTGCCCGCGCGCAACCTTGCATGACCTGGAAATAGCGCTGAACCAAATCAGTGCCGATTTCGTATGGATGCGGACCTTTGCCGCGCCCGGCGAGCATTCTGTTTTTGTTGAATGCATTGTCAAACTCCGAATGGTTCGAGAGCAGGACAGTCGCACCGGTTGAAGCGGCCTCGGCGGCCATGTGCTTCTGCGAGTCGATGTAGGTCTGGAAATTTTTGATACCCGGGTCCGGCGTGTTGTTCACGAAATTGAAAGCGGTGCCGCCCGAATACGCCACGTTGAACGGCTTGCCGCGATCCAACACGGCAAAAGTGTAGGACATCGTGCCCGGCGTGTGGCCGGGGGTGAGCCAGATCGTCACGGTTGTGCCGCCGAGCGTGATCTTCATGCCGTCGGTGGCGACGATGTCGCGCTTCGGCGCCATCGTCTTGTAACGGTTCGGATACTTCTCAACCCAATCCCAATCGGGCCCGCCCATGACGACTCGTGCCTTGTACCGAGTCTGCAGCATCTCCGCGCCCCCGATGTGATCCGCATGGGCATGGGAGATGAGAACATACTTGATGTTATTCGGATCGAGACCCAGCTTCTTCATCCCACCGATGACCAATTCCTCGGAGTTGTAAGGGTAGATTGTGTCAATGAGGATGATTCCTTCCTTCGTCGTCAACGCCCAAGACGACTGAATCTTGCCGCCGACGAAGTAAAGATTGTCGAAAACTTTGGCAGGCGGAGCGTACCAGGTATCGCGCGACGGCGCGCTGGCAGGGTTCGTGATGTAGTTCGGCACATTGTCGCTCAAGTTTTCGCCGCCGCTCTGCGGCAACAAACACGTCCGCACCAACGTGCCGAGGTGTTCGAACCCAGCTGCCGTCTTCGCCGATTGAGTGGCAGCCTGGATCTCCGCATCGAAATTCCTTTTGGCCGGCGCCTGCTGCGCGAAGGCGCTGTTGACGGCAAGACCGGCAACAACGACTACTGCGATTCCGATATTAGCGATGTGTAGTTTCATAGTATCTCCACGGTCTTCTCATACTGCCGCAGCGTAACAACGTGCTAGTTTTCAGTTTGCGCAGGCGCTCAATTGCCGATCGATGCCGCGATAAATCCGAGTTTTGTCGCCCCTTGCGCGCAAGATTTAACTCATCCCGAAAGTGCAAGCTTCATCTTCCCTCCATCGCCTGAGCTGCGAACTTAAATGCGCTTTCGAAATCTTCGTATTCCGGCCGCGTACTGTCGAAGTAACGCCGGCCCTCGACGAGTCTATGTTGTGGAAGCATCTCGTCCTTGGGAATATCCGTGCGCGCGGAGTTCGGCGGCTCGTCCGGGTCGCCGAGTTTCTGCAACGCCGTCTGGCCTTTGCGGGAAAGGTACCAATTGATGAAAACTTTTGCCGCGTTCGGATGCGGGGCTTGGTTCGGAAGCGAAAGCGTGCCGCCGCCTACGGAGAAGCTGGCTCCTTCTTTCCACGGACTGGTGTCGAAGATTTCGATCGGCAATCCCTGATTCTTCGCCTTGAGCGCGCCGGAACAGCCGAAACAGATGGCGAACCTTCCCTGGCCGAGCCAATCGATCATTTGACGCGCATCGCGGCTGAAAGTGATTGCCTTGCTGCCGAAGAACTGCTTGATAAATGCCGGCCCCAGTTCCGGATTGTAGTAAAGAAATTGCATCGTGCCGCCGATCTCGGTCTTTGATCTCGGATCTAAGGCAACAACCTTGCCGTTCCATTTCGGCTTTAGCAGATCGTAGTAAGAGGTGAACTCCTTCGGATTTATTAGACTCGTATTGTAGTAAAGCTGCGCGTAACTTGCGTTGGCCAGGTAGGCGAAAACGTACTTGGCCTCAGGATCGAGATAACGATGCTTGCCGCCAAACCAACGCGATTCGTCGATCACTTCGGGAAGCATCAACGCGGGCTGGATTGGCTCTAGGATCTTTGCTTGCTGGTGCAGGATTCGATAGTTCGAAGAGCCTAGTCCGATGACATCCGCGAGATTTCTTCCCGCCCGCCGTTCCGCCATGATCTTCGTGATTATTTGCGCGCCGGTGCCGGTTAGCAGAAAAGGCCGGATTTCTGGATAGTCGCTTCTGAAGACGTCGAGAACCTTGCCGTATCGGTACATGTAGATATTGACCCTGCCCTCTTTTTTGGCCGCTTCCAAAGTCGCTTCCCACTGACTTTGGCGAGAAGAAGTCTCAGCGGCTTCCAGCTGCGATGCGAGAACGGAGGTAAAGAAACCCAAAGTGGCGACAATCCCGGCCACTCTGAGAATTAATCTTCGGAGCCGCAGCCGCTTCTCCAGTGCCTTGGCGTGACCGTTTTTCTTAGGCTGACAAGTCAGACACCGTTTCCTATTCTCCTCCGGTCTAGCTCGTCGCATGCCTAGCGATTTCACTGGATCACAATCCGTTAATCGAGTCGGCTTCCATAGACGTATTTGACGGGAATAGATGATAGGTCGACACCTTCGAGACAGCGAACGTTTATGCCCCACAATTCTGGAGCAGTACGCGGACGCCGGAAAGGCAAGATTCCGCAGTTAGGACAAAAGTAATCTTTGGCCGTCTTAGTATGCCACTGATATAGAGAGAGCTCTTCGATTGGCGTTAGCAGACGAAGGGACTTCTCCTCGACTCTATAGATAAGAGCACCTCTTCGACGGCAGATTGAGCAGTCGCAAACTCGGACATGATCGAGATCAACGTCAACTTCGAAGTAAACCTTACCGCAATGACACGAACCTTTGTATGTTTGTTTCATGACATTCAGCTCCTGTGTGTCTTGATTTCACCGTCATGACACCCAGTTCTTGATCCTCACAACCCAAACAACTCCTTCGGATTATCGTAAGTAATCTTCTCGTACTGCCGCGGCGTGATGCTGCCCTGGCTCTTCAAATTGCGCAGCGCTTCGATCTCGGTGGATTGATCGTTATGGCCGTAGTCAGTGCCGATGACGAGGTTTTCTTCGCCGGAGTATTTGATGACGTAGTCGACGTCGTCGTCGGTCTGGCAGGAGACGAATTGGCGATATTCTTTGAGCGGGTTTTCCGGCAGCGCTCTGCCGATGGCGCCCCAACGGCGTTGAAAGTCTTTGACGACGTAGGGAATCCATTGCGCGGCCGCTTCGGCCCAGTGAAAGCGCAGCTTGGGGAAAAGTTTCGGCACCTCGCTCATGACCACCGAGTGAAAAGCGCCGATGACCGGAATGCGAAATTTCCAGAAGCTGCCGCCGCCGTTGTACTGCGACACCAGATCGATGACGTACGGATTGGCGTTGCCGACGTGCACGCCGACGGCGAGGTTGAGCCGGGTCATCTCCTCGTAGAGAGGATAAAAATAAGGATCGGTGATCATGCGCTGGCCTTCGATGCCGCGCATGAAAACGCCGCAGGCACCGTGCTCGGCGCAAAATTTTAGTTCTTCCAGCGCCGCGCTCATGTCGAGCAACGGCAGAACGCAGATCCAGCGCAGCCGTCCTTGGCCCTGCGCGTGAATGTCAGCAAGCCAGCGGTTGTAGCCTTTGCTGATTGGAATTTCCCACTCGGGCTTGTCGGCGATCTGTTCGATGAACATGGTCGGATAAAGCACTTGAACGTCGATGCCGAGCTCGTCCATGTGCTTGAGCCGCGCCGGCACGTTTTCCATCTCGCGGGTTTCCTGGGGCGTATTCATGTCGCGCCCCGTGCGCTTTGCCACGTCCGCGACGTCCCGGGCGGTCAGGACAATCCGAACCAGGCCACGGATCTTGCCCGCGATGTACCAGTACTCGCCGCCGCCTTCGCCGCGCGGCTTGACGATCAGCGGGCGATATTTTTGATCGGCCTTGTCGATATAATCCCAGGTACGTTCTGATTCAACGACGTGAGCGTCGGCATCGATGGTCGGCATAATGATTTACCTCCGTGGCGCAACTTGACGTGGCGCGTCGAGCAATTGGCGCGCGGCATATTAACTTCTAACGAATCTCCGAATATCAAAGCATAGTCAGCCGTTCAACAAGATTTTCCGTTCAGCCAAATTGCCATGCGCTGGCGCGGCAAATTTTGTTGAAGCACGAATGGCGCGGGTTGGTGCACTGAAGCACGCGCTCATGGTATAAAGCACCCTAGCATGGACGACACTCAATTCACCGAGCTGGCCGCTTGGATTACCGAAGCCGGATTGGCCGGCCAGAATGAAACTGCGACGCTTACCGGATTTTGCGAGCGCGCGGTTACGTTCGGTCTGCCGATCGCGCGCGCGATCGTGCTCGCGGATACACTGCATCCGATTTACCAAGGCCGCGCCTTTCGCTGGAACCGCGACAAAGAAACCACTGTCCTCACTGAATACGGCCGAAGCGAAGAGGACCTCGGACGCTGGCAACGAAGCCCCTTCTTTCATCTCGAACAATCCGGCGAGCCGATGCTTCGGCGGCGGCTGTCCCTAGAGTCGCAGCGTGAATTTTCGATCTTTCCCGAACTACTCGAAGCCGGCATGACGGATTACCTTGCGATCATGAACCGCTTCGCCACCGAAGCAATCATCGGCAACATGGATGGCATCTACTCCTCTTGGACCACGGATGCTCCCGCTGGATTTCACGACGCGGATGTCGCGGCTCTCTGCCGGCTCATGCCGCTCTTCGCGCTGACGATAAAAGCTGCTTCACTGACGCGCATCGCCGAAACCCTCGTCGAGACTTATCTCGGGCGCGACGCCGGCCGGCGCGTGCTCGAAGGCCGCATCGCGCGCGGCATCGCCGATCAGATCGAAGCGGTCTTGTGGTTCAGCGACCTGCGCAGCTACACGCGGATCAGCGACACCGCCGCGCCCGGAGAGATCATTCCCCTGCTTGACGATTACGCTGATGCGATTATCTCAGCGATCCATGAACAAGGCGGCGACGTCTTGAAACTGATCGGCGACGGCGTGCTCGCGATATTCCCGGCGGAGGATCGAACTCGCGCCTGTGAGGCAGCGCTCGCCGCTGCAGTCGACGCGCGCCAGAGCGTCGCTGAAGTGAACCGCTCCCGCTCCGCGGAAGTTCTGCCCACCACCGACATGTATCTCGGTCTTCACATCGGCACCGTGTTCTACGGCAACATCGGCAGCAAGGAACGGCTTGATTTCACCGTGGTCGGTCCCGCCGTGAATGAGGTGAGCCGCATCGCCACCATGTGCCGCACCGTCGATCAGCCGCTGCTTATATCCTCAGCGTTCGCCGCCGCGCTCAGCGAATCAAGAAACCGCCTGGTCTCCGTGGGACGCTACGCTTTGCGCGGCGTCGGGCAGGCGCAAGATCTCTTCACGCTCGACCCTGACGCTCCCGTCCGTTAACGTCCCTGCGCACTCGCGGGCGCTCAAAAACGCTCCCGGAGTCCTTCGACTAAAGGTCAACACGAACGGAAACCATTTCATATCGAAGTTTTTCCGTTCATGCTGAGGCACTCGAAGCATTCCGAACCTTTGCTCGACACCCCGCTAGAACCAGCCAGCCGGCCGCTCCTCCGACTCCGGCCGCCTGAACGACCGTCGGTTTTTACAACAATCTAGACATCGGCCACATCGAAGGTATAAAATCATTCTCGAGTCGGCGCAGCGTTGCTTCTCTTCCCGTCACCTGGCCTTAACCCGCACGAGAGGAACTATGAAGCGCTCTGTTCGAAGTCAAAGGTTGTTAAGGACCGGTTATTGTCTTGCCCTCCTGCTCGTCGCTGCGCCCGCCGCAGCGGCGCGAAGCCAGGAAAAAATTCCCCATGAAGTGATCGATCAGGCCGCCGCCCACGGCACCGTCTTGGTGCTGGTGGGATTGAACGTGCCCTGGGAAAAGGAATCACGGCTGAGCGAAGACGATTTGCGCGCGCAACGCATGGCGATCGCGTCCATTCAGAGCGATCTGCTGACGAAGTTGCAGGGCAGAAATTATAGACTCCTGCGCCGTTACCAAGAGGTGCCGGGGATCGCTTTGGAAGTTGGCGCCGATGCCCTGGCTGAGCTGGCGCGATTACCGCTGGTGACCAACGTGTTGCTCGATCGACCGGCGGGAGTTACCGCGACCGCGGGCGAAAACGATTTGGTGCAGGATGAGACGATGGTAAATGCCGTAAGCGCGCCGGCAGAGAAAGTGCCGTCCCAGCTCTTCAAGCGCGCGGCAACCCATGGCACCGTTCTCGTCCTCGCCGGGCTGCGTACGCCGTGGCAGCGCGAAGATCAGCTCACCGAGGAACTTCTCGCCTTGCAGAGAACCTCTATTCAAGACGCTCAGAGTTACGTTTTAGCAGAGCTCGTCGGTACCAGTTACAAGGTGATGCGTCTCTATCGAAGTATCCCCGGCATCGCGCTTCGTGTCGGCGTCGACGCGTTGAAAGTATTGGAAAGATCGCCGGCGGTAACCAACGTGTTGCAAGACCGTCCCGCACAATCGACGCGATAAAGAACTCGCCATTCTATTCTGCAAGGTGATTTTTAGGGAGCCATTAGACTGCGCAGCTTCGGCGCAGTCAGCGCAAGGCTCAATTCGGGAATTTTCGCAGGGGCGTATGGCATGCGCCCTTTACGATGAATGACGGCATCAAGAAATTTTTTGCCACCGAACGCTAAACGACAAGCCCCTTCAACAAATACGGCGTCGCGATAAATAGCAGCGCGGCGCCGACGACTAGAGCCGTCCAGAGCCAGCGAGCGGTGGACGAAAAATTCGAACTTTGCCAGAGCAGCGGCAGGGCGAGCGGACCGACGAGCAATAGCATGGCGACGACATAGCTTTTGCGATAGTAAAACTCCGCGGCTTGCCCGGCGGTCCTGGCGACTTTGTAGGCATCGATGGCGGCACCGACCCAGAAGAGCAACAGGGCGAGCACCGCAGCAATCTTGTTGAACCCTGAAATCCGGTAACCGAACAGTCCGAGACCTAAGCAAGCGCCAAAAATCACCAGCCCTTTTTTCGTCTCTCCGTTATAGATCTGCCCCAGGCCAGGCACGACCGCGGCGAGAAGTAGAGCTACCCAAGTATTCGATCGAGTCGACATAGCGCACAAGCAGGGCTCGATTCGACCCAACGATCC
>WNGI01021928.1_pt1 | contig 11628 bp, 11 predicted proteins | sample 5400621 | NCBI WGS metagenome assembly WNGI01 (sample SAMN13153374, study PRJNA577476) | soil metagenome | isolation source: 20 cm soil or saprolite under Garry oak tree replicate 1 | place: USA:California | collected 2016-06-15
TCCTTATCAGGGAAAAATTGAGTTGAGCGCTGTCGGCATGGACATCAGTCGTGATATACATGTACGTGAGCATATACTATCAGTCCCTCAGGCTGGTGGCTGATACGGTACGTGAAGTGAAATCGATATGTCCGAGGGTTACCTTTTCAAAATATGTTTACCACACGCCGTGAGTTCTCCTTTAATAATGCCCCGCCGATTGCTTGGCTTTCGTACACGTTACCGTAGTGGTCATAATTGTTTAAACCATGTACACAACATACTTGGAGATCTTGTGTGCACGAATTTCTTGCGGATTGCACTTTTAGCAACGCAGCAAGCCAACCAACGGGACCGGTGCGTCCTGTGATTGGTCATGCTAATGGAATGTTGCTGTTACTAGGCGGCTCCGTTCGCTTTATCTGTTCAGCCACAGCAGCATGGGACTTGGGAAGTGGCAATTCAGTTGTCTGCAGATAATGACTAAACCAGACCCCTAATTCCATAATATCCAGGATCGGACAGCGGCTGGACTTTCCCAATTTCTCATGAATCTGATTTTAAAGTTCAGGCAGTGGTATCGATTCGACACTTCCAACAGGGCCATTTTCTATGGCAGGGGAGACCAAGGTTTCTTACCCACTGTGATTATCACAAAAGTGTAGAACAAAATAATACAGATCTTCAGAGAGACAAAGGCGATGGGCATATGCAAGTGCATTCTTAGGCGTATGCTTCCACTGCTGTAGGAGATATTTACATTGACGGACCACGGTATAATGCCTACAATTATGCTTCGGAATACGCCGTGCCGCCCTCGTATGATAGAAGGTCAGAACTGTGCCCTCAGGCTACCACGCCCCAAATTCGTTACTGAAATACCTGGAGCTTAAAGTTAAGCTCCTAGTCGTTTCATCGTGTCTGCCGCAGAAGCCGCCGGAAAAAAACCTGGATTTAATATAGCCGTTACGAAAATTCATGTCCAACGCAGGTGAACCTGCGTGAAGAATGCTGAAAATAAAAAAATTGGTTGCCCGCAAATCGTAAACGTGTCCACCAGAACCCTGAATCTAACGACGATGAGGTAAATAATGCATTACTCGTTGATGGGCTGGGAGCCAACTCTGTAAAGCCACCGAAGAAGAGACTTAAGGTAGCCTCATGTCCTTGCCAGTCGATCATGATCGCCTCTAACAATGAAGCTGCAGGATTCCCGGAAACACACAACTAATACGGTGCCGGAGAAACGAGGCCGTGGTCGTCCTCGGACAAAAAAGTTATTCGCCATCCCCATGTGCTTCACTTTTGTGTATTGCACAATTATTTAAAACATAAGGACGCTGTGTTGTTCTGGATATGAATCCACATTTGGAACCTATTACACAGGTTTAGTTCAAGGAATAGAGCAAGCGTACTTGTATACGTGCAAATACCCCACTGAAGTGAGGTCCTGCCAATTGAAGCTTCAGCTCCCTGATGCGCCCGGCCATCTTTCCCAATGAGTTTTCGGCCGTCTTCATCTTGCTCAGCTGTGATACGGCGCATAGCTCACGTAGGTTGTCGTTTAGGGCTGTTGTTGGGATAGAGCAGTCATGGTAGAACGCTAGCCATTTTCAGCAAGTAACCCCTGAATTACATCAGATGTGAATAAACCATGTGTATTGAAGTTGTTTTGGGATCGTAGAAACCTTGAGGGTACACCAGCATCCGGAACATGCCGCCAGACGCGTGCCTTACGACACCATCCCTGTAACGACGGACCAGCGATATTCACGCTGGCAAGAATATGTTATTTATAACATGCGTCTTACTGTGGCGATTGCTGTACTTTCTTCGTTCTTTCTTGCAACGGGTGAGATGACAGAGAGCGTGGAAATTTGTTTGGCACTCAGGCTATGCTGACTCCAGCCTGAGTGAAACTTTCCTGCATGTACGTATAACTTTCCTTCTATGCGCGAGGCCGCCCAATATATAAGGGGAGCATATCGCCTCATGACGAAGACAGCTGTTATGAAAAATACCATTGCAGGACCCGCAGCCGCCGCTCTCAAGACTCTTAGCCCAAACCAGCTCGCATTCATTCAATCTCTACCCAAGGCAGAGCTCCATGCACATCTCAACGGCTCCATTCCACTAGAGGCCCTACAGCACCTTGCCAAGGAGTATCTCTCGCGCAGCACTCCGTCGTCCTCAAACTCCATTTCCAGCGGAGATGTCAGAGCTGGAGTGAAGAAATTCTCGGATGGAATATCTCTAGACAAGATAGACGACTTCTTCGTTTTGTTTCCAGCGATATATGCTTTGACGGCTACACGAGCTGCGCTTGCGTATGCAACAAGAGCAGTCTTGTCCGAGTTCTTGGATGGAAAGTCGCCCCAATGCACGTACCTCGAGCTGAGGTCGACTCCGAAGGAGACGGAAGAAATGGCGAGGGAAGACTATCTGCGCACTGTTCTCGATGAGGTCGAGAAATACCCAAGGGATAGAGCAGCATTTATCGTCAGTTTAGATCGGAGAATGAGTATGGAGGTCATGATGGAATGCGTCGAGGCTGTTGTGAAGCTCAAGCGAGAAGGAAGACGTGTCGTTGGAATTGATTTATGTGGCGATCCCAGAGCCGGCGACGTCAACACTTTCGAACCAGTCTTTGAGCAAGTCAGAAACGCGGGGCTCGGGATTACTCTGCATATAGCTGAGGTATGTCCATATCTTCACTTTACGGTTCTGACACTCAAAATGAGTAGACCACCGGCAATTCAGATCCCGAAACTTTCAAATTACTGTCGTATAAACCGCAACGACTTGGTCATGGCACTTTTTTGACTAAGAAGCACCAAAGAATAGTGCATGATAACCAGATTTGCATCGAGATATGCCTCAGCTCGAACCTTTTGTATGCTTTCAAATCTACCCTTCTGGTCTCCCTCCGACTCATCCATTCGTCTACTAGATGTAAAACCGTGCCTACATTAGATGCACACCACATAAGATACTATATCCACCACGGTCATCCAGTTGCAATATGCGTATGTCAAATTATGTCTCCTTCAGCCATGTACTGACACTGGACACGCCAGACTGATGATATCCTTCCGTTCCGTACTTCTCTTATCGGAGAATATGCGCTACTGATGGCGCCACCCCCTTTTGGGCTTGGGTTGAGTGAAGATGAGGTGAGCGCGATAGCTAAGATGAGTATGGACGCGAGATTCGATACCACAACGTCGGGGAATTCGAAGGCGCTGGAGATTGAAACGCACCGCTCACTTAGATTCGTGCCTATAGTGCTTGGGGTATTATTTTTCTACTTTTATAAGTAGCATGTTGTAGAATTAGAATATGAGGATTTCGGCATAGTGTGCCTGTGTGGCTTTATTTGTCGAAGCCTTCCAATGTAAATATGATCACAAGTTCCCCGCGGCCGCGCCGAACATGATTGGCCCAGAAATACCAGCTCATCTACTCGCACCGCGACAGAACGAAGACGCTGAAGAAGAAGAAGAATCAGTGTCGAACTCTATAGGGCCTCAGATACATTCCCACTTATTGCAGCACCGGTCAACTGCTCCGGCGGATGAAGACGAGGATAAGGACGATGATAACGCAGCTGGTCCTATGCCAGATACGTCTTCTACTAAGAGTATGATAAAGGGTGTTTCTGGAAAAACGTCCCGTTCTCCTGGTCCAAGCACTGGCAGACGGCCCATTGGTCCGACACTGCCCACTCAACTATCTCACCGCAACCCTGCTTTTGATGACGATGATGATGATGATGACGACGACGAAATTGGTCCTAGACCACCACCTTCTGGTTCCCGTCGAGAGGAAGAAGACGCCGTAAAGCGGTTCATGGAAGTCGAAGAAAGTAGGCGGAAAAAGATTGAAGTGAGCATTTCCTTGTATCTGAACATTCAAAAAGTCGCTAATGACTGCATTCTCAAGGAAGCTTCCAAACCCAAAGCTCTCAAACGGGAAGAATGGATGTTGAAGCCGCCTTCTTCGTCTGAACTGCTTGGATGTGGGTTGTCGTTCACAAGCTCAAACTGATCGGAATGCTTATCACGCGATCTTTTTAATAGCTTTGGACCCATCGAAGCTGAAAGCTCCTCGCCAGTTTTCCAGGTCGACGGCTCCTTCTCGGGATGTGGATAACTCGCTGTGGACAGAAACGCCTGCTGAGAAACAGCAGCGACTCGCCGACGAAGTTATGGGCAAGCGTCGGCGGGCGGCGGACCCTGATCCAGAAGGAGACGAGAAGAAGAGAAGGAAGAAAGATGAAGAGAATGTTAGGCGCGGAGTCGAGGAATACAATGTCAGTAACCTTGAGCGCATGTTTATAAAAGACGTTATTTATTGATGCCTCTTTCTTTTCTTTTAGTCCAAAGTTCGGGGACCTTCATTGCTGGAACGGCATGCAGCTTCCGAAAAGAACGACAAGGATGAGAAACCACTCATTTGGGATCATGCAAGGGATATGGCTTTAGGGGGGCGGTTGATGGACGACGAAAAACGTTCCAAGTTTATCAAAGAATCTGGCGGACTCGGGGATCGGTTTAGTTCCGGCAAGGGTGGATTTTTGTAATCTTCTCCCTTTACAAGCATTAGTTTGACTGTCCGGAGAAAGTAATATCCAGGGCCAGCACATAGCCACGACTGTTGGGTCGCGTGTCCTTACTGCACTGCAGGCTTTTAAGCCGGTCCATCGTTCCTCGTATGCGTCATAAATAACATTATCGTAGCATCTATGTAACGTGACTGTCATTATAAGGAATTATAACGAAATCTATAGTAATGCCGCATGGCGCTTAGGCACAAAAGATAAGTATAAGTACAAGTGAAGAACCATGGTCGTCAGGGAGATCCAGAGCGTAAGAAGACTTACGTCAAGGTCAAGTCATGCAGCGTATTATAGTGAGTGGTCGCATGCGTGGCGGCCCACAGATTACACCTATAAACAAAAGTGGGGAATGAAATTGGTACATTGCCGCATGTGCATTGAATAAACGTGTTGGATGGCTCCTTGAGGGAGGACCGTTTCCATGGCCAATTATAATCACGAAACGGTGCCACCCGATCCGAAGTCAACCGCTAGAGAACGAAAATGGAATTGGATGGCCTCGATCAGCCCAAATGATGCATCGAACCGCCCATCCCAACCCCTTTGAGTACATCCGCACCGGCACCTTTTAGCGCATCCGCTCCCGCTTTGAGGAAGGAGAAAGATGGCTTCTTGCCCTTCCTCTGCCCTGGGGATGGCATGGACACGACGCGTCTAGGCAGGGAGGGGCTGGCATTTGGAGATGCGGAGATTGACGGTGAACGTAATGGTGAACGTGATGGGACTGCGGAGGTTGATGCGAGAGACTTGACAGACGTAGACGGAGTGCAGGGGACATTTGTCCGCTCGTTCAGAACCGAATTTTGTAATTCGGAAGCAGAATCGGTAACGGGTTCCTCGAATCTTTTATTCTTCCTGCTGATTGATTGGCTAAGAATGGAATCATCAATTGATGTACCTGACTTTGTGGAGGTGGAATCGAAACATGATATTGATGGGTTTGGGCTGGGTGCTGGAGTGGAGCGTCGAGAAGATGAGCGTGAATGGGAAGGAGATGCTTTCGGGGAGAGATCAATGTTGAGTGAAGATGAAGGCGAGCTGTTGGGCGTACGCCTCGGAGAAGGTAGAGGGAATAGCTGGTCTTCATCTTCCCGGTTACAGCCCGAAGTAGAAGGTAAAGCGGATGAACTAGGGTCACTGTTCGTGTGAGGCGGCACCTGGTGTCTTCTCGTATCCTCCTCCTTTGAATCCAGAGAGCGTCGACGTTTATCGACTTCGTCAACACTAATCGTGAGCCGAGCAAGTGATGCCATATCATCTGAGAAACTGGCACCGTCCCTGCTTGATGGGCGTGGAGCATTGCTATCTAAGCTGGCGCTTCGGCGCCGCTTTGCTCCACGGGTAAACCTCACTTTCCAGTGCTCTCCTTCTCTCATACACTCCTCCGTAATACGCACACAATTGGGGCAGCACGCACGAAGCGGCACTGTGACGATCGAATTGGTCTTGCGCTTGTGATATATGGGTGAGGAAGGCCTTCTGAGCACTGGGTCAGGCTTTTGGCAGACGGGCGATGTAGGAGTCGAAGAAGGCCGGTGCACCAAACATGGTGACAGTGGCGCTCGAGGTGACGGTGAACGAGTTCTATTCGGCGATCGGGAGCCCCGGATAATAAAACTGGATAATGAGTTGAACAATAAGAATAAAGTTTGCAAGCATATGAAGCGGAGAACTTCACCTAGGCAGTGGGACCTTAATAACTATGTGGGCATCCTCGAGTGTGGAAGGGGTCACGGGCGAAGTAGTGCCATCCGTTGACTCTGTGTCCGATAACTGGGACCGGCGCTTCCACAAAGGCAGGGCATAAGATTTGGTCACAACTCGCGATCGTTTGCGGTTTTGCTCGGGAATAAGGACACATTCGTCGTCGAAGCGCACCATGCGGACATCAGCACTGTCCATGCCATCTTGGACAGGCAGAAAGTTGACTGGAGGCAGCGATGGTGATGCCAGGGTGGTCACAGACATGGGTATCGCACAAATGGTACGACTCGCGGGTCTTATACTGTCGGCCAATTCAGGATGTCACCAGGCTAAGGGTACATCAGTGACCCTGCAACTAAAATGGAAAATCGCACCTTATTGAGCGACAAGCGTCCCCTAATTCCGTAACACCTGCCACTGAAACTTCCCACTAGAACAACAGGCTCGTGTCCACTTCCGCGCTCTTCCATCACATAGCAACGCCTAGTTCAACGTTATGAAACTAACAAGCGTCGGTTCTGTCATTAACAGACTCTACAACCAACAGCTATTTCCCAGTCGCTTGAGTATTGCAATATTTTTTGACTGCAGTGCTTAGCGGGCGCAGGGGGAAAGGAGACGTCGTACTTTTGCCGTATTGTGAAATGTTAACTTTGTCTGAGTCCGCCGCGGAACTCGTTGAATCCTTCGCTTTTTGACGTTCGAAGAACCATCAGAAGGCTGAGCCGTTGAGCCTGAGTTTGATTAAACCACCGTCACCATCGCGTAAGTGACTACACACGTCATGTAGAAAACATGTATACCTTGCCCAGTCGCATACGCTCATTTATTAAGAGCTTATGACGAGGCAAATATAAGAATAGCTGAGTGTCCCATCTGGAAGATAAGAACTCCACGCAAGAAGTTTGGATGAAACAAGTGCTGAGCTCTGCGAGATACTAGGCGTGTGATCGGGACGATATTCGGCCCGGCTATGCTCTTTTGCCGGACTGGCTCCCACTGTTCCAGGCACCTTCTACCTCAGGTTGAATATTGAACAGTTATGGCAGGCCGTCTCACTCAAGTCACGAAGCACTTGACGAACACATACGGACGAGGATTGCTAGCAGGAGAAGTTGTGATCATCACAGGTGAGTTCCATCCCCAGCACGCCCCTCGTCCGGATCTCGGGCCTGTGTGCTTCATGCTAATCGGTAATTACAAGGTGCTGGCCAGGTTTGAATAGACATGTTGTACCTGTGAATTAAATAGGTCAACCTCAGGTTTTCATTAGGGTATAGGAAAGACAACAGCCCTCCTGTTCGCAAAGGAGGGTGCCAAAGTCGTTGCCAGCGAGTGAGTACATACACATACCCCTTCATTTTGATAAGATGTCTTACCCAAACAAGTATTGATCAAAAGCGACTCGATGAGGTTGTTGGTGAAATCCAGACAGCAGGAGGCGACGCGATCGGTATCCCAGGAGACGTTGCTGCCGAAGACTTTCCCAAGAAAATAGTGGATGCTACTGTCAAGTTGGTTAAATATGTCTTCATTACTGTACGATAACGTTGACGTATGTCTAGAACTTACGGGAAAATTAATCATATTGTCAATAATGGTCAGTTTCTGCCATTCATACTTTTGCTCATGTACTAAAACGAGTGGCATAGCTGGCTTTACATTTGACAAAATGTTGCACACAACGCCAGACGATGCCTTTGACATTATAATCAAATTCCATGTCCGCGCGCCTTTTAGGCTTATCCGTCAGGCGGCACCCTATTTCCGCATTAAAGTACGTTCCCGTCAAGATTACTCGATTGCCACATTCAAGTTAGCTCAGGGTGAAAACCACGAAAATCGGTCCATCATCAACGTATCATCAACTTCGGGTCTCCATGGAAATGTGGGGCAAGCCAATTATGCAGCGGCCAAATCGGCCATTATAGGTCTTACGAAGACTATCGCGAAAGAGTGGGGCCCGTTCAGTGTTCGTGCCAACACTGTTGCTTTTGGCACCATTCAAACAAGGTATGGTCACGTCTGAGCCCAGTTTCCAAAATTTAAGTTTTCGCCTCGCTTCGCAAGGCTAACAGCACCGAAAGAGGATGGCGCTGTGATTGAATATAATGGAAAGAAAGTTGCTCTTGGCATACCTGGAACACAGCGTCATTCCAATGCGGAGGCATATTCGAACGTTCCCCTCCGAAAAGCAGGCACACCGGATGATGCCGCTGGGGCAGTCCTATTGTACGAGTTCTTGGCATTCATGGGTGTCAGAGTGACTGATGACTTGCTTCAGTTTGGCTTCACCGCTCGCCTCCTATGTGTCAGGACACACATTGGAAGTGACCGGGGGTGCCGGAATATAATGACCCGTTGTACCATATCTCATATGTTGTTATGCAATGTTTTTTTCCAACGCGAACGCGACACTCGATCACGTGCTGTGAAAGATGGACTTGGGCAAAAATACCTTTCACTGATCTTACATCGTAGGTGTAAAGGCCGAGCCGCCCCATGAGAAGTTCTTATCGCCCATCATGTCAAGCATAATTGGTAGCGGTATTTAAGCGTCGCGGTCGGAGTCTATGTATCTCCCGTCGACGGCCAATACATATACTACTACTACTTCGAAGATCCGGGGAGACTTATCTTTCCATCACCTCCGCATCGGAAGCCGTGTTAACTGCATCCTCATTATAGCAAGTTTTGATACCCACATTCCCGACAAGCTGGCGCGGCGTCTTGCAATTGTATCAAGGCAAGGAACGTTGACGTACGGTAACATACTCGAACCTCCTCGGACCGTGAACAGGTGAGAACTTTGTCGACAATGCAATTGTCCAAATCTGTGCTTTTCGGGGAATGCGCTGCATATGCAGCGTCTACCGCAATTACCTCACCAGGTAAAGCAGATTACCTTTAGAGATTCTATCATCGAGAAGTCCTATTTTTGGGCCGCAGACGCCACTTGTTCTCTCGTCACAAACTACATGTAAGTACATGCAATTTCGAAAGCATGTTATCCACCCCAGTTCATGGCGCCTGGGGTTGATCGGTGTTTGATTGTTCTGACATTTCACTTGCACACGCCTCGGACAGCACCCCAAAACGGAGCTTGAACTGTGATGGTTTCGACATAGCCGCGGAATTCAAAAGGTGAGCTTGAGGCGTCGGTGTGTATCGAGATGTGTTTGAAGATCGCCTTCCAGGAGCCAGCTGTTGCACAGCGGGGAGCGACGCCGGTGAACAGTAGCCGTTCCGGGCGACCGTTTTGGGAAGGTGTCTTGCTTGACTCGTCGTATGGTTGCGCCACATCAGGATGTTGATTCGTAAAGTGAGGGATATATAGTCTCCAAGTAGCGCTCAGTCGTAAGATTTGGAGCTATGCTGAAATGCATATCGTAAGGTGCCGTTTCATCGATATCGATAACAATTGGGGACCAGTATAACATTTGTTCCGTCACTTGAGATCGAACCATGACCGTGACAAGGTCAGATTCATCGGATCTAGATCCGCACTCCGCCCTCCATTGTTATATAGCCTCCGTGATTTACAATCCGTCTCTGCGCCCGCTCCTACTCTTATAATATGGTGAGACTCCCTTCTTGAGCCCGTTCTTTTTGCTTAGATATTCTCGAGGGTGTTGATATCAAGAGTTTGAAAGACGGCGATGCTGTTAACTTTCCGAAGAAAGGTGGTGCGTGATACTTCGAATTCTTGCCTTAGTTGGTCTTCATCCGACATGTCGCCTTGTGCAGACACTGTAAAGATACACTACGTCGGAACGCTTCCTGACGGTACAAAGTTTGATTCCTCGAGGGATCGGTAAGCAACGTCGCGACCTTGAACCTAGACAGACGCCGATCGCTGATCACCATCCCTCAAAGTAACGAACCATTTGTAACCAAGATCGGTGTAGGGAAAGTTATCAGGGGATGGGATGAGGGTATGCAATGTTATGCTCTTTGATACTTTTTACTGATTTTGATTAACAGGTGTTCCTCAGCTCTCGTTAGGACAGAAAGCTATCTTGACAATCTCAGCAGACTGGGTCAGTCTATTCCTATCGCCCTGTTCAATGTATTAACGATCTTTGGATCGCAGGCGTATGGTGCTCGCGGTTATCCCCCAGTAATACCTCCAAATTCTATCCTCCAATTCGAGGTGGAACTGCTCGAGATTAGAAAATGATTAATCTTCTGGATTTTGGGGGCGTCGAAATTGCCGCATAGGTTTCTTTTCCGTTTCTGTGCAATAACAGTGTATGCTATCTACATTCTCTGTTGACAATATGACATGATTGGCATGATATGGTCTTCTATCGATTGCCCGATCTCGATATCTTACCGATCAGTTCCTCCTACGATCGTATAATCAGGATAGGGCCTATGAGGGTTCCTCTATTCCAGGCGCCAGTGATTGACCCCGATTCTGCCACTGCATCCCGATATGTCTACAACTAAGACCAGTATACTATATGAGTCCTACCACTGTAAACTGCATTTGGAGGGAATGATGGAAGGTGATAACGGCATTTAGGAACATGCGGGGAAAGATATTTAAGGACTGCAGATCTTTCTCACAGACCTATCCAATCATAGTAAAATCGATCTGGGTGTGGCCGCGCATATCGATGGCCAGTTTGCAGTTTCGGAAATTGCGCAGTGCATGCGTGTCTATAGCTCACACCTTGGAGCAACGGTCTCCTGACTCCTGAGGAGAATTTTTAAATTCAATCTTCGAAGGGACAGAAATAGGTACATGGAAGCTTTTGACGCTGTCTAAACGTCACATGGCAAGCGAGGACTCCAAGCGATGGCTGGGCAGCAATCTATTCTTTAAGCAAACTCCGATATTAACTGCCGCGTGTTTCGGAAGCCTGGTTATCTCAGCCGCCAGGGCCCGACCGAGAATATAAGGTGCAGGGTGGCATGCGGTCTTTAAATAGGATGAAGAATACGTCAATGGGTCTTCGGGCTTGATCGTACGATAGAAATAATTAGATGAGAAGGTCTCAACACGTGCGAGGTAAAAATTGGTAAAGCTGTGATGATATTGGGCACGCGTATTAGGGGTGCGAACGCTTCATATCATGGTCGGGAGCATTTTTATTCCATTTCTTTTCTCGTCGCGCCTTCAGCGTGATCACGCAGCGGAGGAAACACTGTCAACAGACTACGTTTAACTCCAACTCGTTGCAGCGTGCACGCTCTTCCATCAGATTGATCTGGTGGACGTCCCTTTCACACACGTCGTTCTCGACAGCTATTTATGTAACGCCAACTTAAGGGATTTACGTCGCTAGTACTTTTCGATAGGGCGCTCCAGAATGTCTAAG
>WNGI01005680.1_pt1 | contig 11627 bp, 10 predicted proteins | sample 5400621 | NCBI WGS metagenome assembly WNGI01 (sample SAMN13153374, study PRJNA577476) | soil metagenome | isolation source: 20 cm soil or saprolite under Garry oak tree replicate 1 | place: USA:California | collected 2016-06-15
TCCCGCGAAACACTCATGCCCCTTCTCCTTGCCAATCGCGCTCGAGCGCCGCATAGGCGGCGAGCAGTTGCTTGGTGCCGATGTCCGGATCGTCGAAGTCCACGCTCACACGGAGATCGCGCCCTTCGCCCGAAACGGCGCGTACGGTCCCACCGCCGAACTTGCGGTGACGCACGCGTTCTCCTTTGACGTAACGCGGCGCGTCCTGCGAAACGTCTTCCGGAAACGCGAGCTCCGGCAACAGACGGCGCGACGCGGCGCCGCGTGGCCGCGAGGCCCGAGGCGGCATCGCCCCCGACGATCCGCGTAGTGGCCGCCACGACGGCGTGGTGCTCCGTTCCTCGACGACGTGCGGCGGCAGCGCGCCCAAAAATCGCGAGGGCTCCGCGAGCTCCAGCCGACCATTGCGGTAGCGCGTGCGCGCCCATGAGAGATACAACCTTTCGCGCGCGCGCGTGAGACCCACGTAACACAATCGTCGCTCTTCTTCGACGCCGCCCGGCCGCTCGGTCGAGCGACCGAGTGGAAATAATCCATCCTCGAGACCCGCCAGGGCGACGATCGGCCACTCGAGTCCCTTCGCCATGTGTGCCGTGAGCAGCGTAACGCCCGGTTCGCCCTTGTCCTCGTCCGCCGGCGTCACGAGCGCGGCCTGTGTGAGATAGCGCTCGACCGCGCTGCCCCCGCCGCTGCCTTCGGCCGCGTCGGCGTCCTGCACCTCCGCCCAGGCCGCGGCGCCCGCTACGAGCTCCCGCACGTTCTCGATGCGTTCCATCCCCTCCGCGCCCTCCTCGGCCAGATATTGCTCGTAGCCGGTCGTGGCAAGGATCGTCTCGAGCGCCGTGGCGGGATCGGCCTGCCCCACCGACTCACGCAGGCGGTCAAGCAGCGAGGCCACGCCGGCGAGCGCCTCGCGCACGTTGGGGCGAAGGTCGGTCACGTTCCCCGCGCCGCGTGCGGCCTCGATCAAGGGCTTCTGCCAGCCGGCGGCCGCCTTGCCAAGTACGGCGAGTGACGCCTCGCCGATGCCCCGTCGCGGCACGTTCACGATCCTGAAGAACGCTTCGTCGTCGGCCGGATTGGCGATCAGCCGCAGATAGGCCAGGAGATCCTTCACCTCACGCCGCTCATAGAAGCTGATCGCCCCGATCAACCGATAGGGGATACCGCGGAAGCGGAACGCTTCCTCCAGCGGGCGGGACTGCGCATTCGTCCGGTACAGGATCGCCATTCCATCGTAGGCGAAATCGTCCTCGGCGGCGCGGCGGGCGAATTCGTTGGCCAGCCATTCGGCTTCGTCGCGCTCGTCCGCCGTGCTCAACAAGATCACCGGAGCCCCGCCCTGCTTCTCCGTGAAGAGCGTCTTGCCGAGGCGGGCCGTGTTTTCCGCGATGATGCCGTTTGCCGCATCGAGGATGATTTGCGTGGAGCGATAGTTCTGCTCCAGCCGCACGAGCTTCGTGCCGGGGAAATCATTCTGAAACGAGAGCATGTGCCGCACGTCCGCCCCGCGCCAGCCGTAGATGGCCTGATCGTCGTCTCCGACGACGCACAGGTTCCCGTGTCGCTGCGCCAGCTGCTTCACCAACAGATACTGGGCGGCATTGGTGTCCTGGAACTCATCCACGAGCACGTGCTGGAAGCGGTCCTGCCAATAGGCGAGCCGCTCCGGATGTTCGCGGAACAGCGCCAGCGGGTGAAGCAGGAGGTCATCGAAATCCATGGCGTTGGCCTGCTTGAGCGCAGGGCCGAGCGCGGCAAAGATCTCTCCTGCCACCTTGATGAGCGGCGTGTCGGCCCGTGCGCCCAGCCCTTCGGGCGTGAGCATGTGGTTCTTCGCGCTCGAGATCACGGCGTGCACCGTACGCGGCGGATAGACCTTGGTGGACAGCTGCCGCGCTTCGAGCAGCCGCTTGACCAGCGCCTCGGAGTCATCCGCGTCGTAAATCGTGAAGTTCGGCCCGAAGCCCAGCAGCGGCGCCTCACGGCGCAGCAGCCGGGCCGACAGCGAGTGGAAGGTGCCGATCCAGAGCCCGCGCGGGTCCGACCCGAGGAGTTGGGCGATGCGCGTGCGCATCTCGCCCGCCGCTTTGTTCGTGAACGTGACAGCGAAGATCCGCTGCGGCGCAATTCCTTGCTTGGTAATGAGGTGGGCGATTCGGGCCGTCAGGACGCGAGTCTTCCCCGAGCCCGCCCCCGCCAGGACGAGAAGCGCACCACCGGGATGCTCGACGGCCTCCCGTTGCTGCGGATTGAGTGCCAGCGTCACGTTGTTCCCACCCTCAAGGGTGGGCTGGCTTTAGCCTGTGAAATCATGTCAACGGAAATTCAAGCACAAACACCGATCCCCTACCCTCGGGGCCGGGCGAGAACGCGACCTGGCCGCCATGCTGCTGTTCGACGATGCGACGGGCCAGCGCGAGCCCGATACCCCAGCCGCCCGCCTTGTTGGACGCGCCCGGCTCGAAGAGCTGATCCTGCATCTCGGGCCCGACTCCGGGCCCATCATCGCGCACGCTGACCCGACCAACGGAATCGCAGCTTTCCACCTCGACCTCGATCCGACCGCCGCGGCCGCTCAGCGCGTCGATCGCATTCTTCACGATGACCTCGAGCGCCCACTCGATGAGCACCGGATCCCCGGTCGCCATCGGCCCCGCCCCGGGCGAGTTGAGCGAGATCGTCACCGCATGCGCGAGCGTCGGCAGGCGCGGGCGGAAGTACGCCACCACCCGTTCCGCGACCAGGCCCAGACCCACGGGCTCGCGCCGCGCCGGCCGGCCGATCCGCTCGAACCGCTTGGCCACGCGTTCGAGCCGCTGCGCGTCCGCTTCAAGATGCGGGACGAGCTCGCTGCCGGGTGTATCCGGATTCTCCCGGAGGTAATCAATCCAACCCGTGAGGCTCATGAGCGGCGTGCCCAGCTGATGCGCCGACTCCCGTGCCATCGCGACCCAGAGCCGGTCGCGGGCCGCGGTGACGCGCTCGCGCATCGCCCACGCCGCCAGGATCACGAGGCACAAGAACATCGCGCCCTGCAGGACGGCGAGTCCCGTGAATGCCCTGGCCGCCGGCAGGGCGCCGTAGTGGATCGTACCGACGCCCGGCTGGATCAAGGGCGGCTGGATCCGGTCGAGCTCGGCGATCCAGTCCCGCCGCGTCGCCGCGCTCGCGTTTGCGCCGAATGGCGCATTGTCGAGGGCCGTGATCCTCCCCGCCGTGTCGGTCACGGCAATGGGGATGCCGAGCCGCCGGACTTCGTCGGCGAGGGCGAGCAGCGCGTCCGCGGCGGCGCCCTCGCGCGGATCGTTCAGCCCGGCAAAGACGTGCCCCAGCAGCCGGCTGGTCTCGCGCGCGTCGCTGCGGAGGTGACGAGCTACAATCCAGGCGTAACCGACCGACAGGACGCCGAACAGCAGCGCGGCGGCGAGGAGCGCGGGCGGCCCCGCGCGACGCAGCGTGCCACTGGCCTTAGGCAAGTCGGTCAGTGCCGACATAAGGCACTAACGCCGGAGGGATAAGGACCGAGCCGTCGGGCTGCTGGTGCGTCTCGAGCAATGCGGCGATGGTCCGTGGCAGCGCCAGGCCCGACGCGTTCAGGGTGTGGACGAACTCCGGCTTCTCGCCGGGGCGTGGGCGACAGCGGATGTTGGCGCGGCGCGCTTGAAAATCGGTGAACGTGCTCGAGCTCGACACTTCGAGCCATTGGCCGACGCCGGGCGCCCACGCCTCGAGATCGTACGTCTTGCCCGCCGCGAACCCGAAGTCGTTGGCCGGCAACACGGCCACGCGATAGGGGAGCTCCAGACGCCGCAGCACCGCTTCGGCATGCTCGGTGAGCTTTTCGTGCTCCGCCGGCGAATCGCCCGCGCGACAGAAGCGCACCAGCTCCACTTTGTCGAATTGATGGACGCGCAGCAGCCCGCGCGTGTCTTTCCCCGCGGCGCCCGCTTCGCGCCGGAAGCACGGCGTGTAGGCGACATAGCCCAGCGGCAACGTCGTGCCGTCGAGGATCTCATCGCGGTGCAGATTCGTCACGGGAACTTCCGCGGTCGGCACGAGAAACAGATCGTCGGTCGTGCGGTAGACATCGTCTTCGAACTTCGGCAGCTGCCCCGTCCCGATCATGATTTCACGCCGCACCAGAAACGGCGGCTCCACCTCCATGTAGCCGTGCTCGCGCGTGTGCAGATCGAGCATGAAGTTGATGAGCCCGCGCGCCAGGCGGGCTCCCATTCCCTTCAGCACTGGAAATCCCGAGCCCGCGAGCTTCGCACCGCTCGGCAAGTCGAGCATGCGAAGCTGCTCGCCGATCTCCCAGTGCGGCTTGCCGCCTTTCGGCGCAGGCGTGCCCCAGCTGCGCAGCGTCGTCTGTTCGTCCGGGACCTCCGGCAGCGGCGAATTCGGCACGAACAACGCTTTCGCTTCGAGCGTCGTCTCGATCTGCCGCAGCTCGGACTCGAGGTTCGTGATGCGGTCGCCGAGTTTCTTGCGTTCGGCGACGATCGGCGCCGGCAAGCCGCCTTGCGACTTGGCGGCGATGGCATCGGACTTCGCCGCGTCATTGCGTTCAGCCTTGAACGTATCGAGCTGCGCGGTCAGCGTGCGCCGCTTCATATCGAGCGCCTCGATCTCGTCGAGCAGGCGCGTCAAGGACGCGTCACCACGGCGGGCGAGCGCCGCTCGCACCTGACCTGGCGAGGCGCGGAGCAACTTCAGGTCGATCACGGGTTAATGCTTCGGCAGGCCTGTTTCGAGCCCGCGATAGCCGCAATTGATATCAGTGAGAATTTTGAAGTCGACGCGCCGCCCATTGGGTGCCGCGGTGGTATCGATGTTCAGCACTTGCAACTTGGCGTAATAAACGGCGGTGAGGCCGGTGAGCGTCGGGCATGTGAGCGGGCCGGAATGCGCGATCACCACGCTGCTGTCACCGATCACCACGGCGCTGTCGCGCTGATAGTTCGTGGTGGGCGCGATGCGAATCGAATCGAACGCGAGGCTGCTGGTTTGGAGACCGGACTGCTGGCCGAGCTTCAGCGCGCCGGTCGGAAGCAGGACCGGACGCCCGGCGGTGTCGATGTCGAACGCGAAGTCGAACGACAGGACCTGCTCGGTGCGCACCGCACTCCGCGCGCCGATCGAATAACCCGACGGTTGGGTGACCGGCGTACCGCTCAAGGCGTAGAGCGAGACCAGACTATCAAGTCGGTTGTCGACGTAGGCCGTCAGCCCGGTGGTGTCGCCGCACGCGATGGCGGCGACAACGGCCGCCACGGCGATCGGGAGCGGCGTGAGATTGCGCATGGGGTGTGGAGAACTTACAGGGCAGCGTCGGAGTGGGTCAACCCACGATGGCTGCTTGACTTCGACATGGTCCAGTCCTAGGTTGGCAACCCCTATGGCGACGATCCGCGACGTGGTCGAGGCGTTCAGCCGCTCGAACGGCGTGGATGCCGTTGTGGTCGTGGGCCGCGACGGACTCCCGATCGATTCGCGCGTCGCCAACGGCGTGGACGCCGAGAGCGTCGCCGCGCTCCTGCCCACCGCCATCACGCACATGGCGCAGCTCGGGGATGCGGGTGGACGAGGCGACTTCACTACCGCCGTCCTCGAGTTCGGCAAGGGACTCGCGATCGTCGCAGTCCTCAACGCCGATGCACTCCTCATCGTGCTGGTGCAGCCGGCAACGAACGTGGGCGCCCTGCTGTTCGATCTTCGCCGACACCGCCCCGCCATCGCTGGCCTGTTGTAGGCGGACGGCGGCCGGTGGCTTCCCCTTCCAGCTCCACGCGGCACCTCCTGGTCGTCGATGACGAGCCCCACATCGGGCTCGTCCTCCGCCCATTTCTCGAGCAGCTCGGCTATCGCGTGAGCATCGCGAAGACGCTCGACGAAGCGCGCAGCGCGCTGCGCGCGACGCCGCCGACCGATGGCCTGCTGCTCGATCTGCATCTCCCCGACGGCTCCGGGCTCGACTTCCTGCGCGACCTGCGCAGCCAGGGCGGGACCGCCCGGCTGCCTGTGCTCGTCCTGACCGCGGAAGGCGAGGACCGCATTCTGCGCGAAGCACGCCGGCTCGGAGCGGCCCTCGTGACCAAGCCCTTCAGCCCCACGAAGTTGAGCCAGCGCATCGCCATGATGTTCGGCGATACGCAGCCTCCCGGGGAGACGCCGTGAGCACGTGGGCCGCGATCCTCGCCGGCGGTGCGGGCACGCGATTCTGGCCGCTCTCGACGCCGGAACGGCCCAAACAGCTGTTGCCTCTGACCGGCGATCGGCCGTTGCTCGCGCAGACCGTGTCGCGCCTGCGGGGGCTCGTGCCGCCGGAGCGCATCCTGATCCTCACCGGTCCGTCGTTGGTGGAGCGCGTGGCCGCCACCGTGCCCGAAGTCCCCCAAGCGAACATCTTCGCCGAACCCCGTGCCGCGTCGACGGCGCCGGCGCTGGCGTGGGCGGCGCACTGGATCGCCAAACACGACCCGGGCGGCCAGCTGCTGTCGCTGCACGCCGACTGGGCCGTCGGCGACGACCGCGCGTTCCGCGCAGCCGCAACGCACGCGTTGGGGGTCGCGGCCGAGCAGGATGTGCTCGTGACGGTCGGCATCAAACCGACGCGAACCGAGACCGGCTACGGGTACATCGTGCCGGGCAAACCGTCGGGCAGCGCGCGCAAGGTGAAACGATTCATTGAAAAACCGAGTCCCACGCGGGCCGCACTGCTCCGCCGGCGCGGCGCGCTCTGGAACAGCGGACTGTTCGCCTGGAGCGCGGCGCGCTTTCTCGGTGAAGCCGGCGCATACGCCAAGGAGCTCGCGGCCGGATGGACCGCGCTCACGAATGGCGATGCGCCGCGCTTCTTCGCCGCGGTGACGCCGGTCGCCGTGGATGTGGCCGTGCTGGAGCGGACGTCGCGCCTGGCCGTGGTGACAGGGGCGTTTGCCTGGGACGATATCGGCTCCTGGGACGCGCTGCTGCGGATTCGCCGCCGCGACGCCCGCGGCAACGTCACGGTCGGTCATGTGACGCTCGGTGACGACGTGAAGAACTCGGTGATCTGGGCGGAAAACGAGGCGATCGCGGTCGGGGGCATCGAGGACATGGTGGTCGTCCACGCCAATGGGCACACCCTGGTCATGCCGACGGGTCGTCCCGAAAAACTGAAAACGTTGGTACAGAGCCTGTGACGCACGCGCTGTATCTGCTCGATCCCGATCCCAGTCCGGCGTGGATGCCGTTCGCCGGGATTCGACCGCTGTGCGAGCTCCGGGCCGGCGCGCATCTGGTGCGGGAGCGCTGGGAGATGTTCGTCGGCACCGAGGCGTCGGCCATTTTTGCGCTTCCCCACCTAGCCGGGTTTCCCGAACCCGGCGTGCCCCCCGTCGAGGCGCGGCAGCCGGTGACCGGGCCCGCCGTCATTGGATCCTCGACCTTTGCGCCGCGCGGGCTCGCGGGACCATTCCCGGATGCGCCCGCCCGGCTGACGCACGAAGGCATCACCGTGGGGTGGTCAGTGCCGGCGGGAACGACGTGGAGCGGCCCGGTCGCGAACGCGCACGCGATGCAGGTGGAAGGCGTCGTGCTCCGTGGCGTGCACGATCTAGTCAGCGCACTGGAGCAGCTGCTCCGGGACGATCTGGTCAGGTTAATCGGCGACTCCGACGCGGTGCCCAGAGGCTCGGTCGTGCTCGGCGACCCGACGTGGATCACGGTGCGCGAAGCGGCGATCGAGCCGGGCGTCGTGTTCGACACGCGCAACGGGCCCGTCGTGCTGGAAAGCGGCGTCGAGGTTCGCGCCGGGACGCGGCTCGAGGGTCCGTTGTGGGTCGGCGCGAATACACGGCTCATGGGGGGCGCGATCCGGCACTCGGCGATCGGCCCGTGGTGCGTCGTGCACGGCGAGGTGGCCACGACCGCGTTCCTCGGTTATGCCAACAAGAGTCATCACGGCTTCCTGGGGCATTCGGTGCTGGGCAGATGGGTGAATTTCGGCGCCGGCACGACGACCTCGAATCTGAAGAGCACCTACGGCTCGGTCCGGCTGCAGGTGGCGGGGACGAAGCTGGAAACGGGGCACCAGTTCCTGGGTAGCCTATTCGGCGATCACGCCAAGACCGCCATCGGGATGTTGTTCGATGCCGGATCGGTCATCGGTGCGGGCGCCAGCGTGTTCGACGGCATCCGCGCGCCGAAATACGTGGCGCCCTTCGCCTGGGGAGGCGCTTCGTCAGAGCGTATGACGTCGCAGGGTTTTCTGGCTACGGTCGAGCGCGTACTCCCCCGGCGCCACGTTGACGTGACCGACGCGATGCGAGCCTACCTGCAGCGCGCCTACGACTGGCTGATCACGTGACCGACGCCCAGCAGCGGTATCGCCGCCTCGGCAAGTACGAGCTGCACCAGCTCCTCGGGGAAGGGGCAATGGGCATCGTCTGGAAAGCCTACGACACGGTGTTGCGGCGCTACGTCGGGCTGAAGTTGTTGAGCTCGAGCTTCCGCAAGACGAAAGACATGCAGGAGCGATTCCTGCGCGAGGCGCGCGCCGCGGGCGCGATCCAGCACGCCAACATCGTCACCGTCTACGACCTCGGCGAGTCCGAAGGCCAGCTGTACATCGCCATGGAGCTGGTGGAAGGGCGCGATCTCTCGGACATGATCGCGCTGCGCGATCCGCTGGCGCTCGAGCGCAAGCTCGACATCACCATCGAAGTGCTGGCCGGACTCCACTTTGCCCACCAGCGCGGCGTGATTCATCGCGACGTGAAACCGTCGAACGTGCGCGTCATGCCCGACGGGCGCATCAAGATCATGGATTTCGGAATCGCGCGGCTGCAAAAGGCCGACACGACCGGATCCGGCGCGATCGTCGGCACGCCGACCTACATGGCGCCCGAGCAGATCACGAACGGCGCGATCACCGCCGCGACCGACGTCTTTTCGGTCGGCTGCCTGCTGTACGAGCTCCTCTGCTACCAGCGCCCGTTCGAAGCGGAGTCGGTGCACGGCGTCCTGTATCAGGTCCTGACGACGGAGCCGCGCCCGTTGCGCACGGTGGCGCCCTCCATTCCGGCCGCGCTCGAGCGCGTCGTCGCGAAGGCGATGAACAAGGTGCCGCACGAGCGCTATGAGTCCGCCGGCCAGATGATGTCGATGCTGCAGCAGATCCGCGCGGCGCTGTCGGGGGCGGACGAAGAGGCGACCCAACCGCTCGGCCGGTGGACGCCGCTCCCGCGGCCCATGCTGAAGCTGATCACCCATGCGTCGATGAGGGCGCGGCTGGCGGTGTTGGGGGCCCTGGCGGCGGTCGTCATGCTCCTCCTGTACGCACCAGGACAGCCCATAGAGGAACGCGGCCCTGCCGTAGCAGCCATTCCGCCGGCGCCGACGCACCCCGTTGGCGGGGGAGCCTCGGGACCGGATGGAGCGGGGGGAGCGGGGGGAGCGGGAGGGCTCGCCGCGCCGCCGCCGCCCACACGCAATGCCGCGCCCGTGTCGCTGGCGGTGAGCTCGCGGCGCGACTCCGCCCTGGCCGCGCGCGAGCGCGCGAACGCGGCCGGCGCGCAGAAGAACAGCGTGCCCTCATTGCTGCTGGCGCAGACGATGCTCCAAGCATCCGACCAGGCGCTCCAGCGCGGCGACCAGTCCCTGGCGCTCCGGGGGTATGTCGAGGCCGCCCAACGCTACGCGCAGGCTCGCGAGGAGGCGCGCGCGATGGAGCGCGAGGCGCAACACATGATCCAGCGCGTCACGCCCGTGGTGCAGGCGCTGCCCGCCGGCCGCACCGCCGCCAATGCCGGCGTCTTTCTGGCGCGCGCCGAGTCGCTGCTGCACGAGCAAGATTTCACGCTTGCCAAGCTCGCCGCGCAAAGCGCCGAACAGTACGGCATCGACGCGGGGATCGCGCCCCCGAGCGCCCAGCCGGCCGATGCCCGTGGTGCGATCGACGTGTTGCTGGACGATCTCGGCCGGGCCCTGGCCAGCCAGCGGATCGCGAATCTGCGGGTGCTGTATCCCGGCCTCACGGAGGAGGAGCGGCGCAGTTGGGAGGCGTTCTTCCGCGAGTGGAATCAGATCACCGCGAAGTTCACGATGGAGGATTTCAAGACACAGGGCGCGAGCGCCACCGGCAACGTGCGCGCACTGTTCCAATACGTGCCGGCGAAGGGCGGCGCGCCCCGGATAGATCGGCGCCGCTTCGCGATGCGCTTTGAGAAGAAAGACGTCGGGTGGCGGTTGGCTGCGGTTACGGAATTGAAATAACGACGCTGCCTACTTCGGACCTCGCACAGTCTGTGGCACAGACTCTTGGTCAGAGATGCTTCCGATCCCCAGCTGTCCCAGAGCATTGCCTCCCCAACAGTAGGCCATGCCGTTGCTCCGCAACACGCAGGTATGAATCCCGCCTGCAGTCACAGCAGCGACGTCGGTCAGCTGAGAAACGGCCGTAGGACTCAGTCGGTCGGTTGAGGTCCCATCGCCAAGTTGGCCATACGCATTGCTGCCCCAGCACCAGAGGGCACGCGTGAGGTCAACGCTGCACGTATGCAGGTCAAAAGCGTATGGCAGCCCAAGGAAGGGCAACCACGCACCACCCACGGCGACGTCGAAGGCATGAAGGTCATTAGGTAGGGCGATGGGGTTGGGTGTCGGCTGAGGCAGCGATGCGTGCGATTCGTAGGCGAAGCAATAGAGTGTCAACGCCAAGTCTTCGGCGCACACAAAGCCTCGGCCGCCAATATTCCCTCCAAAAGCAAACCGATTGAAGTTGAAGCCCGTTTGCACGATGCGAGGCACAAAGCCATCTCCTTCGACTTCGCTTCCGCCCCAGCAGGCCAGATCTCCATCGATGGTAATCCCGCACGTCGACTCGGGCCCTCCGCGAAGCATCAGAAACCTGAACGTCCCTGCTACAGGGAGGGCGACCGCGCGCGGGGCTGTCAAATAGTCCGGATACGCGAGGCCGCGCTGCCCACGGGTGTTGTCGCCCCAACAGTACGCGACGCCGCTATCCGTGAGGCCACATGCGTGCGTGTCTCCCACCGTGATTTGACTAAAACCCAGATCTCCTTCGAGGGGCGTAGGAATGCTGTCCAGCCCCGAAAAGCCGAACGCAGCGCGACTCCAGCAGAGGGTCTGGTTTGTCACCGTCAGTCCGCATGCGACGTCCCGGCCTACCTCGATCGCGCGCCAGCGGCGATTGCCTGGAATTTCTTGCGGGAAGGGGACTGGTTCCGCAGTTCCCGCGCCGCGACCAACGACCCAACGTTCTCCCCAGCAGTACCCTCGCCCGTCAGAGGAGACGCCGCAGGTGACCGCAAACCCCGCATCCAGTTGAGCAAATGATAGGGGCGCGGATGGCCCTGACGCGTCTCCGCAGGCGACAATGACTTGAGCGATCAGCAGGTACCAAGCGCGACGAAGGAGAATGCCCATGGCCCGTTGCGGCTTACCAGGCGCGTTGATTTCGTGCGGGTGGATCCGGGATGAGCAGCGTATCGGGCCGAGCGGTCGGCGGCCCCACGCGACGCAGCGTCACCGGCTTCTCCAAATCGCCCCCACTAATCGTCAGCTTGTCGCCGGCGAGCTTCATGCCGTAGACCTGCCAGACGCCGTCGCCCAGTGTGATC
>WNGI01005682.1_pt1 | contig 11627 bp, 9 predicted proteins | sample 5400621 | NCBI WGS metagenome assembly WNGI01 (sample SAMN13153374, study PRJNA577476) | soil metagenome | isolation source: 20 cm soil or saprolite under Garry oak tree replicate 1 | place: USA:California | collected 2016-06-15
TTGATACTGTTGGCTGGCGCGCTCTTCAAAACGCCGGATCAACAGCATCAGCGAGAGCATCTCGACTTCGTCGCGCTGCTCTCCCGGCTGCATGGCGGTCACGCCGTGTGCGGAACCGGGGCGTGGGCGGGCGACCTCTCAGCGCTTCGGCCGAAGTTCATGGAACAAACAAAGAGTAGAGTGAAAAGAAGATCGCTGATGAGTGAGTTACGGAAAAACATCCAGCTCGGCGTCGCGCTGTACTGAGGCAGTCCAACTGTCAGCGCTTGAATGAGCCCTCCGAAATTTTTCGCGTAGCCTGGATCGCTCAGCCAAGAAAATGCGTTCGTAATCGTGTAAAAAATTGTCGATCCAACAATGGAAGCCGGCAAAAGCGTCTTTAGCGATGCGCGATTCTGCACGAGAACTCCGATGCATCCGACCAAAGCAAGCACGAAATAACGCAAGAGAATTTGCGGGTCGAGCAGCGGCGCACCGTAACGAAAATTTATCACCGCATCGGAAATAAACAGGGTAACGAGCGGAACCGAGAACTTATATTTTTTTGGAAAGTACGCAGCGCTACAGAGGGCAATTGCCGCAAGCGGCGCGAAGTTGGAAAGCCAGCTTGCTCCGGAATGAATCAAGAGGCCCGTCGTGACTCGATAAACGACAGCTGACAAGACGAGGAGAAGAGCGGGAATCATTGGCAAGAATCTATCCGTCCGACGAGATATGCAAAGGCCATTTGGTCCAACGCTGGTTGGCCGGGCTCCGGATCACAATCTCGAGCCCGAGACTATTTCGTGGCTGCGGCTGTGAGCGCTTTGTTGAGTCGCGCTTTCCGGCGATGAGCAGCGTTTCGATGAATGATCCCGCGCTTGGCGGCCTTGTCGATTGCCGAGATGACCGCACGTATTTGCTCCGTTTTCGGTGCTTCTGAGGAACGTGCCTGCTTCTGCATCGTGCGCAGACGTGTCACAACGCTTCGGTTGCGAAGCGATCGCTTTAGCGTCTGGCGCGCGCGCTTGGCAGCTGATTTCGTATTGGCCATTGGGTAATCGAACGATTTGTGGATGTGGACGCTCGCGGTCGCAACCGCGATTGTCAAGATTGACTCGCACCGCCACGCCAATGGCACGGACCGGCTACCCTTTTATGCGCGTGGACTATTTTGGGCGGTTACAGCGCCCTTGTTCATCACTCGCGTGGCTTTGCGAGCCTGGCTTTTTTGTCGCTCTGCAGCGAGCGCTCCGGCCATTCGCATTTGCTCGATCGTGGGCGAACCGGAAGCCGATGTGGAAGCAAGCTGCTCCTGGCCCTGCGTTTTTTCAGCTTGCGCCACTAGGGTATCAGCCGATGGCACCGGCGGCGCCTTAGGCACTTTCGGCAAACGATCAGTAATAATTTGCACAATCGCCCCCAGCGGAACTTGATTGTAGAGTGCGGCGACGTCGCTCGATTTCATCCTGATGCAGCCGTAGCTGGCCGGCCGACCAATTGTCTTTTCTTGCGGTGTGCCGTGAATGTAAATGCACCGACTAAAGGCACGCGAGTTTTGGGCTTCGAGCCCGCGCAGCCAAATAATACGCGTGATCACAGGATCGCGGCCGGGCGCATTCGGCGAGAGAATTTCGCCTGTGAAGCGGCGATTGTGGAACACGGCGCCGGTCGGTGCATGGTCACCGATTTTTTGTGCGACAAAAAGGTAACCAAGCGGCGTTGTCATCCGTCCCCAAAAATCGCCGAGCCCGAATTTCGAAGTGGAAACAGGATAAGTCGCGACCTTGCCGCCGTCCCGCAGAAGCATCAGCTTCTGATCCCGCACACTGATTATAAGGCGATTTGACGTGTCGAGTTGTGTGGCAAAGAGCGCGGGGGCGACTGAAATCAGACCGAAAATTACGGCCAGGGGTCGAAACATGCGCACTTTCTTACTCGAGAATCCGCGTCTTGTCACGCGGAAATCGCGGTAGCGGGGCGCGAGCCTCCTAAGCTGATTTTGGGCCAGCGATTCACCAATGAAGAAAGACAGACATAAAGAAAACCGCCTTGGAAACTGAGCAGGAATGGTATCGAGATGAACTGTCCATGCACGATCGCGAACCAAACGAAATAGCTGAAATAAATCGTGAAAGCCAGCTCGGCGAGTGGAAGGCCTGACTTCAGCGGTCGATACTTGCAGGCTCGCCAGGATTGTGACTTACGTTCGATGCCGTACTTGGGGGTACGTGTAAAATCGGATTTGTGATTGAAGAGAGCCTCGAGCACGGCGCGCGCATTGTTAACCGAGAGACCAACGCCGAGGGCGAGCAGACATGGGAGAAAAAGAATTTCCTTCATCCATGTTCGTGGATACAGCTCGCGCTGGGCGCAAATATAAAAAATCGCAACTGAGCCTGACGCCGCAACGAAGATGGGAACATCGATCAGCAGCGTCCGCAGCCAGCCGCCTTGAGGCGCCCCGGCGGAGGGATGCAAGAGCAGGCACAAAAAAGCGAGCAGCAAATAGGCGAAGTTCGACATCAAGTGAGCCGTAGCCTCAAGCTTGATCGGAAATGGTAATTTGCTGCGCCAAATCGTGGGCAAGAGTTTCTTGCATGTCTGGATGGAGCCTTTTGTCCAGCGGTGTTGTTGAGACTTGAAGCCATTCATATCCACCGGCAGTTCCGCCGGAGTCACAACATCGGAAAGAAAGATAAATTTCCAGCCTGCAAGCTGGGCCCGATAACTAAGATCGAGGTCTTCAGTGAGGGTATCATACTGCCAGCCACCACTTCCTTCGATACACGAGCGCCGCCAGAGGCCGGCGGTTCCATTGAAGTTAAAGAAGCGGCCGCTACGGCTGCGCGCGGTTTGCTCAAGCAAGAGATGCCCATCCAGAAAAATCGCCTGCATGCGTGTAAGCAGCGAATAACCGCGATTTAAGTGACCCCATCGGGTTTGGATCATTCCTATTTTCGGATCGGTGAAGAAATGGATCGTGCGTTTTAGTAAATCCCGTTGTGGAACAAAATCGGCGTCAAGGATACAGACGAACTCGCCTTCCGCAGCCTCGAGCCCTGCGGTCAGCGCGCCGGCCTTGAAACCAGTACGATCGACTCGGTGAATGCGTTGAACGTTAAAGCCTCGCTCGCGCAGCTTTTCCGCGCATGAGGCGGTAATCTGGCGGGTCTCATCGGTCGAATCGTCCAACACCTGGATTTGGAGAAGCTCCCGCGGATAGTCCAGTTCGCTCACGGAACGGAGCAAACGCTCAGCCACGTAAACCTCGTTAAAGATTGGCAACTGCATTGTCACTTTTGGCAGTCGTTCAAAATAACGAGCTGGGACCGGTGCGCGCTTCCGGTTTTTGAGATACAGATAGATGATGAAGTAGCGATGGACACCGTACGCCGAGAGGCCGATGAGCACACTCAGATAACAGACGGTCCAGATAATGTGTCCGAGGCTTCCTTGCATGGGAGTTTTCGCCGCTGCCGATGGTTAATACAGCAAGGGCGACATGATGCCGTTTCCAGCATGTGCGTCAAATCAAAAAAAATCGTACGTTTGGCTCTGAAAATGGCGACCGTAGCGCGAAAAAAGCATCCGGGCATAGTGCAGAGAGCGAGAATGTTGTGTTCATTGTCGATCTTCGTAATTGCGGGTGCGACTGGCCCTGTAACACCCGTGATGGCACAAGAGGAACCAATCACTGAACAGGGATACGAGCGCGAGGAGCTGGGGGTGAATGCTTACACTGCGCCGTCGATCGCGCGCATATTTCAGCAACTCGACGAGCTCAGGCCATTGCCTTTCGAGCAATTGCAGCGCGAGTTCCCGAAAGCAAGCCCTGCCAGTCGCGAGCAAAAAGGTCTCATCTTTGGAGGCCTGGTGGCCGATGGATTTCTGATTGTCGAAGCGGAGAGGAAAAGTGCAGTCGATAATCTGGCGCGCGTTCTAATAAGAGAAGCTCGCGGCCTCGGGGTGGCCGATCGGGTGACGCGCCACAGCGCAAGTCTCACTGAGTTGGCCCGCCGCAGCGATTGGCCAGCAGTACGCAAAGAACTGATTGCGACCCAGGCCGATGTCGAGCAGGCGATGGTCGAGTTGCGCGATCAAAAAATGGCGCACTTAATCAGTCTGGGCGGTTGGCTGCGAGGGCTGGAGATTAGCGCGGGAGCAGTCGAATCGGATTTTTCGCCGCAACGGGCAAAGATTCTGGCTCAACAGGATTTGGTCGATTACTTCGCTGCCGAATTGAAAACATTGCCGCCGAGAGCAGCGACCACGCCGCTCTTTGAAAAGATTCGCGCGGGTGTAAGTGCCATTCAGGTTTCCTTGAGCAGAGCAACGGTAAACGGCTTGACGCTAGCTGACGTAAAAGCGATGCATGCGCAAGCGCGCGAATTAGATCTCGCGATTCGTCAAATCGATTGAGCGAAAAAATCCGCTCCGGACATTCGCCTTGCCTGGGGCCGCGAGCAGGTTGATTGGTGATAAGCCAATTTCCGCAGTCAACGGGATGAAATTGCGAGAGAGAGTTAAGAAACAGGGACGGAATCGCTTCAAACGCTTCAAGATCGTCTTTCCGATCCTTTTGGCGGGATGGATCCCATCGATATTAACTCTTGTCGTTTCCTACACGATTCTTACCCGAACGCTCGAAACAAAAATCCTGCGCGACCGGCAGACCTTCGTGCAGCTCATCGCTCACCTCGTTGGGGACGACCTCGGCGGCAAAAGCACCATCATTGAGTACTATCAAACGCTACCGGGCGTTGCAAAAACTTTGACTGATCCGAACGCGGCGGCGGCGGGACAAGAATGGCTAAGTCAAACGTACTTCTCCCATCCACGCATCGACGGAATGTTCCTTGCCGATGCGGAGGGACGCCTCATCGCGTCGATTCCGTCCAGTCCCGATTTGGTCGGGCAGGACTTCGGATCCACGTTTTGGCGGGAGGGCGCGATGGCGACATGGGGCGCATTTGTGTCTCCCGTCCATCCCCGCTTGCCAGACAAGCGACTAGCCACCGATATCGTCGGAGCGGTGCGCGGACCGGACCGCACAGTCATCGGATATATTGGAATATCCGTTTTAGTGGAAAGAATCGGGCGACGTTTGTCGGCGATCGAGTTCGCCGATCAGTCCATCTGCGAGGTGTTCGATCAAAGTGGCAGCGCCATTTTTGCAAAGGACTTTCAGCCGAACCCCGGGGTTGTTTCTCCCGAGAGTCAATTTTTGATGAAAGAGATCGGCAAAAGCAAGAGCGGGCATTTTGAGATGCGAGGCAATGTTTATTCCTTCAGCCCAGTCGAATCGACCGGCTGGATGGCTGTAGTCGAACAGCCAACGGCGATCGCCTACAAACCCGTGCATGATCTGTTGAACAAGATGAACGTTCTTGTCGGCTGGCTGCTCGTCGGCACCGCCTTGGCCGCATTGGGCGCAAGCAAACTCTACCGCCGCCAGACAGAGGCCACGCAGCGCATCGCGCGGGAAGTCATTTTTAACGAAAAGATCCTGGCGAACATGCCGAGCGGCATTGCTTTTGTCGATCCGACTTCCCGGCGTTTCCTGCAGGCGAACGAGGCTTTCAGCCATATGGCGGCGCGTTTTGGAGATCTGCCGCCCAGTCGCGAGATCACCGAAGCTACCTACGATGATGTGAAGATAGCTCCGAGCGGAGCGATCGAGAAAGTACTTGCGTTTGGAACACCTTTTCAACTGATCGAGCAGCCGTTGAAAGACAAAATGGGCATGACGCATTTTTTAGACATCAACCTTCTCCGGTTGCAAGGCCCGCACCAAACCATTCAAGGTGTACTTTATCTCGTCGAGGACAAGACACGCGACGTCACGTTGCGGCAGGAACTGATTGGCGCAAACGCGGCGAAGGATCAATTCCTGGCGCTGCTCTCGCATGAATTGCGCAATCCCCTCTCGCCTGTGATTGCGATGGTCGGTGAATTGGAAGCGGCGGTGCCGGATTCCCCTGGGCTTCGGCAAGCGGTCGAAGTGATCCGTCGCAACGTTGAGCTGGAAGCGCGGTTGATCGATGACTTGCTCGATGTGACGCGGATCGCAAAAGGCAAACTTCAGTTAAGTTTTGAAATTATTTGCGTGCATCAAATCCTGCAACGCGCTTACGAAATTTGCCGCGAGGAGATTGCTGCCAAGCATCTGGAAGTGGAATTTCGCCTCCGTGCCGTTCACACGCATGTCGAAGGCGATCCAGCGCGTCTGCAGCAGGTCTTTTGGAATTTGATCAAGAATAGCGTCAAGTTCACACCGAAGAAAGGCCGCATCATTATCGAGACGCTCAACTCGACGCCCGAGAAGATTGAAATCCGAATCACCGATACCGGCATCGGGATCGAACCGGAGAAGATCGATAAAATCTTCAACGCCTTCGAACAGGGTCAAACCTCGATCACCCGCCGTTTTGGCGGCCTTGGTCTCGGGCTTGCTATCTCGAAAGCGATGGTCGATGCGCATGGTGGAAAAATCCGCGTAGAGAGTCCCGGGAAGGATCGAGGGTCCACTTTTGCGCTAGAGTTGAAGACGGTACCCACTCCCTCCGCGGCGGGCGATGGGGCGGAGGAGGGCCCATCTGCCGTTTCGGGAAAAGAACTAGCTGTGCCCAGGCATCGGCGCGTCCTCGTGGTCGACGATCATTACGATACTTGCACCGGGATGAAGATGATGCTCGAGCGCCGCGGCTACGAGATTACGCTCGCACATTCCGCTGAGCAGGCGGTGGAAAAAGTACGTACCGAAGATTTCGATCTGCTCATTAGCGACATCGGACTGCCGGACCGCAGTGGTTATGAGTTAATGCGTGAAGTGCGAAGCAGCAAAGCTCTGCCCGGAATTGCACTCAGCGGCTTTGGAACGGAGCAGGACGTGAGCGAAGCCCGAGCGGCAGGCTTTTCCGAGCACCTCACCAAGCCAATCAATTTTGAACGGCTGGAGGAGGCAATCCAGAATCTGCTCGATCTCGAGCCGATTACAAAAGCCTAACTTTGGCCGCGATCATGGCCTTATTCGCCGTTGTGGCCGGACGCCGCAGCGTCTCTCTGCCGCTCGGAGGCCTCCTTTAACTCGCGCGAGAGCTTCTCGACCCGCTGCCGCATGATCTTGCCAGCTTTGAATTTCACAGTCGCCCGGGGTGGAATCACGAAACTGCTGCCGGGCTGATTCGGGTTTCGCCCGACGCGCGGTTTTGTCAGCCGGGGTTGGAAAACACCGAAGTTGCGCAGTTCAACCGCAATGTTGTTGGCCAAACTGTCCGTGATTTTATCGAGTGTGCGCTGGACCACGTCGAAGACTTCATGTTGAACCATGCCGGTTTGATTGCTGATGGCGACAACGATGTCGCGTTTGGTTAGCTTTGCCATATCTATTTAGTAATCGCTCCACGTTGCCATGGTGGTGGTCAATTTTGAAAACAAAAAAGAGATTTTTAACCGGCTAACCTCCTCGACAAGAACGTCAAACGCAATGGCAGCTTTTTCGCACTGACAGACCATCAGTCAGATCCGTCCTTGATAACGTTCACCCGTTTGCACGACCAATCAGGAGCTTTGCGAGCTTGCCGAATGGCGCGGGCAATCGTCATTTTCGCCAATTTCCTCGTGGCGCCGGCGCCGCATAATCGTCCGGCGCGATCTCGTGCGCGGTTCGGAAATGCACTTTCGCGACTTCGCGCAGGGTGTCCGGGCCGCTCTTTTCTACGAGTTTTTTTGCCGTCTCTTTTACGCTTGCGGATACCCCCCGCTCCAAGCGCCAGCCGAGCTCTTTCCCGCGGCGCTCTAACCAGTTGATAAATGCTTCGCGCGCCAGGATCGACGCCGCCGCCACTGCGATATCTGATTCCGCTTTCGTCCGCTGTTGAATATCGATCCTGCGCCCGTGCCGCAGCAGCGACTGGTCGACCACGCGTGCATCTGCAAACTGATCTGATAAGGCCCGCGGACAGTCGGGCTTTTTTGCCAGCAAATTCTCGATCACACGCGCATGTCCCCATCCGAGCAGCTTGTTCAGGTTGCCAAATTTTTCGTAAAGCTCGTTGTACTTTTGCGGACCGATTAGCACTGTCTCGATCAAGCCGCCGGCAGTTTTCCGAATCGTTTGGGCAAGCGCACGAATGCGCGCATCCGAGGCGATACGCTTGCTGTCCTGCACGCCTGCATCGAGAAGTTTGCGCGCAATTCCACGATCGACGTAGACGCCCGAAATTACGAGCGGTCCAAAAAAATCACCTTTGCCGCTTTCATCCACACCGAAGTGCGGTTCGAACATCTCCGGCGAATGCACTTCTTCGTAACCGAGCTTCGCCTCGCCGAGAATTTTTGGCTCGAGTTCAAATTGCACGAATTCCTCCACGCCCTTGCCTTGAACGAGCACCTTTGGTCCTTTCTCGTACACCGCCACGCTGAGCTTGTTCTTTTGCGCAAAAAAAAGCGTGTATTCCTTGGGGCTGAATTGGAATCCCGAATCGGCGAGCAGAGTACGAAGCTTCGCTGCCTGGTCCTGCGTGAGAGGATGCGTGTACGAATTCACTGGGCCACAGATTAACACAAATGAATGAGAGATGGCATTCGGTTCGCGACGGCGAGACATCTTCGATTATCTGTGTTAATCCCTTTTCATCTGTGGCTTTCCGGAAAACTCCGTTCCGACGCGCGCTAATACGCTGGTATCGCAAAAGCGGCCGCAGCCTGCCTTGGCGCGATACCCGCGATCCATACGCCATCCTCGTCTCCGAGGTCATGCTACAGCAAACCCAGGTCGCCACCGTGCTCTCTTATTATTATGAGTGGTTGCATCGATTTCCAGACTTCGCGGCCCTGGCGCGCGCGCCGGAATCCAGCGTTCTTCATGCCTGGCAAGGACTGGGTTACTACGCACGAGCGCGAAATCTTCGGGCCGCAGCGAAACTCGTGATAGAGCAATACCGCGGCCGTTTTCCGCGCGACCTCGGGCAGATAAGGGAATTCCCCGGCATCGGAAAATATACCGCGCACGCGATCGCCACGTTCGCCTTCGATCAATCAGTGCCGATTGTTGAGGCTAACACTGCTCGCGTCTTGGCGCGCCTTTTTAATTTGCAGACGCCAACCGATCGAACTGCTGGCCGAGACGTGCTCTGGGAACGCGCGGCCGCGCTTGTTTCGAAGCGTCTCCCCCGCATTTACAATTCCGCGCTGACGGACCTCGGCGCGCTCATCTGTCTGCCGCGCCGACCAAAATGTGGGATTTGTCCGGTTAAAAAATTCTGCCGCGCAAAAAACCCGGAGAGTCTCCCAATCAAGCAGGCTCGTCTCCCAACAAGGCAACTCATCGAGACCCACGCATTTATCGTTAAACAAAAGAGGATTCTGCTTCAGCAAGCGCATCATCGTTGGCGCGGGATGTGGATTTTGCCGTCTTTACAAAGAAGACCGGCGAACCAACGCCCGGTGTATAAGTCGATCTTTCCTTTCACAAACCATCGCATCGCGTTGAACATTTACGCTCGGCGCTCGTGTAAGATCGACAAGCACTTCAACCGTTGGATCAAAATCGAATCACTTGACTCAATTCCGATTCCGTCACCGCACCGGCGTGCGGTGCGGCAGCTTCTCACCGAAATGCGAGCAGCACCGCCACGCCCGCGCTTGTTGTGAGAACCGTGATTGGGATGCCGAAGCGCGCATAATCCCAGAAACCGACTTCTAAGTGTTCGCGCACAGACTCGACCACGATCATGTTCGCCACCGATCCGACGATTGTGAGGTTGCCAGCAAAAGTTGTCGCTAGCGCGAGTACTTTCCACATTAACTCCGGTTCGGCAAAACGCTCGACCCAGTGACCCGCGACAAGTACAAACGGCACGTTCGAGAAAACATTTGACCCGGCCACAGAGAACCATGCGAGGTTCCAACTCTGCGTCGTCACGTGCGATCCGAACACTGGTCGCAAGTGCGAATAAATTGCATCGGGCAAACCGGTATCGCTCAATCCATCAACAACGACAAACAGCGCCGCGAAAAATACGAGCAAGTGCCAATCGACGAGCTTGAGCACTTCATGCGTGTCTCGCCGCGCGAGAACCATCACGAGCGCTGCGCCTGCGAGTGCCGTCCATGCCAGGTTCAACCCAACGACGAATCCGGCGAAGATCGACACAAATACGATGCAGACGATCGCAAACAAACCGCTATCGAGCTTCGGGATGGTGTGAGGTGTTCGCTGGATCACCGCTTTCCGCAGGATCTTTCGAAAACCGAAACGCAAAATCACGAAATTGATCGCGAGTCCGACCAGCGCTACCGGTACCAGCGCGCGGGCAAATTCCGAAAACGGAATGCGAGAGAAATGCCCAATAATCATGTTTTGCGGATTACCCACCAGCGTGGCCACGCTGCCGATGTTCGCGCTAGTGGCGAGCGCGATAAGATACGGCAGCAACGGCAACTTTCCGCGACGGATGACGGCGATAACAAGTGGCGTCAGCATCAAGCAGATCGTGTCGTTGACGAGCAAGGCCGAGAGAATTCCCGACGTGAGTATGAGATACAGTAGCAGCCGCTCTGGAGTGCGGGAGAATCCCAGGACAACGTCAGCGGCCCATTCGAAAAAATGTGCGAGATAAAGATATGCGGAGATGAGCATCATCGCGAGCAACAGCACGATCGTGTCGTAGTTCACCGCGCGATAGGCGCGCTCGGGCGTCATCACCCCCGTTGAGACCATCAAGACTGCGCCAAGCAGGGCGGCGGCAGGGCGATTCAACGGCAGGATTTTGAGCTGCCGGCCACTGATAAGGATGTAGGTAATCGCAAAGATTATCGTTGCGACAAGCTCCTGTTCCCAGTGATTCACAGCGCGTGCATAGCGGATGACATGTTGCTTTTCAACGAGCAGAAATTTCTTTGCGGAGCGGGGGTGGAGTGCATAGCCTGTCCAATCATGTTCGACTGCTGCCCAGCGCGCGCGGCTCTGTCTGCGGATCTAATGATAAGGCACCTTGAAATATGAGGAGCATGACCGGTTACGGCCGTGCCGACATCGATCACGGCGGGACAAAATTTAGTGTCGAGCTCAATTCGGTGAACCGGAAGCAGAGCGATATCGTGATCAATCTGCCACGCGATCTGGCCGAGCTGGAGCCACGCATTCGCCAGACGATCAATGAAAATATTTCGCGCGGCCGGACTAATGCCACCATCACTTTTCACAACGGCCCAAACGGTGCGCGCAACCTCGCGCTCGATACCGAGCTCGCCCGCTCCTACCACGAAGCGATGCAAGCATTGCAAAAGGGCGAGATTACGATCGGCACGATCCTTCAAGCACCCGGGGTAATGCGTTTCCCAGAACAAGTCGTAAATGCGGAGGAAGCGTGGCCCGCGATCGACCGCGCGCTGCGCGACGCGTTGACAGATTTAATCAAAATGCGAGAGCGCGAAGGCAGGCATCTCGCCAAGGATCTGATTCATCGTTTGAAGGCGATGCGGAAAAAACTTAAAGAGATCCGCGCCTTTCATCCAGATGTGGTCAAACGATACCGCGCGTCGCTGATCGATCGCATTGAAAAGGCAGGTCTGCCGATTGCCAGTGATGACGAACGTCTGCTGAAAGAAATTTCCTTCTTCGCCGATCGCGCCGACGTCTC
>WNGI01005256.1_pt1 | contig 11626 bp, 8 predicted proteins | sample 5400621 | NCBI WGS metagenome assembly WNGI01 (sample SAMN13153374, study PRJNA577476) | soil metagenome | isolation source: 20 cm soil or saprolite under Garry oak tree replicate 1 | place: USA:California | collected 2016-06-15
CGCGGCGCGCTCTCGACGACGACCAAGATCACGATCATCTCAGACGGAAGCGGCTACGTGTCGTACGACATGTACCCGCATGGCATCACCTTCTCGACGCCTGTCATCGTCACTCAGCAGCTGCTGCACACTTCAGTCTACGGGACTTCCAAGGCGTGGAACTCGTTCGGCGCGTACTTCCCGCAGGACCTGCTCGACCTGAGCGGGGTGCTGAAAGCGAGCGAGACCACTACGACGACCATCTACGGAGATCCATCACAGAGCCAGCCAGCAGTCCAGACGTGGCAGCTCAAGCACTTCTCCCGATACATGCTGGCGTCGGGCTGATCGCTCACATTCGGACGTACGACAAGGATCCGTGAACCCCTACTGCGCGGCCACGTCAAACGGCTCCATGTTGACGTGGACCGCGCGCACTCGTGGAGATGGCTGCGCCGCTCCCGATCCAACCTTTACGGGTAAGCCAAAATGAATTCGTTGCGAGTTTGTCGATCAATCGCGATAGCCCTTACGACTTATCTGGCTCTGTCGTGCGCGGATAGTTCAGCGCCTCATGACCCGCTGGGTGCCGGGGGAGCGCGTTCCGGCTCGGGCTTGAGCACGGACACAGCTGCTACAGCCGGTGTGGACACAACAGTTACAGCCACCGTACCCGTTGTATGCCCAGACAGCTGGACGATGCCGACCTTTTCCAGCTCCGGGAAAAACGTAAAAGGAACCAGATGGATCTCGAGCCGCGAGCCAGTGGAGCTGAGCGTTTCCGGTGTTATCGGGCCGGAAGGCGGAAGCCTCGCGATCCCGGACGCGCAATTCATGATCTACTTCCCCAAGGACGCGCTCCAGAAGCCGACGGCCATTACGATCACGTCGAAGGAGAGCCCTTGGATAACGTACGACATGTATCCACACGGGACGATCTTCCGCAAACCGGTATTCGTACTCCAGGGACTCGAGAACACCACAATCTTCGGAACCCCGGCGGCCTGTTCGGCTTACGGCGCTTATCTGCCCACTGATAACGAGGTCATCGGTGCCGACGACACCGCGTCAGCAACCGAGACGACGATGTCCTACACCGTCACGGGATTCGCTGACTGGATGGAGCTTCCTTCGCCTCAGACGTCGATCTGGATTATCAACCACTTCTCGCGGTACATGCTCGCTTCGGGCTGAGCTGAGTTTCGCCCGACGCTAAACATGAGGATATCGATGGCATTCCCTAACGAGACCAAGTCAAGTTGCTGCATTCTGATGTAGATCGCGCGCGCGAGCTCGTAGAAATGGCGCGAGCCGCGGAGCAGCTGGAGCAAACCGGCAAGGCGCTAGGTCTTTATGACGATGCTCTTAGCCAGTTCGGCTCCGACAGTGCCGATCCGTTCGTCGCTGACGTGCTCAGATGGAAGGGCACGGTGCTGAGAGAGCGAGGAGAGACCGAGGCGGCGTACCGATGCTATGCGCAAAGCATGGCAAAGGCCGCGCTTGCCGGTTCGCCGGGACGGCAGGCCCACGCGCTGAACTGCCTCGGCACGATCGCGCAGCGGCGCGGCGATCCAAAGGAAACGGAGCGGCTTTACGGGAAGGCATCGAAGCTCGCCGAAGAAGGGGGCGAGATCAGGCTCCTTGGAATGATCGAGCAGAATCGCGGTGTGCTCGCGAACACCCGCGGCGATTTCGACAGCGCAGCGGCGTTCTATTCCAAGAGTCTGGAGGCGTTCGAGAAGACGGGCGACTCCGAGCCGATGTCATGGATCCTCAACAATCTGGGAATCCTTCACACCAAGATTCAGGACTTTCCCCAAGCGCGCGCGCACCTGGAGCGCGGCTTGACGATCGCTCAGAACCGGCACGACGCGGTGGTTGAGAACGTCATCACGCTCAACCTCGCGGAAGTCTGGGTCGGACTCGGGCGGCTCGATCTGGCGGATGACCTGTGCGCTCAGGCGCTGGAGCAGGCCCAACGTCGCGCGGATCACCTCACCGCGGCGGGCGCGCTCAAGGTGCGTGCTGCCATCGAGCGACAGCGCGGCGCGCTCGATAAGAGCATCGCCACGCTGCGTATTGCGATCTTCGAGGCAGAGGGCGCAGAGGACCGCCTCCTTCACGCCGAGATGCTGCGCGAGCTGGGCGAGATTTCGCGCGCGCTCGGCAACGCCGGCGCGGCCCGTTCTGCCTGGCGCGAAGCGGTTGACGCCTTCGAGACCGTCGGCGCCAGCCAGGAGATAGCCGAGATCAAGGCAGAGCTCAATTCGCTGTCCGAGTGACGGGGCGCGGGCTAGCTCACACTCTCGCTTGGCCGAGGTGACTCCGGCCATTGCTTCCTCGTCTGCCTAGCGCAGGTCGGAGATTCCCAAAGGAAACGGCGCGACCAAGCGCTCTCATGGACCGTAGCAGCGCTGTCATGACAAACCGCACCTCGACAATCGAATTGAAGGCGGCCGAGTCGCCCGCCATCAAGAGCAGCATTGAGCGCGCAAAACACGCCGAGCACGAAGGGCGCTGGGCGGACGCGTGTACGCAGTATGAAAGTCTCATCCGGGATCCGGAAGCCGACGTAAATACGAGGCTTGCCGCTCTCAGATGGTTGGGCAGAGCGTATCTCGAGCAGGGTAATCGAGGTGCGGCACTCGATATTCTCGAGGCCGCGGTCGCATCCGCCGATGTCGTAGGATCCCCACCCGCGGTTGCGCAAGCACTCAACGTGATCGGCATCGTCTATCAGGTCGGCGGCGATCTCGACCAGGCCGCAATCATCTACCAGGCGGCGCGGGCAAAAGCCGAGCTCTCCGCCGACGGCGCTCTGATCGCGATGATAGATCAGAACCTGGGCACGGTTGCGATGATTCGCGGCGATTTGCGAGGGGCCCTCGAGGCCTTCCGTCTGAGTCAGTTGGGTTACCAGACACTCGGACTCCGCAATCACGAAGCGCAGGTGCTGAACAACATCGCGCTGGCGTACATGGAGCTCGGCGAGCTGGCTGATGCGGAAGCAGCTTACGACGAAGCCGCCCGAGGCTTCGATGCAGAAGGAGATCGCGCGAGACGTCTGGACCTCGCAGTCAACATGGTGCAGCTATACATAGCCGCACGCCGGTACGATGAAGCGCTCACCCAGTGCGAAGAGCTCCTTGCTCTGCCCGGCGACGACGTTCCCGCGTGGCGGGGTGATGTCTTCCGGCACGTCGGAGTCATCGCGCGAGAGCGGGGAGATTTTGCAAAAGCCGCCGACTACCTGCTCAGAGCGGAACAACAGGCCGTTGAAAGCGGCGATCTCCTCCTCCGGGCGGACGTCGCTGAGCAACTCGCTGAGCTCTATTGGGGGCAGAAACGGCACCGCGAGATGCTTCAATGCCTGAACGAGGCACATTCGCTCTATTCCCAGCTCAAGGCACAGCACCGCCTTGCTCAGGTCGTAAAGCGGAACGGAGCGCTCGAAGCGCGCTTTCTCGAGATGGCCAAGCAGTGGGGCGACTCGATTGAAAGCAAGGACCGCTACACTCAGGGCCATTGCGAGCGAGTCGCGTTCTTCGCGTGCGTGCTGGCCGATAGCGCGGGGTTCAATTCGCGCTCCTTGTTCTGGTTCCGCATCGGCGCGCTGCTGCACGACATCGGGAAGATCATCGTTCCCACCGAGGTTCTCAACAAACCGGGGAAGCTCACGGACGAAGAGTGGACCATCATAAGGAGACACCCTGAAGCTGGCCTCGAGCTCGTCGCCGAAATCGATTTTCCGGGCGATATCAGCGCGATCATTCGCAATCACCACGAGCGATGGGATGGAACCGGCTACCCGGACGGACTGTCAGGCGAGGCCATTCCCCTGGCGGCTCGAATACTCTGCGTGGCGGATGTCTACGACGCATTGACGACGACCCGCTCCTATCGCGCCGGCTTGACGCACACGGGCGCCGCGGAAATCATGCGCGCTTCAACAGGTCAGTTCGATCCCCACCTCCTGGAAATGTTCCTCGACTGGGCGGGAACTGCCGACATTCCGGGCCGTTCGACCCCGCAGCGCATGGCAATTTTCGCGTCGTCAGTCGAAAGTTGATCCGCTCCAGGCCGTGTAATGAAATGTTTCTATCGTAACGAAACATTGCACAAAAGTGAGCCGCTTGGAGTGTCTCAACACTGCAACTTACGTAGTGCCAAGGAGTTAGAGCGGGGCACGGCCTATGCCAGACACCACCTCGAAGGACGAAACTCCCTTTTCGAGGGGTGTCACCATGTTTGCTTCACGCTTCCTTCGCAGTTTCACCATTGCTGCGGGTGTGCTGGCTGGTCTCGCTTGTGGAGACTTCAGCAACTCGACCAGTCCACCTTTCAATCAGAAGCTTCTTGCGCCGACGTTGACGGTGCGGAATTCCTACTCTTTGCTTACGAGCGGCACCAAGGCCAAGGCAGTGAAGTGGGGATCACAACATTCCCGCGTCGAGCAGAGTGTTTCAGCACTCATCGGTCCGGAGGGCGGTACGTTGTCGCTCCCAGGGTCCGACTTTACGATGGATATTCCGGCCGGTGCGCTGGCCTCACCGACGAAGATAACAGTCGTCTCCAAGGCAGGATCGCACGTAGCCTACGAGATGCTGCCACACGGTCTGCGGTTTCTCCAACGCGTGACCGCGGTTCAGGGTCTTCAGAACACGGCGATCTATGGAACTGATGCCGGCAACGCGATCCGCACGGCGTACCTGCCTGAGGGGAGCGACGCCATCGACGACGCCGATGATTCGGCCTCGCCATCGGAGCTCCAGGCGTCCACGACTTATCTGTATGGCTCCAAGCCAGTCGCTGAAACTCAGGTCTGGATCATCAACCACTTCTCCCGCTACATCCTCATCTCGGGCGTATGGGTGTGGGTCGAGTGATTCCGCAGTTCGATTGAGCGACTTCGGTCATCACTCTAACGGCGAGGGGCAGGCATATGAAGTATTTACGGTCCGGCGGCTCCCATGACACAGACTGATCCGGGACACGCGCGCGGTCTCGTAGAGCTGGCTCGTGAAACAGAGCAGCTCGGGGACGCTACGCGGGCCCTGCAGCTGTACGACGATGCACTCACGCTGCTCGAGGACGAAAAGGATCTTCCTCTCCTTGCCGACGCATTGAGATGGAAAGGAACCGTTCATCGCGAGCAGGGCGAAACGGAGGTGGCGTATCGGTGCTACAAGCAGAGTCTTGCCCACGCCGAGCGGTGCGGCTCTCTGAGCTGCAGAGCGCACGCGTACAATTGCCTGGCGATCATCGCGCAGCGGCGCGGGAATTTGACGGAGAGCGAACGACTCTACGCGCAAGCATCGGAGCTGGCCGTCGAGGCCGCTGATGTGCGGCTGCTGGGTATGATCGAACAGAACCTCGGCGTGCTGCTGAACATGCAGGGAAACTTCGTCGGCGCGGAAGCTCGGTACGCGAGCAGTCTCAGCGAGTTCGAACGGACTAACGACGACCAGGCACTTTCCTGGGTCTTGAACAACATCGGCATGCTTTACACGAAGCTGGGACATTACCAGCGCGCCATCGAGACTTTCGAACGGGCGCTCGCCATCACCAAGCAGCGCAATGATGCGCTGGTGGAGGCCATTCTCACGCTCAATCTGGCGGAAGTATTTGTTGCCACCGGAAAGCTGGACAAAGCGGAGGAGGCATGCCGCCGCTCTCTCGTGGGCGCGAGCACCAGAGGCGACCACCTCACCATCGCCGGCGCGCTGAAGTGCCGCGCGCGAATCGAGCGCGAGAGAGGGGCCTTCGACGCCAGCATCGCTACTCTGCGGATCGCGATCTTCGAGGCGGAAGGTCTCGAGGACAGGCTGCTCCAGGCGGAGATGCTCCGTGAATTTGGCCAGACTTCGAGGGCGCTCGGGAACCCGGAAGAGGCACGCCTCGCCTGGCGGGAAGCAGCAGAGTCATTCGAGGACGTTGGCGCGAGGCACGAAGCGGCCGAGATAAACGCGCTGCTCGCCTCTCTCCCAGCCTAGCCAGCCCGCTCCGTAGCGGGTTAACTGGTCCCCGTGCTCTCCCGGGGACCTAACCCCTTAAAAACGGGTGACTTGGAGGCCCTACTCCTCGTCTGCTAGGCAGAGCTCCCGCATAGCCCTTGGGCGCTTCGGATTGACCCGGCAAACTCACATCCCGCCTGGACGATTTCCTTGTCCACGCGAAAAAGGAACGGTGCAACCATTTCAGTCCGATCGCAGACCGCGTCGGCGGACCGCTGGGACTCCCACGTAATCGGGGACAGCGCTGCAATCCGCGATTCAATTGCATTGGCGACTCAGGTAGCTACGAGCCGCAGCGTCACGGTTTTGCTCGTCGGGGAGACTGGCACCGGTAAGGAGCTATTCGCTCGCGGCATCCACGCCGCGAGTTCACGGGCGACGGAGCCGTTCGTCGCGATCAACTGTGCCGCAATTCCCGAGACATTGCTCGAGAGTGAGCTGTTCGGACACGAGCCCGGCGCGTTCACGGATGCTCGTGCGCTCAAGCGCGGCTTGTTCGAAGTGGCCGGCGCGGGCACCGTTTTTCTGGACGAAGTCGCCGAGCTTCCCCTCAAGCTGCAGGCGAAGCTCCTTCGCGTTGTCGAAGACCGGCGCTTTCGACGATTGGGCGGATCGGAAGAGCGCGCGCTGTCCGCGCGCATCATCGCGGGCACGAACTCATCGCTCGAGACCGCGGTGGCCGACAACCGCTTCCGGGCCGACCTCTTTTACCGCTTGAACGTGGCTCGCCTGGAGCTTCCGGCGCTGCGCGAGCGTGAGGGCGACATTCCCCTCCTGGCCCATTATTTCGTGAAGCGCCATGCCGAGAGCGAAGGCCGCGAAAATCTTCGTCTCGCGCAGGACTCCGTGAGCGCGCTCGAGAGACACCGCTGGCCCGGCAACATCCGGGAGCTCAAGAACGTCATTGAGCGCGCGGTAGTAGTTTGCACGGGCGATGTCATTCAGCCCCACCACCTCTCGCTGCAGCGCCGCTCCTTCATACCGCTTGTCGAAACTCCGGCGGGCGGCGTGATCCGCATTCCCGCTGAGGGAAAGTCACTCCAGGCAATCGTGGACGAGGCGATCCACACCACGATTGGCATCACCGGTGGGAACCTGAGCGCAGCCGCGCGTATCCTTGGCATCTCGCGGCCGACGCTGGCGAGAAAGCTTCGCGATGAGGGGTCTGTCCGCCGCACCATCCTGGCTTCGTCGTGAGCGTGCGTTCCACTGCACGCTCGGGAAAGAGGGAAGGGCCTGCCATTCAGGCTCTCGTCGATCAGGCCAAGCTGGCCGAGCGCGAAGGACGCTGGAGCGAAGCGGCGCTTCACTACGAGGTACTGGTCAGAGATTCCCACGCCAATGACTGGACGCGACTGTCCGCGCTTCGCTGGCTGGGACGTGTCTACCTGGAGCAGGGGAATCGCGGCGCGGCGATCGATGTTCTCGAAGCTGCAGTCGCCGCCGCGACCGCGGCCGGGTCCCCGTCTGCGATCGCGCAGGCGCTCAACGTCGTCGCCATCGTGCACCAGACAGGCGGCGATCTCGATAGCGCCGAGTTGATGTACAGGGAAGCCAGAGGCACGGCGGAATCCATCAGGGATTCCGAAGCGATGGCGATGATCGATCAGAATCTCGGCACTGTCGCGAGCATCCGGGGCGACGTTCAGGAAGCGCTCGAAGCCTATCAACGAAGCCTCGCCGGCTACAAGGCTCTCGGCATGCGCGATCAGGCCGCCGTCGTTCTCAACAACATCGGACTTGCGTATACGGATCTGGGCCAGCTCGATCAGGCGGAGATAGCGTATGCGGAGGCGGCGCAGGCATTCGGAGAAGAGCACGATCATCCGAACGAGATGAATGTTGCCCTCAATCAGGTTCAGCTTTGCATCGCCACCGGTCGCTTCGACGAAGCCCAGGAACGCGTCGAACTTCTGCTCGATCTCACCGGCGAGATCGCGCCTTCGTGGCGCGGGGAAGTATTTCGTCACGTCGGCGTCATCGCCCGCGAGCGCGGCGATTACGTCAGGGCGGCGGAATTTCTCGGCCGCGCCGGCGAGTGTGCTGAGGAGGGAGAAGACCTGCTGCTGAAGGCCGACGTCGCCGAACAATTGGCGGAGCTCTATTGGACGCAGAAGAGGCATCGCGACATGCTGGCGCATCTCAACAAGTCGCACGCTCTATATTCGCGCCTGAAAGCCCAACACCGCGTCGCCCAGGTGGAACGGCGAAACGCTGCTCTCGAGTCTCGCTTCCTGGAGATGGCGCACCACTGGGGAGACTCGATCGAGAGCAAGGATCACTACACACAAGGCCACTGCGAGCGCGTGGCTTTCTTTGCATGTGTCCTCGCCGACAGCGCCGGAATGGATTCGCACTCGCTCTTCTGGTTCAGACTGGGAGCGCTACTGCACGACATCGGCAAGATCATCGTGCCGACGGAAGTGCTGAATAAAGCGGGCAATCTGACCGACGAAGAGTGGGCGATCATGAAGCGCCACCCGGAGGCTGGGCTCGAGCTGGTTGCGGACATCGATTTCCCCGGAGACGTGCAGGCCATCATCAGGAACCACCATGAGCGATGGGATGGCACCGGCTATCCCGACGGCCTCGTCGGCGAAGAGATCCCTTTCGCGGCGCGCATTCTGTGCGTGGCCGATGTGTACGACGCTCTCACCACCGCGCGATCCTATCGCGATAGCATGTCACACGCCCGCGCGGTGCAGGAGATGCGCGCGTCGAAGGGACAGTTCGATCCACAGCTGCTCGAGACGTTTCTCGGCTGGGCGGAAACGGCGGACGCTCCGGGACCGCGCCACCCCACTCCGCAACGCGTCGCGACTCTCACGCTGGGATTGACTGCGTGATGAACGGGTTTCGAGCGCATGCGCTCGTTCTGATTTGTGGTTTCTCGATCGCGTGCTCCTCCGACAGCCGTACCGCAGCGGTCTCGGGGAAGGGACACGTCGGCGGCACCATAGTGCTGTCCACATCCGCGGATGCAGATGTTCTTTTGCCTCCACTGACGATGACGCTGCAGGGCAAACAGGTCGTCGACCAGATTTTCGACAACCTTGCCGACATCGGCCCGACGCTCAACACCGTGGGAGACGCTGGGTTCACACCGCGCCTGTCCGATCGCTGGAGCTGGGCAACCGACTCGATGTCGGTCCGGTTCCACATCAATCCGAAGGCCCGCTGGCACGACGGAGCAGCGGTGACCGCCGAAGATGTGCGGTACACCTTCCGTCTCGTGAAGGACACTTCACTCGCATCTCCTCTCGCGTCGAATCTCGACAATGTCGACTCGGTTTCCGTGATCGACTCGCTCACGGCGAGAGTGTGGTTTCATCAACGGACGCCGGATGCGTTTTTCAGGGCGGCGAGCTCGATCGCAATTCTTCCTTCGCATCTGCTGAAGCAGACATCTCCGGCCTCTCTCAGGGAAAGCGCTTTCGCCCGCGCGCCCGTGGGCAGCGGACGTTTCCGCTTCGCAGCCTGGGATCGCGGCGCGCGCATCGTCCTCCAGGCCGACAGCACCAACTACCGGCGCCGGCCCAATCCGGACCGTGTCATATGGCTGGTCTCGTCCGATTATGCGGCAGCGGCACTCAGATTCCTCGGCGGCAGTGCCGATTTCCTCGACCTGGTGAAGCCGGAGCTCGTCTCTCAGGTTAAAGCAAAGGGCCTGGACATCGTCGTCTCGCCGGGAAGTCTCGATTACGGCTATGTCGCCTTCAACCTGCGGAACGCGAGCAATTCCGGACCGCACCCCGTTTTCGGTGATCGCGAGACCCGCAGGGCGCTGGTGATGGCCGTCGACCGGCCGGCGCTGGTGCGGAGCGTGTTCGATACACTTGCTCTGGTGGCGCATGGTCCGGCAACGCGAATTCTCGCGACCAGCGATACGACTATCGGCATTCCATATGACCCGCAACGGGCGTCTCGCACGCTCGATTCGCTCGGCTGGCGGCGTGGCGCCGATGGGCTGCGCTCGAGAGGGAAGACACCGCTCGCGTTCGGGCTCATCCTGCCGGTGTCGAGCGCGAGCCGCATGAAGCTCGCGGTTTTACTCCAGGAGCAATGGAGAAAGGCGGGTGCTCGCGTCCGTATCGAGCCGCTCGAGCTCAACGCCTTCGGCAGTCGAATGGATTCGAGAAAGTTCGAAGCGCTCGTGAACGCGTGGCACATCGATCCGACGCCTTCGACGGTGCGTGAGGAGTGGGCAAGCTCAGAGATCAGGAAGGGCGGTTACAACGCCACCTCGTACAGCAGTCCGACCTTCGACGCTGTGCTCGACAGCGCCGTGAAGGAAATGAATCCCGAGCGCAGCGCGGCGCTCTACAGGCGCGCCTATCGCATTCTTACGGAGGATGCGCCGGCAATGTGGCTCTATGAGCTGCGCAACGCTCAGGGAGTCTCAAGGCGGATCCACCCGACCGGGATCAGACCCGACGCCTGGTGGGCAAATCTCGCGGACTGGAGCGTCAACCCAAGCCCGTAGCCGCAAGCCGGCTGGCCCAAACCACCCGGCAGGTACTCTTCAGTAAAAAAGAGGCGCGACTGATGTCAGTCGCGCCTCTTCCTTTTTTTTCTGGAATCTTACTTCTTTTCGTCGACTATCTCGTAGTCCGCTTCGACCACGTCATCGGCGGGCTTCTTTGCGCCTTCGCCGCCGGCGGCTGCTCCCGCCGGGTGTCCGGCTTCCGGCTGCGCGGCCTGGCCCTGTTGCTGATAGAACGCCTGACCGGCCTCGCTGAACACCTTCGTCAACTCTTCCTGCGCGGCGCGAATCTCGTTCATGTCGTCGCCGCGAAGGGCCTTGCGCGCTCTCTCGACCGCGGCGTCGACCTTGGCCTTGGTATCGGGAGTGACCTTGTCGCCCCACTCCTTCACGTTCTTCTCGACCTCGTAGGTCATCGAGTCGAGCCGGTTTCGGGCGTCGATCGCTTCGCGGGCCTTCTTGTCTTCGGCCGCGTTTTTCTCCGCGTCCTTGACCATTCGATCGATCTCGGCGTCGGAGAGTCCGCTCGAAGCCTCGATGCGGATCTTCTGCTCTTTCCCCGTGGCCTTGTCCTTCGCGGTCACGTGCAGGATCCCGTTGGCGTCGATGTCGAACGTCACTTCGACCTGCGGCAGTCCGCGCGGTGCCGGTGGGATGCCGGTGAGCTGGAACTTGCCGATCGTCTTGTTGTAACTGGCCAGCTCGCGCTCGCCCTGAAGAACGTGGATCTCCACCGTCGTCTGATTGTCGTCAGCCGTCGAGAAGGTCTCGCTCTTCTTGGTCGGAATGGTTGTGTTGCGCGGGATGAGCACCGTGGTCACTCCGCCGAGCGTCTCGATACCCAATGACAGCGGAGTAACGTCGAGCAGCAGAACGTCCTTCTGCTCGCCGGTGAGGACCGCGCCCTGAACTGCAGCACCGATCGCCACGACTTCGTCGGGGTTCACGCCCTTGTTCGGCTCCTTGCCGAAGAACTTCTTGACGATATCCTGGATCTTGGGCGTCCTTGTCTGTCCGCCGACCAGAATCACCTCGTCGATGTCGCCTGGCTTGATCCCCGCGTCAGCAAGCGCCTTTTCCATTGGCGGAATCGTGCGCTGGATCAGGTCGTCCACCAGCTGCTCGAACTTCGCTCTGGTGAGCGTATAGT
>WNGI01005257.1_pt1 | contig 11626 bp, 10 predicted proteins | sample 5400621 | NCBI WGS metagenome assembly WNGI01 (sample SAMN13153374, study PRJNA577476) | soil metagenome | isolation source: 20 cm soil or saprolite under Garry oak tree replicate 1 | place: USA:California | collected 2016-06-15
GCTGGCCGCCGCGCACCGCCATCGCGAGCGCGCGCTTCTGCCCGACGATGACCACGAGGCGCTTGCCGCGGGTCACGCCGGTATAGACCAAATTGCGCTGCAGCATCGGGTAGTGCTGCGTCGTCAGCGGGATGACCACCGCGTTGTATTCCGAGCCCTGGCTCTTGTGGATTGTCGTCGCATAGGCGAGCGCGAGCTCATCGAGCTCGCCGCTGCCATAGGCGACGGTGCGTCCATCGAAATCGGCGGCGAGCTGGCCGCTCTCGGCATCGACCCCGGTTATAATACCGAGATCGCCGTTGTAGACGTCGCGGTCGTAATCGTTCTCGATCTGCATGACCTTGTCGCCGGGGCCGAAGATCTGGCCGAAGCGCTCGATGCGCAACTCGCCCGGCGGGTTCAGCGCCTGCTGCAATTCGAGGTTCAACGAGCGCGCGCCGAGCCCGCCGCGGTTCATCGGGCACAGCACCTGGATGTCGCGAATGGGGTCGAGGCCGAAGCGCTTCGGGATGCGCTCTTTCACGAGCGCCAGGATCTTGCGCACGCCGTCTTCGGCGTCGGCCGCCTCGACGAAATAGAAATCGCCGCCCTCGACCGGGTCCAGCTCGGGCATCTCGCCGCGATTGATGCGATGCGCATTGGCGATGATACGGCTACCCGCCGATTGCCGGAAAATTTCGGTGAGGCAAACGACCGGCACGGCGCCCGATCCGAGGATGTCCGCCAGGATCTGCCCAGGGCCGACGGACGGCAGCTGATCGACGTCGCCCACCAGCAATAGCGCCGATTTTTCCGGCAAGGCGCGCAATACGGCGCGCATCAGCGGGACATCGACCATGGAGGCTTCGTCGATGACGAGGAGGTCGCAGTCGAGCGGGAACGACTCGTCGCGCTTGAAACCGCCGGCGGACGGATCGGCCTCCAGCAGGCGGTGGATGGTCATCGCCTCGAGCCCGGTGCTGTCGGCGAGGCGCTTGGCGGCGCGGCCGGTCGGCGCGCACAGCGCGACCTCGACCGATTTCGCGCGCAGGATACGCAGCAGCGAATTGACAAGGGTCGTCTTCCCGACACCGGGACCGCCGGTCACGACAAGCACCCTCGCGCCGAGCGCGACTCGGATCGCTTCTTTCTGGCTGTCCGCGAGTGTGAGCCGGGTACGCTGCTCGACCCAGGGGATCGCCTTCTCGGTATCGATCGGCGGCCAGGGCGGCATGGCGGCGGCGAGCGCGGCTAGGCGCGCCGCGATGTCGCACTCGGCCTCGTAGAGCGCCGCGAGAAAGACACAGCGCCTTGCATCGACATCGTCGGCGACGACATGGCCGGCGGCGATCTCCTCGGCGAGCGCGCTCTCGACGAGGCTCGCCGGCACCTCCAGCAGCGCTTCCGCGAGCGGGACGAGTTCGTCGACCGGCAGGCCGCAATGCCCATCATCCATCGCCTCGGCGAGCGCATGCGAGATGCCGGCGCGCACGCGCATCATCGCGGTCTTGTCGATACCGAGCCGCATCGCGATCTGGTCGGCGCTCTTGAAACCGATGCCGCGGATATCGCGCGCGAGCCGGTACGGATCCTGCGATATCAGCCTGACCGCATCGGCACCGTAGAGCTTGTGGATGCGCACCGCGCGCGCGGTGCCGACGCCATGATCATGCAGGAACAGCATGATCTCGCGGATCGTGCGCTGCGCCGCCCAGTCCGCCGCGATCTGCTTGGCGCGCTTGGCGCCGATGCCGGGCACGCGCCGCAGCCTGCCCGGGTTGTTCTCGATGACCTCGAAGACCGAATCGCCGAAGGCCGCGACGAGCTTTTTCGCGTACACCGGCCCAATACCACGGATCATTCGCGAGCCGAGATATTTCTCGATCGCTGCCGGGCTCGTCGGCGCCGTGGCCTTCAGGAAGGAGGCCCGGAATTGCAGACCGTGGGTACGGTCATTGGCCCAGCTGCCGCTGGCCTGCACGAATTCGCCGGCCGAAATCAACGGGACGTGGCCGACGATCGTGACCGCCTCGCGGCGGCCGCGCGCCTCGACCCTCAGCACGCAGAAGCCGGTCTCCGGGCTGTGAAACACGACCCGTTCGACGAGCCCGGCGAGAACCTCGCCGTCCTCGCTCGCCTGGGGTATCGCCCGCGCCATCCGCTCATGATGGCGCGGCAGCGGTCACGCGGCTACAGAATGTCGTGGGAGAGCGGCGCGCCCTCACCGCTCGCGACGACCTTGATCTTGATCGGCGCGTAAAGCCGGATCGTCGCGACCGCAATGTCGACTTCGTCTTCCGTGTGCGCGCGCACGAACACGGCTGTCTCGCCGTTATGGATGAAGGGCGCGTACGTCTCCCGGACATTGCCGACAACGAAAGGGTCGACCTCAAGCGCCGCCAGCTCCGGCGTCATCGCCGCCGGCACTCCCGCCGTGGTTTCATGCATCAGCAGCACGAAAACGTTTGTCGCCGGGACGCCCTCGTATTTCAGCCGGTTTACCGCGTCCTCGGCGATGCCCTTCGATTCGAACAGCCCGACCACGAATTTGAGCGCCATCACCTTCCCTCATCCGATGCCGTCGCGCCTCTTGGTTGAACGGCGCGGGGAGCGTTCGGGTTGCGCGGCCCAGCGTCAGAGATACCGCCTCGAAAGGAGGGAAGGGCGCAGCGGGACTGGGCTCCGCAACCTAACGCTGCCTCGGAGTGTTGATGCTTCTATCCCGGAGTGTTGGTGCTTCTATGAAGTACCTCACTGCCGCATGCGGAGGAAAGGACCGGTAATGACCACCATCCTGATTATTGTCCTGCTTGTCCTGTTGCTGGGCGGTTTCGGCGGTTATCACGGGTATCACCGTTATGGCGGGTCGGGGCTGGGCGGCGTTTTGGGCTTGGTGTTGATCGTCCTGCTCGTGCTCTGGTTGGCTGGCGGCTTGCACGCCTGACGAAACCCGCCGCGGATGCAATCGACGGGGCGGTGCGGCTGGCGACAGCACATTCAAAGGGCGAGGCCGGCCGCTCTGCTCACTGCGCCGTGATGCCGCCGTCGATGACAAGGCCCGCGCCGGTCATAAAGGCGGCATCGTCCGAGGCGAGAAAGACGATGCCTTTGGCGATATCGGTGGGCGCTCCCATGCGCCCGATCGGCAGGCGCTCGATGACCTGCCGCCGAGCCATCTCGACATCGTTGGTGCCGAGATTGCGCGCCCGAGTGACGAGCACCTGGTCGCCCATATCGGTGTCGATTGTGCCGGGATGGATCGAGTTGACGCGGATGCGGTAGCGCTTGCGGGCAAATTCGAGCGCGGCAGATTTCGTGAACAGCGTGACGCCGCCCTTTGTCATCGAATAGAGCGGGTCCTGCTTCGAGCCGACGATGCCGGCGGTCGAAGCGAGGTTGACGATGACACTGCCCTCCGGGCTTGTCGTCGCGGCCTCACGCAAAGCAGGCAGCGCCAACTTTGTGCCGAGAAAAACGCCGGTCAGATTGACGGCGCACAGGCGGTGCCATTCCTCGAGCGTCGCCGCTTCGATGTCCTTGCCGAGAAACAGACCGGCATTGTTGACGAGGATGTCGAGCCGCCCCCAGCGGCCGAGCACGGCGTCGATCGCGGCCTGCCAATCCGCCTCGCTCGTGACATCGAGGTGGACATAGAGCGCCGCCTCGCCGAGCCCGCGCGCCGTGTCGCGGCCGCGCTCGTCGAGCACATCGCCGATCGCGACCTTGGCGCCGGCCTCGACCATGAGCCGCGCGGTCTCGGCGCCGATGCCTCGTGCCGCGCCGGAAATCAGCGCCACCTTGCCGTCGAGCCGGTTCATCCGAGCCTCCTCCGCTGCGCCTCATGAGGCGCTGAATACCAGGGATCACCATCACCGCGAGGGGACGAGCGCCGCCGGACCCGGTGACGAATTTTTCCTCCAAGTGTGAACTACGTCACACCCGATCCCATCCGCCGGAGCGAGAAATGAGACCGGGTTGATGGTGCGCGAACGCGCTTCTTGGGAGGACGCCATGGAACAGATCCTCATAGCGGCGATCTGCCTGCTGACCGGTGTCGCGGCCCTCGCGCTGACGCGCCGCCCGCGTCGCCCGGTGACCGTGCAATCCCGGCGATGGCGAGACGATCAGGTCGCCCGCCCATAGCGGCGGGCGTCGATGCGTATCAAATCGCGGAAATGCGGCCGCATGCGCTCGGTCCAGGGCGTGTTGGCCGCGCTCTTCCAAGCTTGTGAATTCGGCACATCGGGATGGGCGAAATGATAGATCGCCGCATAGCGCTGCGTCGCGCCGGCGCCGCGGTAACGCCGGGCCGCCAAGACGCCGGGCACCGCGCCGAGCTGCGGCAGGTGCTCCGTGTTGTACCACTCGTTGAACTCGCCCTCCTGCTCCGGCGCGACATTCATCGCGATCAGCAGGAGCGCATTGGCGCCCGGCGGCGCCAGCGCATCGCCCGGCCGGACCTGCTCCCCCTCGAGACGGATGATCATACGGGTGCGGCCGGTGACCCGCTTCGTCCAGGGCGTGCCGTTGGCGCCGCCGACCGCGAGATAGGCCGGGCTGTGCAGAACGCCGACAGTGTCGAGGTCGTAAAGAGCGAGCGAGACTTTCGGGTCCTGGGTGCCGATCCAGCGCTCGGCATTCAAAAAGCCGGGGACCCGCAGCCGCTCCGGGACATGCTCGGTGTCGTACCAATCGTGAAACTCGTCCTCGGCGACATCTGAGAAATCCATCGCCGCTATCAGGATGCCTTTGGCCATCGCGCTCCTCCCTCGCCTTTCTGCGGGGAGGCTAGCACGGGGGGATCAGCGGCGCAGCGTCAGGATGATGCCGGCGACGATCAGCGCGATTGCGACGATAACATCGGCGGTAACGGCGCCCCCGAAGATCGCGGTCGAGATCAGAAAGCCGCCGACCGGGGTCAGCGCCAAGACCTGCCCGGCCGCCGCCGCCGGCATCGCAGTCAACACAACCGCCCACAGAAAATAGCCGAGTGCGGTCGTGACGACCCAATTGTAGGAGAGGATCGCAATGAGCGCCGGCGACCAATGGATCGGTTCGCCGCCAATCTGGGGCACGGCGAAGGCGACGACGACGGGCACGCTGACCGCGAGTTGCCAGAAGGTCTGGGTCCAGAACGGGGTGCGCCAGATGCGGCGCCGATAGAGACAACTGCCGAGCGCCCAGGTCATCGCCGAGAGCAGCAGGAAGGCATTGCCCAAAAGCGTCCGCGCGCTCGTCCAATCGACCAGCGCCGGGTTCATAAACAGCACGAGCCCGGCAAAACCGATCGCGGCGCCGATCAGGTGGAAGCGGCCGAGCCGCTCGACCCCGAGCAACAGCCCGATCGGGATGGCCCATAGCGAAAAGGTGTAGGCCAGAACGATCGCGCGGCCCGCAGCCTCGATAGAGAGGCCGATGATCGCGAACACCAGAAAGGCGGCAACCTGCAGCTGGCCGATCCAGAAAAGACCGAGCCGCTCCCCCGGGATAGGCAGCAAGGGCACCCGCATCGCGTGCAAGGCCGGGGCGAGCAGAACGATGGTGCCGATCAGGCGCAGCAGCACGAAGACCAGCGGCGGCGCGTCGCCGAGCGCCAGCTTCATCATCGGCCAATTGGCGGCCCAAGTGACGACAATGACCGCGAGGTAAAAATAGACGATCCGCGGCGGCCCGCCCCGCTCGGCCGGCGGTCTCATCCGATGTACGGCCGAGAATTTCGGGTCAGGGGATCTCGTAGACCGGAACGGTCTCGGGGATACCGCGCAATTCGCGATGCTGCACCAGCGGCTGTACCCCATTCGCCGCAAGTAGGTTCGCGGTTTGCGGGTGGGAGACGACAGGGCCCGTCGCATAGATCGCGCGCGAGGCAGCAAGACCCTGGACGCGCGAGGCGATGTTGACGGTCTGGCCGAAATAATCCTGGCGGTCGTTCAGGACGACCGCGAGGCACGGCCCCTCATGGAGGCCGATCTTCAACAGCAGATCCTCGCCGCCGCGCTGGGCATTGAGGGCGAGCATCGCGTCGCGGATGCGCAAGGCGGCGGCCATTGCCCGGTCGGGAGTCGGAAACGTCGCCATCACCGCGTCGCCGATCGTCTTGACGACGGCGCCCGCCTCGCCCGCAACAATCTCATGGAGCACGCGGAAATGCGCCTGCACGAGATCGAAGGCGGCGAGATCCCCGACCCGCTGGTAAAGCTCCGTCGAGCCTTTGAGGTCGGTGAAGAGGAAGGTCAGGCTGGTGATCTTCAGGTGCTGATTGGGGTCGATCGTGTCGCTGCGATAGATGTCTCGGAAGGTCTGGTTGGTCAGGAGGCGCTTCGCGGTCAGGAACGGACGGCGCTGCGCGAGGAGCTCGTGCAATGCATGCCCGGCGATCCAGACGGCCGGCAGGGCGCGCTTCTCGGTGCGATTTTCCAATGACAGGCGAAGCGGTCCCGGCCGCATGACCACCGTACCGGTCGGCGCCCGCACATCGTTGAAGACCATCGACAAGTTCTGCCGCTCGCGGGTCGGCTCGCCCTTGACATCGATAAATTGCGCGGCGTGGGTCACCGGCTCGAAGACGATCAGGAATTCCTGCGGCAGCTGCAGCGAGAGCTGCGCCTTTTCGCCGGCCGGCAGTTCGAGCGTATCGAGGGTGATTTCCTGGCCGATCTGTTCCAGGTCTTCGGGGATATTCATGCCCGAGGCCCAAAAGATCTGCCGCATATACTCGAAGAACGGCAAGTCGTTCGGTTCATGCGCGGCGATCCGGCGGACCCGGCGGCTGAGCGTAAACGTCACCTCGACCATCTCGTCGAGGTTCGGCTCGTAGCCGGCGGCGCAGAGAGCGCAGATATAATCCTCGTGCTTGACCGATTTCAGCGTTGTGCTGGTGTCGAGGACGCCCCCGCAACCCGGGCAGAGCACGTTCCAGGACAGCTCGAAAATGCCGAGCCGCGCTGCATGCAGGAAGGCAGCGATCACCCGCTCCTCATCGAGCCGGCGCCTGGCGGCAAAATCGATGACATTGACCCGGCACAGCTCGCGATCGGACGCCTCGGCGACAAAGCGCTCGATCTCGGCGACCGCTTCAGGGTCGGCGGATTGCCGCAAAACCGCGAACAGCCCTTGGGCTTCGCTCGACAAATGCTCGGTCATTGACAGGGAGCCTCGTGCAACGACAGGACGTGCGCTATGCCCGTTGCGGGGGCGGGCACATCATGTCGGGAGCGCTAGGCCGGTCTGCAACCGGAAAAAACCGAAGTCCGGGGCACTCCCCGCTATGTGATGTGACGCGGTAGGTGCGGGCCGCCGTGCCGCAGAACAGCGCGAGTTTTTCGTCGCGCGAGGCGCCGGAAGCGAGGCGCTTGAAGGCGTTCCACAGCGCCTTGTAGCCGATCGCCATTTTGTCCACCGGGAAATTGCTCTCGAACATGCAGCGGGTCGGTCCGAACAACTCGATGCAGGTCTCGATATAGGGCCGCCAAACCTCAGCGATCGTCTCGGAGGAGGGCGGCACTGGCGCGCTGTGAAAATCGTAGCCAGCGCCGCGGTTGACCATGCCGCCGAGCTTGACGACGATATTGGGACAGGTGGCCAGCTCGGCCATCGACCCCTTCCAATCGGCGAAAACCTCGTCGCGTCTGCCGGCATAGGGGCCATAACCGAGCACGCCGCCGACATGACCCATGACGATCGGGGTCGCCGGAACGGCGCGCGCCAGATCGACGACATCGGTGAGCTGTGGGTGATAGAGCCAGGCATCGAAGCTGAGCCCAAGCGCCGAGAGCCGCTTGAGCCCGGCGCGGAAATCCGGCTGCTGGTAGAGATGCGGCCGCATGTCGTCGCGGCTGTTGCCGATGATCGGGCTTTCGTCCCAGCCGGCGGAATGACGCACGCCGCGGAAATGGCCGCAGCCCGCCCGCAGATGCGCCAGCAACACCGGCTCCACCCGGTCGCCGAGGGTCAGATCGGCATAGCCGACGATACCGGCCGCGACGCGGGTCGGACCGTAATTCCCCGAGGCGCTCATCGCGGCGATGCCGGCGACGAATTCGGTCTCGCCGACGGGCCTGAATTCGGCGGCGCCGCTCGCGCGGTACATCGAGCGGCATTCGAGAAAGACCGTCGCGACGATGTTGTGGCCGGTGTTGAGGTCGGCGAGCAATTCGTCGAGGAAATAGCGGTGGTCGCCGCGCTGCCACAGATGATGGTGGGGATCGACGATCGGCAGATCCGGCTCCAGCACGGATTCGTCGGCGGCCGTCGCGAGCCATGCCTCGTCCGGCGTGTAGATATGCCCGAATTTCCAATCCTGCCGCGGCTCCGCCATGCGCCTCTCCCCTCCTTTCGGCGTTCTTTCTACCGGCGAGCCTAAGGCGGCGGCGCGGCGCTGACCAGGGCGCCGAAGGCGAAAACAAAGCCGGGCGGAACGCTATCGCCCCGCCCGGCCTGGCCCCGGAGTGAGGTGAAGCGCCCCGGGACTAACCACGTTAACGTGAGTTAATTCTACCGTGTTCCGCGCACAACCCAAACGCGCTCACCCGGCCGCCCGTAAGCCTTGCTTAGGAGGCGCCGATCTGTGTCCGGAGCCGGCTGACCGTCTCGAGATGTTGCTGGTGGTCACCGGCGAAGCGCAACACCAGGTGGCTGACCCCGGCATCGACCCAGCTCCTGAGCCAAGCCGCCGCGCCTTCGGCCGGTCCGGCATAAGTCGCCTGCCGCGCCCGCATCTCGGCGGCGGGACGGCCGTAGTAATTCTCCATGAAGGCATTCATGCGCTCTTCGCCGCGTGCCTTGTTGTCGTCGATCGTCAAGGTCAGATAGACCGCGCCGGTCAGGGCCGCCGGGTCGCGCCCGGCTTCACGCGCAATCTGATGGATCTGCGCCCATTGCTCGCGCCATTTGCCGGGATCGGGTGAATTGGGGAACCAGCCGTCGTAGAGCCGTCCGACCCGTTCGAGGCTCGGGCGCACCATGCCGCCGATCCAGATCGGCGGTCCGCCGGGACGGTGCGGTGTCGGGCCGAGCATGGCGTTTTCCATGACCCAGCGGCCGTTCCAGTTGACCGGCTCGCCGCTCCACAATTCCCGGCAGAGGCGCAAGCCCTCGAGCATGCGGCCGACCCGCTTTTCGAACGGCACGCTGCAGGCGACGAATTCAGCGCGGATGTTCGGCACATCGCTTGCGATGCCGACGCCCAGGATAAAGCGTCCTTCGCTGATCTGGTCCAAGGTCGCGATGCCGTGCGCCAGCACGACCGGGTTGCGCAACGCCGGCAACAACACCGCGGTGCCGAGCTCCGCCTTTCGGGTGCGCGTCGCAACAGCCGACAACAGGGTCAGCGGCTCATGCCGCGGCCGCGCCAGGATCGAGTCGCCGACCCAGATCGAGTCGTAGCCAAGCCCCTCGGCCCGTTCGGCCAGGGCAAGCAGCAGCGCCGCCTCGGGGCGCCCCTGCATGACCTGCTCGCGGGTCGGCAGCAGATATCCGATACGCACCGGCATGGGCGGCTCCTCCTGTTGCTTAGACGCTCGCCGTGCGGGACACAGAAAACGGGAGCCGCCTTTTACGCAATCAGAGAGCGCGCAGGAAGGCCACCAGATCCTGCTTCTCCGCCGCGGTCAGCTTGTCGGCGAGGACGAGGTTGAAGAACTCGACCGTATCCTCGAGCGTGAGGAGCCGACCATCGTGGAGATAGGGCGGCGAGTCCTTGACCCCGCGCAACGGGAAGGTCTTGATCGGCCCGTCGGCGCTCGCCATTGCGCCGTTGATCAGTACCGGCTTGTAGAAGCGCTCGGTGTGCAGATTGTGCATCAGGTTGTCGGTGTAGTAGGGCGGCGTGTGGCAGGTGCCGCACTGCCCCTTGCCGAAAAAGACGGCCTGGCCGCGCAATTCCGCCTCGCTCGCTTTGCTCGGGTCGAGGCGGCCGAACAGATCGAGCTTCGGGGCCGGCGGGAAATCCAGCAGCTCCTGAACCTCGGCCATGTCGTGCACCTGACTGCCGCGTTCGAGCGTGTTCACCCCCTTTTTCGTGGCGATTACCGGGTCCCCGTCAAAATAGGCGGCGCGCTGCTCGAACTCCGTGAAATCCTCGACCGTTTTCAGCGCGCGCTGCGAGCCGAACAGGCGCTCGATGTTGACGCCGCGCAATGACGGCGTGTCGATGCGGTGACGGAATTCCTGCGGACGGATGTCCCCAACGAGATGGGTCGCGCCATTGGTGTGGCCGTTGGCGTGGCAATCGAAACAGGCGGCGCCGCGGCTCGGCTGTGCCGTGCGGCGATCCTCGGTCTGGTTGAACTGCTGTTGCGCGAACGGCGTCACCAGGAGGCGGAGCCCCTCCAATTGCTTGGGATTGAAGATCCCGGTGAAGAGCGCGTAGTAGTTGTCGATCGTCACCAGCTTGCCCTGCGACACGTCGCCGAGATCGGGCCGGGTCGTCAGATAAATCGGCGGCGGAAACTCCGGCAGCAGGTGATCCGGCAGGTCGAAATCGAGGTCGAAGCGGGTGAGGTCGCGAGCCTCCTGCTTCTTCAGCTCGTCAATCTCGAAATGCGGAAACACCATGCCGCCTTCGGCATGGTTGGGGTGCGGCAGTGGCAGAAAGCCGCGCGGAAAGAGATCCCGGTCGCGGATCTGATCCGGGCTCAGCGCCGCCAGCGAGTCCCAGCTTGTACCTGCCGGCAGCTTAGCGCGGACTCCGGTCTGCACGGGCTTGCCGCGCGACATCGTGACCCCCTGTGCAGGATGGTCGGCGAGATCGTAGCGCTGGCCAAGGAGATCGGCATGCTCCTTCTCGATCTGCGGCTTGGCTGCGACCATGCGCGCCATAATCGACGCGAACGGCTCGGCAATGTCGACCGGCATGTAGCTCGTCTTGCCGCGCGGGTCCGGCTACTGCTGCGCGTGGGTATAGCCGGCGATGGCGGCGGACGCGGCAATCGCGAGGACGGTCCATGCTGTTCGGCGAGGCGGTCGGAACAAGATCGTCCTCCTGCTGAATGCTTCCGCCGGCGCGGTCCCGGGACTCACAGATGGCGCGGTGGGAACGAACGACAAGCAGAATGTCTGATCGATTTGACGCAGCTTTTCTTCCACCATTCTCGGCGGAGCGGGCGTCCGTTCCCGGTTTTCCCGATGGAGCCGGTTCAGCCGCGGCGCGGCGCGCCGGCAACAACACCGCGGTGCCGAGCTCCGCCTTGCGGGTGAGCGCCGCGACGGCCGACAACAGAGTTCGGTCGCGGACACGGCACAGCATGCTCAAAAGCGCCGCCGGTTGCACCTGCCGTCCGCGCCCGCGACCGAACCGTCAGCTCGATGCCGCGGCGCCGTCACGAGGTCCCACCCGACCGGCTGCGAAGTCATAGGGGATCCCCGGGACAAGCGAATATTGCGTCACCGCCCATCCCCAAAGTTCGTCCAGTGAGCCGTATTTGAAATCGGGCCGCGACCCGTCGAGAAACGGCTTGCCGAGACGATCGGCCTCCCGATCCAACAATGGCCATGCGTCGTCATCGTCGGGCGAGTCGTCATCGCCGGCCGGGTCCTCCTCGTCCGCGTCGCCCTCGAAATCCAGATCGGCGGCCAGCAACTCGAGGGTATCGACAAACCCGACAAGTTTTGCCTCCTCGTCGAGCAGCACCCGCGATGACGCCGGATC
>WNGI01005261.1_pt1 | contig 11624 bp, 11 predicted proteins | sample 5400621 | NCBI WGS metagenome assembly WNGI01 (sample SAMN13153374, study PRJNA577476) | soil metagenome | isolation source: 20 cm soil or saprolite under Garry oak tree replicate 1 | place: USA:California | collected 2016-06-15
GCCTTGACGGGCGTGCAGGACGAGGCGAGCGGCGAGATCGCGCTTCACGTCCTCGAGCGACTGGTCGCCATTCCTTACGCACTCGAGGACGGAACCCTCAAAGTCGCCGTTGGCGACCCCGGCAACATCCAGGGAATCGACGAGCTCCGGCTGGCCACGCGCTACCCGCTCGAGATCGGCGTGGCGGCGCGCGACGACATCTTCGTCGAGATCCGCCGCCTGGCCCGTGCCTCAGAGGCGTTCGGCGCGCGCGCCGCCGCCGTCGAAGGCGAGCTCGAGCTCGAAGAGGAAGAGGAGGAGACCGACGACCTCGAGGTCGACGACGGCATCTCCGATGCCCCACTCGTTCGCCTCGTCAACTCCGTGATCTTTCAGGCCGCCGAGGACGGGGCCTCCGACGTCCACTTCGAGCCGCAGGAAGATGCACTGCTCGTCCGCTTCCGCGTGGACGGCGTGCTGCACGAGGTGCAGCGGATCCCGAAGCGGATGATGCCCGGCGTTCTCACCCGACTGAAGGTGCTAGCGAAGCTGGACATCGCCGAGCGGCGAAAGCCTCAGGACGGACGCATCTCGCTCAACGCGGCAGCCGCAGGCCGCACCCTCGATGTTCGTGTCGCCACGCTGCCGACGGTCGAGGGCGAGTCGATCGTCATGCGTCTCCTCGACAAGTCCAAGAAGGCGCCGACGCTCGAGGAGTTGGGTATGTCGGACGAGATGCGCGGGTCCCTCGAAGTGCTGATCCGCAAGCCCACCGGCGCCCTACTCGTCACCGGACCCACGGGCTCCGGTAAGTCCACGACCCTCTACGCTGCGCTGACCGAGATCAACCGGCCCGAGATCAACATCATCACGGTCGAGGACCCGGTCGAGTACAGGCTCGGCGGCGTCAACCAGGTTCAGATCAACCAGAAGGCTGGCCTCACGTTCGCGACGGCGTTGCGGTCGATCCTGCGTTCCGACCCCGACGTCGTGATGGTGGGTGAGATCCGGGACGGTGAGACGGCGAAGATCTCGATCGAGGCTGCGCTGACGGGCCACCTCGTCCTCTCGACGCTGCATACGAACGACGCCCCGCAGGCGCTGACGCGTCTCGGCGAGATGGGCGTCGAGCCGTTCCTGATCGGGGCTGCCGTCTCGGCCGTGCTCGCCCAGCGTCTTGCCCGCAAGCTCTGCACGCACTGTTGCGAGATGTACCAGCCGTCCGTCGACGAGCTGATGAAGGCGCGAGTCTCCCGCGAGGTGGCCGCCGCCAGCGACGGGATGGTCTTCTATCGCAAGAAGGGCTGCCCCAGGTGCAACCAGTCCGGCTACAAGGGCCGGATCGGCGTCTATCAGTTACTGACGATGAGCGAGCAGCTCGAGAGCCTGGCGGTCACCAAGGCGAGCCGCGAGGACATCGAGCGCGCCGCAATCGGTGAGGGCATGCGGACACTGTGGGACGACGGCCTGGCCAAAGTCGCGGCCGGCCTGACCTCCATCGAAGAGCTCGCCCGCGTCTCCATCTAGCCGCAAGATCCGGCCGGCTTTGCCGGCCATGATGATCTTGCGGCTGGTCAAGTCCTCGCCAAGCAGAGGCGGGCCAGCCCGCCTCTGCGGCGGGTGCCGATCGGGATTTGGCGGCTAGGAAGATCCGATCTTCCCGCGCCGTCGGGCCTTTAGGTGGGAGTGAACCGGGCCAGTATCTCTTTCAAGCCATATGGCGTTGAAGTCATATGAAGCGCAGCTTCGTACTTATTTGCGCTTGCTTGCTCATCGTCCTGACGGTGGCGGCCGGCGCGGCACCGGCAAAGCGCGCAGATGCTTGTACCTGGGGCGCCTCCTCCGTCGTTGTGGAGGAGGTCAACGGCCAGCTAGTTCAGAGCGAGCCGGTGACGACGGGATGCATCCCGTGATCGCGCTCCGTTAGCCATTTTTGCGGCAGGAGCCGACTAGATGGGCGGCCGATCCCTCGATCGGGGGTAGGGGATGCACCACTCCGGAGCGAAGTAGGAGGAAGGCCCTCGGTAAGCCGCCCCGAGCCAATGACCTCAGTTACCGCAGCCAAGCGCCTCTTCCCGCTCGCCTTCGCAGCGCTCGTCGTCGTCGGCGCTTTCACCGCGTCCGCGAGCGGTCGCGCTGCCGGAGTTCATTTCATCGGGGGCAACTCGCGCGTCGTGCAAGGCAACGATGCGCCGGTGACCGTCGCGGTCAAGCCCTCCGGCGCACGGTGCTCACTCGCGGTCCGCTACAAGAGCGGCGCCAGGCAGCCAGGGCTTCCAATCGTGCGCGCCATCGCCTCGCACGCGACCTGGACGTGGCAAGTCCCGAGCAAGATGCAGCCTGGTCCCGCGCGTGTAACCGCTTCGTGCGCAGGCGCCGGCCGCGCGACGAAGCGTCTCACGATCATCGGACAAATCATTCCACCGAAGATCCAGGTCGTCAAAACGGGTTGGTCGACACGGCCCTACCCGTTCGGCGGCGCGGGTGTCAGCTACGGCATCATCCTCGCCAACGAGTCCACGAAGCGGGACGCGCTTGACGTCAACGTGCTTGTGAACTTCGTGATGTCGGACAACCGGCTCATCGGCTCCGCCACGTCGCACATCGGCGACATCGCCGCCGGAACTCGACACGCCCTCGGCGGCGAGGCCAACTTCCCTGGCGGCGCGCCGATTGCGCGGCTCGAGGTCGTCGTGAAGATCGGACACAGCGGCCCAGCGACGCACACGAAGCCCGGCGTCTCGGCCGTACGTGTGCTTCCGAGTGTCTCCGAACCGCAATGGTCTGGCTCAGTCGAGGGCGAGATTCAGAACGACAGCGCCAGCCTTACGTTGCGGTCCGTCGAGCTCTCCACGGTCGTCCTCGACGCAGACGGGAATATCATCGGCGGCGGTTCCGGCTTCGGCGTATCGTCTCTGCCGCCTTCGGCCCGAATGTTCTTCAAGATCGGCAACGGCATGCGGCCGATCCCGTACTCCAAGGTGGCGTCGGCACTCGTCTCGGTCGTCCCGACCTACCTGCACAGTCCGTAGCGCTATTCGACTATCGCAGTGAAATCATCATGCCCGGCGAAGCCGGGCGGATTTCACTGCGCGTGTACGTCACAGCCGAGGACCATGAGGGCCTCGACTGCTTCGGTCATGAATGCCGTTGCCTGATGGACGTCGGCGAAGGTGTAGGGCCCGGGCCGGGAGGGCTCGGCGCTACGGCCGCCCGCGGGATAGACCTCGGCCTCGATAACGCAGGAGTCGCCGTAGTCGACAGCACGGAGGACTGCTACCGAGCGGCCGTCTCGCCGGGCGTGCCGGACGAAGAGCTCGCGCGCTCCGGCCGCCTCGGGGGGCGTGTCCGTCATGCTCCGCGAGCGGCGTTCTGGGCGGCCTGCGCGACGGTCTCCTTGTCGGCGAAGCCGTTGATCCTCGCGACGAGCGTTCCGGGTCTCGTGTAGACGAGGAAGCCCGGGTCAGGAAGCAGGCCGAGCGTCTGCGTCAGCTTGCCGACTTGCGCCTGGCTGAGGACGTTCAGCCCGACGAAACCCACGCCCGCGTTCTGTGCGCCGGCCCGCGCTTCGGCGAAGGCGATGCCGTCCACCTCCGAGTACGGGTTGTAGACCGACACGACCACCACTCGTTGCCGTCCTAGTGCGGCAGCGATCGAGTTGGGGAGGCCGGCCGCTATGGCTGCGAGGACTGCCGATGGTTGTTCCGGCGCCTTCGGGACTGCCGAGACGTGCGGCGTTGCCTTCGGCTTCGCCGCGTGGCTCGATTTCTTCTTCGAAGCCGCGGCCGTCTGCTTCTTCAAGCCGGCTCCGAAGGGATGGTGCTTGATCACGCGGGGGGTAGCCGCCGCCGGGCTCCCGCCGTGTCCCAGCATGGTCATCCCGCCACCGATCAACACGGCAACCAGCAGTGCCAGCAGGGCCGCATATCGGACCGGGGGCGAAAGCGCGAAGGTCACGGAATCTCTATCGGCAGCGAAAAGGAGTGACTTGAAAAGACGAAGGGCGCGGTTTCCCGCGCCCTTCGAGCCTCATGGACTTCGTCTTACGGGCAGAGCCCGGAGACGATGTCGGCGCCGGGGCCGGCCTTGTTCCAGGCCTTGGCTCCGACCGTGCTGTCGACGCAGTAGGTGACGGACGTTGCCGTCTGGATGTGCAGCTTGGTCGGGACGATCGCCGAGTCGTAGGCCTGCAGCAGCGAGACCGTCATGCCTGCATAGCCGGCGGAGTTGGCGGTGCCGAGGTTGTCGGCGTTGTAGGCCTCGACGGCCGGGATCGCAGCGCGAACGTTGGCCTTTGCGGCCGAGTTGTTCGCACGATCGCGGAAGCTCAGGTACGAGGGGATCGCGATCGCGAGCAGGATGCCGAGGATGATGATGACAACGAGAAGCTCGATGAGGGTGAAACCGCTCTCCTCACCCTGCAGCCGCTTCGTCAGCTTCGTGTGCATGATTTCTTTGCTCCTTTTGGGACGGGAGAAATCAGGCGCGAGCTAGATGCCCGCGCCTGATCTCATGGCTCGTTGTTTACGGACAGGCTCCGGAGATGATGTCCGCGCCGGGGCCGGCCTTGTTCCAGACCTTGCCGCCGACGGTGCTGTCGACGCAGTAGGTGACGGACGTTGCCGTCTGGATGTTCAGCTTGGTCGGGACGATCGCCGAGTCGTAGGCCTGCAGCAGCGAGACCGTCATGCCTGCATAGCCGGCGGAGTTGGCGGTGCCGAGGTTGTCGGCGTTGTAGGCCTCGACGGCCGGGATCGCGGCGCGAACGTTGGCCTTTGCGGCCGAGTTGTTCGCACGATCGCGGAAGCTCAGGTACGAGGGGATCGCGATCGCGAGCAGGATGCCGAGGATGATGATGACAACGAGAAGCTCGATGAGGGTGAAACCGCTTTCCTCACCCGCGAGCCGCTGTCGAATCTTGCTGGTCATGCAGGTGCTCCTTCCATGGGAAACGAACGAACGGAGTGGCCGCACCTGCATCGGCGGAATCCCCCACAGCGGGTAACCCTCGAAGGGGTGATCGTGCCTTTTGAAAACTTGCGGTTCCTAGAGAGGTAAAGGACGCGCCACGGCCTGCCGATGACTCGTTCGAGTTATGCGGCCGGTGAATTCAATCGATGAGCTCCTGGAGCACATGGTGGCGCGCAACGCGTCAGACCTCCATGTGACCGTTGGAACCCCTCCTGTCATTCGCGTGCGTGGAGATGTCGAGCGCGTGGAGGAGTACGCGCCCCTTACTCCGGAGGAGACACAGGAGCTTCTCTACCGCATCCTCTCGAGCGAGCAGCAGAAGAACCTCGAGATCAAGCGCCAGCTCGATTTCTCACACTCGATCCCGGGGCTGGCCCGTTTCCGTGTGAACGTCTACTTCCAGCGGGAGTCGATCGGCGCGGCCTTCCGTCTGATCCCGGCCGAGATCAAGACGCTGGAGGAGCTCGGCATTCCGGCGACCTTGCACCAGTTGGCCGAGAAGCCGCGCGGCCTCGTCCTCGTCACCGGCCCGACCGGTTCCGGTAAGTCGACGACGCTCGCCGCGATCATCGACGAGATCAACCGAAAACGCTCGGAGCACATCCTCACGATCGAGGACCCGATCGAGTTTCTGCACCGCCACAAACGCTGCATCGTCAACCAGCGCGAGATCGGCCCCGACGCAACGAGCTTTGCCGAGGCCTTGCGCGCAGCACTCCGCCAGGACCCCGACGTGATCCTCGTCGGCGAGATGCGCGACCTCGAGACCATCGCGACCGCCCTGACGGCTGCCGAGACCGGTCATCTCGTCTTCGGGACTCTGCACACACAGAGCGCTCCGTCGACGATCGACCGCATCATCGACGTCTTCCCGGCCGAGCAGCAGGAGCAGATTCGTATTCAGATCGCCAGCTCGCTGCAGGGAGTGGTCACGCAGGCCCTGCTTCCGACTGCAGATGGAATGGGGCGAGTCCCTGCGCTCGAGGTCCTGCTGCCGGACGACGCCGTCCGCAACCTGATCCGTCAGGGCAAGGTCGAGCAGATCTATTCGGTGATGCAGACGAACACGAGCCGCGGCATGCAGACGATGGAGCAGTCGCTGGCGGACCTGATCACCCGTGGTGTCGTCGAGTTCGAAGCGGGCCTCAGCCGTTCGAGTCGACCCAATCAGCTCGTCGGTGTGCTCGAACGCGCCGGCTTTCAAGTCGAACTCCCGCCCGATCTCAGCGAGTCGCACGACGAGCAGCCACTCGCCGCGGGGCTCCGCGTCGCCGGGAACTAGTGATGGACGACCAGTCGCTCTGGAAGAAGGAGTTGTCCTTCGGGCGCAAGCCGGAAGACGAGAAAGACGCCGGCGAGTCGCCGCCGAACGACGAGCAGCCGACGTCGATGTGGAAGAAGGAGCTTTCGCTCAAGCGCGAGGAGAAGGCCGACGCCGTCGAAGGCGACGCCGCTGCGAACGCGACTGTCGACGAGCCTGCCGTCGACGAGCCCGTAGTCGCGGAGCGAACAGAAGCCGAGCCGGCGGCCGAGCAGGAGGAGACCTGGACGAAGGAGGCTTCGTTCAGCCGCACGCCGGAGCCCGAGCCCGACGCCGTACCTGAGCCGATCGTGGCGGAAGAGTCCGTTTCGTCCGAGGACGAGACCTGGAAGAAGGAGGTGTCGTTCAGCCGCAAGCCGGCGGCCGATCCCTTGTCCAAGCAGGCGGCGGACGACGCGTTCGTTGCCGGCGAGGAGACCGTCGCCGACGAACAAGCTTTTGCGGACGAGCCGGTCGCAGCCCAAGAGGACGTTGCTACGGAACTCGACACTGAGGAGCCCCTCCCGAGCCTCGAGATCGAGGCCGAACCATGGGCCGCACCGCCGTCGCTCCCGCCGGCATCTCTTCCCGAAGCTCCGGTCGCAATCGTCCCCGCGCCGATCCCGCCGGTAGATGTCGCCGCGCCGGTCGCAGCAGTCGAGCTGCCGCTTCCAAGCGACGACACCACGAAGGTGCCGTTCTGGAAGAAGGAGCTCTCGCTCGGCGGCAAGAAGCGCGACAAGCCGGTCAAGGAGCGTCCTGCAGCGAGCGTCCCCGTACCGACAGGCTCGGTAGACGTGCACCCGCCGGTCGCCGCCGCCGACCTGCCGCCCCTACCCGACGCTCCGAAGGTGCCGTTCTGGAAGAAGGACATCTCGCTCGGGGGCAAGAAGCGCGACAAACCGGTCGAGGAGGATCCGGCCGCGATCGTTTCCGCGCCGACCCCGTCGGTAGAGATCCATCCACCAGTCCCTGCAGCCGAGCTGCCGCCTCTTCTCGAGGCCGCTTCGAAGGTGCCGTTCTGGAAGAAAGAGCTCTCGCTCGGGAGCAACAAGCGCGACAAGCCCGAGAAGCCGGCCAAGCCCGCCAAGGAGCGGAAGCAGAAAGCCCCCAAGGTGAAGGCCGAGCGCGCTCCGAAGACCGACGAGCCCAAGGAACCGAAACAGCCGAAAGAGCGCAAGCAGAAGGCTCCGAAAGTCAAGGTCGAGCGCGGCAGCAGCAAGGGTCGTATCGTCGGCTTGAAGATCGGCGCCTCTCAGCTTGCCGCGGCGCGTGTCTCGAACAACGGCTCGGCAGAGCTGCTGCAAGTCGCGCGTGAGCCGCTCGCCCCGGGCATCGTCGTCGGCGGGGAGCTGCGCGATCCCGAAGCGCTCGCCGAGGCGCTCAAGGACTTCTTCACGAAGCACGGCTTGCCCAAGAAGGGCGTTCGGCTCGGCCTTGCGAACAACAGGATCGGTGTCCGCACCTTCGAGATCGCCGGCATCGAGGACCAGAAGCAGCTCGCGAATGCGATTCGTTTCCGCGCGCAGGAGACGTTGCCAATCCCGATCGACGAAGCCGTGCTCGACTACCACCTGCTCGGCGAAGGTGTCGGCGAGGACGGTCAGCCGACGAAGCGTGTCCTGCTGGTCGTTGCGTATCGCGAGCTGATCGACCGTTACGTGGATGCCTGCAAGAAGGCGGGCATCACCCTCCTCGGCATCGACCTGGAGGCGTTCGCGCTGTTGCGCGCGCTGCAAGCGCCTCAGGAGGGAGTGGGAACGGATGCGACAGCCGCTCTCGTCGTCGTCGCGATCGGTCACGAGCGCTCGACCTTCGCGGTCTCGGATGGACGCGTCTGCGAGTTCACGCGCGTCCTCGAATGGGGCGGCTCCGCACTGAACGTCGCGATTGCTCGGGCTGTTGACTCAGCGCCGTCCGAGGTCGAGGGCGCGAAGCGTGCGCTCGCGTTGACGGATGAGATGGTCCCGGAGGGTCTGACTGCCGAACAGGCGAAGAGCGCGCGCGACTCGATGCGCAGAGCGATTCAGACGTTCGCGCGCGAGCTCGTTTCCTCGCTCCAGTACTACCAGAACCAACCCGGCTCGCTCGGCATCGGCGAGATCGTGCTGACGGGTGGCACCGCGCACCTGCCCGGCCTGTCCGGTGAGCTCGAGCGGCTGATCGGTGTGCACGTTCGCGTTGGCGATCCGCTCGCGCGGATGAAGGTCTCGAAGAAGGTCGGCCAGCCCGAGCAGATCGGTTCGCTCGCCGTCGCAATCGGACTGGGCATAGAGGACTAACCCCATGCGTGCCGTCAACCTGCTGCCTCGCGATCAAGGCCAGCGCACGATCAAAAAGGAGAGCCTGCCGGTCCTCGTCGGCGCGTGCTCCGGCGTCCTCGTCGCGGCGGTCCTCGGGGCCATGTTCATGATGGGGAGCGGCAAGGTCGCAGCCCAGCAGCGCAAGCTCGACGATCTCAACCGGGTCTATCGAGCGCTTCCGCCGCCTCCTGCGGGGCCATCCGCTGCGCAGCAGCAGCTCGCAGGCGAGCAGAGCGCCCGCGTGGGCGCGCTCAGCAGTGCGCTGACGAGTCGGGTCGCCTGGGACCGAGTCTTTCGCGAGTTCTCGCTCGTCCTGCCGGACGACGTGTGGCTGACGACTCTCACGGCGAAGTCGCCGGTGTCGCCGGCCACGAACGCATCGTCGAGCCCCGGCACGGGCGCTCCCTCTCAGTTCGTCATCCAGGGCCGCACCTATTCGCATGACGGCGTCGCCCGGCTGCTTTCACGATTGCAGGTTGTTCCCGACCTGACGAACGTGCAGCTGATGAGCTCGACGCTGTCGCAGGTCGGAGGTCAGAACATCGTCGACTTCTCGATTGCAGCCGACATCAAGGTCGCGGGGCCGGGCGCATGAAGACCGACATGGGCACACTCTTGAAGCGCGCCAAGTTGCTCCCTCCGGGAGCGCTGATCGGAATCATGGTCGGCGCCGTGCTCGTCTTCGGCCTCGCCGGCTGGTTCCTGCTCGTGCGTCCGCAGGGCGCGAAGCTGAAGGATCTGAAGTCCCAGACGGCCGACGTGCAGTCGAGGATCGGTGCGTACCACCAGCAGGTCGCTGCCGTGCGCGCGGCACCGAAGATCGAGGTCGCAGACGTCTACCGCCTTGCCAAGGCAATGCCGGACCGGACGGACATGCCCGACCTGCTGCTCGAGTTGAGCCAGCTGGCCCGCGACACCGGCATTCGCTTCGACTCGATCTCGCCGCAGGCGATCGCTCCGATCGGGAGCTACACGGTGCTGCCGGTCTCCGTCACGTTCCAGGGGAACTTCTACAACCTGGCGGACTTCCTCTACCGGTTGCGGTCACTCGTGTCGGTGCACGCGGGGCGTCTTGACGCCACCGGCCGACTTTTCTCGGTGGACACGCTCACCTTCAACGAGAGCACGCTGAAGTTCCCGCAGATCCAGGCCACGCTGGTCATCGACGCGTTCGTCTACGGATCGGGCGTGCCCACTCCGGCTGTGATCCCTGCGACGCCGACGACGACTGCGACGACCACGACCACCACTACCTCGACGACGACCGCGGCGGCCCCGAACGGTGCGTCGGCGACAGGAGCTCCCTGATGGCGAAGAAACACGTCGATCCGCTCAAGGCCAAACAGAAGAAGCAAAAGATTCTCCTGGCCGTGCTCGGCGTGGTCTTCCTCGCGCTAGTGGCTTTCGAGGCGCCCAAAATGATGAAGAGGCTGCATCCGGCTCCGCCCGTTCGACCGTCCGCGAGCACCTCCACGACTCCGGCCGCCTCGGGCACGCCCACGCTCGCGGCACCGTCGTTGAGCGGCGCCGAACAGCCGGGTGGAACGACGCCCGGTTCGACAGGCTCGCTCGCCTCGGCTCCCGCGCCCACCGTGCAGGACGGGCAGTTGGCGTCGTTCAGCAGATTCGCGAGCAAGGATCCGTTCGCCCAGCAACTCAGCGATACGAAGAGCTCCTCGTCTTCGTCGTCGGGATCGGGCAGTTCCGCGAGCGGAGGTGCAGCCGGCCCGAGCGTGCCGACCGTCCCCGGCAACGCCCCCGCGCCGGGAAGCGCAGTCATCTCGGTGAACGGAACCCTCTACACGGTTGCGACGAAGACCGACTTCCCGCAGCCGACGTCGACCGACCCAGGCCTCGTCCCGATCTTCCACCTCGTTTCGGTGACTGCCCACACGGCCAAGATCTCGATCGCCGGAGGCTCCTACGCCACCGGCGCGCAAACCGTGACGCTGCGCGAGAACAAGCCCGTGACGCTGATGAACACGGCCGACGGCACGCGTTACACGCTGATCCTGAAGCCCCTCGGAACTGCAGTGCCGAGCGCCACGCCGGCGAGCGCCAGTGGCAGCACGAGCACCGGTACGACCACCACCACGCCGAAGACCGTCACCCTCCCGGCCGCGACTCCGTAGATCGGAGCTCTACGACCCGGTCGACGGATCGAACGTCGACGTGACGCGCGCGAACGTGCGGCTGAGATCGTCGGGGTTTCGGATGACGACCGTGATCGTCTTGAGCTGATTCCCGAAGCTCGGCGTGTCGAAGTAGAGGTAGGTGTCGACCCGATAGGAGCGATGGTCGGCGCCTGCGGTCGTATAGCTGGGATCGCACGCATTGGTCGGGACGTTCGCCGGGCACGAGGTCACGGTCGGGACAAGAGCCTTGGGCGCCACAGGGTTCAGCATGTTCTGCTGATACGTCGTGTCGGCCGTGTACGTCGAATCCGCGATGGCGGAGTTCCATTCCGAGGTGATGAAGACGATGTTGTCGTACTTCAGGCCTCGGTAGACCTCCATCTGCTTGTTCGCAACAGTCCCGGCGGTGGAGATCCGGTTCGCCCGGGACAGCGCTGTGCTGCCCGACGAGAACGCGGCGACGATGGCGAGGATGCCGACGTTCAGCATGACCATCGCCATGAGGAGCTCGAGCATGCCGAAGCCGCTCTCATCGCGCGCGCGCAGGTGCACGCCTCAGCTATCGGCATCCCTCTTAAGGGCCTGAACCCCCCTGCCGATAGCCCTTCCGAGGGACGACGACTGTGGCTGCATTCACCTATTCAGCGATCAACGCATCCGGGCTCGAGCTGACCGGCGAGCTCCATGCGCCCGATCTGGCGGGGGCACGGGAGCAACTGCGCGTTAGAGGCCTGCTGGCGAGCGCCCTGAACGAGCTACCGGCCTCAGGCGACGAGAGTGCGCGAAACGTCTTCAAGAAGGTCAAGCCGAAGACCCTCCAGATCTTCTCGCGTCAGTTCGCGACCATGATCGAGGCAGGTCTGAACATCGTCGCCGCACTGGTGATCCTCGAGCAGCAGACCGACGACCAGTACTTCGCCCTGGTGGTGAAGGAGC
>WNGI01014565.1_pt1 | contig 11622 bp, 10 predicted proteins | sample 5400621 | NCBI WGS metagenome assembly WNGI01 (sample SAMN13153374, study PRJNA577476) | soil metagenome | isolation source: 20 cm soil or saprolite under Garry oak tree replicate 1 | place: USA:California | collected 2016-06-15
AGGTCCGGGTTCAGCCCGAGCACGACCCGTTTCTCGCCGCGGACCTCCTCTTCGCGATAGGCATCGATGAGGAACGTGAACGCGGCCCGGTCCGGCCCGCCGGCCGTCTCGACGATGAACGGGATGAAGTGCTCCTCCGTCGCAGGATCGAAGTACTCGAGGTTCTCACCGGACGCCTCGGCGTGGCGCGACAGGTCGAAATCGCCACGGTTGTGGATCCCCTCGAGCTCCTTCCAGCCGAACGGGAAGCGGTATTCGACGTCGACGGCCTTCTTCGCGTAGTGGGCCAGTTCGTCCGGCGCATGCTCGCGGAAACGGAGCCGCGACGGGGTCACGCCATAGCGGGTGTACCAGTCCCAGCGGCGCGGCAGCCACTCCTCGAAGATCCGGGCCGCCTCGTCGGGGCGGACGAAGTACTGCATCTCCATCTGCTCGAACTCGCGCATCCGGAAGACGAAGTTGCCCGGCGAGATCTCGTTGCGGAACGACTTCCCGACCTGGGCGATCCCGAACGGGATCTTCTTGCGTGAGCTCTGCTGGACGTTCTTGAAGTTGACATACGAACCCTGGGCCGTCTCCGGCCGGAGGTAGACGATCGACGAATCGTCCTGGACCGGGCCCATCCAGGTCTGGAACATGAGGTTGAATCGACGGGGCGGCGAGAGCGGGCCGCCGTCGTTCGGGCAGATCAGCCCGAAGCGCTCGATGACTGTCGGATCGAGAAGGTCCGTCGCCGTGAGGTTCTCCGCGCCTGGCAACTCGTCGAGTCGGTAGCGGCGATGGCACGTTCCACACTCGACGAGCGGATCGCTGAACGAGCCGACGTGACCCGACGTCACCCAGACCCTGGGGTGCATGAGGATGCCGGCGTCGAGCCCGACGATATCCTCGCGCTCCTGGACCATCGCTCGCCACCAGGCGCGCTTGACGTTGTTCTTCAGCTCGACGCCGAGCGGACCGTAGTCCCAGACGGCGTTGATCCCGCCGTAGATCTCCGATGATGGGAAGACGAAGCCGCGCCGTTTCGAGAGCGACACGATCGTCTCGAGGCTGGCGACGGCAGGCGCGACGTCACTCGGATCCGTCGCGGTGGGGGTGTCGGTCACGAGGGGCTCCACTGGAGCGACCGGCCGTGGCAGTGACGGTCGCGGGCTTGGGTCCCGCGGGCGCCGATCTGGCGTCGGGCACGGTGGACCGGGCCAACATTCTCGCATGGACATCCGCGTGGGCGGCTCCCCGGCACGTGCGACGCGCGTCGTCGGTCTGGACGGGACTCAGGTCACGGGCAGGCACCGCATCAGCAAGTCCACGGCATTGCCGCCCATGATCCGGCCGATCGCCACCTCGTCGAAGCCCTGGGCCAGCAGCGCCTCGGTCACGAGGGCGAGCCCGCTCGCATCGAATGGGACCGCCACGGCGCCGTCGAAGTCGGAGCCGAGACCGACGTGCTCGATGCCGATCACGCCGGCGGCGTAGGCGATCGCCCGCCCGATCGATACGACGTCCTCGCCACCGGTCGCCGTGGGCCAGAAGCCGATTCCGACCATGCCGCCCGTGGCAGCGATCCCGCGGAGCTGATCGTCGGACAGGTTCCGGGCGTTGTCGGCCGTGCCGCGAACACCCGTGTGGGAGGCGACGACCGGCCGCGCCGCGATCGCGAGGACGTCGTCGATCGTCCGGGCGGAGGCGTGGGCGAGATCGACGATGATCGAAGCACCCTCCAGGCGGCCGATGAGCTCGCGCCCGAGCGCCGTGAGGCCGCCCTGCTCGACGCCGTGGGCCGAACCGGCAAAGTGGTTGTCGAAGAAATGGGTCGGCGCGACCATTCGATAGCCGGCCGCCGACAGGCGGTCGATGTTGGCCGGATCTCCGTCGAGCGCGTGGGCACCCTCGATCGCAAGGAGACCGCCGACGATCCCCGGGTCGGCCGCGCGGCGGGCGAGAAACGCCTCGAGATCCAACCGGCTTCGGATCAGCGTCAGGCGCCCGCCGGATCGATCCGCCATTGCCTGTATCCGACCGGCCTGGTGGTCCGCCCGGGCGAGCAGGCTCCGCCACGTCGGCGGCGGCCAACCCCGGCCGAGGGCGACGAGGAGGATATCGTCGGTCCGATCGTCATTCCGCTCGATGTTCAGGTTGCGCGGCACCTTCGTCGTCACGGCGAAGACCTGGATGGCCACTCCGCCCTCGACCAGCCGCGGAACGTCGACGTGGCCGCGGGTGCCTCGCTTGAGCAGATCGCGACCCCAGAGGAGCGAATCGGCGTGGAGGTCGACGACGGTCGAGCGGGCATGGATCTCGCGTGCCCGATCGGACGGCCGATACGGCGGCGGGCTGCCGACCGGGTTCAGACGGCGCTCGGACCGGGCGATGAGTGCCAGGCCGCCGGCCCGGGCGAGCGCCGCCGCGGCAATCCCGGCGACGAGGAGGCCGGTCCCTCGTGCGCGCAAACGCCCCCATCGGCGATGCGACTGGCCGACGCGCCCCGGATCAGGCGCGCCCGGCCTCACGAAACGCCCGCCCTGACCTCGTCGAGAAAAGCCAGCGACTTGGCGTTGCGTTCGAGGGCGTGACCGATGAACTCACGAAGGCCTGCCTCTACCTCGCGCTCCGTGGTTGCGGCGACCCGCAGCGACGCTATCCCTGCGACATCGAGCCGCTGATAGGCCTTGAGCAGCTTGAGCGCCTCGAGGGACAGCCCGGATCGGTCGTACGACGGCCCAGGGCAGCGGTCGCAGATCACGCCGCCGAGCTGGGGCACCCATCGGAAGCGGCCATCGGGCTCGAGCATCCGGTCGCATTCGGCGCAGCGATCGACCTCCGGCCGGACACCCAGCTCGTCGGCGAGGTGCATCTCGTACCAGCGCGCGACGCGGCCCGCAGCCATCCCGGCGTCGAGCAGCTCATACGCCCGCCGAAGCAGCCCGTAGAGAGGTTCGGCCGGTGTCTGCTCCTCGAGGGATCGGTCGGCCAGCTCGGCGAGGTACCAGGCCGTTGCCGCGCCCTCGAGCGAATCGCGAAGCCGCAGCCAGGCGTGACCGACACTGACCTGGGTCACGACCTCGAAGGTCCGGCCCCGGGCGAGCGAGACCTGGAGCTCGGCGAACGGCTCGAGGCTGCCACCGAGCCGCGACGTCGGCCGGCGGATGCCCTTCGCGATCGCCTTGAGCTTGCCGCCGCCGGGGGTGATGAGCGTCAGGATCCGGTCCGCCTCGCCGAAATCGAAGCGGGAGAGGACGATGGCGTCCGTCGTATAGCGGCGCGGGATCGGCACGCTTGCACGGTAGCATCCGCGGCCGCGAACCGGGGATTCTCGCTCGGCAACGGCGCGTGATCCGATCGCCTGAAAAAAGCGAAAGAACCGACAGGCGCCGGTGCGGATGCGTCCCCCGAACCGGCGCCTCTACTCGCCACGTCATGACTCGGACGCGGCGGCACGTGGCAAGACCGGTCGGCAACCCGCGCGAACAGGCTACCGGGGGCTCGCACGTTTGCCCGGATCCCGCTACACTGGCGCCAAGATGGCAACCGTGTCGCACGAATTCGACCTCGAGACGCTCATTGCCGACACTGAGTCGGAGATCCTTCGGCTCGTCGGCGATCACGACGACTCGACCGCCGGCGCATACGAGATGATCCGCTATCACCTCGGCCTCGACGGCAGCGGCGCGCCGACCGGCAAGCGGATGCGACCACTTCTCGGCCTCCTCGCGTACGCCTCGATCGCCGGTGACCACGCGGCCGCGCTGCCGGGAGCCGCGGCGGTGGAGCTCGGCCATAATTTCAGCCTCGTCCACGACGACATCGAGGACGGCGACCGCGAACGCCGCCACCGGCCGACGCTATGGGCACTCCACGGCGTCGCGCAGGCGATCAACGCCGGCGACATGCTCTTCAGCCTGAGCCGGGTCGCCCTGCATCGGTTGTCCGATCTTGGCTTCTCCGACAGCAAGATCCTCCGTCTCATGCGGCTCTACGACGAGACCTGCGTCGCCCTGTGCGAGGGCCAGTACATCGATATCGCCACGAGTGAGTCCGACGAGGTCATGTCGGTCGAGCTGTATTTCGACATGATCGGCCGCAAGACCGCCGCCCTCATCGCCGCCTCGATCCAGGCCGGTGCCCTCCTGGCCACCGACGACGACGAGGTGATCGCCCGATATCGCGGTTTCGGCTGGGCGCTCGGGCTGGCGTTCCAGCTGAACGACGACCTCCTTGGGATCTGGGGCGCCGAGCGGGCGACGGGCAAGGAGCCGACCGACATCGCCCGTCACAAGAAGACCTTGCCCGTGATCTACGCCTTCGAGCACGCCGGGCCGGAGGATCGCGAGCGCCTCGCCGAGCTCTACGGGAAGGCCGAACCGACGGGCGACGACGTCACCGAGATCATCGCGATCCTCGAGCGGAGCGGCGCCCACGACTTCACCCGGAACGAGGCTCGCCGTCATCGCGACGAGGCGCTCGCCGAGCTCGACGCCGGTCATCACCGCGTAGCTCGATGACCGACCACGGTCAGAATCCATCTGGAGTGCAGGCGGTCACGCCGTACCTCGCCGTCCGGAACGCCCGGGCGGCGATCGCGTTCTATGGCGCCGCGTTCGGGGCGCGGCAGATGCTCCTCATCGAGGAACCGGATGGCCGGATCGGGCACGCGACGCTGACGATCGGGCCGGCCGAGATCTACCTCGCCGACGAGCACCCCGAATTCGAATCCGTCGTCGGGCCGGAGACGCTGGGCGGCACCTCGGTCACCATCGATCTCGAGGTCGACGACGTCGACCTGGCGGTCGATCGGGCAGTCGCCGCCGGTGCCCTGCTGATTCGCCCACCGGACCATCCCGTGAGCGGAGTCCAGGCGGGCAAGGTCCGCGACCCGTTCGGGCACACCTGGTTGATCACCCGCATCATCGGAGGCGGCGCGGGAACCTGACCCGCGAGCGGCGACCGGCCGCAGGGGGCGAGCTGCGCGCGACTCGAGCTAGCGGTCGCCGTCCTCATCGGGGGTCGGGCCGCCGTCCTCGTCGCGGCGGCGGACCGCGAGGACCTTGCCGACCCGCCGTCCGTCGGTCGATTCCACCGTGAGCGTCAGGCCATCGACCTCGACCCGGTCACCGGGCGTCGGCACGCCGCCGATCCGGTGATAGATCAGCCCGCCGACCGTGTCGTATTCGTCCTCGTCCTCGAGACCGAGGTTCGTGTCGAACAGCTCGGCCAGGTCGTCGACGGAGGCTCGCCCGTCGAGCCTCGCCTCGTCGTCCGACAGGCGGACGACCATCGGCTCCTCGACGTCGTACTCGTCCTGGATCTCGCCGACGATCTCCTCGAGAAGGTCCTCGATCGTGACGAGGCCGGCCGTCCCGCCGTACTCGTCGAGGACGATCGCGATGTGGACCTTCCGGCGCTGGAATTCGTGCAGCAGGTCGTCGACGGTCATCGACTCCGGGATGTAGACGGGGGTCCGCAGGAGGGTCCTGAGATCCGGTCGCGGGCCGGCCGATTCGCGAAGGAACGGCAGGAGGTCCTTGGCATAGAGGATCCCAAGGATCTCGTCGACCGACTCGTCGTAGACCGGGATCCGGCTGTGGCCGTGCTCGACGATCGTCTCGATGGCCTCGTCGAACGTCGCCGTCGCCTGGATCGTGGCCATCGCGATCCGCGGGACCATCACCTCGTGAACGCGTCGGCTGCCGAGTTCGATGACCGCATTGATCATCTGTTCCTCCTCGGCCTCGAGGACACCCTGCTCTCCGCCCCGTTCCACGATCAGGCGGAGTTCCTCGGCCGTGATCTGGGCCTCGTTCGAGACGTTCGCCCCGAACACCCTCGCGATCGTGCTGGTGATGCCGGTCAGCAGGGCGATGAGCGGAGACAAGGCGCGGGCGAGGAACTCGATCGGCAGCGACAGCGCGATCGCGACGCGCTCCGCGTTGGCGAGGGCGAGGGTCTTCGGGACGAGCTCGGCGAAGACGATCGTGAACAGGGCGAGCAGGACCGTGACGATGACGAGGGCGATGCCCGCGGCGCTGTTGCCGGCGAGCGGCGCCAGCAGCCTACTGAGGTAATCGACGAGACTGACCGCGGCGTACGCGGATGCGAAGAATCCGATCACGGTCAGGCCAAGCTGCGACACGGCAAGGAATCGGCCGGGCTCGTCGAGCAGGCGTCGAACGCGTCGAGCCCCCGGCCTGCCCTCGTCGACGAGCTGCTCGACCCGACTCCGCCGGATCGATACGAGGGCGATCTCGCCGGCGACGAAAAAGCCCTCAAGGAGCGTCAAGAGGACGATGACCAGGAGCTCGCCGACGGGCAGGTTCACGGAACGATCACGTGGCGGAGCCGTCGGTCGGGGGTTTCTGGCGCGGCTCGCGGATCCTTGCCGGAACACCGACGGCGAGCTTCCCCGCAGGGACGTCCTTCGTGACGACGGCGCCGGCGCCGGTCCGCGCATCGTCGCCGATCGTGAGAGGCGCCCGGAGCATCGTGTCGACACCGAGGAAGACCCGCTCGCCGATCGTCGTCCGATGCTTGCGCTGGCCGTCGTAGTTGGCGGTGATCGTGCCGGCGCCGACGTTCGTCTCGGCCCCGACGTCGGCGTCTCCGAGGTAGCTCATGTGATGCTGCTTCACGCCAGGGCCGAGCCGGGTGTTCTTCAACTCCGCGTAATTGCCAACCTCAGCACCGCGCCCTACCGAGGAGCCCGCCCGGAGGTGGGAGAACGGCCCGATCCGCACGCCGTCCTCGACTATCGAGGACTCGACGACGCTCGCCCAGACGACGCAGTCCGCTCCGATCCTGCTGTCGACGATCTGGCTCCCGGCACCGATGACCGTCCCCGTCGCGATCGACGTCCGGCCGCGCAGGATGACGTTGGGTTCGAGTGTCACGTCCTCCGCGACGATCACCGTCGAATCGAGGTAGACCGTCGACGGGTCGCGCATCGTCACGCCGGCTCGCATCGCGGCGGCGTTGATCCGCGAGCGGAGGTCCCATTCGGCCTGGGCGAGCTCCGCGCGGTCGTTGATCCCGGTCAGGCGGCCGTCGTCCTCGACGGTCAGCGCCACGACGAGGCGGCCGTCGCGACGGGCCAACTCGATCAGCTCGGTCAGGTACAGCTCGCCCGTCTTGGGCGACGGCCGGAGTGACCCGATGCGACCCCGAAGCCACGCCGCGTCGAACGCATACAGCCCCGAGTTGACCTCGCTGACCGCGAGTTCCTCGTCGGTGGCGTCCTTGCGCTCGACGATTCGATCGACGGCACCGGCGTCGTCGCGGACAACCCGCCCGAGATCGCCGGGCTCGACCGCGTCGATCGCGATGAGGGCGATCGCCGCCTCGTCGAGACGCCGTTCCTCGAGCAGCTCGGTCAGCATCGGGGCCTCGAGCAGCGGCACGTCGCCGATGAGGACGAGAACCTCGTCGAGGTCGTCCGGCAGCGCGGCGAGGGCGGCTGCGACGGCGTCGCCGGTCCCACGGGGCTCGGCCTGGAGGGCGAACTCGACTTCGTCGCCGAAGGCGTCGCGAACCCCGGCGGTGGCAGGCGACGTGACGACGAGCGGGCGGATACCCGTCGCGGCGCGAGCCGCATCGACGACGTAGGCGACCATCGGCCGGCCACAGAGCGAATGAAGGAGCTTCGGTGTCCGCGATCTCATCCGGGTGCCCAGTCCGGCAGCAAGGACGACGGCGGCTATGCGCGGTGGCGCGCCGGTACTTGGGGGTGTCATGAGGTGCGACGCCGGTTGGCGGTGGCACGCGGCTGGCGTGAGGCCCGGCGGTGAGGGACCGGCGTGTGGGGTCTTGGATGCATCTTCAGGGTGGCAGCGTACCAAATGATTTGACTGTCGCGCCTGTGCGCCGACGGCTGCGTTGCCCGCTGCGGTCCTCACTCGCGCACGTTCGCGCGCGCTTGCTCCGGTCCTCCCGGGCGCCTTGCCCTCGACGCCCGGGCGCGACGAACGCAGTCGCGGCTCTTGCCCTCGACGCCCATCCGCGACGAACGCAGCGTCGATCTTGCGCGCCCGCGCGTCGCTCTGTTCGCGGGTCGAGGGCGAGTCGCTCAGCGGGCTGCTTCCTCCCGGGCTCGGCGGATCTGGTCGGCGTGCTCGTCGCAGTGGAGGGCATAGATCTCGAGCCAGCGTTCGACTCCGTACGAGCCGGCCTCGGTGTGGGTGCCGGTCCTCGCCCACTCGGCCTCGGTCAGCCGATCGAGGATCTCGGCGGTCGTCGACCGGGCGCCGGCGATCGCCTCGAGGGCGGGCTCGATCGGACGGTCGGCGTAGTGGAGCCGTTCCGCGAAGATGTCGCCGTCATAGCCCACGATGATCGGGTTCTCCTCCGCGATGAGCCGGCGGAGACGGATTGCCGAGGTCATCTCGCTGTCGGCGGTGTGGTGGACGACCTCGCGAGGCGTCCAGCCGCCGTCGGCCGGTCGCGCGTCGAGGCCTGCCTCGTCGATCCCGGCGAGCGACTCTGCAATGACCGCGTGGCCGGATCGGTAGCGGGCGATCAGTTCGGTCCGTCGGGCGGCGTCCATCAGGCGGATTGCCTCGAGACGGCGTCGACCCGGGCGCGGCGCGCGATCGCCTCGATCTCGACCCGACCGTTCTTGGGCAGCGCAGCGACCTGGATCGTCGATCGCGCCGGGGGCGGATCCGGCATGAAGCGCGCGTAGACCTCATTGACGGATGCAAAGTCCGCGATGTCGGCGAGGAAGATCGTGGTCTTGACGACGTCGGCGAAGCTGAGGCCGCCCGCGTCGAGGACCGATTGGAGGTTGCGCAGCGCCCGATCGGCCTGCGCCTCGACGCCGTCGGCAAGCTCGCCGGTCGCCGGATCGAGCCCGAGCTGGCCCGAACAGAACAGCATGTCGCCGCTCTGGATGGCCTGGCTGTACGGCCCGATGGCACCGGGCGCGCCGCCGGTCGAGATCGCCTGTCTGGTCATCGATCGCTCCTCTGAATCGTGGTTGCGGCAACGAATGGCGGTCGCTCGCCCGGGGCCGGGATCGTGCCCTCATCGACCGCCGTTCGGACACTCGTGGCTGCTTCGCTCGCGGCGTCAACCGAAGGATAGACGGCCCACAGGGTCGGGCCGGAGCCGGACAGCCCGATCGGCCGGCCGAGCAGCCGGGTGAGGGCCCGGCGCAACGCGACCAGTCCGGGGACGACCGAGGCGGCGGCCGGCAGCAGGTCGTTTGCGGCGGCAAGGACGCCGGCGCGCTCGACGAGCTGGCGGCCGGTCAGGCCCGAACCGAACTCGCTGGCGAAGTGCTCCGACGTCCGGCGGGCGACACCCGGCTCGGCCATCGCCCCGGCAGCCCACGCGGCGAAGACGTCGGCGGTCCGGGCCGCGACGGCCGGTGTCACGAGCAGAAGCCCGGGCTGGGCGTCGCCACGCAGGCCATGGAGCGGCGTCAGCCGCTCGCCGCGACCCTCGACGAGGGCCGGTCCGCCCGCCAGGAAGAATGGGACGTCGCTGCCGAGGAAGGCCGCCAGCTCGGCCTGACGCTCCTGAGTCAGTTCTCCGCCCCACGCCTCGAGCGCGGCGTCGATGGCCGCCGCGGCGTCGCTGCTGCCGCCGGCAAGACCGGCCGCGACGGGGATCTGCTTGTCGAGCCGAACGGCGAGGGGCGGGGTCGCCGTTCCCGAGCCGCGCAGCGCGGCCCTGGCGCCACGAATCGCCTTCGTGACGAGGTTCGACTCCGGCGGGCCCGGATCGAAGCCGCTCGTGTGGAGCGTGTCGTCACCCGCGGGCATGACGGCCAGGCTGAGCCGGTCGGCCAGGGCGAGCGGAACCATCACCGAATGAAGGGCGTGGAACCCGTCCGAGCGGCGACCGACGATGGCCAGGGTCAGGTTGAGCTTGGCGGGAGCGATACGAACGACCGGGGCGAGGCGGCGGGTCGGGTCCGTCACCGGTCGACTTCGGTTGTGTCCGGCGTGCCGTCCGTGTCGCGGGGATCGGGCGCCCCGCGATCCCGGCGCCGGCCGCGGTTGTCCTCGCCGATTTCCCCGATCGCCGCAAGCAGTGCCAGCCACTCCCCGACCGCGACGGTCTGGGGGCGCCGATCCGGGTCGATGCTGGCGGTTTCGAGCGCAGCCGCGACCCGTGCCGGCTCGACGGGGAGCTGCCGCGAGAGGACGTTGTGCAGCATCTTGCGACGCTCCCGGAACCCGGCCTGGACGAGTCGCCACAGTGCATCCTCGGCCTCGGCGTCCGGTAGACGGTCGTCGCCCGGATATGGCTCGACCACGATGACCGCGCTTTCGACGGCCGGCTCCGGCTCGAAGGCCGTGCCCGGGACGGTGAAGGCGATCCGGACCTTCGCGTGGTATTGGACGAATACCGACAGGTAGCTCATCCGACCCGGTGGCGCCGCAATCCGCTCGGCGACCTCGCGCTGGACCATGAGGACGAGCCGATCCGGGCGCGGCGTCTCCCCGAGGAGCCGATGAAGGATCGGACTCGTGATGTGGTACGGCAGGTTCGCGATGACCTCGTAGGGCGGGTCGACGAGTCGCGTCAGCTCCTGGTCGAGCGCGTCGCCCTCGATCAGGCGGAGCCGGCCGGTCTCGATCTCCGGCTCGAACTCCGACCGCAGGAAGCCGGCGAGGCCGCGGTCCAGCTCAACGGCAGTCACCGCGGCTCCCCCGTCGAGGAGGCCGCGGGTCAGGAACCCGAGCCCCGGACCCACCTCCAGCACGCCTCGACCCGGCGCCGGACTCGCCTCGCCGAGGATCGCCTCGAGGACATCTACGTCCGCCAGGAAGTTCTGGGACAGGGCGTGGCGGGCCCGCAGGCCGGCGGCCTTGAGCGTCCTCCGAACGGTCGCCGGATCGATCCGCGCCCCGGCGGTCACGTTGCCCCGACGGCCGGCCTGGCAAGTGGCAGCGACGGCCGGGCATCGAGATCGAGGCCGGCCCGCTCGCCGGCGACGAACCGACGGGCACCGGCCGCGCCGATCATGGCCCCATTGTCGGTGCACAGTCCCGGCCGCGGGACGATGAACCGCAGCCCGCGAGCTTCAGCCTCGGCGGCGAAACGGCTTCGCAGGGCGCTGTTTGCCGCGACGCCGCCGCCGAGGACGATCAATCGGGCGCCGGCCTCCTCGGCCGCCCGGATCGTCTTCGTCACAAGCACATCGGTCACCGACTCCTGGAAGCCGAATGCGAGCTCGGCCGTCGTCGCCTCCGGCAGGCTGACTTCGGCGTCCGTGATGCCCTCGGCCCGTCGGGCGTCGTCGACGATGCGGCGAGCCGCGGTCTTGAGCCCGGAGAAGCTGAAGTCATACGTGCCCGGGAGCCACGCCCGGGGGAAGACGGCATCGCGGGTCACGGCGGACTCGGCGGCACGCTGGATTGCCGGCCCACCCGGGTAGCTCAGGCCCATGAGCCGCCCGACCTTGTCGAAGGCCTCGCCGGCGGCGTCGTCGACGGTCTGGCCGAGGAGGCGATACGTCAGGTGGTCCGTCATCTCGACGAGGAACGTGTGGCCGCCGGAAACGATGAGGGCGACGAGCGGAAACTCGGGTTCCTCGCGCTCGTCCTCGCCCGGATCGAGCAGCCACGCGGCGTACAGGTGACCCTCGAGATGGTTGACCCCGACGAGGGGCCGGTCGTGGAC
>WNGI01028782.1_pt1 | contig 11622 bp, 30 predicted proteins | sample 5400621 | NCBI WGS metagenome assembly WNGI01 (sample SAMN13153374, study PRJNA577476) | soil metagenome | isolation source: 20 cm soil or saprolite under Garry oak tree replicate 1 | place: USA:California | collected 2016-06-15
CTTCACGCGATCTCCTTTAGCAACTTCTGCGCGGCCCGCACGCGGCTATCCGTCGCGAAGTAGGTGTCTGGCATGGCGATCTCCGCGATGGCGAGCAGCCCCTTGACCACGCGCTTGATGCGTTTGTCGCGATAGAACTGTCGCTCGGTCGTATTGGCGTATTTCCGTTTCATGTTCAATCCTTGTACGGGTCGCGGGTCTCTGGATCGGCCATGACGACGATCAGCGGCCGAAGCGTGTGCAGTACATTGATGGTCGAGCCCTGCTCGGCCAGGACGTCCGGGAGCCGGCGGTACACGTGCGGACTCTCGTCGACGTCGCCGCCACGGACGATGACACCCTTGGCCTTCGTCCACTCGGACATCATCTGGCGCGTCACCGCGCCGGGCGACGTGGGCCCGCTCCGCTTCCGCCAGCCCTTGCCCTTGGCCGCCGTGCGGGACATCACGCGCCCCGCCCCATGGACCGTCGAGAACATCGCATCGACCTGCTCCGCGTGAACCAATGTCTCTCCCGGAGCGTCGGGGTCGGTAACCGCGGTGCCTTCGAGGATGACGGAGTCGTCGCCCATCGAGCCACCGACGAAGCCCTTCTGCCCGGGGAATGCCGGTGTGGCGCCCTTGCGGATCACGATAAGGTCCTCGCCGAAGTGCCGTTCCTTCCAGGCGAAGTTGTGGTGATTGTGGACCAGTTCCTGCTCCGTGCCGCCCAGCAGTCGAACAACTTTCCGGGCGACCCACTCACGCCCAGCGTACGCATAGCGGCCGGCCAGCGACATCATGGCCCAGTACGCCTCGCCGAGTGGATCGCTCAGGTTGAAGAGCGTCTCCTGCTCGGGCACGCGTTCGTTCCACGGCTTGCCCTGGCCGAGAGCCAGGAACCCAGAGGCCACCCCGTGACCGAACCCGCGCGAGCCGAAGTGCACGCCCACCCAGATACGGTCCTGCTCGTCTACGAACACATCGACGTAGTGATTGCCGCCGCCCACGGTCCCGAGCTGCGAGCGCGCTTTGCCTTGGAAGTTCTGCTTGTTCGCGGCCTGCGGGAGGACGTCCCACGCGGGGTCATTGAACAGGGGATCATCGACCGGCGCGTCGTCCGATTCGTTGCGGCGGCCGATCCCGAAGCTGATCTTCTCTTGTATCGTCTCGGCCAGGCCGATGAGATGGCCCATGTCAGCAAGGTCCGTGGTCGTGAGATCGGTCCGGATCGCGGCGTTGCCACAGGCGATGTCGAAGCCGACGCCGACGACCGAGACCTGATCCCGGTACGCGGCAACGCCACCGATGGGCATGACGTACCCGCGGTGGCCGTCCGCCATGATGGCCGTGTAGGCGGCCCGCGTGGCCACGTCTTGGAGCTGCCCCAACGTGCCCTCATCGTGCGTGCCAAAGATGCGCGTGATGCTCATGTTAGTTGAACCCGTCGATGAATTGAAACAGCGTGCGCTCATCACAGCCGCCAATGAGCAATGGAAATCCGAGCACGAGGGCGATGTGCTCCAGCTTCGCGGTCTCGGGATGTTTTCCCAGATCGGAGAGCATCGACGTCACGGCGTGGCGAACGGCCGCCGCCGGCTCATTCACCTTATAGTAGGCGTACTCCGCGTGTGCGCGCTCTTTGCACCACGCGAGATGCTGATCCCTGGTCACGAGACGTGCTCCACGACATAGCCGTTGTCCTGCAAGCGTCCTTCGGCCGAGCGAAGCGGGAGCCCGAGGATCAGCCGCCGGAGAATGGGCGCACAGTTCACGACCTTCTCCGACTGACGGTTGACTTCGAATCCCGCCGCCACTCCGCGCCTGACGTGGCATGCCTGGAACAGATGATTCGCCGTTGTCATGGCAGCTCCTGGGTGTCATGCAGGACTCGATCCGCCTCGTGCTGCATGTAGGCCTGGGACATGTATGGGACGTCCTTGAGCGCCTGCCGGAGCTTCTTGTAGTCCGCGACGAGACGGGCCAAGCCCTGATCGGCGTTGTACGCGCCCTGGATCATCGCTTTGATGTGCTCGTCGTACGAACGATCATCCGTGTTCTTCTCGTCGTCATCGTAGCGTATCGCCGCATCGATAGCGGCCGCGTCGGGTTTCAGGGTCATACCGTGTGCTCCATGGCATAGAAGAAGTGCTCTTCGAAGGCCCGCGCCTCCGCTTGGGAACATGTCTCACTCAGGCCGGCCTCTTGCCACGCGTACATCTGCGCACGCAAGATGCGTGCGGCGCGCTGCCGGGATGGAACATTTGCATCTCGTCGTGCTTCAGAAATGCGACGACCTCGGGGTCGGCAAGTAAGCCTTGGATCGCGTACCGATCAGCATGCCGGCCGTCTGACGACATCAGCTCCTCTGCGTGCACGGCGATGCACGCGAGCTTCAACACGAGACTGAATGGCGTATTCGGTGTGGTCATAGGCCCGCCCGTTCGAGAATGGCCCGGCCGCGCTTCGAGACCCGCCGCGTGCAGAAGCCGCAGCCCCGGCCGTTGTCGTAGATCGGGTCCCGGGCGAACTGTGCCACGGTGGGGTCCAGGATCACGCCGGAGGTCCGATGCCGGAGATACCAGTGCGTATGGCAGTGCTGCCCGTAGGTCTTACAGATCGGCCCGGCGCCGGGCGCCCATCGTATCACCTGGGGCACCCAGCCGCTGCGCTTGCCGCCCAGCGCGTGATAGAGCGCCTCGGAAGCGGAGTAGCACTGGCCACCGGGATAGTCGCCCACGGCGGTGATGATCCGCGCGAACAGCGCCAAGACGCGCGCGTTCACGCGACCCTCTGGAGCGGGGCGAGGCTTTCTCGACCGAGCAATACGGCCTCCGTGATATCGAAGCAGACCTGCGTGAGCCCGTACACGATGCGGTGCACCGCGTACGTTGAGAGCGCATAGCCGTGAACACTGAGCTGTTCGATCTCCCGCCAGGAGAACCAGGCATAGGCCTGGGCCCGATCCCGAAAGCCGAAGCGCCGGGCCTGGATGGGGATGCGCCGCAACAAGAGGTACATGGTCCCGTCGTGCTCTGGCGGCGGTTGCTTGCCGCTCTGATTCCACTGGTCCACGGGGCACACCCCGCCGGCGTATGGCCCCGAGCCGTCGATCCGTTCCACGCGCAGGACGATCATGGCATGGCCCCTTCGGTGCCCCAGACGCCCTCGCGCAGGACGAGACGCGACGTGCACTCTTTGCAGAAGAGCGCGGCGCCTTCCTGTTCCTGGCCGATGATGGCGCGGTACCGCTCGATCACTGCCAGACAGCAATCCTTCACGGAGCCGCCGGGACGGTCTCGCCGTCGCGATTGACGCTCGACACGAGCACCTCGACCACGACCGTCGTTTCCGGTCGCGTGTAGTTCGCCGCCTGGACCTCGGCCTGGATGCGCCGGGGCCAGATGGAGTCGATCTCGCCGCCGCTCACGACTGCCCACATCGGTTTCATGACGCCCTCCGACGTTTCCGTTTGGCGCTTGCCACGAGGTCACCCGAACGAATCTCCTCCATCGCCGATTGACCAAAGAGCGCTGCGCAATTCAACGAGTGAAAGTCCCCGCGTTCCATGAATCCACCGGGGCGGCCGTCTTCCCAGGACACGCGCCAGTACGTCGTATTGAACACGTCGCGCAGTCTCGTGACCCGGACTGACGGGTCGTTGTGCTTTTCCACGAGTTTATCGCGCTCGTCTGCACCCGACACGACCATGGACACTCGTGTCGGCGGGATCGGCTTCTTGCACTGCTTACAGAGGTTCATGCTGGAATACCGCCCTGCGTCTGTGCCACGGCGACGTCCAGCGCTCCGTTCAGCTCGTCGTCGTATTGATGCGCGTGGACGTTCTGGAGGATGTACATCGCCAGCACGTGTAGCGCGCGTTCCTTGGTCATTGGGGTCCTTTCTGATCGGGCTTGTCACCGACCTGCCGCATTACGGGCTGGGGAGGTTGGGAACTCTCCCCACTTGCGCCTAGCGCTCCACCGCCTGGGCCCGGACTCTGCGTGCTAGAACTCGATTTCGAGCAGCTTGCCGGCTGCGCGATCCAGGTCCGTCCTTTCATCCGCGTAGGGTGTCGTCTGGCTGAACTGAGTGATGCCCTGCACGATCCCCCATTTGGTCCGCGGGTCCCCATCCTGCTCGGGCACGACCGCATCGTACGAGGACTCCAGGGCCTTCCGCGTCAGTCCGAGGGACTTCTTGCCGAAGAGGGTATCGAGTACCTCCTCTTTCGTTGTGCCGATCCGTACGGTCATCTCCGCGAACGCGGCCTTCTCGAACGAGGTGTCGGCGTCCAGGTATCTCCGGACCGCGACTTGTGCGTCGGCGAACTTCCCGCGAATCTCGCCGCGGTGGGCGATCCGGATGGTCGCGAGGTTCGTGGCCCCCCAGATGATGTGATTGCAGCACACGTCCCGGAAGTAGAACCCCATGACCCCGAGCGAGCAGTCACCGACTTCCGAGTTGGTGACGATGATCCCGCGCCGCAGTGTCTGGCCGGCGGGATCAGTGACATCCTTCGAGCGCGACATCAGGAACGCGAACATGTCGTGGTCGGAGGCGTAGAGGCTCTTCGGAGCGGCGTCGATCTCGTCCTGGGTCATCTCGGCGCCGGACCAGTTGAAGGTCTGACGCGCGGGCTCCAGGTCCTGCCGCTGGGACAGGTCGATCAGCCGAGCGATCACCTCATGGTTCCACACCCGTTCGTACTGCTCGGACGTGGCGGCGCGCAAGACGAGCCCGCCGTTCTGATGGAAGAGGAGCTGCGCCGTCCCGTCGGTCTTGTTGCCGAGGCCGAAGTTCAGGAGCTGCGCCGTGATCCGCGCCGGCAACTCCGCGAGGTACGAGGCAGGTGCCTTGATCCGCGCGGAGAGCTGCTTGAACGCGTAGTTCGTGAGCTTTGCCGGGACGCCGGCCTTGCCCACGAGGGTCAGATCGTCATCGACGCCCTCGACACGGAGATCGGTCCACGGGACTTCCTTCGTGGCTGCCGCGTCCGCGTAGGACTTGGTGGTGGCGTACATGACGTCGAGCGAGTTGAACTTCTCATCGGCGGGCCGCTTGGCCCACTGCGAGGATGCGTGATACAGTTCCATTCTGGTCCCCCTTGTCTGAGCGGTGCGCCTTGCGGCGGCCGTGTCAGTGCCGGGTGCGGCCCGGCGCCGTCCTACATGCTCAGAAAGCTAACCCGTCATCCTTGTCTGTCAAGGGCCGCACTAAGTCCTTTACCCGCATGACGTAACGCCCGCAGGACTTGCACGGCTCCCCGTGGCCCGGGGCCATGCGCCACTGCACGCGCTCCCCGCATCGCCCGCACGGGAACTGCACCTCGGGATTCACGGATTCGGGGCTCACCGAGCAATCCAGTATGCCAATGCTGCGCATATGACCACCATGAGTGCGCCCTTCAGCCACTCCCCAAGCGTCGCGTTCCAAAGCATCAAGCCGTCCCCACGGTGAGTTTGTGCACCTTGCCACCCGCCGTGATGTAGCGGAGGACGGTGAGCTGATCCTGGAAGACGTGTCGCGTGGTTTCTTCGCGCTCGAACTGGACCTCGAAGACGCCGCAGATGCGGGCGATGACCGCGCCGAGCCGGCCCGGAGCGACGGTGACCTTGCCGTGCTCCACGATATGATCGACGAGCGCGACGCGGTCACCGACGTTCGGGATGTACGGGCTGACGGACTTCGGCGTCGGGAACGGGTCACGTGCCTTCATAGGGGCCTCGGTTCGGGTTGGGGTTGCGCTCCAGCAGGTTGTCCAGGTCATGTTATCCTTCTTGCTCGACAGCCGCCATCGTGCCACGTTCGGGAGCAGGTCGCCACGGCGACGCAACACAAAGACAGCGCCATCAGCACGAAGCGCGAAGAGCATGCCGTTCGACGCGGCGGCAATGCCGAGTACGGGAACCACGGTCTTGGGCGCGCTCATGCGGCCATCTCCCGGGCGAAGACCACGTGCACGTTGGCATGGGCGATATACTCCGCGAGCGTCCAGCCGTCGTAATGGCGGTCGTACGCCGTGGCCTGCTCTAGCGTTTCTCCACCCTCGGAGACGCTATAGTCCTCGCCACGGCACGGGCACGTTACGTGGTCGGGATCAGTCCCGAACTTCGCGATAAAGAAGCGCGTCGCTTCTTCGACAGGCGCCTCGACGTAGATGAATTCCCACGCGCGCTTCGCACTGCCGCCCGAATGCATGTCCATGAACCGTGTCCACGTCATTTGATGTCGAGGCTCCTTTGCAGTGTATGCCGCTCCGTCAGGCACGAGCAGCACTGATCGTCGGCCATGTAGCTCCCCGTACTCATCCGCGCCCGCGCTCGGGCGGCCGCAAGGGGCACGGTCTGCATGAACGCCACGGCTTCGTCGGCGGTCGCGAAGCCACGTTGCGGCTGTCCGTACACGCTATATCATATGGCCGTCCGCGTGGCCCTGCACATAGACCTTGTGCCGGCCCGCCTTCGTGTGCATCACCACGAGAAACATCGTACCGGTCATCTTACCATTCCTCCGCCTCGTCCCAGTTGACGTCCCGTGTCTGCATGCGCTCGCGCTGCTGGCGCTCGACCGGAGACCAGGGCTCCGGGCACCAGTGCGTCCGGTACACGCCGTCCCCGGGATACGCCGGCACGTCCATCGGCATCCCGCACTTGGGGCACGCAATGACCTTGCTCATGGCGTCCTCGGCGGCACGGCGAGCGGGACCTGTAGGACCCAACGCAGCGCTTTCACTTCGGACTCCCACCCCATCTGCATCAGCGCAAGCGGGGCGTTCTCGAACACGGTCGCCGCGTGCTTCCCGTCCTTGTTGTAGCGCGTGTCGGATTCGATCTCCTCGATCCGCGCCAGGATCGCCAATCGCGCCTCACTCAGCCGGGGCCACGCCTTCGGGCTAGGCGTCGTCATCGTACGCGACCGGTCCAAGGGTTTCGAAGGTCTGGAACTGCTCGTTGCCGTGCTTGTCCATGACCCACACGCCGCCGTCCTCGACCGCAACCTCCGTGATGATCCACCAGCCGGTCTCGTCCTCGATGATCCCACCGACGCGCGGTATCATTGGCCGTCCGCCCAGCGTTCGATCTGACGTTTGGCGATCAGCAGCTCTTCCTCGTGTCCCATGAACTCGACGCGCGCCGTATCGAACCACCACCCGCGGTCATGCCACAGGATGGTGAGGCCCAACTCCAACTCGTCCGCTATCATGTGCAGCGCGGGGATCAGGCCCATGATCCGTGCGGCCTTCACGGTCACTTTTAGTGTGCCTTCCCGGCTCATGCGTCCGTCCTTTCTGGGGCGACGACACGGGCCACGTGGCGCGCGATGGCGTGCAGCGTGTTCCGATGCACGGCGATCTGTCGATCCGCCAGGGCGCAGCGGAGCGCGATCCGGATCGCGACAGCGACCTGCTTCTGTTGAGTGGTCATGCTTCGAGCTTCTCGATGGCGACACGGAGCAGCGTGCCGGCCGCTTCGAGGTCCTCGGCGCCGTCGCTTGGCGAAACATAGACGTAGCGCAGAAGCTGGAGCGCGTTCCGGATGTTCTCGGCCGGCGGTTCTTGGTCCTTGGGCCACGCGGCTTGACCGTCTTGCATGTCCTGCGCGAGGTTCTTGAGCAGGCCACGGAGGTAGCCGTAAGCGCGGATATAGGCGTCGTCCGGCGAGAGACCGTTCTTCTCGTCCGTTTGGCGGTGCGTCTCCGCCTGTTCGAGGCCCTCCGTGATCTTCTGGATCAGCGCGGCGGCGTGCATCAAACGTACTCCCGTGCGAGATCGGTCAACGAAATGAACGCGAGCCGGCGCCCGGCGATGCGGGGCAGGCTCCAGTCCACGGTGGAGACGAGTCGGCGATCCACCAGGGCCTGTACGGTATTGCTCGCGACCCACCACTTCGGGGCGCTGGACGTGCCGTCCCACGGCCGGTCGGTCCAGTACCCACCGGGCCACCGGTACAGCGCATCGTTCCCGGCATGGGCCCGCTTGATGGCTTCCCGCATCGTCAAGCTCAGCGTGGTCATCGTGTCGTCCTTTCTATTATAGCGTGTCGTATCGTACCCCAAATCTAGGCACGGACGACCTGATGTCAAGGCCCGAAAAAGCCCGTCCCTATTGGGCTAATCGCCAGCCACGATCTTCGTCTGCCGCTCCAGGACATCCGCCCAGGTCGAGAGGTGCAGCGCGCGGAGGACCGTGGCCAGGGCGCGGTCGCTCGCCTCTTGCGCGCGGTCGTGGGCGATACAACAGTACGCCGTATTGGTCTCTTTGACGATGCGTTGCAGCTCCGCGAGCGAAATACGGATCATTTCTTCTCCTTCTTGGCCTTTCCCCACGAGGGACCAGCGGCTATCTCGACGCGAATGGGCACGTTCGGCGTCGGGACACCATCTGCCTCGGACCACTGCGTCATGGCCTCTTCGAGCTGGGTCTTGAACTTCTCGCCAGCCGCGCCCTTTGGCGCCGTGAAGTCGAGTTCGTCGTGCACGGTCAGATGTAGGAGGACGTTCTCCCAGTCTACGAGGCCGTCCTGAACGATCCGCACCATCGCGTACTTGTTCAGATCGCCGGCAGAGCCCTGGAGCAGGTTGTTCAAGGCCTTGTACACGCCAACGTGCGACTCGTGCGGGTGCACCTTCCACCCCATGGCGCGCGCCTCGGCGGCGGAGAAGTAGCGGCAGCGACGCCCGCCCCACGTGATGATGTATCCGCGGCGATTCGCGGCGGCCTGCACCTGCTTGTTGAGCTTCGCGATCACGCCGCCGGTCTTCTCGTGGTACTGCTTCTTCATCGCCTTCCATTCATCCACGGAGACGCCGGCGAGCAGGGCGCCCTTCGCGAGGCCTGCCCCGTACAGCTCTGCGAAGTTCACGGACTTGATCTTCGTCCGGTTCAGGTTGGGGTTGCCGATCAAGTCCCGGACCATGTTGTGGAAGTCCACCGTAGGGTCGGCGCGATACGCCTCGGCGACGACGCCCCCGGCGTAGTGCGCCAGGAAGCGGTACTCGATCTGCGAGTAGTCGGCCTTGACCCACTGAGCGTCGGGATGGTAAGGGATGAAGAGCGAACGGATCAACTCGCCGACGGCGGGGTTCCGCTCCCCAGGAATCTGATGCACGAGCTTCGCCGAGAAGCGGCCGGAGACCGTGCCGTACTTCTTACCGGGCACGTACTCCACCATCAGCGGGTGGAACTCCGAGTGGATGATCCCTTCCTCGCCGCCCATCGTGAGGATCGTGTCGACGAAGGTACCTTCGAGCTTCTCGTTCTCTCGGATCGAGAGCAGGACGCTGCCTGCCTCGTGGTCCGTGTTCTCCAGGGTCTGCTTCGTGATGGAGGTCTGGCCGTTCGGGAAGCGCGTACTCGGCTTCGTTCTGCCGTACGGAATGCCCAGGGCATCGAACACGGGCGCGACCTGCGCGGTCGACGGGAGAATCCACTGATCGTCCGGTGGCATCGGGAAGCCCGCCGTATCAGCGATCTCCATCCATCGGGCGCGGGAGATCACGAGCTGTTGCCCGATTCCGCGTTTGGTCTTCTCGGCGGCCGTCTGATCGACGCGCACCCCCACGAGGTTCATGCGCACGACGATAGGGATCAGCGCCGTTTCGATGGCGTAGATTCGTTCTAGGCCCTGCTCCGTGATGAGCTTGCGGTTCCGGTCGTACAGGTTCAGCGTCAGCTCCGTGTCCCCGATGGCGTAGGGCTCGACGATATTTCCCGGAGCACGCCAGTAGTTCGCGGCTTGGCTGCGGTCGGCCTTCCCGCCGAACTGCGCGGCGCACCACTCGTTCAGGAAGCTGTCATCTTTCGACTCGCCCAGGTACTTCTCGCACAAGCGGGACAAAGTGTACGAATTTTCATGTTCCCAGAGAAGCGCGGCCGACGTACCGGCGTCCTCGATGCCAGGAAACAGTTCGGGTCCCACGATGCCGGCGTTGACAAGCATCCGAAGATCGAACATCGCGTTGAACCACAACTTTTTGAGTTGCGGGCGTCCTACGACTTCGGTGCGAAACCATGTCGTGGCCTCTTCGAGCGAGCAAGAATTTCCGCCCCTCTCATGGCCCCACCGCACGTAACCACTCTTACCGTCAGGAGCGCTCCAGCTTATTCCAACCGGGCGGTCCTGCCAGCCGACTCCCGTGGTTTCCGTGTCGAAAGCCACGCGATCATAGCAGCTTAGGTCTGCGCGCACGAGGTTCCTCGAAGGTAGGCCACGATTACAGCGATATTGGAGAAGAAGCCGAGGTGCCAGTTACATGTGTGGCACGACAGTCCACGGACGGTGTTCGTGTCATGATCGTGGTCCACGCGCCAGTGTCCATGGTCCTTTCCTGATCCGTCCCGGACAGTGTTGGGCGCTAGACGGCACAGGCATAAGGGACAACGACCGTTTTGTATTTCGTATAGGCGTGCCTCTTCTTCAACCGTGAGGCCATACTTCTGCCAAAGCGCTCGCGCCCAAGCCAATCGACGACCGTCTTCTTTGCGACTTAGAGACAGGACCATTGAGTGGTTCGGTGGAAAGCGCTCCGGATGTTTCGCCTGGATCGAGATGGACCGCGCAACGCGAACGGCGCGAGAACTTTGCGCGTTACGCATTTTGATCCGCGTCTCTGCTGAGTGCGCGTACCCAGGTCGTGGACTCATGCGCGTGGGATCATGTAGGTGGGAAGAGCGTCCTCTTCGAACGGCGGATAGACGCCCGTGCGAAGGGCGTTCGCCTTGACGCTCAAGGCCCATAGCTGACGAAGGGCCTGGCGCGCGTAGAAGAGCGGGTTGAACGGTCCGTTATACCGGCTGATGTTCGAGAAGATCATGGGTCGCGGTACAGATCGGGAACGTCACTGGATCGCACGGCCCCGATAGTCACGGTCCAATCGATAACTTCGCCGCCGGCGCGTGCGCGGATGAAATCGCCAGCGCCGAGCTTCTTGGATTTGGCGAGCGCATCTTCCCAGCTCTCGGCCGTCATCGCGATGGAGACCCATGCATTCACCTGGGCCTCGATGGCGAACTTTTTCGCGGTCATGTGTCGCTCCTGCACGTGAGTTTCCGGATCATGGTCCCGAACTTCTTGGCCCTCGCCCACTCGGCCTTCTGGACAGAGCCGCCGGTCATATGGGCGCCTTGGTAGTCGGCGTAGGCCACGGAGCATTCGAGCACAAGCTCGCGCAGCTCCGCCGCCGTCACCGTGTACGTCGTCGTGTCGTTCGGGCCCCACTCGATGAGCTTCATGCTAGCCCTTCTTGAACCTGGCGGGAACGCGCACCAGCTCCGACTTCGGCTTGGTCTTCGCGAACTGCCGCGGGGACGTCGGGCTGCACTTCAGGGACATGCCCATTCCGACGTAGCATGCGGGCGCATCCGCCTCGTATCCAAGGTCCGCGGCCACGATGTCGAAGAGCGCGTCGTACGCCGCCTGAAGTCCGTCGAGCCGGGCGAATAGCAGTTTGATTTCGGCCTCGCGGCGCGCATTCAGCCGTGCGATTTCGTCTCGTGCGTACTGGTCCTTCATGAGATCACCACGTTGTTGATGGGGGCCGCCGAAACTTCGGCGTTATGGAGTCCGATACCTGTCGAATAGATCGCGTGCTCATCCGTGATGAGACGGTAGGTCCGCACACGGGCGTAGGTCGTGAGGGCGAG
>WNGI01005264.1_pt1 | contig 11620 bp, 10 predicted proteins | sample 5400621 | NCBI WGS metagenome assembly WNGI01 (sample SAMN13153374, study PRJNA577476) | soil metagenome | isolation source: 20 cm soil or saprolite under Garry oak tree replicate 1 | place: USA:California | collected 2016-06-15
TCCTCATGGTGCGGGTGCTCGGGCCTCCGAGCCCACGCTCGATATCCACGCGCTCAACTCCCCCGGCGACGGCCACGCGGGCCGCCCGAACAAGACGTCAATCAGGAAGGAGAACCCAGACATGATCAAGTTGGTCCCCGTGCTGGCGACCCTGGTCGGCACCGCTCTGGCCGTCGGTGCGACCGGGGCCGCATCGGCCGATTCCGCCGGCCCGGATCGGAGCCAGGGCGGCAACGAAGCCGGTCGAGGCTTTCACGGCGCGGCGATCGTCGTCGCGTGGAACCGCGAGTTGCTCCACATCGCGCAGACCCCCGGCCCCCAGCCGGCGACGGTCCATCAGACCCGCAGCTACGCGCTGCTCCACGCCGCGATCTACGACGCGGTTGTTTCGATTACTCGAAACGACACTCCGTACCTGTTCTCCGTCGACGCACCCCGCGGTGCGCGAGCTGATGCGGCGGCCGCCGAGGCCGGTCATGCAACGCTTACCGCGCTCTATCCGGCGATGAAGGCTGATCTCGATCAGCAGCTCGCCGGCGAGCTCGTCGTGATCCCGAATGGACAACCGAAGGAGCACGGCATCGCGGTCGGCGAAGAGGTCGCCTCGATGCTGCTGGCCGCCCGCGCCAACGACGGCTCCGCGGCGATTCCCGCGGTCTTCGTGGCGGGCAACCAGCCGGGCGACTACCGTTCCACGCCCCCCAATTTCCCCACGCCGGTTTTTAGTAACTGGGGAAAGGTAATGCCCTTTGTCCTTCAGAACGGCGCCCAGTTCCGACCCGCACCACTATCGGCGCTCACGAGCCCCGCATACGCGCGAGCCCTCAACGAGGTGAAGAGCCTGGGCCAGGACAGCAGCACCGGCCGGACGGCCGAGCAGACGGTGATCGGCAGGTTCTGGGCGCCGCCGATCTGGAACACCTGGAACGCCATCGCCGAGGAGTCCGCGCTGGCTCACCACGCGAACCTGGAGCAAACCGCGGCGATGTTCGCGGCGCTCGACCTCTCGTTTGCTGACAGCGCCATCGCGATGTACGACGCGAAGTACCACTTCCAGCTGTGGCGACCGATCACCGCCATCCGCCTGGCCGACACGGACGGCAATCCGGCGACGATTGGCGATCCGACCTGGACGCCCCTCGCGGTCACGGCAGCCGACCCGTCGTACCCGGGCGCCCACAGCACCATCAGTGCGGCCGGCGCAGCCGTGCTTACGGCCTTCTTCGGCAATCGTGACGAGATCCACGTGACCTCGCCTGCCGTCCCGGGCGTGGTGAGGAACTTTGACAGCTACTCGGAGGTGGCAACCGAGGCCGGCCTCAGCCGCATCTTCGCCGGGCAGCACACGCGAATCGATCACGAGGCGGGCCAGCAGCTCGGACGTGACGTAGCGCAATTCGTACTTCGCGAATCCGGCCTCGGCCATTCGGGCCGAGCGGACGCCAACTGATAACCCAGGAGTAAGAACATGGAACGCGAACTGACCTCTCGCTCGGACGTGCAGCAAGCGCGACCCCACGTCCCCGAGATCACGATGGTGTCGCCCGCCCGAAGCGCCGCTCTTCCAACAGCGGCCTTGCGGATCCTCCTTGGATTGGCCTGGACCGCCAACGCCGCCTTGAAGTGGTTCCCGGCCTTCGGCGCGAGCTTCCTCTCGATGCTGACCGGTGAGTCCCAGGACCAGCCAGCATTCCTGAAGCCCTGGTTCAATCTCGTGACCGGGATTGCGTCGGACGGCCGGGCACCGTTTCTGGCGCTTGGAACCGCCGCAATGGAGACCTACCTCGCGGTAGCGCTGCTCACCGGGTTCGCTCGGAAAGTGACTTACGTCGTCGGAGCCGTGTACACGGCCCTGATCTGGGCAACCGCGGAAGGGTTCGGCGGGCCGTACGTTCCGGGCGCGAGCACCGACGTCGGCGCCGCCATCATCTACACGCTCCTATTCCTGACGCTCCTCATCAATGACGCGGGCGTCGGGTTCAGCCGGCTCAGCCTGGACAGCATCCTCGAGCGTCGGCTGCCTGGCTGGCGTCGGGTCGCCGAGCTCGACTGGGGACGTCCGCGGGTTAGCCGCGTGGCCGACCGATGAACGCGCTTCGCCAGTTCAGCCTATTCGCGGGGCACAGTTGGGCGCTCGCGCGCCTGGTAGTCGTTCTCCTGCCCCTGATCCTCGCGGCCTGCTCGAACGGTGGAAGCGGTGGGGGAGGGTACTGACCCTTTCATCCTCGACATGGAGAACTGGCATGACCCGCCTGAGGCTGTATGTAGCTCAAGGCGGGTCAGGCTGTCTATCGACTTCTTACTCGCTCGCCGCCGGTCGCCATCCCACCCAGGAGATGCATGATCATGTAACCGGCCAGGCGCAGCGAGATCATGGCCGGGTTGTCGTACGCCGGGATCAACTCGACGATGTCGAGCGCCGCCGGCTTTCGTGCTCCGATCAACTCGCACGCCCGGAGAATCTCGTGCGATGTGAGGCCACCCGGCTCCGGAGCATCCGTTCCGGGCATCGCCGAGGCATCGACGACATCGGAATCCAGGCTGCAGTAGAACGCATCCGTGCCGAGCGTGACGATGTCGAGAGCCTCGGTAACGACCTCGCGGATACCGCGCTCCTCGATCTCGTTCATTCGATACACCCGGATGCCGTGTTGATCGACGAAGTCCCATTGTTCTGGCGGGTTGAGAGCTCCCCGCGCCCCGACGATCGCGACGTTCTTCGGGTCGACGTTCGGTAGCTCGATCATCCGTGCGACGTGCGACCAGTTCGTGAACCGCTCGCCGGCAAAGTTCGGCTGGCAGTCGATGTGCGCGTCGAAGTGGATGTAGCCCATCGCGCCGGTCACCCGCTTGCTGAGGGCCGCCCCGATCGGAATTGGGATCGAGTGGTCGCCGCCAATGCAGATGGGCATCGCGTCGGCCGCCAGGATCTCGTTGACATAGCGCTCGATATACGACCGCGAGCGCGCGGCGTCGGCAGGGATCATCGGAACATCGCCGACGTCGGCGATGTGAAACTCGTCGAAGACGTTGATATCGAAGTCGCCGAGATACGGCAGGAACATCTCCGACACATAGCGCAGGGCCCGCGGGGCGTGACTCGAGCCCGACCGGTACACCGTTGCCTGGTCATACGGCACACCGAGGAACGCCGCCTTCGAGCCCATGTCCCGCAGCGTCTGCGTGCGGCAGGGGATCCAGGGCGCACCCATGAAAGACGGCAGATTGGACTGCGGCAAACCCGGTCCTTCCCATCCATCGGGTCCCAACGCATACGGCTTGCGCGCGGCCATGGAAGACCTCCTGTCTATGTGCTCGGTGCGGCACGGTCGTCGAGCGCATCCGAGAGTGGTTCAGCGAGCAGCCCATAGAGCTCGGGTCGGCGCTGGGCCATGTAGGACAGCGCGGGGTCGGCGGGGCCACCAGGCGCGATGTCGGCCACCAGCAACTCTTCGGTCGTGCCTGCCTGTGCCACGATCTGGCCCCTCTGATCGACGATGACGCTTCGCCCAAAGTAGGACCACTGCCCCTCGCTGCCGATTCTGTTCGCGACCAGCACTGGGCATTCATTCTCGATCGCGCGCGTCGCGAAGATGACGTCCTGGTCATGCTCGTATGGCGTCATGTTCGTCGCCGGGATCGCAAGAATTTCGGCCCCTGCGAGCCGGGTCATCCTCGGAACCTCGGGAAACTCCGCGTCGTAGCAGATTGTCAGGCCAACACGGGCGCCATCGACCAGGCCGACCCGTGTCCCACTGCCGGAGGACCACCAGGCTCGCTCCTCACCGAACAGATGCATCTTCAGGTAGTCGATGCGCTCCCCGTTGCCCTGGAGTAGGACGGCGGCGTTCGCCAGGCTGAAACCGGGCCCGGGCGGAGCGTCCGCAAGAATTGGCCCTCCGACGAGGATTGCCAACCCGTGGGCCGCCGCCGCTCCACGGAGGGTCGGGAGTGCGGTCTCCTCCACCTCGCTGGCCAAACGGTGGCGCTCGGCGTCGTCGCGCAGGGTCCAGCCGGTGAGGCACATCTCGGGCGCAACCAGCAGGCTCGCACCGGCCGCCGCTGCCTCTGCCGCGGCCGCGATGACGATGTCGAGGTTGGGTTGCAGCCGACCCAGCACCGGAGCGAACTGGACGATCGCCACGCGCACAGCTGGTCGCCAGCCTCGCCCGCTCGCCTGCCGAAGACCGTCTCGCCGCGAAGAGGCTAGTAACCCCAGCGGACGGGCAGATCCTCCGTCAGGATCTCGACCGACCCGTCGCGGTTCACGACGACCATGTCCTCGAACCCTGCGGCTCGCCCGTTGCGACCGACCTGGATCTCGATCGACCAGACGGTTCCCGCGGCGACCGCCACGCCTTCGTCGGGCGTGTTCCGGGCCAGCCACGGGTCGTCGAAGGCGTGCCCGTCCTGGTGTCCGAAGCAGGGAAAGCTCGTGTTGAAGGCGACCTCGTCGGTGAAGCCGTTTTCGATGAGGTACGCCTTGCCCACGTCGAAGAGCTCGCCGGCGGTAATTCCCACTCGCATCGCCCCGATGACTGCGCGGACGCAGCCGGCCGCTCCGTCGATGATCTCCTTCTGCCAGTCGGCCGGGTGGTCTCCGGCCACCCGCGTCCGGACGATGTCGTAGATGTAGCCGTTCGCGTAGCCGTAGTTGTCCGGGTGGACGATGTCGCCAATCGCATAGGGAGTCGCCGCGTCCCAGCTCGGCAGCCTGGCGTACTGGAAGTGTCCCGAGCATGATCCGGATGCCAGCGGGATATCCCACTGCGCGACGCCCGGGATCCGTGCGCCTATCGATAGCGCGGCGGCGGCGAGGTCGCCGTCGGTGTTGCCCGGCTCGACCTGCTCCATCATCGCCCGGGTGATCGCCGCGCCGACCTTCGCCGAGTAGCGCAGCATCGCGATCTCGGCGTCGCTCTTCTCCATGCGGAGCTGCATGACGAGATCGTCCGCGTCGTGCAGGTTTGCCGCAGGGAGTCCGGCAACCAGGGCTCGATAGGCCGAAGCAGGCATCGCTTCGAGCCCGACCAGGCCGACGTCGCCCTCGTCGAGGCCGTGTTTGCGGGCGGTATCGATCACGCCTCGGTACAGGTTCCGATCGGCATGCACGGCGTCGACATTGACGAGGTCCGCGCGCCAATCGGTCACATCGGTCACGAGCTCAGACGCGCCGTCGGCGGTGAGCACGACCGCTGAGTGACTTCGGCCGGACCAGAGGGGCGGCTTGTCGTTGATCCACGGGAACGGGCCGTAGTGATTGGTGAGGTACAGGACGTCGCCGAAGTTGTCGTACGTGGCGCCGCCCCGCGACCACACGATCAGCCCGCGAAACCCGAGCTCGCTCGCTCGCGCCGCGGCCCGAGCACGTCGGGCGGCGAACTCCTGGGCTGGAATCCGGGGCTGTTCATCGACTCCGGTCATCGCCATTCTCCTCATCCCGGTGCTCATGCCAGTGCTCGCGCTGGCGGAATCGGAAGGTGCCATTGGCTTGCCGAACGTACCACGCTTTTCGTCGTGCCACAATCAGATCTTGACGCATTCTGAATCCGTGACTAGGCTCAGGTTTGGAACGGACCATCGGACCGAGGAGGCACACCTCCCAGTGCGCGTCGTCTACAGCCCTCGCCATCGACTGCACGATCCGGGTTTCGAGGTCACAGGCGGTGAGCGCATTCCCGCGTATGAGGTGGTCGGGCGGGTAGAAGCCATTCGGGAGGCTCTCGACTCCGACCCGGCGTTCTCGTTCGTTGACCCGCGCGCGTTCGGCCTGGATCCCGTACGCGCCGTGCACGACGATGGGCTCATCCGCTATCTCGAGAACGCCTGGACGGACTGGCTGGCCGGCGGCACAGGCGCCGGGGCAATCCTGCCCGATGTCTTTCTGCACCCGGCCCTGCGAGCAGGGATGGGCGACGCGCCCGAGCCATCCTCGCCCTGCGGCCAGGCCGGCTTCTACTGCTTCGACACTGGTACGCCGATCGTGCCGGGAACCTACGAGGCGACGCGGATGGCGTGCGACGTCGCGCTCACCGCCGCCGAGGAGGTGTTCGGGGGGGAGCCGCTGGTCTACGCGTTGACTCGACCGCCCGGCCACCATTCGGCCCGCTCGGTCTACGGCGGCTACTGCTATCTCAACCAGGCGGCGGTCGCGGTCGAATGGCTCGTCGGCAAGGCGAAGGGAACCGTGGCGGTCCTCGATGTCGACTACCACCACGGCAACGGGACGCAGCAGATCTTCTACGACCGATCCGACGTCCTCTACGCGAGCCTCCACGCCGACCCACTGCAGACGTACCCGTACTTCGCCGGCCACGCGGACGAGATCGGGGTCGGCGCGGGATCAGGGGCGACCTTCAACCAGCCGCTCCCGGCTGGCACCACCGATACGGGGTACCTGGCTGCGCTCGATCGAGCGCTCGATCGAATCGGGGAGTTCGGGCCCGCCTTCGTCGTCGTGAGTCTCGGCTTCGACACATACGGCCAGGACCCGATCGGGAGCTTCGCCCTGACCACGCCGGTCTATCACGAGGTCGGACGGCGAGCGGCACGTCTGGATCGTCCCCTCCTCGTCATCCAGGAGGGCGGGTACGACGTGTCGACCATCGGCCGGAACGCGCGCGAGTGGCTGCGCGGAGCTGCCGGGTTGCCGTCGGCCTTCGAGGCGGAGGTGGCGTCATGACCGCCGAGGGTCGCGTGCTCGACGACCTCGATGCCATCGACCTGGCCATCGTCCGCCTGCTCCAGGACCAGGGGCGTACGACGAACGCGCACATCGCTCGCACCCTGGGCGTGTCCGAGCCCACCGTCAGGAAGCGGATCGATCGGCTCATGGCGGACGAGATCATCAAGGTCGTGGCGGTGCTGAACCCGCGCAAGACCGGATACGCCACCGACGTCCTGGTCGGGATCAGCGTCGAGCCAGGGAGCCTGCTGACCGTGGGCGAGGCGCTGTCACGCTGCGAGGAGGTGGTCTATCTCGGGTACACGACGGGTCGCCACGACATCCTCGTGGAGATGCTGTTCCGCGACGACGAAGCGCTCTTCGAGTTCCTCAACAGCCGGCTGCCGCCCCTCGGACCGATCATCGGCACCGAGACTTACCACGTCCTGCGCACGGGGAAGATCAACTACGACTGGAAGCTGCCCATCGAATTCGGAACCGCCGGTGCGCGCGAAGCACACCGGTTACCCGACGGCTGGGCTCAGGAGATGTCCGGGGGCGATGGGAGCGAAGCAGCGGCCTCGCCGCTGACGCAGTGAAGGAGGCCACGGAATGAGCTCGAACGTAGCGCAGGACCAGGCGCCCGGCGGAACCGATCGATTCTTCACCAGGCAGGCGACCGGGCTGGTGCGCGAGGTGACGTGGGTCGACGCGGCCATCTACAACCTGATCTGGTCGTCGGTGCCGTTGTCGATTGCCTTCATCCTCGCGTTCGGGCCAGCCTTCTACATCGGGGGCAACCTCGTGCTCGCGACGGTGCTGGCCTTCCTGTTTGCGCTCCCGTGCGCGGTGCTGTACGCCGTCCTGAGCGCGGCCGTACCCCGTTCGGGAGGCGATTACACGTGGGTGAGCCGCAGCCTCCATCCGGCGCTCGGACTGGCGAGCAACCTCGGGTTCTGTTTCTGGGCGACGTTCTTCATCGGCATCTACGCGGTCTATCTCGGCTTCTACGGAATTGGACCGGTGCTCCGCGTCATCGCTGTCAATACGGGCAACAGTGCCGTCCTCAGCGCCGCCGACTTCTTCTTCAGCGCGACCGGGGTGATCATCACGGGCGCCATCCTCGTCGTCGTCTCGGCCCTGGTCCTGTCCTTCGGCCGTGGCCTTCGAGGATTCATGCGGTTTCAGCGCTGGGCATTCGTCGTGTGGGTCCTCGGCTCCGTCGTGCTGCCGATCGTGGTCCTCGCGCTCGTCGGTCACGACACGCTGAAGGCCAACTTTGACGCCTACGCCACCAAGCTCGGCGGGGCGGCGGGGGCCTACGACGCGTACGCCGCGGCCGGCAAATTCGCCAGCCCGGCGATCGATCTCGGCGAGACGCTGCTCACGGTCACACTCGCGTACTACACGCTCGGCTTCATCTTCCAGTCGGCCTACTTCGGTGGCGAGATCAAGCAGGGCGCCCGGAATACCTTGCTGGCGATCCCCGGCGCGCAGGTCATCGCGGTGGTGATGATCCTGGCGAGCATCGCGGTCTTCCAGCCGGTGTCCGATCTCCTTGCCGGCACGGGAGCGCAACTCTTCGGGACCGACATGAGCAAGACGGGCTTCGCCTTTGCCCCTCTCTACACGGAGGTTGCTGCGATCGCCTCGGGGAACCTGATCGTGGGCCTGTTCATCACCGTGGCGATGCTCCTGCTGTTCATCCTGTTCGTGCCCCAGACGATGATCCTGCTCAGCCGCAGCCTCTTCGCCTGGTCGTTCGATCGGTTGATGCCCGACCGGATAGCGGAGGTGAATGAGCGGACGCACTCGCCGCTCAATGCGATGATCGTGATCGCGGTCATCAGCCTGATCAGCGTTGTGATCGTCGGCACCAATCAGAGCCTGACATTCATCGTCGGCCTCTTCGGACTCACCGTGACGTACCTGTTCGTCTCGGTTGCGGGGATCGCCTTTCCGTATCGTCAGCGTGAAGCGTTCGAAGCCTCGCCGTACAACGCCCGCGTTGGCGGCATCCCGGTCGTGTCGCTGGTGGGCGTGCTCAGCCTCGTGGGCATGGCGCTGATCTCCTACATCCTGCTGAACGACCAGAATTCCGGTACGGCACTCGCGGTCAATCCGGAACGGGTCGCGTTGGCCCTGATCGTGCCGGCCATCGGGTTCGTGGCCTACTTCGTGATCAAGGCGCTGCAGGCGAACAGAGGCGTGAACGTCGACCTCGCATATCGCGAGATCCCACCCGAGTGATCAGCTCACGCCCGATATGCCCCGGCTGAAGGGCGGGGCCCGACCGGGGCGATACTCGATCTTTTACGTCGCGGACATCCACGGATCGGAAAAGTGCTTCCGCAAGTTCATCAACGCCGGCAAGTTCTACGGCGTCGACGCCTTGATCCTCGGCGGCGATGTGACCGGCAAGGCGTTCGTACCGCTCGTTCGACTTGACGACGGCGCCTACGAGGCGAGGTTCATCGGTCGAACCGAGTTTGCCAGGAACGATGACGAGCTGGCCAGGCTCGAGAGCCAGATTCGGTTCAACGGCTTCTACCCATTCCGGACCACGACAACCGAACTCGAGGACTTCGCCGCGCGCCCGCAGCGCAGGGAGGCCCACTTCGAGAAGGTCATCGGCGACTCCGTGCGTGCCTGGGTCGCCCTGGCTGACGAGCGGCTCGATGGGTCAGGCATCGCCTGCCTGGTCATGCCCGGAAATGACGACGGGTCGTTCGTCGGCGAGATTCTTTCGGGGGGCCGCGTCCTGCAGAATCCCGAGGGGCGGCCCATCGAGCTCGGTCCGTTCCAGGTCCTGAGCTACGGCTGGTCAAACATCACGCCGTGGCACAGCCCGCGCGAACTCCCGGAGAGCGAGCTCGAAGCGCGCATCTCCGCGCTCGTCGCGGATCTCGAACCCGGCCGGCCCGCGATCTACAACCTGCACGTTCCCCCATACGGAACCCGGATCGACGACGCACCCGAGATTCGGGCCGACCTCAGCCTGGTCGGCGGATCGAGCGCCCGGATGGTTCCGGTGGGCAGTACCGCGGTCCGACGGGTCATCGAGCGCGACGGGCCCGTGCTTGGTCTTCACGGGCACATCCACGAATCGCGCGGAAGCGCTCGTCTTGGGCCGACGCTTTGCCTCAACCCGGGAAGTGACTACAACTCGGGCATTCTCAAGGGCGTCATCGTGCGACTGCAGGGTGGGGCAGTGGAGGACGTCCAATTCGTGGCGGCCTGATGGTTGGTCGGCTCGGCCTCATCCTCGGCCGTGCTCGACCTCCTCCGGCTCCTCGTACCACACCATCCGATCGCCGACCCGGGCTCGAAGCTTCCACTTCGTCGATTTCGGCGCGCCGTCGACTGCCTCGCGCAGCGCGGCGATCTGAGCCGACGGCCGGAAGCGCGGGGGCCGCCCGAACTCGAGCTCGCCCGGTTGCAGGTCGGCGTCGGCGATCGTCTGCAGGTTGTCCAGGTTATTGGTGATCGTTCGCCACCAGCCCCAGTCGTTCGACGTCAGCCCCGTGATCCGCCGCAGTGAAATCGCGTCTCCCGCCTCGTCGCCGTCCGCAAGCGGGTAGTCGGCGAGGAGGGCGAGCGCGTCCAGCACGTCCTTGCGGTTGATCTTGACGACCTGCAGCTTGGAGAGGAGCAGCTCGGCGGGCGGCAGCGTCACGGCGGCGACCGTAAGGCGATCCGCGAACTCGAAGCGGTGGGCCATCTCGAGGCGATCGACGAGGACGTCGACGGGCCGCTGCCGCGCCTCGTCGACGAAGTAGAGCTGCTTGTGGCCGTACAGGGCGTTGTACTGCCTGTCCGCCGTGTAGCCCTCGGCCACCATCAGGTCGCTGAGCGCCTTTCGGTCCTTGCTGCGGGTGGCCAGATCGATGTCGCGACGCTTGCGATCGACGGTCGCGGTCCAATCGGGGACCCGGGCGTGGAAGGCCAGGCCACCCATGAGCCGGACCTGGAGGCCGCGGTCGTTCGCCAGCGCGACAAGTCGGAGCGCCTCGGCCAGCGGGTCGCTGAGCGTCGGTCCGACGACGCCGCTCGATGTGACCTGGCGGGCAGTCGTTTCCACGGGGCGGCCAGTATACTTTCCGCTCTTCGCGGTCCTCGCACAGCGCCGCCTGAGGGTTGGGACGGCGACCGGTGCGCTGAGCATGCGTCGTCACGGCTCACTGGTGTCGGCACAGCAGAGGAGGGCCCTGGAATGGGCGTCGCCGGGCGGACCCTGTTCACGCGTCAGTCGTCGGGCCTCGTGCGTGAGGTCAGCGTCGTCAACGCGCTCTTCTTCAACACAGCCGCCTTTATCGGCGGGACTCTGGGCGGCGCCTACGGCATTGCGGTCCTGGCCGGCGTGCCGGTGGTGGTCGTCGGGCTCGTTACGAACTGGTCAGTCGTCGCGTTCGTCGTCGGTGCGTTCTGCGTCCTCCTGGCGTTGATCTTCGCCTCGCTGACGACGGTGATGCCAAGGTCGGGCGGCGACTACGTCTTCACCAGCCGGATCGTGCCTCGTATCGGCCCGTTCCTGGGCTGGCTCGAGAGCTGGATGCTCGCGTTCGCGTCGATCGCGCTCCTGCAATTCGAGACTGCGCTCACCCTGCGCGGGATCCAGATGGAAGGCCGGATCATCGGCATCGGCACGGGCAACGACTTCTTCAACGGCGCCAACAGCTGGTTCACCGAGGGCAGCAGCGGCGACATCACGGGCGTGCCAGGCATGATCGCCGGACTGCTGGTGATCGCTCTCGTAGCGTTCGTCGTGCTCCAGCCGACTCGGACCTTCCATCGGATCGTGACGTGGTTGACGGTCATTGGGATCGGCGGCTGGATCCTGATGGCCGTATTCGGGCTCCTGACCTTCGATGCGGGCTCGTTCGCGGCGAATCTGCCCAAATACGCGGACGGCGTCACGGTTGACCAGCTGGCGCAAGCGGCGACCACGGCCAATCT
>WNGI01005265.1_pt1 | contig 11617 bp, 10 predicted proteins | sample 5400621 | NCBI WGS metagenome assembly WNGI01 (sample SAMN13153374, study PRJNA577476) | soil metagenome | isolation source: 20 cm soil or saprolite under Garry oak tree replicate 1 | place: USA:California | collected 2016-06-15
GCGCCCCGACGATCTGTTCGAGCGGATCGGGGGGCCGGGCGACCTCCATCCGATGCTCGGGGAGGCCGACGTGGTGCTCGACGCACTGCCGCTGTCTCCGGAAACGCACCACTTCTTCGACGCGGCCGCCTTCGCGGCGATGAAGCCCACCGCGCGATTCCTCAACGTCGGTCGCGGGGCCACGGTGGACGAGGCGGCGCTCGTCGCCGCCCTGGAGCGGGGGGCGATCGGCGGCGCCGCGCTCGACGTCTTCGAGGAGGAGCCGCTCCCGGCGCCGTCGCCACTGTGGACGCTCCCGACGGTGATCGTCTCGCCCCACATCTGCGGGGACTTCGACGGCTGGGAGCGCGCTGTCGTCGACGTGTTCCTCGACAACCTCGGTCGGTTCATGGGGGCGAGACGCTCCGCAACCGGGTCGACACGCGGGCGGGATTCGGCATCGGATAGGGTCGATCGGATGAGCGAGCGCGTCGTCGAGGTGCACGACCTCCGCAAGAGCTACGGCGACGTCGAGGCCGTTCGGGGGATCTCGTTCCACGTCGATCATGGCGAGGTCTTCGCGATGCTCGGACCGAACGGCGCGGGCAAGACGACGACCACCGAGATCCTCGAGGGGTACCGGACCCGGAGCGCCGGCGACGTGACGGTGCTGGGCCACGATCCGGCGAAGCGCGAGCGCTCGCTGAAGGAGCGCGTCGGCATCGTCCTCCAGTCGACGGGCATCGACCCGTTCCTCACCGTCACGGAAACGATCGAGATGTATGCCGGGTACTACCCGTCGCGCCGGCCGACCGCCGAGGTGATCGAGGTCGTCGGGCTCGCGGAGAAACGGGACACACGCGTGAACAAGCTGTCCGGTGGTCAGCAGCGTCGGCTCGACGTCGCGATCGCCCTCGCGGGCGATCCCGAGCTCTTGTTCCTCGACGAACCGACGACCGGGTTCGACCCGAACGCGCGGCGCAACGCGTGGGAGGTCGTGAAGAACCTCGTCGCGCTCGGGAAAACCGTGTTCCTCACCACGCATTTCATGGACGAGGCGCAATACCTCGCGGATCGCGTCGTGGTGATCGCCGGTGGGCTGATCGTCGCCGAGGGTCCGCCGGCGAGCATCGCCGGTCGCGAGCAGATGCGGACCCGGATCCGGTTCCGGCTTCCGAACGATGTCCCCGACCCCGACCATCGGGTGCGGCGGCTCCCGGACGGGACCTATGAGTTGCAGGTCGAGGCGAACGAGACGACGAAGACCGTGCACGATCTAACCGGCTGGGCGCTCGACCACGGCTTCGAGCTGGAAGCCTTCGAGATCACGCTTCCGACCTTGGAGGACGTCTACCTCCAACTGACGGGCGCGGAGGTGGGCACGTGAACGACGTTGCGCTCACCGCCCGGCAGGTGCGCTACACGAACAGGGCGTTCTGGCGGAACCCGCAGGCGGCTTTCTTCACGTTCGCGTTCCCGCTGATGTTCCTCGTGATCTTCACGGCGCTGCTCGGCGGTGGAACCGTGATCCGCAACGCGCTCGAGTTCAACCAGTCGACGTACTACGTGGCGAGCATGTCGGCGTTCGCGATCATCACCGCGTGCTACACGAACCTCGCGATCAGCGTGACCTTCCAGCGGGACGCCGGGATCCTGAAACGGACCCGCGGCACGCCGTTGCCCGGGTACGACTATCTCACGGCACGCGTGACGCATGCGATCTGCATCGCGGTGCTCCTGGTCGTGATCTGCAGCGCGTTCGGGGCGGCCTTCTACAACGCGTCGATACCCTCCGGGGTGTCACTGTTCAGGACGATCGTCGTCGTCCTCGTGGGCGCCGGCAGCTTCGCGGCGCTGGGCCTCGCCCTCACGGGCGCGATCCCCAACGCCGACGCCGCGCCTCCGGTCGTCAACGCCACGATCCTCCCGCTGCTGTTCATCTCCGGCGTGTTCATCCCCATCGGAGACCACGCTCCGAAGTGGGTGGACGTCGTGGGGAACATCTTTCCGGTGCGACACCTCGTGGATGCCTTCCTCGGGGCGTACTACGGCAAGCCGTTCTTCGACTTCTCGTGGACCGATGTCGGGGTGGTAGCGCTGTGGGGCGTCGTGGGGCTCGTGGTGGCTGCCCGGACCTTCTCCTGGGAGCCTCGGACGTAGACCGACCGGCAATGGTCCCGTGCTAGGCTTCGCGCGTTTCTGCCGGTTCCGGGGAGGGAGCATCGATGCGCAGACCGCTGTTGGGGTTCGCGATCGTGGCATTGGTCGCCGCGGCCTGTGCGCCGAAGTCGACCACTAGCGCGGCGTCCGGGTCTCCGACGGCGCAGAGCTGCGCGGTCGACAGCATGAACCTCCACACCCCCGGGACGCTGACGATCGCGACCGGCAACCCGGCGTACCTGCCGTGGTACGGCGGCAAGAGCGTTCCCGGATCGGACTGGAAGTCGAGCTCCTACACCGGCGACCCCCACACCGGGCAGGGCTACGAGTCCGCGTTCGCGTACGCCTTGGCGCAACAGATGGGGTTCACGAAGAACCAGGTCGACTGGATCGGGATCCCCTTCGGGAAGTCGTTCGCTCCCGGACCGAAGGACTTCGACTTCGCGATGCAGCAGATCTCGATCACGCCGAAGCGGGCGGAGGCGGTCGGCTTCAGCGACGGGTACTACGACGTGAACCAGGCCTTGATCGCCGACAACGGATCTCCCGCGATCGGTGTCACTACGCTCGCCGGGCTCAAGGATCTGAAGCTCGGTGCTCCGGTGGGCACGACGAGCCTCCAGGTGATCCAGGACGTGGTGCAGCCCAACGTCGAGCCGGCCGTCTATCCCGACCTCGACACCGCGCTGAAGGATCTCAAGAACGGTCAGATCGACGGGGTCGTGGTCGACTTCCCGGACGCGTTCTACGGGTACGCGGATCAGATCGTCGGGCAGTTCCCACCGATCGGCGGCCAGCAGGAACAGTTCGGACTGGCGTTCGAGAAGGGGAACACGCTCGTGTCCTGCGTGAACCAGGCGATCGCGGCCTTGATGTCGAACGGGACGCTTCAGCAGCTCCAGGACACGTGGCTGCAGACGGACGCCAGCGTGCCCGTCTTCTCGTGATGCTCTGGCGAGCGCATGGTCGGATCTGGCCCGAGCCCTGACGTCTACTTCCCCAAGGGCGGGCCGGGCGATCCACGCGTACCGCCCAGCGGAGGAAGCCGACGGCCACGGATCCTGGGCGGCGACGCGAGCGAGCGCAACGTGTGGATCGCCGTCGCGAGCACCGCGATCTTCTTCGGCGTTCTGGCGATCATCGTCGTTCGATCGCCCGGCTGGCCGGACGTGAAACAGTCGTTCTTCAACGGTCAGGAGTTCAAGGAATCGTTCCCGGTGATCCTGCGGAAGTTCGTCCGGAACATCCAGATCTTCTGTATCGCCGAGGTGCTGGTCCTTTCGCTGGCGCTGTTCCTCGCGGTGCTCCGCAGTCTGCCCGGGCCCGTGTTCACGCCGTTGCGCATCCTGTCGGCCGCCTACACGGATCTCTTCCGTGGCTTGCCGACGATCCTGGTGATCCTGCTCCTCGGATTCGGGATGCCGGCGCTCAACCTCCAGGGGATCCCCAATTCCGACTTCTTCTGGGCGATCGTCGCCCTCACCCTCGTGTACTCGGCGTACGTGGCGGAAGTGTACCGAGCCGGCATCCAGTCGGTCCATCCAAGCCAGATCGCCGCCGCCCGCTCGTTGGGGCTGACGCGGTGGCAGTCGATGCGGCACGTGGTGCTTCCGCAGGCGATCCGTCGCGTGATCCCGCCGCTGCTGAACGACTTCATCGGTCTGCAGAAGGACTCCGCGCTCGTGTACGTCCTCGGGGTCGTCGAGGGCCTTTCGCAAGCGACGATCATTCAAGCGGGAGACTTCAACTTCACACCGCTCGTCGCCCTCTCCGTGATCTACGTCGCGATCACGATCCCGCAGGCGCGATTCGTCGATCGGATGATCGCCCGAGACCAGCGCCGCCGTCAGGCTGGTGCGACGCTGTGACGGAATCGGTCCGCATCGACGGGCTCCAGAAGTCATTCGACGATCTCGAGGTTTTGAAGGGGATCGATCTCGTCGTCCAGACGCACGAAGTGATCTGCCTGATCGGCGCTTCCGGGTCGGGGAAGTCCACCCTCCTGCGCTGCATCGATCTCCTCGAGCCGATCGATGCGGGCCGCATCTCGATCGACGGCCTGGACATCACCGCGCGTGGGACCGACCAGGATGCCGTCCGCCGACGGATCGGGATCGTGTTCCAGTCGTTCAACCTCTTTCCGCACATGACGGTGCTCCAGAACGTGGCGCTCGCGCCCGTCAAGGTCCTGAAGCGATCGCGCGACCAGGCCGAGGAACGCTCCCGCGAGCTGCTGGAGCGGTTCGGGCTCGCGGACAAAGCCGACGAGTACCCCGACCGACTCTCGGGCGGCCAGCAGCAGCGCGTTGCGATCGTCCGAGCGTTGGCGATGGGCCCGGATGTCCTCCTTCTGGACGAGATCACGAGCGCGCTCGACCCTGAACTGGTCGCTGAGGTCCTCGACGTGATCCGCGAGCTCGCCGCTCAGGGGATGACGATGGTGATCGCGACCCACGAGATGGCGTTCGCTCGGGACGTCGCCCACCGCGTGTGCTTCCTCGATGACGGCCGGATCCTGGAGGAAGGCCCTCCCGACCGCATCTTCTCGGAACCGACCAACGAGCGGACCAGACGGTTCTTGGACCGGATCATCGCCGCCGGAAGGATGTGAGCGAGGCCACGCTACATGGCTCGCGCTCGCCACGGGAGGGAGCCCGACCCGCACCGCTGGAGCTGCTCGTCCTGCGTGAACGCGGGCAGCTCGAAGGCGATCCGGCCGTGGGCGCGCAGCGCGCCAAGATGACCCGACCAACGGAACGCCTGGTCGAACCCCACGTCGTCGATCGCGAAGGATCCGTCACGCACCGATGGGCCGCCCCCGATCCACGTGATCCCGAATCCCCACGTGCCCGCGGATCTGCCGTCATCGCACCGGATCCGAAGCGCGAAGCGCGCCTCCGCGAGCGAACCCCTCCCGCGCGTGCCGCGGACGCGGAAGTCGATCGGGAGATGTTGCGCCGTCTTCCCTCGATAGTGGATGGGGCCGGCCGCCAGCGGGCGTGGTGCGGAACCGAGCTCGACGGAACGCCTCACGGACAGGCCTCCCGGACGGACCAGGAACCGGGTCTGCACCACGGGAGCGCGAACGGCGAGGGCGGCCCCGGGGGTATCCGCGACCCGCTGCGCGGTGAATCGCTGTGTCGGTGCGTCGCATCGCTGGAGCTCCTCATCCGCCGTGAATGCGGCGAGGGCCAGGGTCACCGTGCCCCGAACCTGGTGGAAACCCACGCGAGCGCTGAGGTGGAACGCCTCGTTCCCGTAGATCTCGTCGATCTTCAGGTCATGACCGTCGAGCGGAAGCGCGGGGAAGTAGAAGGCGCCCGTCCCCAGCCCGATCCGTTCGCCCGTCGGACACGAGATCTCGAGCTCGAGGAAGAGGTCGTTGAGCCCGAGACTTCCGTCCGGCAACTGCACCACGTCCAGCTGGATCGGGAGAAGCTGCTGATCGGTCAGTCCCCGGAAGGTGGCCGGCCAACTCGGAGCGGAAGCCGCGGCGGGCGCGAGAGCGAACGCACCGGATGCCAGGATGGTCAGAACGACTGCCGTGATGGTGCGTCGCATGGCCGGTTCCCTCCCAGGTCCCGAAGGGTTGCATCATCACGCAGCGGGCCGAGCGTCCGCAAGGGCCCAACGGTCCCGTTCTGCCGCGCGGACAGGGGCTGTCGTTGAGCGCGCTTACACTGACTTCATGCCCCGGTTCCGCGTCGTTTCCGACTTCGAGCCCGCCGGCGACCAGCCGCTGGCGATCGACCAGCTGACCGCGGCCGTTCAGGCCGGCGAGCCAGACGTCACGTTGCTGGGTGCCACCGGGACGGGGAAGACCTTCACGATCGCGCATGTGATCGAGCGCATCCAGCGCCCGACCCTGGTGATGGCGCCGAACAAGTCACTCGCGGCCCAGTTGGCCAACGAGTTCCGGGAGTTCTTCCCGGACAACGCGGTCGAGTACTTCGTCAGCTATTACGACTACTACCAGCCCGAGGCCTACGTCCCGCAGACCGACACGTACATCGAGAAGGACAGCTCGGTGAACGAGGAGATCGAGCGACTCCGGCACTCGGCCACGGCCGCCCTCCTCAGCAGGAAGGACGTCCTGATCGTCGCCAGCGTGTCCGCGATCTACGGCCTGGGCTCTCCGGAGGAATACGAGGGCCAGTTGCTGCGCGTCTACCGGGGGACCGAGGTCCCCATGGACTTCGCGATGCAGCGGCTCGTGGACATCCAGTACCAGCGCAACCAGGTCAGCCGGGCGCGCGGAACGTTCCGCGTCACCGGCGACACGCTCGAGGTCTTCCCACCGTACGAGCAGGCCGGCTACCGGATCGAGTGGTGGGGTGACACGGTGGAGCGGATCAGCCAGTTCGATCCCACCACGGGCGAGATCGTCAAGGACGACATCGTCGATCACACGACGTTCCCCGCGTCGCACTACGTCGCCGGCGAGGACCGCATGAAGCAGGCGATCGTGACGATCGAGGAGGAACTGCACGAGCGACTTCGGTGGCTCGAAGACCAGGGGAAGATGCTCGAGGCCGAGCGTCTGCGGATGCGGACGACGTACGACCTCGAGATGCTCCGCGAGGTCGGCTTCTGCAGCGGGATCGAGAACTACTCACGGCACATCGACGGCCGGGGGCCCGGCACCGCGCCGTTCACCCTGCTCGATTACTTCCCCGACGATTACCTGGTGGTGCTCGACGAGTCCCACGTCACCGTGCCGCAGCTCCACGGGATGTACGAGGGAGACGTCTCACGGAAGACCACGCTCGTGGACTTCGGTTTCCGGCTCCCCTCCGCGATCGACAACCGTCCGCTGCGGTTCGACGAGTTCCAGGAGCGCGTGCAGCAGATCGTCTATATGTCCGCGACACCCGGGCCGTACGAGCTCCGCGTGACCTCGACGGTTGTCGAGCAGATCGTCCGGCCCACCGGGCTGATCGATCCCGAGGTCGAGATCCGTCCCACGAAGGGGCAGGTCGACGATCTGATGGGCGAGATCCGGGCACGGACCGACCACGATCAACGCGTCCTCGTCACCACGCTCACGAAGAAGATGGCCGAGGACCTGACCGATTACCTGGTCGAGATGGGGATCCGTGTCCGGTACCTCCACTCGGAGGTCGACACGTTGCAACGGATCGAGATCGTGCGGGATCTCCGGCTCGGCGAGTTCGACGTCCTGGTCGGGATCAACCTGCTCCGGGAGGGCCTCGACCTTCCCGAGGTTTCGCTCGTCGCGATCCTCGACGCCGACAAGGAGGGGTTCCTCCGCTCCGGGACCTCGTTGATCCAGACGATCGGACGGGCGGCGCGCAACGTGGATGGGACCGTCCTGATGTACGCGGACAGCGTGACCGACTCCATGAAGGCAGCCATCAGCGAGACCCAACGCCGACGTCAGATCCAGCTCGCGTACAACACGGAGCACGGGATCGACCCGCAGACGATCCGCAAGAAGGTGACGGACATCCTCCTATCGCTGCGCGGCGAGGATCAGGCACCCTCCACGCCGAAGCGCGAGCGTCGCCGGAAGATCACGCACCCCGAGATGCCCACCGAAGAGCTCGAGCGGTTGATCCAAGGGCTCGAGGAGGAGATGCATCAGGCCGCGAAGGACCTCCGGTTCGAATACGCCGCGCGGCTCCGCGACGAGGTTCAGGAGCTCCGCAAGGAGCTGCGACAGCTCCGCGAGGCCGGCGTGGCGTAGCCTTCGCCGCGTGAGCAACCTCAGCATCCGCGCACCGCTCGCGTGGCTCGGGGCGGGCGGGCTCACGCCGGACGTCCAGATCGATCTGGACGGCGGCGTGATCGCGTCCGTCGGGCGGGTCCATCCGGTTCCGGACGACACGGAGATCGTGGCCGCCGACGGCATCGTGATGCCGGCGGCGGCCGACCGCCACGTCCACATCGGGCTCGCGGATCCCGCCGCGGTCCTCGCCCGCGGCGTGACCGCGGTCCGCGACCTGGGGTGGCCCCCGGAGAGCATCTTCCCGCTGGCCGACCTCTCCGAGCTCCCGACGTTCGACGGGCCGTTGATCCGAGCCGCTGGTCCGATGCTGACCGTCACCGACGGCTATCCGATGGGATCCCCCTGGGCGCCGCCCGGGACGGGACGCGCGATCTCCGGTCCCGAGGAGGCGGCGGCCGCCGTCAAGGAGCTCAGCGCGCGGAGCGCCACCGCGATCAAGGTCTCCCTCAATGCCGAGGCCGGCCCGGTGCCGTCGGACGCGGAGCTCACGGCGATCTGCGATGCGGCGCACGAGGCGGAGCTCCCCGTGACGGCGCACGCGCAAGGAGAGGGGCAGGTGGAGCGAGCGTTGGGGGCCGGCGTCGACGAGCTCGCCCACACGCCGTGGACCCATCACCTGTCGGAGGACGTGGTCGCGCGATGCGCGGCGAACATGCGGATCGTGTCCACCCTCGACATCCTCGGGTTCGGGCGGGACACGCCGGCCCTCCGGACGGCGATGGACAACCTCCGGCGTTTCCACGGTGCGGGAGGGATGGTGATCTACGGGACCGACCTGGGCAACGGTTCGATCCCAGCCGGGATCCACACGCGCGAGCTGCGCCTCCTCGGCGAGGCCGGGCTCACCAGCGACGAGATCGTGCTCGCGCTGACCCGAGCGCCGATCGAGCCGGGTGCCCCCGCCGACCTGATCGTTCTGGGCGACGATCCTCTCCGCGATCTCGCGGCGTTCGACGACATCCGGCTGGTCGTTCGCGCCGGCAGGGTTGCGCCGCAGCCGGCCTTCGGATAAGCATCGGGCCATGACCGACTCGCCGGTGGTCGATGACCGCAACGTCACGCCTGAGGAGCTGCAGCTTGCCGCGCGGAACCACGGGATGCCGCTGGAAGGTCTGCGGTACGACGTGACGCCCGCGGGGATGCATTACCTCCTGATCCATTTCGATGTGCCGGAGGCCCGGCCGGACGCATGGCGACTCTCGGTGGACGGGCATGTGCGCTCCCCGCTCGATCTGGGGCTCCGTGACCTCCAAGGTCGTGAGACCGTGACCCGGCGGGTGACGCTCGAGTGTGCGGGGAACGGCCGCGCGAGGCTGGCGCCGCGCCCGCTGAGCCAGCCCTGGTTGCTGGAAGCGGTCGGCAACGCGGAATGGACGGGCACCCCGCTCGCCCCGCTCCTGGAAGAGGCGGGGCTGGACGATGACGTCGTCGATCTGGTGTTCACGGGTGCCGACCACGGCCTCCAGGGCGACGTCGAACAGGACTACCAACGGAGCCTCTCGGTCGAGGACGCGATGCACCCGGACGTGATGCTCGTATGGGAGATGAACGGCCAGCCGCTGCTCCCGCAACACGGTGCGCCGCTCCGGTTGCTCGTGCCCGGCTGGTACGGCATGACGAGCGTGAAGTGGCTGACGCGCATCGAGGCCGTTCCGGATCGGTTCGAGGGGTTCCAGATGCTCGCGTATCGCAAGCGCGACCAGGCGGACGACGAAGGGATCGACGTGACCCGGATCTTCCCGCGGTCGCTGATGATCCCACCCGGCTTCCCGGAGTTCTTCACCCGGACGAGGATCGCCGACGCCGGCCGGATCGAGCTCACCGGTCGGGCGTGGTCCGGATGGGGCCGCATCGCCCGGGTCGAGGTGAGCACGGACGGCGGGACGGAGTGGCAGGATGCGACCCTCGGGGATCAACCCACATCGACCGAATGGGTTCCGTGGAGGGTGGCGTGGCAGGCCGCACCGGGGGCGTACGAGTTGGTCGTTCGTGCCACGGACGATGCCGGGAACGTCCAGCCGCTCGAACAATCCTGGAACCATCACGGGTTCGAGAACAACGCGGTCCAGCGGGTGCCGGTGACGGTTCGTTCCGGCCGCTGATCACCCCGATCGAACGAGCGTCGAGAGCTCGGCGAAGCAACGATCGACGTCGTCCTCGTTCGTGAAGAAGTGCGGACTGATCCGCAGCCCGTCGCCGCGGAAGTCCGTGCAGACATCGCGCGCGAGCATCGCGTGGCAGATCCGCTCGGCGTCCGGGCCGACCCGTACGTTGACGACCCCGCCCCGATCCCGGCGCTCCCGAGGCGTCCTCACGTCCAGGCCCAGCCGGTCGGCATGCTCGATGGCCCGTTCCTGGAGCTCCCACTGACGTTGCCGGATCCGGACCACGCCGACCTCCGCGACGACGTCGATCCCGCCCTGCGCGATGAAGAAGACGGGAGCCGGCGGCGTTCCGTGCTCCAAGCGGCGCGCCGTCGGGTGGTACGTCAGGTGCTCGGTGTCGAACGAGAAGGGATCCGCGGTCGCGAACCACCCCGTGACGGCGGGCTCCAGCGATGTGAGGAGCTCGCGACGGCAATAGAGGAAGACGCACCCCGGGCCCCCGCACAGGAACTTGAGCGTTCCGGCGACGTAGAGGTCGCACCCGAGGTCGTGGAGGTCGAGCGGGAGGACGCCGATGCCGTGGTAGTCATCCACGAGGCTCAGCGCCCCGCGCTCCCGGGCCAACGAACAGATCGCCTTGGCATCCATGACCGCGCTCGATCGGTAGAGCACGCGGTTCACCATGACGAGCGCGGTCCGTTCGTCGACCGCGTCGTCGTACCGCTCGAGCGGGATCGTCATGCGGTCGGCCGAACGCAACCAGACGAGCTCGGCTCCGGTCTTCGCCGCCCATGCTTGCCACACCTGTCCGTCCGTCGGGAAGTCCAGCTCTGAGAGGACGATCCGGTTCCGCTCGCCGGAGAGATCGATAGAGGAGGCGACCGTGGAGAGGGCGATCGAGATGTTCGTCGTGAGCGCGACCTCGTCCGCCTCGCATCCGCACAGCTCGGCGAAGGATCGCTTCAGCCGGGCCATCGCGGGGAAGATGTCCTCGAACCACACGTGGTCGGGCGCTCCCTTCGTGGCCCACGCCCGGATGTAGTCGTCGAGGTACCGGCGGGAGCGGTCGCCGACCGGACCCAGCGACGCGCTGATCAGGTACGCCTTGCGACGAACGACCTCGAACTCGTCGCGGTAGCTCGCGAGGTCGCGAACCGCGGGCGGGCTGCCGGTCACGCCCCGGGGCGAAGCGTCACTCGCCCTTCCCCAAGAGGTAGTCGACGTAGAGCGGCCGGAGGGCCTCGCCGACCGCGCCCGAGTCCGAGTCGTACAGGAAGTCGTTGATCAACGCGAGCGGGCGCACGATGTCCACCTTCGAACGCTGGTCATCGCCCGTGACCTCCTCGGCGACCGGGAGGGCCTTCACGATCTCCCAGAGGAACCCCACGTCCACATGATTCCGGGCCGTTTCCATCGCCAGGTCGTGCAGCTCCTTGATCGGCATGGCATCGAGCTCCGCGCGCGTCAGCATCGCGTGAGCCTAGCGCACGACCTCGAGCACCAACCCGGCGGGCCGCCAGCGAGCGCCACCCACGCGACGTTGGCGCGGAACCGGCGGATCGCGACGAAGGCCGCCGCCGCGATCGCGGCGTTGGCGATGTCGATGGACGACCAGACCGGACGG
>WNGI01005266.1_pt1 | contig 11617 bp, 8 predicted proteins | sample 5400621 | NCBI WGS metagenome assembly WNGI01 (sample SAMN13153374, study PRJNA577476) | soil metagenome | isolation source: 20 cm soil or saprolite under Garry oak tree replicate 1 | place: USA:California | collected 2016-06-15
ATGGTCCTGCTGCTACGGGCGATAGAAGCTCAGAGTTGGTCTAAAGTCATCGGCATCGCAGTGGCGACGGCGTTGATCTCCTACGCGATTTTTGGCTGGCTTCTCGGTATTCCTCTCCCCACCGGCATCTTGGGAATCTGAGGTGGATCTCTTCACCAATGTCGCGCTCGGCTTCTCGGTCGCACTCACGCCGACAAATTTGCTCTTTTGCTTTCTCGGATCCCTGGTCGGCACGCTGGTCGGCGTACTGCCGGGCTTGGGTCCAGTCGGCGCGATCGCGTTTTTGCTGTCATTGACGTTCAAAATGGAGCCGGCGACCGCGATCATCATGCTCGCCGGCATTTACTACGGCGCCATGTACGGCGGCTCGACGACGTCGATTCTAGTCAATATCCCGGGCGAGACGGCGTCGGTAGTCACTTGTCTCGACGGTTACCGAATGGCGCGCCAAGGCCGCGCGGGCGCGGCGTTGGGCATCTCCGCTTTTGGCTCGTTTATCGCCGGAACGTTCGGCGTGATCGGGCTCATGTTTCTCGCGCCCGTGCTTGGACGAGCGGCGCTCCGCTTCGGGCCGCCGGAATATTTTGCGCTGACGCTCACCGGTTTGACTCTCGTCGCCTATCTTACTCAAGGATCGATGCTCAAGGCGTTGATCATGACTACGCTGGGGCTTCTCGCCGGTAGCGTCGGCATGGATCCGATTTCGGGCGAGGAGCGCTTTACCTTCGGCAGTTTGACCTTGCGCGATGGTTTGGGTCTTGTGCCCGTGGCCATGGGGCTTTTCGGGATCGCCGAAGTGCTGGAGAACTTGGGCGCAACGGGCACGCAATCGATTTACCAAACAAAGATCAAAGGATTGCTGCCTAACGCGAAAGATTGGCGCGACAGCGGCTGGCCGATCGCACGCGGCTCCGTCATCGGCTTTCTCTTAGGCATTTTGCCAGGCCCTGGTCCGGTGATCGCATCGTTTGTTTCGTACGCGATGGAAAAACGCATGTCGCGCTACCCGGAAAAATTCGGCACCGGCATGATCGAAGGGGTCGCCGGGCCCGAAGCGGCCAACAATTCCGCCACAGCCGGATCGTTTATTCCTTTGCTTTCGCTCGGTATCCCGACCAGCGCGATCATGGCCCTTTTCATGGGCGCTCTGATGATTCACGGTATCCAACCCGGCCCGCTCTTCATCAGCAAATATCCGGAGCTTTTCTGGGGCTTCATCGCCAGCATGTATATCGGTAACGCGATGCTGCTGGTGTTGAACTTGCCCCTGATCGGTATTTGGGTGCGCGTGCTCAAGACGCCTTACACAATTCTCTTCCCGTTGATTTTGCTGTTCTGCCTGGTCGGTGTCTACACTTTAAATTCCAACACGACGGAAATCCTCATCATGCTCATCTTCGGCATCGCCGGTTTTTTATTGCGGCGCCTCGGCTTCGAAGGCGCGCCGTTTATTCTCGCGATGGTGCTCGGCCCGGTGATGGAAACTTCGCTGCGCCAAACGCTGCTCATCTCACGCGGCAGTTTCGCGATCTTCTACACGCGCCCGATCTGCGCCGTCCTGCTGGCGCTGACAATCCTGTTTTTGATCTTTCCCCTGTTTCGCGGCAAAAAACTCGTGACGCGCGCCGATTAAGCATGGCTTTTGTTTCATTCGGGCGGTACGCGGCAGCCGGGTTGATGCGGCGTGAAAAGGTAGTAAGCTAAAAAGCAGTATTTCCAACGAGTCGAGCAAATCCAGCGATGCAAACATCATTACATCTCGGCAAGCGCTGCCGTATTTGGCTGCTACTGTTCCTAGCGATGATGTCTCTCGGCGCGGCTGCCGAAAGATCCGTCTATTCTCAAATCTCAAATAAGGAACTCAAACAGCGAACTCTTGGGCTGGTTAAAAACATTCGGGATATCGTTGAGTCGTATAATCAGAAAGATCGAGAGCTCATGACCGATTACGACAAGAAGGATCAGCCCGAGTATCGGAGTGACGAGCGCAAGAACATGCGACAGCAGTGGATCCGGCAGTCCGATGCGGTTCACGATGCGACGATGCGGCGCTACAAAGAAAACTACTGGGCCGACGCCATTCTTCTGCTTGATGAACTCTACCGCCGGGTACCACAACGAATGCGCCAGAAAGGTATGCTGCCAATTTATCAGCATCCGACCAACGTGCTCGGCATGGAAACCATCGCCAATCACTTGGAGCTGCTTGCGAAAGCGCTGCCGGACGCGTAACTTCCGCCCTTAATCTAACTTCTATTTGGCAAATAGTCGGTTCATCTCGTCGCGGTGCCGCGTTGGTAGGCTTCGAGCGCGGCATGCCGGAGTGATTGACGAGTTGTACGCTGCCGCCGATCAACGACATTTCTTGTCCTGCGATACCACTGATTTAACTAAAAAAATGCGGATTCTTAAACCTGTGCACTCTTGGGAAAGTCGCGGCGACGACAGCCAATACGAGCAACGTTGCCAAGCCGCCGGTCAAGGCGGACATTTGCGCGCCGAGCCAGGCGGCCACGACGCCGGATTCAAACTGACCGAGTTGGGGGCCGCTGCTGGTGAAAATACTGTTGATCGACGACATGCGGCCGCGCAATTCGTCGGGCGTACTTAACTGGTTGATCGTCGATCGAAGAATCGAGCTGATCGTATCGCCCGCGCCGGTAAGCGCGAGCATCAAGACGGAAAACCAAAAGATCTGGGAGTGGGCGAACAAGACCGTCGCGATTCCATAGATGGCGATGCCGAGAAAAATCCAGCGGCCGCTGTGTTTTGCCGGGCCGAACAACGCCATGGCGCCGGCGGCCAGCAATGAGCCGACGGCGCGCGATGCGTATAAAAGTCCGAGTCCTTTGGGCCCGACGAACAGAATGTCGCGCGCGTAGATGGGGAATAAGCCGCGTACGTTGCCAAAAAACGTCGCGCTGAAGTCCAAGACCATGAGTGGAAAAATCACGCCGTGCGACCAGACAAACTGCAAGCCTTCGCGGAGCGAATCGACGGAAATCGTCTTCCATCCTCCGCCTTCCGGTATCTTGGTCCGCAACAATCTGAGCGCGGCGAGCATCGCCAACCACGAGCAGGCGTCGACAGTGTAGCATGCCGCCGGTCCCCACAGAGCCAAGACCACGCCTGCCAAGGACGGACCGGCGATGATCGGAACGTAGCGTTGCGTGCCTTGCAGCGCCAGAGCCTGCGCCAATTGCGCGCGCGGCACCAAGCTCGGGATCATCGATTGGCGCGACGGCTGTTCGAGCGAAGTGAAAAACGCCAAGAACACGGTCGCCACGTAAAGCATATGCGGCGAAGCCTTACCGGCAAAAGTTAACAGAGCCAGAAGTGTCGAAACGCAGAACAAGCCCAGCTGGGTGCACATCATCAGCTTGCGCCGGTTCATCGCGTCGGCGAGCAGACCGCCAACGAGCAACAGCGCGATTTGCGGCAGCGCGCGGGCGACGCCGAGCAGACCGATCTGAAGCGCCGAGTCGGTCAATTCATAGATTTGCCAGGCCATCGCCACCGAAGTGAACTGCGTGCCGATGCTGGACAGAAACGAGCCGGTCCAGAACACACAAAAGTCGCGATGACGCAGAAGGGAAAGCCGGCTCTTGTCGTAACTCATAGTTCGATAAATTGACGCGGTGACAGACGATGGATCGAGGCGTATCTCAGAACCAGTAGCGGCTTTTGCGACTCGGACGTTCAATCTTCCGCTGAACACGCGTTGCCGTGTTCTTATATCAAAGGCCGCTCAACGACAAACCGAGACATATCCAGGCAGAACAATCGTCGACAAAATTTACGGCGCGAGTTTCTCTTGACGATTTATGTTGATTGGACCTATGTTCGGGCCAACTCATGCTTGCGATTCTATTATGGGTGATTTGAGCTCAATCCAGAAAGGAAAGAATGCAAATGGCAAATAAGATCGTCTCGGCTGATGGGCATATGGACTTATTCTATCTTCCTGCCGATACGTTTACCTCGCGCGTATCTACTCAGATGCGAGATCGGGTGCCCAGGGTGATCGATAACGAGGGCAAGCCGACCTGGGTAGGAGATGGCGCGAAGATGGGTGCGCACGCCGCGTGGATGGGGCGCGGACAGATGACCACGCACCGCGGTCGGCGCATGGCAGAGGCCGGCTGGCAACCGAGTCATCCACCCGATCCCAAACTGAGACTCGCGGATCTCGATATGGACGGGGTCGAAGCCGAAGTGATCTACGGCATTCGCTTCATCGAAGACAGCATCAAAGCCCCTGAAGTGATTGCCGCCACCTATCAGGCCTATAACGATTTCATTGCGGAGTTTTGTTCTTACAATCCAAAACGCTTCATCGGCATCGCCAATATCCCCGCGTCCTCGGCCGAGTCGGCGAGCGCAGAGCTGCGCCGAGTCGGCAAGCAAGGCTTGGGCTTGCGTGGCGCGATGATCGATTGGTTCAACGGCCCTGAGCCGATTTGGCACACGATGTGGGAGCCCATGTGGACAGCGGCGGAGGAAAACGACGTGGCGTTGTCGTTCCACATCGGTGTCGGTCACGGCACGACGACCTGCGGGCCAATCAGCGTCGAACAGAAGCTCAAAGGAGATTTACCGCGAGTTTCTCAGGCAACGCACCAGGCGGTCGTCGCCATGCAGGCCGACGAATGCCTCGTCGCGATACTTTTGTGCGGCGCCTTGGAGCGGCATCCGGGCCTCAAGGTGGTGATGGCGGAGAGCCACATCGGCTGGATTCCTTATGTGCTCGAACGCCTCGAGATGAAATACAAAGAAGGCGTGTATGACGATTTGATCAGCACGAAACCGAGCGAGCTATTCAAGCGCCAAATGTGGGCGACGTTTCAAGACGATAAAGTCGGCGCGCTCTTGGCAAAAGATTACGGCGCCGAGAGTTTCTGTTGGGCGTCCGATTATCCCCATGCCGATGGTATTTTCCCCGACTCACAGAGTTTCATCCACGACACCATGGGTCATCTGGATGACGATCTGCGACGCAAGCTTACGTTCGCCAACGCGGTCAGGCTGTACGGCATGGATTGGCTGCTCTAAGGGCAGACACGGAGGAGCAGGCGCGGGTGTCGCTTTCATTTAAGAAGATATGGCTTTGGGTATTCGTGGCATTGGTCGCGTTGCTTGGCGAGACGCGCGCACGCGGCGCCTCCGACGAATTGGTGAAAGCGGCGACCAAAGAAGGCAACCTGATGATCTATGGGACGACTCAAATCGACCATATGCAGGCGTTGATGAAACACTTCAACGAAAAATACCCCGCGATCAAAGCCAACTATCACCGTCAGGGCACCACTGCCGTTTATGAAAGGATTCTTAGAGAGCAGCGCGCGGGATTGTTCAGCGCGGACGTTTACGGTGGAATCGGCGGACTGCAAGCCTGGCTGCTCGCCCAAAAAGGCGCGCTGACGCCGTACTCGCCGCCGGAACGAGCCACGATCAGCAACAACCTCAAAGACAAGGACGGCTACTGGACCGCCGCGTACACGGTTAGCTTCGTGAGCGCGTTTCACACCCGCCAGGTGACGCGCGCGGAAGCGCCGCGTTCCTACGAGGATTTTCTCTTACCCAAATGGAAAGGGAAGATGTGGTTGAACGAAGATGATATCGAGTGGTACGCGACCATGTTCGAAATCATGGGAAAGGAAAAGGCAACTCGGTTCATGCAGCGCCTGGCGCAGCAGGATCTGCGCTACGGCAGAGACCCGAGTCTTGCGATCGAACTCTTGTGTGCCGGCGAATTCCCGCTGATGATCGGCATTCACTTCCACCACACCGAAAGGCTCAAGCAAAAGGGTTGTCCGCTCGACTGGGTGGTCACCGAGCCGGGATATAATCGCCCTCCGATCGCGATCGCCCTAGCGAAGAATGCTCCCCATCCCGCCGCCGGCAAATTATTCATCGATTTCATTCTGTCGCGGGAAGGTCAGAAGGCTGTTCAAAACGTGGCCCTGCGTTATCCGGTCCGCTCAGATGTCGAGCTGAGCGGTGAGCTTCTCAAGCTCAAAGGAATTCGCTTTTGGGATTCCAACTGGGATGCGGTCTTTCGCAACATCGACAGCCATCAGAAATCATTTCGTCAAACGTTCGGTCTCAGCTGACGGGAGGAATAAGAATGTATATCGACTGCGACTCGCACTATTTTCCGGTTAAATTTTTAGAGGGAGTCAGCGCGAAATATCCGCACTCGCCACGCGTGGTCAAAAACGGCGACGACGTAAGATCGGTTTTGCCGGACGGCACGCTGATCAAAAACCAGGCGCCGAAGGGACGCTGGCATCTGGATACGAGAGACCAACATGTCGATTGGGAAGGCTTCGACGCCCATGTGCTGATACCGGAGAACCGCGAGCTGCTTTACACCTGGGATCGAGACTTGGGTGGCGAGCTTGCTCGGGCGTACAACGACGCAGTTGCCCAAGACCTAAAAGAGTGCGCTCATCCGGAAAAGTACATTGGCGTCGCTTGGGTATATCTTCCCGACGTCGAAGAGTCGTGCCGCGAGATCGATAGAGCGGTTAAAACGCTTGGCCTCAGAGCGGTCAAGTTCATGGGCGGGTTCGAGAACGCCAATCTCGGCGCGGAGAAACTCTGGCCGCTCTACGATAAGATCTGCCAGCTCGATATTCCTGTATTGGTGCACGATACCGCTTCGGACCGCGACGGCCATCCCAATCCGGCGCTGGTGGGCATCGAACAATTATTTCTGGAAGCTAATAATAATGCGCTCGCTTTCCTGTTGGCGTTCCCGTTTCGCTACATGGTCGACATTGGCAGTCTGATCTTGCGCGGCGCGTTGAAAGAATTCCCCAAACTGCGAATCTGTTTCGTCGAAGGGTCGGCGGCATTCGTCCCCTGGCTCATGGAGCGGCTCGATATGGATGTCAAAGCCAAGGCCAGACTGGGCAAGCTGCCGAGTGAGTTTTTCAATCAGATCTGGGTGTCGGCGTTCGCGGCGGAAACTTCGCTGAGATACGTCTGCGATTTTTGGCCGGATCACAACCTAACCGTAGGCAGCGACTATCCGCATGGCGATCCATCCGCGACTTGGAACGTCGGCACGGTGAAGATGGTTAAAGAGCTAAAGGGAATGTCGGAGAACGACAAGGAAAAGATTCTCGGCGGAAACGCCGTGCGCTTGTTCGGCATGTAGCTCCGTTGGTGATGAATTCTCGGGCGATGAGGTGGATTTTGGACGGAAGCTAACTCGACCGGGAGAAAAAATGGCGCCTTCGATTCATAAGTTATTTGCGATCGTTTTGACGCTCGCTTTACTCCCATTCGGGGTCGGGTTTGAAATAGCCGCTGCTCTGGCGGCGCCAAAAATTGCCATCTCCTTCGCCGGCATCAACCCGCGGCAGACACCGCTTTGGATCGCGCAGGAGCAGGGATTCTTCTCCAAGCACGGCGTGGATGCCGATGTCGTATTCATTCGCACAGGTCCCATTCAAGTTGCCGCGGTAAGCTCGGGCGCGACTCAACTCGCCTACGCAGGGCCGGCATCGATTCTCGGCGCGGCTAGCAGCGGCACCGATTTGAGGATGATCGCGTCGTTCACGAATCGTTTAACCTATACCATGATCGCCAGGCCCGAGCTCAAAAAAGCGGAAGACTTGCGCAACAAGCGTTTCGGCGTCCAAGCGATCGGCGGATCGGTGTGGATGGGAGCGGTGCTCGGGCTGGAATATCTCGGCCTCGATCAACGGCGCGACAACATCAATATTCTCAATATCGGTGATCAAACAGTGTTGGCCCAGGCGATGGAGTCCGGCACTATTGATGTAACCGTGCTTGACGGCGTTTTCAGCCGCCGGCTCAAACAAAAGGGCTTTTCGGTCATCGCCGAGCTTTCGGAAACCAAGATCCCCTACGTCAGCAACGTGATCGTCGGCACCCGGGCGTTATTCCAGCACCAACCGGAGCTGGCCGAAAATATCCTCAAGGGCTTGATAGAGAGTTTGGCATTTATCCTCGCACCGCCGAATAAGCCCGTCGTAGTGCACACGATCATGAAGCGGCTAAAAATCGCCGACAGTTTAGTAGCGGAGCAGGGTTATCGAGACCTAGTGCAAATCAGCGATCCAAAGCCTTATGTGTCTCTCGAAGGGCTACGCAACATCCAACGCCTGATCAAAATACAAAACCCGATCGTCGGCAACGTCAAAGTCGAAGATTTGATCGATAACCGGCCATTGAAAAAATTGGAGGACAGTGGCTTCATCCAAAAGACTTTTAGCGCCTACGGAATGAAGTAGATAAGGTTGCTGCTGTGCCTATCGTCGGCATTAGCCGTACGGGCGATTAAAAACACCTTTCACGAGCAAAATTCCTTACACCTCGCTTTCCAAAATTTCTAATCCGTCCAGACGGTCGATCAGATAGAGCAAGCCGTTGTCGGCGCGATAAACATCGTTGCTCTTGACGGTTTTTTGCCCGCGGCCCGGTTCAGGCACGTAATAGCCTATTTCGGCGAGCCGGTATGGATTGCTGATATCGACGACGCGCAGGCCGCCGCTGAACCAAGTCACAAACATTTTGTTGTCGACGACCTGTTCGGCAGGTTGGTGCGCGCCGTACTGGTTGCCGGGAGCGACCGTGGCCGATGCGGCCGGCGCATACGTTGAAATCGGCACGGGTCGTGTTTCATCTGTGATGTCGACCATCCACATAAAGGCGGGCGGCAACGGCGCGCGCTTGCCGGCTTCCTCGTCGACGACGACCATCACGTCGCGGTTCATCAGCTTCCACGGGATCGGCAGCGTCGTGTGAATGGGAGAAGGATAGGGCGGCGACCAGTTGTAGCCGCCAACAAATTTGGGACGGCTCATGTCGGCGATGTCGAGAATTACAAAACCGCCGTGCCAGTAACTTACGTAGAGCCGTTCGCCGCGCCGGATCGGATGATGGCACTGATGCGCGGTGCTTTCCCAGGCGGGTGTCTCGCCGCCGCCGGTCCACTGACCGGGCATCCACCAGCGTCCCACTTCCTGTGGACGGGTCGGATCCTTGCAATCCACGATCATCACGATGCGCCCGATGTATCCCTCGATATGCGCCGAGATGTAGGCGTAGGTGCCATCGAAAGTGAAGCGATGTACACCGCCGTTGGTTTGAAAAAAAGCGATTTCTTTCGGCTTCTCGCGTCTGGAGATATCGTAAATTTTGAGTCCGGTCGGCTGTTTCTCTTTGCTGCGGTACCTTTCCAGGTTCACCAGCATGATGTCGCCGCTCACCTGGACTTTGTGCGAATGCACGCCCTGGGGAATTTCGATCTGCGCGACGGTCTTTGGATGCTTGGGGTCTCTGACGTCGAGGATAGTCGTGCCGTGCGGCGGGTCCATGTGACCGACAAATGCGTAGCCGTCCTCCACTACTACCTGGCCGCCGCCCGCCAAATCCGTCCGACCGATCCGTTTTACATTTTTGCTGATGCCAAATTCAGGCGCGGTTGCTTGGCTCATGAATTTTTCTCCCGTTCGAGTCGAGTAGGTTCTTGTACCAAGCCGGAGGCAAAGCGGTCAACCGGCCTGTTCGCAAATGGCAGCGATCGCAGAAAGGGCACTGAGTTGGAGGCGATGGTGGCCGGAAAACGAGCACGTTCACGTTTCGACGAACACGGCTCCTGAAGGGGTGAGCGCTATGACCTGACGTCAACCGAGGTCTCCCACGGTGCGCAAGATCGTGCACGTGCTCAGCAGCATCGCAACGACTGCCGATCGGATAGCAGTGATCGGGAATATCGAAGGTCAGTAGGCAAAGGCGCGGCGCTACGATGCAGGTGGGACTCTTCAAGTCTGATAAGGCCCTGAAAGCTTTGCCGGGATTACGATTTTGTTCAAAATACTGCCGTTCTAACCGCGTTCTCGCTACGAAAACTTCTTAGCTGGTAACAGCTTAGCCTGCATCTCGGCTCCACAAACCGACTGGCATAGGTTTGGCGTGACAACACCGCAATGATGCCGCTGAACAATTGAGAATCAGTCGGGCTGTGCGGGAATGAGTCCGATCGACATAAGATTCGGGCGTTCAGTCCGAGCTAAGAGAATTTTTGGAAACAAAAGATAATCCGTTTCGCTTAGGAGAACTTTATGGAACAGGCGTATTCTTGGCTGATCATCTTTTCCGGCGCGACGATCGTTCTCTTGGGAACGTTTCTTTTCGCCGCAGAGCGCGAGCTTGGAAACAAACGACGGGAGTTCGACGAATTTAGGCGCGAGCAAGCGGCCCGGCCCGTTAAACCATCCACCGAAGGTGAGCCGGCTGACGCGCATTCCGCCGCGGAGTTAATCGCTAAAAACACGGAACTCGAAACAGAGAGAGCCGCGCTTTCAACTCGGCTGGGAGAAAGCGAAAAAGCATTAGCCAAGTTGCAGAACGTGCAATTCGAGAACCGGCAATTGCAAGACACGACCGATAACCTCAAAAACCAACTCGAAATCAGCGAAAGCCGGCTAATGGAATCAGCCGGACGAGTTCAAGAAGCCGTCGAACTCAACGCTGCCTTGCAAAGCGAAATCACGAGACTGAAACAACAGTTGACGGAAAGTGAAACGGCGATAGAAACGCTGCAAAGCGCGGCGCGGCGCGCGGCGAAGGCGCAATCGGAGAACCAAGAACTCGGTCTCGAAAACCGGCGCTTGCAAGAAGAAATCGCCAAGCTCGGACGTCAACTCGAAAGCAATGAAGAGCGGCTCAACGCGACCGCCGGCCAACATGAAGAGATCGCCGAGCGGCACGCGCAATTGCAAACTGATTTCGCCGAATCGATGCGTCAATCCGATGTGCTGACGGCGAAGAACAAGGAGCTGCTGGACGCGCTCGACGCGGTGTCGAACAAGCTTGCGGCAAGCGAGAAGAATGTCGAAGAGTTTCGCGCGACTCAAAATGAGGAGCGGTCGGAGAACCAGCAGCGCCAACGGGAAAACGACGACTTAAACGAACAACTGGAGAGGACTCGAGTGCAACTCGGTGAATCCACCAAGCGCGCCCAAGTTGCAGCCGCTCAAAACGAGAAACTGCAGTTGGAAACCGGCGAATTGAAACAGCAGTTAGAGCAAAGACAAGCAGCGATCGAAGAGCTTCAGAAAGCGACAATGCGCTTATCGGAAATCCAACCCGAGCTTCAAACGGTACGCCTTGAAAATCAGCGCTTGCAAGGAGAACTTGAAGAGCAGCGAGTCCAACTCCATTCGACGGAAACGCGTTTGCAAGAATCGACGCGGAAAAATCAGGAAGCGTCCGATCGCTGCGAGCATCTCGAAGCGGAGGTTGGCGATTACAAACAACAGCTCGAAGACAGCCACTCGAAGGTTCGAGAAATCGACGCCGCGCAACAACGACTAGCCAATGTTGAATCTCGCGAGACGATTTATCGGGAGCAGCAAGAGAAGCTGGAAGCGCTCATTGTCGACTTGGAACGGGAGCTCTCCGAAGGAAAGAACCAGGTTCAGGCGCTCGATGAGACTCACCAACGTTTAAGGGAAACGGAGCGGGTCTGTGAGGAGTTGGCCGAGGAAAATCGGCGTCTTGGGGAGGAGGTTTCCGTTTGGCAGGAACGCCTCGCTGCAAGCGAAGAAAACCAACGACAGGTGAATTTGCTGCGCCA
>WNGI01005267.1_pt1 | contig 11616 bp, 13 predicted proteins | sample 5400621 | NCBI WGS metagenome assembly WNGI01 (sample SAMN13153374, study PRJNA577476) | soil metagenome | isolation source: 20 cm soil or saprolite under Garry oak tree replicate 1 | place: USA:California | collected 2016-06-15
CGTCGATTCAGGCAGTAGCGATGGGACGGCCGACATCGCGCGCGCCAAAGGCGTGCGCGTGCTGACGCGTGAGTGGACCGGCTATGTCGAGCAGAAGAACTTCGCGGCGGAACAGGCAAGCCACGACTGGATTTTCTCGCTCGACGCCGACGAGCGGATTCCGCCGCCGCTGGCGGAGGAGATTCGCGGGATCCTGGCGGCAGATCCGCCGCATCACGGCTATCGTGTGCCGCGTGTCACATTCCACCTCGGTCGCTGGATTCGCACGACCGACTTCTATCCCGACTACCAGACGCGGCTCTACGACCGGCGCCACGCGCGCTGGCGCGGCCGCTACGTCCATGAATCGGTCAGCGTGGACGGGCCATCAGGCCAGCTGAAGAACGATCTGCAGCACTATTCGTTCGCCGACCTGCGCGATCAGATCAAGCGGATCAATCACTACTCGACGCTCTCGGCGAAGCAGATGTACGAGGCCGGGCGCCGGACGGGCCCGGTGGAAATCCTCGTCCACCCGCCCGCCGCCTTCCTGCGCAATTACATTCTGCGGCGAGGGTTTCTGGATGGGACGGCCGGACTGACCATCTCGCTGGTGAACGCGTGGTCCGTCGGCCTGAAGTTCATGAAGCTCTGGGAACTGCAGCGCGCTACGACGCGGGGCAAGAATCCTTGACGGGCACCCAGGCGCTCATCTTGATCCGCGGCAAGTCGTCGTGCGATCCTTCGCTTTCGATGACGCCAATCACTTGGACCTGCTGACCAACCCGGCGCCCAAGCTCCTTCGCGCGGTCGCCCGTAATGCCGTAGGCAGTCGCCTTCCTGCCACCCTCGGGCTTCACCATCGTCAGCACGAACTCGTTCGGGTTTCTGGAGTGATTGTTTTCCAGCTGCACGCAGCCGACGATGCGGACTTCCTTGTCGTCGCCGGCGGCCGGCTGCGCCAGGGCGGGCAGCACAGAAGAAAACAGTGACACCACGAGCGCCAGAACAATGTTTCGCATGGATACCCTCTTAGCTTTCGTTTTTCTTTTTATTCTTGCCGCGTGTGCGCGTGCGATCCGCGGCGAGCGAACGCGGAAGAATCAGACTCTTGGGGCGCGTGTCTACCGGCTGGTCAAACATCCGCTTCTCGACCGGCAGTACCGCGGTCGGCTCCTCGCTCGAGGCGGGCTCGGCCATTCCTTCGGACAGGAGATAGCAGGCGAGCGACGTGGCGATGTCGTAGACCTGTCCCTTCGACAGCCGTGACAGCTGTATGCCGTCAATACTTCCCTCAAGTCTTTTTGTAATACGTACGCGCATCTTGGAGCCGCAAACCCGTAGATCTGGGGATCCCTTTCAATGTTCGTTCCGTCCCTATTTCTGAGCTCGCGGCTTCGGACGGCAGATACCGCGCAACGGGCACTGACGGTCGCCCTGGGCTCGTCCGTATCCACAGGCGTTCATCATCCCGACGTGGCAGAGGGAAAAATCGTACCGGACCGGATCCTCAACGTTGATCGAGCGCAAGGAGGCCGTGATTTCGGCCGCCATCTTCCAATTCGGCGAGGAATATCGCGTTAATCGCAGGCAGCGCCCGAGGCGAATGACGTGGGTATCGAGCGGAATGATGAGCCGGGACGGGGACACTTGTGTCCACGTACCGAGATCAATCGCATCGCCCCGCACCATCCATCGCAGGAATAGATTGAGCCGCTTGCAGGCGCTGCCCGCCGAGGGGCGGGGGAAGAAGTAGCAGACGCCGGGACGCTCCGGCAGCCTGCCGTACGCGGGCCGAAGGTTCGTCTGCAACGCGCGCGAGGAGAACGAATCGAGCGCGGCGCTGATATCCGGCGCGGCGGGATCGTCGCCGGCGACGAAGAACTGCTCGATCGTTCCGGCTTCGCCGAGCATCCGCTGCAGGATGAGCATCAGCGCGACGAGATCCCGTCCGCGGATCCACCGATGGACGAGCGGATCGATCGCCGCGCGTTGCGGGCCGCGTTGCGGCTCGAATGCGCGGACAAAAGCCGCCGGATGCGGGCCCATCGCCGCCAGCAGCGATTCGATCGAGTTGAGGACGCTGGCGACGCGGCCGAAGGCGAGCGCGGATGCGCAGAAGCCGACGACCTCCCGGTCGTCCGGCGCGGCGTAGCGCCGGACGATGTGAACGGGATCGGAGGCGGCGCCGGGGTGATCGAAGTTGCGGTAGAGCTCCTCGAGCCTACTTTGGAAATGGCTTGAGTGCCGGCTGGTTACCGGGCGGGAGCGGCGTTCGGCCAACGTTCAGCACCATTGAAATCATCGAGTAATAGCCGTTGAGACCAACCAGATCCATCATCCCCTGCTCGCCGTACTTTGCCACCATCCGCGCGTAGGTGCGATCGGTGACGCTGTGGAAGTCGTTCATCTCGTTGCTGAAGTCGTAGACGATTTCCATCCCCTCGCTCATCCCTTCGGGGCGGCGGCCGTCGGCGACGGCCTGGATAATCGCATCGGACAGGCCCGCGGTCTTGCCGTCGGCGGCGTGCACATACCACTCGTACTGCTGCGTGAAGCGGCGCCCGACGAGCAGGATGGCGAACTCGCTGACGTCGCGCGGCAGCGAGTTACCGAAGCGAAGGTAGGTGCCCATCTTCGCGGCGTTGATCATCAGCTGCGGGCTGCGGCTGAGCGGGACGAACGGGCCGAAGACGTCCTGTTTGCGCTCTTCCTTGAACTCCGCGAACGCCTTCTTCTGTGCGTCGGTCAGCTTGTCGGCCGCAATCGGCGGCAGACGGTCCTGCGCGAACGCCGAAGAGGCAACGAGCAGCGTGAGCGCGAGAACGACACTTTTCATCTCATCCTCTCAATTCATTGAACCGGCGGGCGAACCGTTCGACGCGCGCCGGCTCGACGAAGTTATGGCCGGCGCCATCTTTCTTGAAATAGCTGCCGACGATCAAGCCGTGGACCTTCGGCAGCACGCGGTCGATGTTCTCGGGCGTGGCGCCGCTGCCAATCAGCAGCGGCAGGGTCGTGGCAGCGCGCACGGCCTCGATATCCTGCGCGCTGGTCTCGAGGCCCGTGCGGTCGCCGGTGACGATGATGGCATCGGCGAGCCCGCGCTCGGCGAGATCGCGGGTTTCGATGTCCAGGCTGCGGCCGGCCAGCGCGGCTGCGTGCTTCACTCCGACGTCGGCGAAGATCAGCGCGTTGGACTTGAGCGCGCTGCGCAGCCGGACCGAGAACTGGCTGCTCCCCTGCACGATGCCCTGGTCGGCGACGAGCGCGCCCATGTGCACGTTGACGCGGACGTACTGCGCGCCTGACGCGGCCGCAATCGCAATGGCCGCTTCGCCATCGCTGCGCAGCACGTTGATGCCGACCGGCAGGCCGGCGGCACGCACGATCTCGCGCGAGACCGCCGCCATCGCGGCGACCGTCTCGACCGGCACACGTCCGGGGAAGTACGGCATATCGCGGAAGTTCTCGACAATGACCGAGTCGAGCGAGTGGCGCTTGAAGACGTCGAGCTCGGCGAGCGCCTGGTCGTAGACCTTCTGCATCGCGCCGTCGTACAGTGGCGCGCCGGGCAGCGGCAGCAGATGGAGCACCCCAATCAGCGGTTTACGTCGGCCAAACAGATCCTGAAAGCTCATTTCGTCGCGGTCGCGGTCCTCGTGGCCGCGGTCGTCATTGTCTATCACAACGCGCTGTCGGCGTATTTCTTCGACGACGACTTTCAGTGGCTCGTCACGTCGTGGTCGTTTCATCCGGGGCAGCTCGCCGCCTTCGCCGCGATGAGCCATTTCTACCGGCCCGTCATCGACGTCTACTTCGCGGTGCTGACGCCGCTGCTGGGCGGCTCGCCGGTGCTGTTTCATGCGGCGAGCATCGCGCTGCACGCGGGTGTGGTGCTCGTCGTGTTCGCGCTGGCGAAACGCCTGTGGGGTCCGCCTGAAGGCGGACACTACGGCGTTAGCCGGACCGCAGGTCTGTTCGGATTCATTACAGCGCTCTTCTTTGCGGTGCAGCCGTCGGACATCGATGCGGTCGCCTGGGTCGGCGCGCTCGCGGAAACGATCGGCGCGCTCTTCGGATGCCTCAGCCTCCTCTGGTTTCTGCGCTGGCGAGACAGCGGCAAGCGGCGTGACCGCGTCCTCTCGGTCGCGGCATTCGTGCTCGCGCTCCTCACGCATGAAAGCTCGGTCGTGTTCTTCCCGGTGCTCGTGCTTCTGGACTGGTTCTTTTGGCGGGGCGTAAAGCCCCGCCCTACGCAGCCAATTCATCGTGTAGGGCGCCGCTTTACGCGGCGCCGCATCTTTCTGCCCTACGCCATTCCGCTTGCCGCCTATCTCGCGCTCGACCTCTGGATCAACAGCCGCAACTACGTCGTCTCGCAGGGCTACTACACCTTCGGCTTCCACATCGTCGCCAACGCCCTGAACTACATCGTCGGTCTCTACGTCGGGCGCCGCGACCTGCTGAATTACGCGGTGATTGTGGCGGGCATCGTGTTGCTGCTGGTGCGCGGCAACGCGCGGGTGAGATTCGCGACCTGCTGGATGCTGCTGGCGCTCGCGCCGTTCGTGTCGTTCAACTGGGGCAACACGTCACGGTATCTGTACCAGCCGGCAATCGGCTTTTCGCTGCTCCTCGCCGAAGCGGTCATCGCGCTGGACCGCCGGGTCGTGTCCGCCTTCAGCCGGACCAGCCGCGCCGCAATGCTCTCGATTGTCGTCGCCGCGATCGGGATTCGATTCGGGATCTTCGCCAACAACAACGTGCGCGACTTCGCGATGCGCACGCAGGTCTATCCCGAATACCTCGTACGCTTCCGGCAGACGCACGGCAACATCCCGAGCTATTCGGTGCTGGAACCCGATCCTGAATTCGGCAAGCTCCATCCGCATCAGTTCGCGAATGCGGCCGTCCAGTGGGAATATCGCGACGCGACTATCTCAATCAAGCCGTACAAATAGTACGTTCTTAGACACCCGCCGCAGAGCAGGTGCGTCGGAGTCGAGTTACGTCACTTTTTCCGCGTCGCCAGGTCATAGATGAGGCCGCCGACACCCCCAGCCGCGGCGCCGACGCCGGCTCCCTTTTTGCCGCCCGTGAGCGCACCGACCGCCGCGCCTGCCCCGGCGCCGCCGCCGATGATGACCAGCTCTTTCTCCCAAGACCGATGACCGCGGTGCGTTGGCTCAGCCTGCCGCCCGACCACGACCGGCGCCTGTTCGGCCGCGAGTTGCTGCCGGGTCACATTGCTCTGCAGTGCCACCGGATGGAGACCCTGGTCATCCTGGTAGTACATGGTGTGTGGCTGATTACCCTGCGCCGGAATGATCAGCTGCGCGCGGCGTCCGTCGGGAAGCGTCACCGGAACCAGAGTCCCGGCGATGGCGCCATCAGGCGTCGTCACCTGCCCCGCGTACGCGTCAGTGATTCCGTATTGCTGTTGAAGCTGCTGCGGAGTGAGCGCGTCCGCATTGCGGGCGCATCCGCCCACCAGCGCCGCGCTGCCAAACAGCAGAGCCGAGAAAAAAGCGACGCGATAGGGAGCGAAGTTCAAAGTCATGGCATCTCCTGCAACACGGCGACGTTGCAAGCAGATTGCCGGATGTCAAAACGTTGTAATGGGCACGCCGGCGTTGCAGAGCGGACAGCGATCCGCCGGATAATTTTCCGGCGCCTTGTATTCCGCCAGCGCGAAGTTTGGTGCGCCGGCGTCTGACGTCGCTTCCATGCGGTCGTAGAGCTCCGCGGTTGCGATCACTGTGCCGCCCGCCGACCGCACGATCGTCGCGCAGCGCGCGAGCGTCTGTCCGGTGTTGCGCACGTCATCGACGAGCAGCACGTTCTTGCCGGCGATCTGCTGGCGATAGAAGCGGCTCAACCCGGGGCCACGATACGCATCGACCACGAACGGCGCGAACATCGTCGGCGTTCCCGTGATGGCCCGGCGGCTGTCGAGCAGCCCGGCGACTGTGTGCGCCAGCAGCGCGCCACCGGTCGCAGGACCCGCGACGACTTCCGTCTCGTCCCGCACCGACGCGGGCAGCACGTCGATCAGATCCTGCGCGAAGCGCCAGATCGTCGACGGATACCGGAACAGTTGATGCGGATTGAGATACAGGCGGCCGTGGTAGCCGTTGCCGAAATCGAAGTGGCCGTCGAGCATCAGGACCTGAAACTGCTGCAGGTCCTTCAGCGCCTTCTCACGAATCGCTTCCTGTTTGCCCATGAACTTGCGGACCTGAAGGTCCGCCTCTACCGCTGTTGTCATAGCGCAAGCCTCGTGTCGGCGTTGACGTAGAGCGGGCGGCCGCCGACGAGAGTCGCCGCGACGCCGCCGCGCAGCTCCCATCCGTCGAAGGGCGTGTTCTTCGATCGCGACCGAAGCTTGCCGGCCTCGATCTTCACTTTCAATTCTGGCGCGATGATCGTGATGTCCGCCGGCGCGCCTTCCGAGAGCGAACCGCCCGGGACGTTGAGAATCCGCGCCGGGTTCACGGAGAGCAGCTCCACCATCCGCGACAGGCGGATGCGTCCCGCATGCACCAGCCGATCGAGCGAGAGCGGCACCGCGGTCTCGAGGCCGACGATGCCAAACGGCGCCCGGTCGTATTCGACCTGCTTCTCGTCGTAGTGATGCGGCGCGTGATCGGTGGCAATCGCATCCACCGAACCGTCGGCGATGCCGTCGATCATCGCATCGCGATCCGCCGCTTCGCGCAGCGGCGGGTTCATCTTGGTGTTCGTGTCGTAGGCGATCGGGTTGCCCAGCGCCTCGTCTGTCAGCGTGAAGTGATGCGGCGCCACTTCGCACGTCACGCGTATGCCCGTCTCCTTCGCCTTCCGCACCGCCCGCAGCGACGCGCGCGCGCTCATGTGCGCGACGTGAAATGCGGATCCGGTCAGCTCCGCCAGCAGCACGCCCCGTTCCACACCGAGCGCTTCGCAGGCGCCCGGCATGCCGCGCAGGCCGAGCGACGCCGCCCAGTAGCCTTCGTGCACGACTCCATCCCCCTTCAGCGATGGGTCCTCGCAGTGCTCGATCACCGGCATCCCGAACATCGCCGCGTACTCGAGCGCGCGGCGCAGGAGAAGCGCGGTCTTCGTCGGATACCCGTCGTCCGTAATCGCGACGCACCCGGCCTTCTTCAGGTCCGCGATGTCCGCGAGCAGCTCGCCTTTCGATCCCTTGGAGACCGCGCCAATCGGATACACCCGCGCGAGGTTGGCTTCGCGCGCCTTGTCCAGAATGTAGGTGGTGACGTTCGCACCGTCATTGACCGGATCGGTGTTCGGCATGCAGGCGACGGCCGTGAATCCGCCAGCGACTGCCGCGGCGGTGCCGGTCGCGACGGTCTCCTTGTGCTCCTGCCCCGGCTCGCGCAGGTGCACGTGCATGTCGATGAAGCCCGGGCAGAGGACGAAGCCGTCGGGGATCTCGACGACGGTGGCGCCGTCAACCGGCAGGTCGGCGCCGACGCGCGCGATGCGCTCGCCGTCGATGAGGATGTCGCGCACGCCGTCGATCCCGTTGGCGGGATCGACGAGGCGTCCGCCCTTAAGCAGCCTCTTCATGTTCCGCTCCGCCCGCGAGGAGGTAGAGGACCGCCATGCGCACGGCGACGCCGTTGGCGACCTGGTCGAGAATCACCGAGTAGGGGCCATCCGCCACCTCTGACGCGATCTCGACGCCGCGGTTCATCGGGCCCGGATGCATGATCATCACGTCGGGCTTGGCAAGCTTCATCCGCGCTTCGGTCATGCCGAACACGTTGAAGTACTCGCGCAGCGACGGGAAGAAGGCGCCTTCCATGCGTTCCAGCTGGATACGCAGCATCATGATGACGTCCGCGTCGCGCACCGCCTGCTCGACACTGCTCGTCGCGGTGACGCCGAAGCGCCGGATGTCGGTCGGCATCAGCGTCGGCGGGCCGCACACCCAGACGTCCGCGCCCATCTTCGTCAGCAGCAGGATGTTCGAGCGCAGCACGCGGCTGTGCAGCAGGTCGCCGATGATGGCGACCTTGAGGCCCTGCAGCTGCTTCCGGCGCTCGCGGATGGTGAAGGCGTCGAGCAGCGCCTGCGTCGGGTGCTCGTGCATGCCATCGCCCGCATTGATGATGGCCGACCGGCAGATGCGCGACAGCAGGTGACAGGCGCCCGACGAGGAGTGCCGCAGGACGATCATGTCCGGCTGCATTGCCTCGATGTTCAGCGCGGTGTCGGCGAGCGTCTCGCCTTTCACCACGCTCGAGGTCGCGATGGCGATGTTCAGCGTGTCGGCGCTGAGACGCTTCTCCGCGATTTCGAACGACGTCCGCGTGCGCGTGCTCGGCTCGAAGAACAGATTCACGACCGTCTTTCCGCGCAAGGCCGGCACTTTCTTGATCGGGCGCGAGGCGACCTCTTTCATCGCATCGGCGGTGTCGAGAATCAGGTTGATCTCGTCTGGCGTCAGGTCGGCGATCCCGAGCAGGTCTTTCGAGCGCAGCGTGGTGACGGCCGGCTTCCGATCGACGTGGTGAACTGTGACGCTGCTCATACCGTTGCCTCCTGCAGCAGGACGACTTCGTCGTTGCCGTCGGTTTCCTGCAGTCGTACCTGGACGCTTTCTTCCGGATTGGTGGGCAGGTTTTTTCCCACGTAATCGGCCTTGATCGGCAGCTCGCGGTGCCCGCGATCGACCAGCACGATGAGTTGAATCCCCTTCGGCCGGCCGAAATCGATCAGCGCGTCGAGCGCCGCCCTCGTCGTCCGCCCCGTATAGAGCACGTCGTCGACGAGCAGAATCTTCTTGTTGTCGATGGAGAACGGAATTTCCGTGCGACGGATGACCGGCTGCGGTCCCACCGCGTGCCGCATCAGGTCGTCGCGATAGAGCGTAATGTCGAGCGCACCGGTCGGCACGTCGTCTCCGGTGATCTCCTTCAGCGTGCGCGCGAGCCGCCGCGCGATGTAGACGCCGCGCGTGCGGACGCCGACCAGCGCGACATCTTCAACGCCTTTATTACGCTCGACGATTTCGTGTGCGATGCGGGTGAGGGTGCGGGAGATGCGATCCGCGTCCATGACGATCGCGGACTTGCTGTCAGGCATGTTCACCTCTTCGCGGTCTCTCAGGGCCGCGTTAAAGAGCCGTCACAGTATACTCCACTCTCAATGCTCGTGGACGTCGAGGCGCGCGTGATCCGCAACACGCGTCTGTCCCCTGACTACAACGTCATCGCGCTTGCCGCTCCAGAGATCGCCGACGCCACTCAGCCCGGTCAGTTCGTGATGGTGAAGTCAGGCCGCGGCGGCGATCCGCTGCTGCGGCGCCCATTCTCCGTGTTCGAAGTGCTTCGGTCGAACAACCGCGTGGACGGACTGACGCTGCTCAGCAAACGCGTCGGCGTGACGACGAAGATGCTGTACGACGCCGTCGAAGGCGACACGATCTCGTGTCTCGGGCCGCTGGGCCGCCCATTCGAGCTCGTCGATCCGCCGGCGGAAGCATGGATGGTTGCCGGTGGCGTCGGCCTGGCGCCGTTCGCCACGCTCGGCGATGCGTTGCTCGCCCACGGTGTGAAGACGACGCTCTTCTACGGCGCGCGAACTGATGGCGAGCTCTTTTATCTGGATCGGTTCACGTCACGCGGGATTCGACTGGTTCTCGCAACCGAAGACGGATCGATCGGCGACCGCGCAAGAATTACGGTTCCGCTGCAGCGGGAACTCGAGTCCCGAACCCCGAGTCCCGAGTCCCGGGACGTGATGATCTATGGCTGTGGTCCGGAGCCCATGCTGGAAGTGGTCGCGAACGTGGCGGGCAAATACAAGCGCGCATCGCAGGTGTCAGTAGAGCGAACAATGGGATGCGGCATGGGCGGCTGCTACAGCTGCGTCATCCCCGTCCGCAGTGAAGCCGGGTCCGACCAGCCTTCGCGCTTCGCGCTACGGCGGTCCGCCGGGACGGACCGCGAAGCGGTCCGTCCAACCAGCACTGCTTCGTCGGGTCGCGAGCGACCCGACTTGGCGGAGGCGGAAAGGACCCGGCCTGCACACTATGTGCGCTCGTGCATTGCCGGTCCTGTATTCCGGGGCGAGGACCTCGTATGGGACTAGCCTTGGGATTCGGGGTTTGGGATTTGGGGTTTGGGATTTGAGCGATCTGTCCGTCCAGATCGGCGCGCTCACGCTGAACAACCCGCTGATTGCAGCCAGCGGCTGCTTCGGCTACGGCGTCGAATATACCGGGGCGGTCGATCTCTCGACGCTCGGCGGCGTCGCGGTCAAGGGTCTTTTCCTCAAGGAACGCGAAGGACATCCACCCGAACGCATCGTCGAAACGCCGTCGGGGATGCTCAACGCCATCGGCCTGCAGGGGATCGGCGTCCACCGCTTCATTCGCGAGAAGCTGCCCGAACTCCGCCGGCTTCGCGCAACCGTCATCGTCAACATCTGCGGCAGCACGCTCGACGAGTACGTCGAGCTCGCGCGCATCCTCTCCGATGCCGAGGGCGTGGCGGCGCTCGAGCTGAACATCTCCTGCCCGAACATCAAGGAAGGCGGCATCACCTTCGGCTGCAGTCTGCCCGGCACCTTCGATGTCGTGAGCGCGGTGAAGAAAGTGACGCCGCTGCCGGTGATCCCGAAGCTGACGCCCAACGTGACCGACGTCGCCTCGTTTGCGCGCGCCTCGGAAGAAGCGGGTGCGGACGCGGTTTCGCTGGTCAACACGTTCCTGGCGATGGCAATCGACGTCGAGACCAGGCGGCCACAACTCTCCAACATCGTCGGCGGCCTCAGCGGACCCGCGATCCGGCCGATCGCGGTACGTATGGTCTACGAGTGCCGGCGCGCGGTGAAGATTCCCGTCATCGGCATCGGCGGCATCGCCAGCGCGCGCGACGCGCTGGAGTTCATCATCGCCGGCGCGACCGCCGTGCAAGTGGGCACCGCCAACTTCGTCGATCCCTTCATCTGGGGAAAGCTGCTTGCGGGAATCACCGACTACATGCGGCGCCATGACGTCGCACGCATCAGCGACCTGGTGGGCACCATCGATACGACCGCACACGAAAAACAGTGGATCAGCTCCTAGTCGCCCTCGATGTCGAAAGCTCCGAGCGCGCGATGCAGCTGGTCAACGCGCTGCACGGCCTCGCCGGCGGATTCAAGGTCGGCAACCGCCTCTTTACCAGCGAGGGCCCCGCGCTCGTGCGCAGGATCACCGACGCCGGCGCGCGCGTGTTTCTCGATCTGAAGTATCACGACATCCCCAACACGGTTGAACAGGCTGTCGAAACGGCGGTGGGCACCGGCGCGTGGATGATCAACGTTCACTCCTCCGGCGGCATGGCGATGATGCAGGCGGCGGCCCGCGCGGCGCGCGAGACGTCCGCAAAGCTCGGTCGTCAGGCGCCGCTGATGATCGGCGTGACGGTGCTCACGAGCATGGATCACCAGGCGCTGCGATCGATTGGCGTCGAGCGACCGGTGCTCGATCAGGTCCTGGCGCTCGCGCGCATGACGAAGGAGGCGGGCCTGCAAGGGGTCGTCGCGTCCGCGCAGGAGACGCCGGAGATTCGAAAGGCGTGCGGACCGGGCTTTGAGATCGTGACGCCCGGCATCCGCGGCGCATCAGCAGGCGCGGAG
>WNGI01005270.1_pt1 | contig 11615 bp, 7 predicted proteins | sample 5400621 | NCBI WGS metagenome assembly WNGI01 (sample SAMN13153374, study PRJNA577476) | soil metagenome | isolation source: 20 cm soil or saprolite under Garry oak tree replicate 1 | place: USA:California | collected 2016-06-15
GCAGGGACATCTACGATCCCCGCACCATCGCGCAATTCGCGGAAATTGTCGGCACACCTGATCGCTTGAAAATGCTCTGCCTTTTCACGCATGCGGACATCAAGGCGGTTAGTCCAGAGACTCTCGCCGCCTGGAAGGCGGAAGACCTCTGGCAGCTCTACATCGGCACGGCGAACTATCTCGACCGAAGCGTGGACGAACGCGTGCACGCCGACGCCAACGATGAAGTTCTGAATCACCTCCGCTCGCTTGCCCCTGCGGCTGGGAAGAAACTTCAGGTATTCCTGGAAGGTTTGCCGCGCAGGTATTTGCGCACGCATCCAGTCGATGAGATTTTGACGCACCTGGAAATGTCGACGCGTCTTGGCCAGGACCCGGTGCAGTTAGCATTAAAACGTACCCGCCATTGGTATGAACTGACGCTCGTCACGACGGATCGCCCCTTCCTGTTCGCCACCGTCGCTGGAGCCCTGGCTGCCTGCGGAATGAACATCGGAAAGGCGGCAGCCTTTTCGAATCAAAGCGGCACGGTCGTGGACAAATTTTACTTTACCGACCGCTTTCGAACCCTGGAAATGAATCTGCCGGAGTGGGAGGTCTTCAAGGGCACTGTTCATTCAGTTCTGTCCGGAAAACAAGACTTGACTCGCATGTTGCAGGATCGCCTCCGGTCCGGGAAAGACGAACCGGCGAAAGCGGCGGTGCCAACGCAAATCCAATTTGACAATACTTGCTCCGCTCACAGCACGCTCGTGGAAATCATTACGCCGGATCGGCCAGGCCTTTTGTACCGGATCAGCTCGGCGTTCTCACACCAGAACTGCAACATCGACATCGCCTTGATCGAAACGGAAGGCGAGACGGCCATCGACGTCTTTTATCTCAGTTCTTCCGGCGGCAAGCTCACTCCTGACCAGCAGGAACGTCTGCGTGAGTCTTTGTTCAAAGACCTCTCCGGGTAACAGGAAATTGTGCGTCCAAGCGCATTTGTCTCGTTCCGGATTCATACACCAATTGCTCGGCCCGGTGACCCAGGAGTCCCAAGAAAGTAAGGGCTGGGTGCCCCACGTGCCGGTTTTGCACGTGGGGTCTTTTCCTACTTAAAACTGGGCTGGCTGTCCAGATCGACCCGGACCAAACCAGCGCAGGTTGGGTGGTCAAATTAGCTTCCTGTTTCGGACTCATACACCAACTGGTCGCCAAAAGGTGTATAGTATTTTCATGAGCAGAACCAACATCGACCTGGATGACGAATTGGTGCGGAAAGCGCGCAGGTTGACGCGGCTCAAGACCAAACGCGCGATCGTGGACAAGGCGTTGGAACTGCTGGTGCGGTCGGAAAGCCGCAAGGGCCTCCTTCGTTACTACGGGAGCGGAATCTGGAAGGGAGACCTTAAGCGGATGCGAAGGAATCGCGCTTGATCCTGGTCGATACCTCCGTCTGGATCGATTTTTTCAGTTCTTCTCCCGGCCGCGCGGGTCGTGAATTGCGGCGAATGATTCATGAAGTCGAGCCCTTCGCGCTCACTGGGGTTGTCGTGACGGAGGTCCTGCAAGGGCTTACGCGGGATGTCAATCGCATCGAGCGATACCTTTCCATGTGGGAGCTGCTCGAGCCGAGTGGTTTTTCCACGTACCGTGAGGCATCCGCGATTTCCCGGCTGGCTCGGGCTAGGGGCATCAGTCTGACCACCATCGATACGCTGATTGCTGCCATCGCCCTTGAGCACCAGGCAAGTCTCTTCAGTCTGGACAAGGATTTCTCCCGCGTTGCCCGCATCACCGCACTTCGGTTGCACCCGCTGCCGGAACCTTCACCCTGATGTGGTGGGTCGTACTTGGAACAATCGAATTTTGTAACCTCCATCACTTTGCCCACATCCGATGAATCGAAATCGGCGTATATTAGAAAGACAGGGAAAATAGGCCGGGCCCTGTTTTTAGAGGAGGGAAGCTATGCTCTTAAAGCGCGCTCCAGATTTGAAATATTCCGATGTGACTCCCCGCGAGATTTACCTGAATCGGCGCAAGTTCCTCTACGGGATGGGATTAGCGGGTGGATTGGCGCTGGCAGGCAAGAGCGTCGCGAATCTGGCCTTCCCTTCAGCGCGCGCGTACGCCGCCACCAGTCTGCCGGGTTTGATCAAGGGGCCGTTCAGCACGGACGAGAAGGTGACACCTGAACAAGCGGTGGCGACGTACAACAATTACTACGAGTTTGGCACCGACAAGGGTGATCCCGCAAAGAATGCGCAAAAATTTGTGACCTCGCCTTGGTCTGTTTCCGTCGAGGGCGAAGTCGCCAAGCCGCGCAAGTTCACGATGGAGGAAATCCTGAAGCTTGCGCCGCTCGAGGAGCGAATCTACCGGCACCGCTGCGTGGAGGCGTGGTCGATTGTCGTACCGTGGGTCGGCTATTCGTTCAGTACTCTGGTGAAGCTGGTCGAGCCGAATTCCAACGCACGCTATGTGGCGTTCGAAACCTATTTTGACAAGAAGCAAATGCCCCTGTGGGGCCGCGCCGGGATTCAATTGCCCTACGTGGAAGGGTTAAGGCTGGACGAAGCCATGCACCCGCTGGCGCTGCTGTGCGTCGGGATGTACGGCGAAACGCTCCCCAACCAGGACGGCGCGCCGGTGAGAATGGTGATTCCGTGGAAGTATGGATTCAAGAGCATCAAGTCGCTGGTAAAAATCAAATTCGTCAAGGATCAGCCGCCGACCACCTGGAACATCACCAACGCACACGAATACGGTTTCTATTCGAACGTGAATCCGACTGTGGACCACCCCCGCTGGAGCCAGGCGAGAGAAATTCGGCTGCCCGGGTACTTTAAGAACACGAAAACGCAGATGTACAACGGTTACGGGGATCAAGTAGCCAGCCTCTACACCGGCATGGACTTGAAGAAAAATTACTGAACGTCACAATCCTATGAATCGCCTGCTTATCAGCAAATGGGCAAAAGTAGTTGTGTTCACGTTGTGCCTGGTGCCGCTCGGAATCCTGATCTGGGAAGGGTTCCACGGCGACTGGGGGCCGAACCCGACCCAATTCCTCGAGCACGCCACGGGCGACTGGATACTTCGGTTTCTGGCCATCACGCTTGCGGTATCGCCGCTGCGCAAAATAAAAATACTTGGCCTGACGCAATTGATCCGCTTCCGCCGCATGTTGGGATTGTTCGCTTTTTTCTACGCCTTCCTGCACTTCAGCATTTATCTTGGCCTCGACCAGGTGCTGGATTTTCGCGGCGTTTGGGCCGACGTAGTGAAGCGCCCGTACATCACGGTGGGATTCACGGGATTTGTCCTGATGATTCCGCTAGCCATCACTTCCACGGCCGGGATGGTTCGCCGAATGGGCTATCGCCGCTGGCAGATGCTGCATCGCGCGATTTACGTGAGCGCCGTGGCCGGAGTGATTCATTTCTACTGGCTGGTGAAATCAGACGTCCATTTACCGCTTTTATATGCGGCGATCATGGCCGTTCTGCTGGGCTGGCGCCTGTTCGCGTGGTTTTCTGATCGCGGCCGGAGACCCGCGCGTGGCGCTCCAGCACGCAAAGAGCCCGCTACCGTCGCAGCGCGTTAGTATTTCACAGGCATTATCTATCAATTTCATGTGAACTATGTAGTAGAGCTCCCGGACCACGGATCAGCGCTGCTTTTCCTCCAACTCGGCCCACCGCGCATAGAGATTGTCGATTGTTTTTTGTGCCTCTTCCATCTGAGCGCAAGTCTCCCGCAGAAGCGTGGCATCACTCGTGATTACCGGGTCTTCGAGCGCGGCACGTTTCTCGTCAACTTGCCGTTCCGCTTCGGCGATGCGCTCTTCGATGATTGAAAGTTCGCGGCCCTCCATATAAGAAAGCTTTTTCTTCGCAGCGGATGTCTGGGGACTTGCCGCCGCTGTGGATCGCCGGGGGCCGCTGCTCAAGTTCGGATTCTCTTTCGATTGCCGGGGACGCTGCCAGGCATCCCACTGCGAGTAATCGGCAAAACGTTCCGCGCCGCCCAAACCGTCAAGGCCAAGCACGATGGTCGACACGCGATCCAGCATGTAGCGATCGTGTGTGACTAGCACCAACGCGCCGCGATATTCCAGCAGGCTCTCCTCCAATATTTCCAGCGTGGGAATATCGAGGTCGTTGGTCGGCTCGTCGAGCAGCAACACGTCCGCTGGCTGCAGCATGAGCTGCGCGATCAATACGCGCGCGCGCTCGCCGCCGGAGAGTTTCCCGACGGGCTGGTTCAGATGCTCGGGATCAAAGAGAAACCGTGCCGCCCACGAAGCCACGTGAATCACGCGATCCTGATAAATCACGGAATCGCTGTCGGGCGCCAGCGCGCGGCGCAGGCTAATGTCGGGATCAAGCACGCGATTCTGGTCGAAGTAAACGATCCGCAGGGAGTCCGCCTTGCGGATTTCGCCTCGCGATGGCGCAATGTCGCCTCGCAACAGGCGCAGCAGCGTGGTTTTGCCGCTTCCGTTCGGGCCCACAAGTCCCACTCGCATCCCCGACGTGACGGCGAAATGAATCCCTTCAAACAATGTGCGATTGCCGATGGAATACGTAAGGTCTTCCAGTTGGATCAGCCGCTTGGTTTGCCGGTCCGTCGCTGAAAAATCGATTTTCGCACTGGAGGTGCGAGTCCTGGCGTTCAAGTCAGCCAGTTCGCCAATCATTTCGTTCGCGGTACCGATGCGGGCCTTCGATTTCGTCGTTCTCGCTTTGGGGCCTCGCCGCAGCCACTCAATTTCCGTGTGGACGCGGTTCTCGAGGGATTCCTGCCTCTTGCGTTGCGCGTGAAGATATTCCTCTTTCGCTTCGAGGAACGTGCTGTAGTTTCCATTGACGCGCAGAAAGCCGTTCTCATACATGCGCGCAAGCTCAACCACCTCGGTGGAAATGTTTTCGAGGAAATAGCGGTCGTGGCTGACTACCACGCAAGCGAACGGCGCATCCTGCAGTAGAGTTTCGAGCCAATTAATTCCGGCGAGGTCCAAATGATTGGTCGGCTCGTCGAGCAGCAAAATGTCCGGCCCTTGAACCAGCCCTTCGGCAATCGCGAGGCGCTTGCGCCAGCCTCCCGACAAGGCCGCCGTCGGAGTGTCCAGTTCCGCGAAGCCCGCGCGGCCAAGCGTCTCGGCAAATCGCGACGCTCGCTGCGCATCAGGTACTTTCGCCCGTTCGAGAGCGCCCTCGATCACGGAACGCACCGTCGCGCCGGGGGCAAACTCCGAAATCTGCGTGACGCAGCTCAGGCGCGTGCGCTTGCGGACCGCCACCTCTCCGGTGTCCGGCTGTACGCGGCCGTAGAGGATCTCGAGCAGTGTCGATTTGCCCGATCCGTTCGGGCCGATCAGGCCGATCCGTTCGCCTTCCGAAACCGTGAAGGAAATATCCTGGAATAGAGGCTCGGCGCCATATCTCTTCGAGAGTCCCTGTGCAGTAATAATCGGAGGCAAATGATTCGATTTTCTCCCGAGTTCAGTTTAGCTTGAAGGGCGTTGGCGGCGCAAAACACGCAAGCGTTGCGAGTGGTGGCTCAAACGTCTTTGTAGCGCCCGCCTTCAGGCGGGCACTGTAGATTCGAGCGCATGCCCGCCTGAAGGCGGGCGCTACAGGGTCCAAAGACGGGTTGCCCCAAAAACTCTGAAGCGCCGGAGATTACCGACGAATTATTTGATCCAAGCGTTCGGATTCACGATCCTAAAACCAATCGCTGCGATACGCCACCCACCAGCTCAGAACACCCAGAGGGATGGTCGCCGCGATTCCCCACCAGAACGGCAAAGCAATATCCGCCAGCAAACCCAATACTGTCCACGCGGTCCAAAAGACCTTTCGCTGCATCCTTCCATTTTAGCCCGAATCGGCACGCGAGATGCCGCGCTGCTCCAGAAAGACAATACGTCCTGTGCTCGGACAGCATTTGGCGCCGCGAACTGAAATCGGAGCGGTCAGGCTACTTGCCGGACTGCTTGGTGGTGGGGTCGATGACGGTCTTTTGAAACGAATCCATTTCCGAATAGGCGCAGAGGGCTTCCGCCATGGGCGAAGTGGTCGACTCAAAATATTTCTTTCCGGAAAATGATTTCGTAAAGGCATTGGGATCGTCGACGGTGACGGCCAGCTCCAGCGTTTTCGGGTCCACGCGCCGCAAGCGCTCGACTACGTGTAAGGATTCGCTATGCGGATGGCCCGTGTGATCGAGCCAGGTCTTGTCACTCAAACCGATCGTGTCGATCACGAGCGTGTCGCCCTCATACCTGCCGATCGAGTCGCCCATCCAGGTAATGTCCGGGTCCTTGGGATGTTCCCGATCCATCGCGATGGACCGCCAAACGCGCGTGAACTCATAGAGGATGTATACTACATTGGGAGTTTGAATCATCGTAAATTCCCACGGGTACATCCAAATGCGCGTAATGCCTGGCGGGTCGCAGTACCTCTGCACCGGATCGTTGGTGTCCTCGAAGGTTTGTTTGGCCCCAAACGGAGGTCTGGCGTCCTTCCATTTCGCCGCTGCCCAGGGAGCCATGGGAGCCAGTTCCGGCTTTTGGCCGTAAGGGTCGGAGGAATCCCAAGTGTTTATCCGTATGCCGTCTGGTCTGGGGGCCCAAAGACCGGACAGATCGGGTGCGTGCGCAGACGTCTGGGGCTGTTTGGATCTTGCCGCATCGGGCGGCGCGGCGGTCTGCGCGGACAGCACAGACGAGAAGACCAGCACGGCTACGAGAGCATTCGTCAAACGCACGAAGCGATTTCGCATCTTACAACTCCTCGATAGTGACTCAATTCCCCCGAAGCTCCAGTACATGGAACCGATGTCCCCGGGAACGCCGGCGCTTGTCCTGAGTATTGCCGAAGGATCCCGCCGGCTCCTTGCTCTTACTAATAGCTCCAAAACCGCCGGCAAGATACCGGCGCTACTAAAGACGCGGGCCGCATTAGCCCGGTAAGCTTTCAATATCCTGCAGAAGTTACACGCGGGATTTTCATCGCGTCGGAAGCGGCTGCCCGTTGATCAAGATTTTCAATTGAAACGTAATCGTCCCGGAAATCCCAACAGGCGCCCCGTTTTGGGCGGGATGAAGGTCGGCAGTAATGTCGTCCCCTGCCTTCATCGCGCTCTTGGACCAACCCATGCGATTCAATAGGCTCGGAGCGGCCAGTTCGATCGTCCAATTCTGGACTTCGCCGCTGGCGTTCTTCGCATCCATATGAATCACACAATGGGGATTGCTCCAGTCAAACTTGGTCACCGTTCCATGCACGGTGACCGTCTTCGTCAAGTCGTACCCCGCAACGCCGTGGTGCGCAAGCAAGGGGATTGAAACAACAAGAAGCCCCACAACAAAGACGAAAACACTGATCAGCTTTTGATTCACGGAGCGCCTCCAAATGGGGACCCGCAACTATCGAACTTCCGTACCTCTACCTGGCCCCTTGGGAAAAGACGAACGATGTGCGCAATCATAGCAGGACCGGAACTTTTTAGGAATCATGCAGATCAGAGACACTTTCCTAGTTTGGAGAGGCGTAGCGAGGGCGCCTGGGGTTCGCATGTTAGGAGGCCGGGCATTCAGGTTCAATCCTCTTCTACCCCATTTTGTCCTCAGTGCTCTCAGTGGCTTTTCTCGGTGGTCTCTGTGTTAAATTCCGAAAAGCGCAACACAGGGAACACAGAGAATTACAGAAAACCACAGAGAAATCGACCTTCCTATTTCAGTTCCCGCCTCGCGATGGCTCCCCTGCGCTTTGCTATCACTTTACCTCCATCAGATTGTGAAGAGAACTTTCACCTCCAAGCTATCGAACATGCTCGGCACACAAAAAAAACGGGAGGCGCCTTGGCGCCTCCCGGACGGATCACGTTGGAAGTATTGAGTTAGAAGACGAGTTTCAGTGCCAAGGTCATGCTGCGAATCCCGCCGCTGAAGAAAGCGTCGGGCTTCAGGAAGTTCGGATCTGTGGGGAGCACGTAGCCTCGGGTTGTGGTTGCGGTTGTGACGCCAGCATTGCTGAAAACGTTCCCATTGCTGAGAGCAAAGCTGGGGTGGTTGAGAACGTTGAAGATGTCCGCCTTTACCAGCAAATACTTGCTCTCGGCGAAGAACATTTTCTTGCCAACGGACAAGCTCAGCACGTTGAACCCGGGCGTGGTGACACTGTTCCGGCCAACAGTCGTCCGTACCCCGCGCCCAGCAACAACATATCTCGCAGTGGTATCCCCTCCCGTAAGCGGATCAACTGCGAGGTATCCGACCGTGTTTTCTCCTGCGTTACAAGTGCCGGTGTGAGAAGCGCCTCCGCCTGAAGGAGCGCAAACATTTATCATGCTACCGTCACCGCCCAATGGATTCGTTCCGAAGGGATTGAACATCAAGCGATCTCCAACGGAGTCACCATTGAGATTCGCATCGCTTCCCGACTGAAGTGTGACCGGCTGTCCCGTCTGCGCCAGGTAGGTCGATCCCAACTGGTAGCCGTTCAGCACGGCCTTAAGGAAGCCATTCTCCGTTCTGGCCCTTGGAACGTCGTAGCTGAACGACAGCGCAAACTTGTGACGTACATCCAGGTCCGAACTGGCCCAATCCTCGTTCAAGCGATTCGTATCTTGCGCGCGGCGTGGGTTTAACAAGCTGGTGAAGAACTCATTGGTGGCATTGTCCTCGGCGTGGGAGTACGTGTAATCGGCATTCAGCGTAAGTCCAAACCGTGACCGCTGGGCGAAGCTTACGGAACCGCCGTGGTACCTGCTGCCGCCCAACGGCGGATCAGAAGTCACGTTAGCCTGAAATCCGTACTGGGCATAAGTATTACTCTTGAAGGCATTCCACGGCGCACGCGTTGGCGCGTTAGCCGGAATTGTTGCCGGAACGTCTTGTGCGCGGAAATACTCCGGCAGGGCCGCGAGCCCGGCGTCAAACCCGCTTTGGCGGTTGCGGCGGAATTGAACCGGTAGCTCCAGCCCGCGTGTGCCGAGGTACCGGACTTCGATGGTAGCATTGCGGTATACCTCGTGCTGCACGCCTAGGCTCCAACTCAGGATCTTAGGCATCACCGTATCATCAACGTAGGAAGTGGTTAACGAGCGTGCAGTTGCCTGATCGGCCGGAGCAATGTAGGTCGCGGGCAGACCACCATTCTGCAGGAAGCCGGCACCGCCGTTGGTGCACCAAGCTGGCTTATTCGACAACGAACAAGCTGAGACTTCATCCATTTCGCTCTGCAACTGCGGCGGCAACGTGATGGAGGCAAAGTTCTGAAACTTCCAGCCGTAGGAGATTCCGAACCCGCCGCGAACCGCCGTCTTGCCCCTGCCTGTCGGGTCGTAAGCAAACCCGATGCGCGGACCGATGTTATTCTTATCCGTCTTTGGCTTACCGAAGGTGATCACTCCCGGAACGTTGGAAATCGCGTTAAGGGCCTGGTTGTCCTGACCAATAGGGTTTGTCCAGTATTCGTACCGTAGACCGAGGTTCAGGGTCAGGCGCGGATTGAACTTGAAGTCATCCTGAACGAACCCCGCGAACAAACTCTGCGTGCCGAGGAAGCTCCCGGAGCCGGCCCCGCGCAGGGTCTGGGGAACATTGTCGGGGACGAGGTCATCAATCAGTGTTTCCGTCGCGCTGTACCAATTATCTCCAACGCTTCGTGGCAGGAAAAACTGCGGATAGATGAAATGAGTATATTGGCCGCCGAACTTGATCGTGTGTTTCCCGACGGACCAGGAAACATTGTCGATTATCTGATAGGTATTCTGTTTTTGGGTCTGGTTATCGCCGGGACCGATCGTGTTAGACCCAAGTTCGGCGATCGTCACGTCCCCCGGACATGCGTTGCAAGGGTTCAAGTACTCCTGGTTAAACAATGAGTACTGTAAGCGTAGATCGTTCACCCAATGACTGTTAATGGTCCACACGTCAGTCAGGGCAATCTTGCGATTATGGACCGGCTGGTCCTGATTAAACACCGCCTGGGTCGAATTTACCGCGAAGATGAACTTCTCCTGATTGAACAAGAATCGCGCCCCGAACTGGTGTTTACCCCAAGTATAGTCCGCATTAACTTGGGCATCGTGCTCCCTCTGAAATACGGGACTAATGACCGTGAGGTTGCCAATGGGAATGTTGGGGGTGCCGGTAGTGGGGTCCCCTGGTGTCTCACGCGGGCAATGTACGCAGATACTCCCCAGGTCGTTCAGGGGCGCCACAGGGAAATTGGTCAAGATATTCGACACTGCGGAGTTCGCAGCCCTTGCCCGTAGCAAGCTCAAGCCGCTCGCCGTGGGGGCTATCAGCGGCGTCGGAGTTCCCTGTCCGTGGAGCGTGGTGTATTCGTAGGCACCAAAGATGAACAACTTATCTTTGACAACGGGGCCACCAACCGTCCCGCCAAAACGGTTATTGTCGTAGTCGGGCTGCCCCGGAATCGTGCCGCCCGAGATGGCGCTCTTGGTTAGCTGATCTACAGAATTGAAATTCTTATTTTGGGCGTACCACTCACCGGAACCATGCCAATTGTTGGTGCCGGTCTTGGTCACGAGGATGAATTGACCGCCGGAGGAGTGACCGTATTCCGCGCTGAATTGGTTGGTCAGTAGGTTGAATTCCGCCATGGCGTCTGGAATCACCGTGGAATTATTGCCGGTCACCCCCAAGTTGTTGTCATCCACACCATCAACAACGAAGTTGTTCTCTCGGGGGCGAGCGCCGCCGACCGAGCCGCCTATTCCGGTTACACCGCCCGGCTGGGCCACGACGTTGGGAGCCAAAACCGCCAAATTCAATGGGCTGTTGTTGAGCGTGCCGGCCGCTACGGGAACATCAGCCAAGTCGCTTGCATTAAAGACATTGTTAATAGTGGAGGATGAGGTTTGTATTGGCACAGATGCAGCGCTTACCTCGATCGTCTCCGTGGTCGTTCCGATCTCCAGTTTGGCGTCCGCCACATTGTCCTGGTTTGCGAGCACGGGCACGTCTGATTTGACAAATTTCTTAAAACCAGCGATCTCTACCGTGACCGCGTACCCTCCCGGCAGGACGCTCGGGAAATAATACGTTCCCGCCGAGGTGGTCTCAATCGTCAGGGAAACACCCGTATCTTTGTTGGTCACCGTAACTCGGGCATTTGGCACAACCGCGCCCGTCGGATCCAAGACTTGCCCACGAAGCGTGCCCGTGGTGCTCTGAGCGAACGTAGTCGGTGCCGTAAGTGCCACAATTAAAGTCGCTGCAAACAGCAAGAACAAAGCCTTAATCGCGATTCGAATTGGCGTCCTCCCACGACCCAAATTGGCACCCAACCCGAAAGTAACAACACGCCCCCGCCCAATCATGTTCCGTTTCATGTCAAAGCCTCCTCGGAATTCGGATTTGTCTCCAGGCGCATTACCACAAAGCGCCCAACGCCACTCCAAAGCGTCGAAGCTAGACTATTCTCGTCATGGAGAGAAAAGTGAACCGGCAGCTGGACCCTAAATTCCGCTGCCAAAAACCTACAATGGACAAGGAATTAACATTTGTTTTATATCGCTGTCAAGAAATTTGTAGGGAAAAATGAAGGAAAAATGCATTTTTCTGATAAGAACAAGTTTAAATT
>WNGI01005271.1_pt1 | contig 11615 bp, 8 predicted proteins | sample 5400621 | NCBI WGS metagenome assembly WNGI01 (sample SAMN13153374, study PRJNA577476) | soil metagenome | isolation source: 20 cm soil or saprolite under Garry oak tree replicate 1 | place: USA:California | collected 2016-06-15
GGCGAACCCCATCTCGTGGGTGACCACGATCATGGTGGTGCCTTCCTTCGCCAGTTCGATCATGACATCGAGGACCTCCTTGATCATCTCCGGATCGAGTGCGGACGTCGGTTCGTCGAAGAGCATGAGCTTGGGTTCCATCGCGAGCGCCCGTGCGATGGCGGCCCGCTGCTGTTGGCCGCCGGAAAGCTCCGCGGGGTACCGTTCGGCCTTGCTGCCGATCCCCACCCGCTCCAGCAGGGCCATGCCCCGCTGCGTGGCCTCGGCCTTCGGGATGCCCCGCACCTTGATGGGGCCGAGGGTGACGTTCTCGAGGATCGTCTTGTGGGCGAAGAGGTTGAAGGACTGGAAGACCATGCCGATGTCGGCTCGCAGCCTGGCAAGGGCCCTGCCCTCCTGCGGCAGCGGCGTGCCGTCGAGCAGGATCGTCCCGGCGTCGATCGTCTCGAGGCGGTTGATGCAGCGGCAGAGGGTGGACTTTCCGGAGCCAGAGGGCCCGATCAGGACCACGACCTCGCCCGCAGCGACCGTGAGGTCGATGTCCACGAGGGCCTGGACGTCTCCGAAGGACTTCCGGACCCCCTGCAGGACCACCAGCTGCCGTTTGTCTTCCGCCGAATCCACCGGATGAGGCACCGCCACGGGACTGTTCTAACACAGGGCTCCCTCCCCGATGCCGGGGAACTGTCGGGGGAACTGCTGGGAGAGCGGCGGAAAGGGGCGCGAAAGCCGGAACTCACGGGACAAGCCCGGATATCGTCTTGCCCATGGTCTTCCTGGCGATCACCGTCGCCGCGCTGGCGATCACCGTCGCCGCGCTCGTGGGCGCGTCGCTGCTCGCCACCCCGCCCCCGGCCCTGCTCAGGACCAACTTCCGCGGCAGGCAGATCCCCGTCGTCGGGGGTCTCGTCATCGTGTCGGGGCTGCTCGCCGGTGAGGTGGCCCTCGCTGTCACCTACCTCCTGGACAAGGGCGGCCGCTCGGCCGTCACCTTCGCCTCGCGCGACCACTGGGGCCTGCTCGTCGCGGCGCTGGGGTTCTTCGCCGTCGGCCTGCTCGACGACCTGGCCGGGAGCGGGCGCGCCCGGGGCTTCCGGGGTCACCTCCGGGCGATCGCCCGCGGCGAGCTCTCGAGCGGCGCGATCAAGGCCCTCGGGGGGGCCGCCATCGGGCTGATCGTCGGCGCCCTCTGGGAGGCCAGCCTCGGCCCCGCGCTGCTCGACGCCGCCATCGTCGCCCTCTCGGCCAACATCGTGAACCTGCTGGACCTGCGCCCGGGCCGGGCGGCCAAGGTCTTCCTCATCGCCTGGGTCGTGCTCGCTGCGGCGACGTGGGGGAGCGCCTACGTCGTGCTCTCCCTGCCGGTCGCCGCCGCCACCGTGGTCTGGCTCGTGCCCGACCTGGGTGAGCGGGGGATGCTCGGCGACGTCGGTGCCAACCTCCTCGGCGCGGTCCTCGGGGCCGGGGTCGCCCTGTCGCTCACGGTCCGAGGGCGCCTCGTCGTGCTGGCGGCGCTCGTCGTCCTCACGGCCGCCTCCGAGCGCTGGTCGTTCTCGAAGGCGATCAACAGGGTGCCGCCGCTTCGGTGGCTCGACCACATCGGGCGGACCGCGGAGCGCGGGTAGTGTCGGGCCTTTTTCGAACTGAGGTAGAAATGACGGGCATACGCGCTATTTCTACCTAGGGTCGCCGAGGGGTGCGGGGCGACCGCGGTGTTGCGGCCCTTGCCGCCTGGTCACGCGTTACGGGACCGCGAACTTTCCGCTACCTCGAGCGACATTCGTTCTGGAAAGACCGGGAAGCGGCTTACACCGTGGTAATCTGACGCCCGGTGGCTAAGCACATCTTTGTGACAGGTGGGGTCGTCTCCAGCTTGGGGAAGGGCCTCACAGCCGCCTCTCTCGGCCGCCTGCTCAAGTCCCGTGGCCTTTCGGTGACCATGCAGAAGCTCGACCCCTATATCAATGTCGATCCGGGCACGATGAGCCCGTTCCAGCACGGCGAGGTCTTCGTCACCGACGACGGCGCCGAGACCGACCTCGACCTCGGCCACTACGAGCGCTTCATCGACGAGAACCTCCACCGGGACTCCAATGTCACGACGGGCGCCATCTACCAGAGCGTGATCGCCAAGGAGCGCCGCGGCGACTACCTGGGGGAGACGGTCCAGGTCATCCCGCACATCACCACCGAGATCAAGGAGCGCATCAAGCGGGTGGGCAAGGAGAGCCGTGCCGACGTCGTCATCACCGAGGTCGGCGGCACCGTGGGCGACATCGAGAGCCTGCCGTTCCTCGAGGCCATCCGCCAGCTCCGCCTCGACATCGGCCGCGACAACCTCTGCTACGTCCACGTCACCCTCGCCCCGTACATCGGGCCCGCAGGGGAGCTGAAGACAAAGCCCACCCAGCACTCGGTGCGCGAGCTGCGGTCGATCGGTATCCAGCCCGACGCCATCGTGCTGCGCTCCGACCGTCACATCTCGCAGGCGATGAAGCGCAAGATCGCCCTGCTGTGCGACGTGGAGATGCGGGCGATCGCGTCGGCCGCCGACACGGACAATATCTACGAGATCCCCCTCACCCTGCACGCCGAGGGCCTCGACGACTTCGTGCTCGACCACCTGCGGATGGACACCCCTCCTCCGGACCTCAAGGAGTGGAAGGAGTTCGTCGCCCGGATGGAACAGCCGAAGTCCAGGGTCCGCATCGGGCTCGTGGGCAAGTACGTGGATCTCCCGGACGCCTACCTCTCGGTCATCGAGGCCCTCAAAGCCGGCGGGTACGCCGCCGAGGCCGAGGTCGAGATCGTCTGGGTGTCCTCGGACGAGAACGGCCGCGGCACCGCCCTCGACCGGTCCCGCAGCGGCATCGTCCCCCGCCATCTGTCCAACGGCGGCCCGGGTCTCGTGGCAGGGCTCGACGGCATCTGCGTGCCGGGGGGCTTCGGCATCCGGGGCATCGAGGGCAAGATCGAAGCCATCCGCATCGCCCGTGAGGAGGGGATCCCGTTCCTCGGGCTCTGCCTCGGCCTGCAGTGCGCCGTCATCGAATACGCCCGCAACGTCGCCGGGCTTGACGGTGCCAACTCGTCGGAGTTCGACCGGTCGACGCCGCACCCGGTCATCGACCTGCTGCCCGGCCAGGAGAGCGTGGACGACAAGGGCGGCACCATGCGCCTCGGCCTGTGGCCCGCCAAGTTGGCGCCCGGGTCGGCCGCCCACGAGCGCTACGGGGACGACATCGTCTACGAGCGCCACCGCCACCGCTACGAGGTCAACCCCGCGTACCACCGGACGCTCGAAGGCGTGGGCTTGAGGTTCTCCGGCATCTCACCGGACGGGAGGCTGGCCGAGATCATCGAGTTGCCGGGTCATCCCTTCTTCATGGGCAGCCAGTTCCACCCCGAGTTCCGCTCCCGGCCGAACCGCCCCCACCCGTTGTTCGCAGGCTTCGTGAAGGCGGCGGTGGCCCGTGCCGAAGCAAGGGAGCACCGGGAGCCCGTCCGGACCTGACGGCTCGGCGTTCCCCACGTGTCAACCAACCATGAGGTCATCGAGTCCCGGTCCCCCTACCGGGGCAGCTTCTTCTCGGTGCAGGTCGACCGGATCCGCCTGCCCAACGGACGGGAGGCGACCCGCGAGATCGTCCGCCACCCGGGGGCCGCGGCGGTCGTCCCGCTCAACGACGGTGCGGTCCTGCTGGTCCGCCAGAACCGCCATGCCGTCGGCTCGGACCTCCTCGAGATCCCGGCGGGCAAGCTCGATGTTCCCGGCGAGGACCCCTCCGATTGCGCGCGGCGCGAGTTGAAAGAGGAGACGGGCTACGAGGCGGGCGTGCTCGAGTCCCTCGGTGTCTTCTACAGCTCGCCAGGCTTCACGGACGAGCGGTACCACCTCTATCTCGCCACCGGGCTGGAACAGGTCGGGCCGGCGCCGGAGCACGACGGCGGCGAGCCCATCTCTGCCGAATGGCTCCGCCTCGACGCGGCCCTCAACGCCGTGACGACCGGCGAAATCGTCGACGCCAAGACGGCCCTCGGCCTCGTGCTCACGCTGGCTACCCTGCGCCGGGAGCAGCGGTGATCGTCGGCGTCCCCACCGAGGTCAAGGACCACGAGTACCGCGTGGCGCTGACGCCGCCGGGGGCACGGGAGTTGGTGGGGGCGGGCCACCGCGTGCTGATCCAGGCCGGCGCCGGCGAGGGCTCTGCGATCTCCGATGCCCAGTACCGGGGGGCGGGGGCCGAGATCGTGTCGCTCGAGGACGTGTGGTCGGGGGCGGAGCTGATCCTCAAGGTGAAGGAGCCGATCGCCTCGGAGTTCGCTCTGCTGGACGGCGGGCCCACCGACGGCTCGCCGCCGAGGATGCTGTTCACCTACCTCCACCTGGCGGCGAGCTACGACGTGACAAAGGCCCTGCTCGACTCCGGGATGGCGGCCATCGCCTACGAGACGGTGCAGACCGCGGACGGCAAGCTCCCGCTGCTCGCGCCGATGAGCGAGGTTGCCGGGCGGATGGCACCCCAGGTGGGGGCGCGCCTGCTCGAGAAGGGCCACGGGGGCCGGGGGGTGCTGATGGGCGGCGTCTCCGGCGTCCATCCCGCCCGGGTCGTCGTCCTCGGCGCCGGCATGGCCGGAGCGAACGCTGCCTGGATCGCTCAGGGGATGGAGGCCGAGGTCACGATCCTCGATCGCAACATCGAGCGGCTCCGCTACATCGACTCGATCCACAAGGGCCGCATCCTCACACTCATATCCAACCGAACCACGGTCGAGGAGTCGGTGGCGTCCGCCGACCTCGTGATCGGCGCGGTGCTCGTGCCGGGTGCGCTGGCCCCCCACCTCGTCTCGGAGTCGATGGTGGGTTCGATGCGGCCCGGCTCGGTCGTGGTCGACATCTCGATCGACCAGGGTGGCTGCATCGAGACCGCCCATATGACGACGCACTCCGACCCCACCTACGTCGTCCACGACGTCGTGCACTACTGCGTCGGCAACATGCCGGGGGCGGTGCCCAACACCTCGACCTACGCCCTGACCAACGCCACGCTGCCCTACGTCATGGAACTGGCCGAACAGGGACTCGCGGCCGCCGTCGCGCGGGACCGCGCCCTGGCGCCCGGCGTGAACCTGTACCGTGGCCAGGTCGTGAGCCTCCCGGTGGCGGAGGCCCACCGCCTGCCGAGCGTGCCGTTGGCCACCGTTCTGCGGTAGACGGCCTGTTTCTCGGGCTTTATTTCGGCGCCTTGTGAGGCGTATTATCTCCTAATTGACTGCCTTGTGGAGTGCCTGGGCCTCGGGCAGTGTGGTTTCGTACTATGCTCAATTTGCTGAAGGCTTCGCCGGGTGGGGGGTGGAGCACGACCTGCTGTTCGGTTGAGCGCCTGGCGACAAGGGAGGATCCTGTGCCGTTCAGCGACGACGTACTGGCCCGGTCCCGGCAACGGCTGGAATCTGAGCTCGTCGAGATCGAGAAAGAGCTTGCGGAGCTGGGCGCCGAGGCCGACGGCTCCATCCAGGTCTCTCTGGACGAGGGCTTCGCCGATGCCGCGCAGGCAACCTCCGAGCGGGCCAAGGTGCTCTCGTTCGTGGAGGGTCTGATCAAGCACCTGCACGACGTCCAGTCGGCCCTCGGCCGCGTCGAACGCGGCTCGTACGGCCAGTGCGAGCGCTGCGGCAAGGACATTGCTCCCGAGCGTCTCGAAGCCGTTCCGACCGCCCGCCTCTGCATCTCCTGCGCGCAGAAGAAGCGCTGAGCTTCGTTGAGCTTCCACTCGTGGGACGCTCCGGAGGAGCGGGCCACGAGCCACCAGGGGGGATTCGCAGCTTGTCCGCTTCGCTTCGCTCAGCGGGCTGCTACTCCCCCCTGGACCCCCCTTCGGTCAACCCCCCGGTCAAGCCTCGCGTCATCTTGCTGGTCCTCGACTCGGTCGGGGTGGGAGCCGCACCCGACGCGGCCGCCTACGACGACGAGGGGGCCAACACGTTGCGCCACGTCGACGAGGCAGCCGGGGGCCTCTCCCTCGAGCACCTCGGCCGCCTTGGCATCGGCAACGTCGTCAGGCTTGCCGGGACTCCGCCCGCACCCCAGCCTCTGGGCGCCTTCGGCACCATGGTCGAGGTCTCCGCGGGCAAGGACTCCGTCACCGGCCACTGGGAGTTGGCCGGCGTCATCCTCGACCGCCCGTTCCCCACGTTCCCGCACGGCTTCCCGCCCGAGGTCATCGATCGGTTCGAACGGCGCATCGGCAGGGCGAGCCTCGGCAACGTCGTCGCCTCTGGCACCGAGATCCTCCAGTCGCTCGGCGAGGAGTCCCGCACGTCGGGCAAGCCGATTGTCTACACCTCCGCGGACAGCGTCTTCCAGGTGGCCGCCCACGTCGAATCGGTCCCCGTTGCCCAGCTCCACGCCTGGTGCGCCTCGGCCCGGGCGATGCTCACCGGCGACGTCGAGGTGGGGCGGGTCATCGCGCGCCCGTTCGCCGGGTCGCGCGGTGCGTTCGTCCGGACGGGGGACCGCAAGGACTTCGCCGTCGTCCCCCCCGTCCCGACCGTGCTCGACACCGCCCGGGCTGCCGGGGTCCCGACCACCGCGGTCGGCAAGGTCGGCGACCTGTTCTCGGGGCGGGGGATCGCGCGCGACCTCCCGGCGAAGGGCAACGAGGCCTGTCTCGCCGCCCTTGCCTCCGTCGTCGACGAGGAGCCAGATCCCGGGGGCAGCCTCGTGTTCGCCAACCTCGTCGACTTCGACACCCTGTACGGTCACCGCAACGACCCCGCGGGCTATGCGAAGGCACTCCGGGAGTTCGACGGAGCGCTCGGCGGGCTGCTCGAGGCCCTCCGGCCCCGCGACGTGCTGATGGTGACCGCCGATCACGGCAACGACCCGACGACCCCCTCCACCGACCATTCCCGGGAGCTGGTCCCGATCCTCGCCGTGGGACACCGGGTCCCCGCGGGCCTTGACCTCGGTCGGCGGCAGACCTTCGCGGACGTCGCGGCGACCATCGCTCGCCTGCTCGCCCTGGAGACCCCGCCAACGGGGACAGCCTTCCTTTGATGGGGCCTTTGAGGGGGCTCTTGCTTTTGCCGCGGCCTGCGTCCTAAGATGCGGCACCAAAACTATTTGTAGACAAACACTCTTGTGGATGAGGAGTCTTCCTTGCGGTGGGACGACGAGGTGAGTCACAACGACGGGGGCGCCCTCGAGGACCAGCAGCTGTTCCTGCCCGACACCTCCCCTCCGCCCCCGGCGCCGCCGGTCGCCCCGCCGAGCCGGACTGCCTCCGCCCACGTGGAGGCAGCCCCACCCGAGCAGGCTCCGGCTTCTGAGGTTTCCGAGGCCGAGGTTGTCTTCGAGGTCCTCCCGGAACCGCTGGAGGTGCTGGCCGAGGACCCGTTGGTCGAGGCGCCGCAGGTCGTGCATCCGCAAGCGCCTCCGCTGGATCTGCCCGTTGGCAGGGTCGTCGCCGTCGTCAACCAGAAGGGCGGCGTCGGCAAGACCACGTCGACGATCAACCTGGGCGCGGCGCTCGCCATCGAGGGCGCCAGGGTTCTCCTGGTCGACTTCGACCCCCAGGGCGCGCTCTCCGTCGGGCTCGGGCTCAACCCCAACTCGCTGAACCTGACCGTCTACAACCTGCTTCTCGATGCTTCGGTCACCTTTGACGAGGTGGTCCAGCATTGCAGGATCGATGGTCTCGATCTGATTCCTTCAAATATCGATCTTGCGGGGGCCGAGATCATGCTCGTCTCCGAGGTCGCCCGCGAGCAGTCGCTCAAGCGGGCGCTCGCCGCGGGGAAGGACCGCTACAACTACATCCTGATCGACTGTCCGCCCTCGCTCGGGCTGCTGACCGTCAACGCCCTGACGGCCGCCCAGGCGGTGCTGATCCCTCTCGAGTGCGAGTACTTCGCCCTCCGGGGGATGGCCCTGCTGATGGACACCTTGACCAAGATCCAGGAGCGGATCAACCCCGATCTCGAGATCGCGGGGATCCTCGCCACCATGCTCGACGCCCGGACGATCCACGGGCGGGAAGTGCTCAGCCGTGTGACCGATGCGTTCGGCGACAAGCTGTTCAAGACCATCATCCACAAGACCATCAAATTCGCCGAAGCCCCCGTGGTCGGCGAACCGATCGTCACGTACGCGCCCAAGTCGGGCGGGGCACGGGAATATCGGGAACTCGCAAGGGAGGTGATGTCCCGATGACCCGGCGTGCAAGCCTTCCTGGCGTCGACGAGCTGTTCCGCAGTCAGAAGGAGAGGCCAGAGGATCCTCAAGTCGCTGAGGCCCCAAGTCTACAAGTCGCTAAGGATCCGGAGCCAAAGGCAGAGCCGGAGCCAGATCGAGCAGGGGGCACCCTTGAGGACGTCCGGATCTTCGAGGAGCTGAAGCGTCGCTCGCAGCCCCAGGAGCCGGCACCGGTTCCTGGGGCGCCGCCGGCGGCGGCAGCGGTGCCAGCGGACGATGACGACCCTCCCGGCGAGGGCGACAGCGGGCGCCGTCCCCGCCACGACGAGAAGGTCACTTTCTACTGCACCGCCTCCGACCTGACCCGCATCGAACGGGCGCGGCTGGCGCTTCGGGCGGAGCACAAGCTCGCCTCGGACCGGGGGAGGATCGTCAGGGCCGCCCTCGCCGAGATCCTCGACGATTTCGAATCGAACGGGTCGTCGTCGTCGCTCGTTCGCCGCCTCCGGCACGACCGACCGTCGTAAGCCACAGGTATTCCCTGGAAGTTGGGACGCTGTAGCTTCAGCGCGCGCTGAAGCGACCTTTCAGGCGGGATTAAACTGGCATATTCTGGTGGCTCTAAGCCTCAGCTAGAGGTAGACGTACCTATATAAAGATCCAGTTGAGGTTTAGGAATGGAAGGAACTGGTCGATATTTGACGTCGGGATGGGTTCCCAGCTGCTGGATCGACCCTGGGTCTCCCTCCTCGTTCCTGCTAAAAAGTCTCCAAGTCGATTGAGCGACGAGTCGTGAAGGTGGTTCGACCCCATATCGGCCAGTCGGTAGGTCGTCTTGGCGCTGAGAAGATTACCTGACACGGCGCCGAGTTGCCAGGGCGACTTCAAGATTTTCTTGGCGGGGGATTGTTCCCGGTGGTGGTGGTACCAAGGCCACATGGACGCAAGTAGATTTATCGATGATTGGACCAACGGCGGCTGTCATCTGAGTGACGACGGCGAACGCGTTCTCCGTTGCGTCTGCCTTCATGTCAGGTAAAACCTCCTCAAATAGAGCGTATTTCTGGATCTCACCGATGCTCCCATAAAGATGTGGGCGGCGTACGCACACGGCTTACGCACACCGAGCCGAAAGAAGATTCGCGATGCCAAGCCTCGGTACCCAGACTGCTGATGCCCTGCAGAACCTCGGTCCCCCACCTTCGGCCAATGGACACGCCCCGGGGTTGGCGTTCCCCGAGAGGACGCCCCTGAAGGTTCCCGTCGGGTCCGGCATGCCGCACGGCTGGCCCCTGCTCGGGCGGGAGGCGGAACTGGCGCATCTCATGGAGGCGATTGCCGGGGGGCGACCCGGTATCGTCCTTGCCGGCGCGTCGGGGGTGGGGAAGACCCGTCTCGCACGCGAGGCCCTGGGCCGAGCCGAGGGTGCCGGATCCGCAACCATGTGGGTCGTCGCCACGCGGGCGGGCGCTTCGATCCCCCTCGGGCCCTTCGCCCACCTCGTTCCCGAGACCCTTCCCCCATCCACCAGCCGGCTGGAGCTTCTGCTCCGGATCGCCGAGGAGCTCTCCAACCGGGCCGGAGGACGCCGGGTCGTGGTCGGCATCGACGACGCTCACCTGCTCGACGACGCCTCGGCCGCCTTGGCCCATCAGCTAGCGTTCAGCCCGGGGTTCTTCCTCCTCGCCACCGTGAGGGCCGGTGAGGCGGCCCCGGACTCGGTCACTGCACTCTGGAAGGACGGGCTGGCCGAGCGCCTCGAGTTGCCGGCGCTCTCTGAGGACCTCGTGGGTGAGGTCGTGTCCCGGGCCCTCGGCGGGCAGGTGGACGGGCCGACCCTGGCCAGGCTGTGGGGGACCAGCGGCGGCAATGTCCTGTTCCTCCGCGAACTGCTGCTGGCCGGGCAGGAAAGCGACGCCCTCCGGCAACGGGGTGGGGTGTGGAGCTGGACGGGCCCGATGGTCGTCAGCCCCAGGCTGCAGGAGGTGCTCGATGCCCGGCTGGGGAGCCTCCAGCCCGACCAGGTCGCCCTCATGGAGGTCCTCGCCTTCACGGAGCCGGCTTCGGTGAGCTTCCTCGAGACGCTGTTCTCCTCGTCCACACTCCAATCGGCAGAGCGACAGGGGGTGGTAGCGGTGGAAAAGGACGGCCGCCGCCTTTCCGTCCGCCTGGCCCATCCCCTCTACGGAGAATCGGTGCGCGCCCGCTGTGGGGTTCTTCGAGCACGAGACATCCAGCGACAGCTCGCAGCCACGCTGGAGGCAACCGGGGCCCGCCGGCGGGACGACCCGCTCCGGATGGCAACCGCCCGCCTGGAAGGGGGAGGTAGCGGGTCTCCGCAGCTTCTCATGGCGGGAGCCCGCCGAGTGTTCGCCTCCTTCGACCACGTCCTCGCCGAGCGTCTGGCCCGAGCAGCCACCGATGCCGGGGGAGGCATCCCCGCCCGCCAGCTGCTCGCCCTGTCGCTCTTCGGGCAGGGAAAAGACAGTCAGGACGTTCTCGCCGGGATCGACGAGCTCCAGGCGACCGATGCGGAGTGGGCGATGACGGCCGAGCTCGGAGCCCTGGGACTGCTGTGGGTGGGGGAGGGCCGGCCCGCCGAGGCAGAGACCCTGCTCCTGCGTGCTGAGGGCAGGGTCAAGGATGCAGGACTGCGAGATGAGCTGAGAGCCGTGAGGGCAACGGTCCTGTACTTCTCCGGCCAACCGGCAAGGGCGATGGCCATCGCCGCCGACATCCTCCAGCGGCCCTCCCCCAGCGAGCGGGCCTGCGTGGCGGCCGCCATGGTCGCCGTTCCCTGCCTGGGCGGAGCTGGCCGTGGGGATGAGGCGGTCGCCATCGCCGAGCGCTGGACCGAGACGGCCGGTCGGGTCCCCAACGCTCTCTTGTCCGTGCCCGGCTGGCTGCTGCGGTGGCTCCCCCTCGGAAAGTGCTCGGCACTGGTCATGGAGGGACGCCTGGAGGAGGCGGAAGCCCTGGCGAGGGAGGAATATCAAGCGTATTTGGCCAAGCAGGTCCACGAGGGCACGGCCGTGTCGGCGCTCCAGTTGGGGTTGGTCGCACTGGCACGGGGCCGCGTGCAGACCGCGGGCCAATGGCTGCGCGAGGCGGCCGCCCTGTTCCGGGCGCCGACCGCCCCGAACTTCCTTTCGGTCTGCCTGGCCTCGCTCGCCAGCGCCGAGGCCCTCGCCGGCGACCTTCCGGCGGCGGAGGCGGCCCTCGTCGAAGCCGAGGAGGCCTTCACCCCCGGCATGGCGGTGTTCGAGCCTGGCCTCGAGTTGAGCCGCGCCTGGATCGCCGCCACCCGCGGCGAGGTGTCCAGGGCCCGGGCAATCGCCCTCGGTGTGGCCGGCAGAGCCGAAGAGGCGGGGCAGGACGCGATTGCCGTTGCGGCCCTGCATGACGTCGCTCGTCTGGG
>WNGI01005273.1_pt1 | contig 11615 bp, 9 predicted proteins | sample 5400621 | NCBI WGS metagenome assembly WNGI01 (sample SAMN13153374, study PRJNA577476) | soil metagenome | isolation source: 20 cm soil or saprolite under Garry oak tree replicate 1 | place: USA:California | collected 2016-06-15
GTCATCGATTTTCTTCTCGTTAACTTACATGTTCGCTTTGCCAATCCGTGGCCGGCCTTCAACGTCGCCGATTCCTGCATCTGTATCGCAGTGATCAGCTTCATCATTCATACCTTGCGCCAAAGACCGGCCCCCCTAAACAACGCGGACACAAAATTGTAGGGCAGGCGTTCTCTCCGAGCGGTAGGCTCTACGAGCCAGAAGCCCGCCTGCCGGTCCCCAGCTGGCAACCGGGAACGGTTGCCCTATAAGGCTGCGCAATGCAAAACTGGTAACTGTGATAATGGAAGAAACGGCACGCTCCATTGCGGCAAAACTGCGCGAACACGGCCACATTGCATACTTCGCCGGCGGCTGTGTTCGCGACATGGTGCGCAACCTGGCACCGAAAGATATCGACATCGCCACCGACGCGCGCCCGGAGGAAGTGCAGAAATTGTTCCCGCGCACTTATGCGGTCGGCGCGCACTTTGGAGTCATTGTCGTTCTAGAAAACGGATTCCAGTTCGAAGTCGCGACCTTCCGTTCCGACGACGTCTACCTGGACGGACGTCGCCCGAGCGAAGTTCATTTTTCATCGCCAGAGGAAGATGCGCGGCGGCGCGATTTCACGATCAACGGAATGTTTTTCGATCCGGCGAAAAACGAAGTGATCGATTTCGTCGGTGGCCGGGCCGATCTGAAAGCGAAATTGATCCGCGCCATCGGCGATCCGGCGCAACGTTTCGCAGAAGACCGCTTGCGAATGCTGCGCGCAATTCGTTTTGCGACCGTGCTCGAGTTTGAAATTGAAAACGAAACCTGGAGCGCGCTGCAGCAAAGCTCCTCTTCTATCACCGAGATCAGCGCGGAACGAATTCGCGACGAGCTCGTGCGCATTTTTCTTTCACCACAGCGGTTGCGCGGCTGGGATTTGCTCGATCGCTCTGGACTTCTGCGCGCAGTTCTGCCCGAGATCGAGCCGATGAAAGGTTGTGCCCAACCGCCGCAGTTTCATCCCGAGGGTGATGTCTTTCAGCACACCCGATTAATGCTAAAGCTTTTGCCTAAAAACGTTTCCGTGCCGCTGGTTTTCAGCGTCATTCTCCACGACGTCGCCAAGCCGCGGACGGCGATGGTGGATGCGGACGGCCGGATCCGTTTCAACGAGCATGATCGCATCGGCGCGGAGATGACCGAACAGATCATGGAGCGTCTGCGTTTTTCGCGCGCGGACATCGACGCCGCCGTGGAGATGGTGCGTCAGCACATGGTTTTTAAAGACGTGCCCCGGATGCGCGTTGCCAAACTGAAACGATTCATGGCGCGTCCAACTTTTGAAGATGAACTGGAGCTGCATCGGGTCGATTGCGCCGGCAGCCATGCCATGCTCGACAATTACGAATTTCTTCGCCGCAAAAAGGAAGAGTTCGCGAACGAGCCAATCATTCCGCCACCCCTGGTTACGGGAAATGACCTGATCGCGCTGGGAATGAAACCGGGGCCGAAGTTTGGCGAAATCCTGGAAGCGGTGGAGACACGCCAGCTCGAAGGCGCCCTTAAAACGCATGAGGAAGCGCTGGAGTGGGTCAAGCGCGAATACAAAAATTAGCCTGTCATCCCGAGCGATAACCGCCCGTCCGGCTCGGACCGAGGGATCCCGTGGAGTTACCTCAAAGCTTTCGCATCGGGATCCCTCGACCTCGCTCGGGATGACATGTTTTTGACATCAAACCTCAACCATCGAACATCTCTCCAAGCCCGCTTCCTGCCCGTAGGGCATACAGGCCGGAGGGTAGAGTCTACGAAGCCGGAGGCAAACATCCCATGCGCATTTTGATGATCAGCGCGGAAGCGCCGCCCCTGCACCGCGCCGGGGCGCTGGTGGACGTGCTCGATGCCCTGCCCCACGAACTGCGCGAACGCGGCCACGAAGTGAGCGTGGTCCTTCCGTTTTATCGCGAGATTCGCGAGAATAATGAAGCCGAAACAAACGATACCGGCATCACCGTTGACATTCGCGTCGGCGAAAAAAATTATGTCACGGAATATTTCGAAGGCCGGACTTCGAGCGGCGTGCAGTTATTCTTTGTTCGTTGCGACGAATTTTTCGATCGCCCGGAAATTTACGGCGAACATGGGGTCGCCTACGAAGACAACTCCGCCCGCTTTATCTTTTTTAACAAGGCCACTATCGAACTGACACGGCGCCTGACCCCGGCCCCACAAATTTTGCATCTGCACGATTGGGCCGCCGCGCTCATCCCGGTTTATATTCACGCGCACAATCTGCCTTTCGCCACTGTCCTAACGATTCATAGACTAGCGGAGCAGGGAAGTTTTTGGGGCCTCGACTTCGCCCTTACCAATTTGCCGCAGCGCTTTTTCTCTCTCCGCGGGGTCGAATTCTTCGGCCGCCTTAATTTCTTGAAAGCCGGCATCGTTTTCGCCGATCGCATCACCACCGTCAGCGAACATCACAAGCGCGACATTCTTCAACCCGAAGGCGGCTGTAAACTCGACGTCGTTCTCCGTGAAAATGCCCACAAACTCAGTGGTATCCTGCATGGCGCCGATTACGCGCGCTGGAATCCTGAAACCGATCCGCTGCTGCCGGCTCATTTCGGTTCCGAAAAATTATGGGGCAAAATGATCTGTCGCGACGCCTTGCTCGCAGATCTCCAGCTCGCGCCCGCGCCGCGCGGTCCAGTTTTCGGAATGGTCACGCGCGTGGTCGCCGAAAAAGGTTTTGAAATTCTCACCCCGCTCTTCGATCGCCTGCTGACGGATGACGTGCGCCTGATTATTCTGGGCGAAGGCGATCCGGCATTCGAAACCGCTCTCGCCATCGCTTCCCGCCGCTATCCAGCACGGTTCGCCTATCGCCGTCACTTCGATGAAAGGCTGGCTCACCTGATCGAAGCCGGTTCTGATATCACGCTGATACCGTCGCGGTTCGAGCCCAGTGGGCTAATCGCAATGTACAGCTTGCGTTACGGCGCACTTCCAGTCGCGTATGCCAGCGGCGGGATTCAGGAGATCGTCCAGGACTACGATCCGACGCTTGAGCCTTCCGAGTCGGGCTATGGTTTCCTGTGCTACGACTATTCCGCGGAAGCGTTTTGGGATTCGATCAAGCGCGCCCGTGACCTTTTTCGCGACCGCACAGTTTGGACTGGCCTGATTCGCCGGGCGATGGCGCGGGAATTCTCCTGGTCTGCCGCAGCGCAACGCTACGAAGAACTTTACCGCGGTCTTGCTGGCGAGACGGAAATAGCCGCCTGAGGCGCGGCGCCTGCAGGAACACAGGCTTAAAAGCCTGTGCGCCACACAGGTCTCTAGACCTGTGTTCCGACCGTGGCGCCCCTGAAAGCACGAAGCCCAGCTCAGACGCGAATAAAGCAAGAGCAGCAGCGTCAAAAAACCGCACCGTGACCGCCGTACTATATAATAAGGGCAACGCCGGGCTGGAAGAGCCTTGCATTCCGCGGGACGTTCCGGTTTCCTCTGCCCTTCCACCGGCTCGCCCTATGACTCGGATATCCGCTACGGCCAAAGCCCTTTCCGCCGGCCTTGTCGTCACGCTTTTGCAAATGCTGGTTGCGATCTTCCTTCTCGCACCTGATGGGCCATTCGAATACCGCTATCAAACACTCCTCCAACACGATAGCCACTGGTTCGCCAATATCGTTGATCGTGGTTACCAAACGATTGTGCCGCCGATTTCCCATAAAGTGATGGAAGTCTCCAACACCGGTTTCTTCCCCGCCTACCCTGCAATCGCCTGGATATTGCACCGGGCCCTCGATCTCGGAACCGAAAACGCCTTACTAATTACCGCCCAATCCGCCGCCTGGGGTTTCTGGACCTATTTCTTCCTCTTCTGCGAACGATGGAACCTGCCTTCCGGTTGGCAGTTGCTCGGCGCGCTCGCCATTCTGGCGCATCCCGCCGCCTTTTTCCTCGTCGCCGGCTATTCCGAATCGCTTTTTTTAATGGGGTTGCTCGGTTTCCTCTACTGGAGCGGGACGGAATCGCGAGGCGGGCGAATTTTGGCGGCGATTCACGGTATCGTCATGTCGGCGACTAGGATCGTCGGCTTGCCCTGTGCGCTCGCGCCGCTGGTGAAAAGGATTTGGGAGCTCGGTTGGCGCAAATTGACGAACGTTCGCGATTGGTTGGCGAACTATGGCGCCGCAGTCTTGGTCAGCGCGTCAGCCATGCTGGGCGGCCTCGGATTTTTCGTTTATTGCCAGTTCCGCTGGGGACGCTGGGACATCTACATGCTAACGCAGCAGTTCGGCTGGGCAATTGAACCCGATTACCTCGCCATCTTTAGACCATCGAGCTATCACTGGCTCCTGCCCGCACTCGAAGATCCTACCGAAATGAGCCAGATGGCGATGACGTTTGGCGGACTCTTGCTGCTCGGGATTTTTGCTTTCGAATTTTTACCGGGTGCGCGCCGTCAAACCAACCGTTGTGTGCGCATCGCATTTTATTTCACCGCCTTCGTCCTTTATTTCCTCTCCGTCTCCGGCGTCGCCTGCGTGAACATGGAAAGCATGCTGCGTTACGAATTTTGCCTGCATCCATTTATCGTACTGGCGCTTTTGCATTATTTGCACAATCTTCCCCTCCGCTCGTGGCTGGGACGAGCAAGCGCGGTGACTGGAATCGCGTTGATCAGCGCGGCGGGGTTGGGCCTCGAAAGCTGGTACATTTGGAATTTTACACGGGGAAATTGGGTTGCCTGATTTAATGAAAACGAACGTAGCCATAATCGGCGCCGGACCAGCCGGTCTTACCGCCGCTTATCTTTTGTCGAAGAACGAGGTCAGTGCCACCGTTCTCGAAGCCGATCCGGTTTACGTCGGCGGGATTTCCCGCACCGCCACCTACAAAGGTTTTCATTTTGACATCGGCGGTCATCGCTTTTTCTCGAAGTCAAAAGAAGTAAACGATCTTTGGAACGAGATTTTGCCGCAGGACATGCTCGATCGGCCGCGCAGCTCGCGCATTTTTTACGGCGGCAAATTTTTTGCTTACCCGCTCCGCCCGTTCGAAGCGCTGGTGAAGCTCGGCCTGGTCAAATCCACCCTCTGCGTGTTGTCGTGGTTGAAAGCGCGCCTCATGCCGGTGCGCGATCCGCGCAACTTCGAAGATTGGGTCAGCAACCAATTCGGCAAACGTCTCTTCGATACTTTCTTCAAGAGCTACACCGAGAAAGTTTGGGGAATGAGTTGCCGTGAAATCTCAGCCGATTGGGCCGCGCAACGGATCAAGGGTTTGTCATTAGGCAGTGCGATCAAGAATGCGCTCTTCCCGCAGCGCCGACCGAAGGACAGCTCCAAAGTAATCAAGACGCTCATCAATTCCTTTAAGTATCCGCGCCGCGGACCGGGAATGATGTGGGAAACGTGCGCGGAAAAAACCAGAGCGCTGGGCGGCGCGATCGAAATGGGCTGTCGCGTAACTCGTTGCCAATACGACGACGCTAACGGGACGTGGACGACAATCTATCGCGACAAGCACGGCCGCGAACATGCCCTCGAATCTGAACACGTCATCTCTTCGGCCCCGATGCGCGAATTGATCAACGGTCTCGAGCCCGCCGTTTCCGAAGAGGCAAAGCGCGCCGCCGATTCACTGAAGTATCGCGACTTCCTGACCGTGATGTTGATCCTGAAGAACCGCGACGCCTTCCACGATAACTGGATCTACATCCACGATCCGACTGTGAAAGTGGGCCGGATCCAAAACTTCCGTTCCTGGTCGCCGGAGATGGTACCTGATCCAGACAAAGCCTGCTACGGGCTGGAGTATTTTTGTTTTGAACACGATGGGCTCTGGGATTCGAAAGATGAAGACCTGATTGCCCTGGCCCAGCGCGAGTTGATCAAGATCGGCCTGGCCCGCGAGGGCGATGTCCTCGATGGCTGCGTCGTGCGACAGAAAAAAGCGTATCCGGTTTACGACGACGATTACGCGGAACACGTCGCCACCATTCGCGACGAGCTCGACCGCCGTTATCCCAATCTTCATCTCGTTGGCCGCAACGGCATGCATAAATACAACAACCAGGATCACGCCATGATGACGGCGATGCTTTGCGCGGAAAATATCATCGCCAACACGAAACTTTACGATCTGTGGCAGGTGAATCAGGACGCCGAATATCACGAAGCCGGCGACACGCCTGCGGAAGAAACAGGGGGAACGGCAATTCGTCTCGTGCCAACGCGAGTGACCGGTACACCTGAGCTCGCGCCCGAAGCCTAACTGCTCTTGCGGCGTGCCGCGATCATTCATTTTTCAGGACCGGACCGACGCGGGTCGACAGCTTGCAGAAGAATTGCTGAGCTACGCGGGGCGCGACGACGTCATCGTTCTCGCTCTCCCGCGCGGCGGTGTGCCGGTGGCGTTCGAAGTTGCGCAGCGGATCGGCGTTCCGCTCGATGTTTTCGTTGTGCGCAAGCTCGGTGTCCCTGGTCACGAAGAACTCGCCATGGGCGCAATCGCCTCCGGCGGCGTCCGCGTCCTGAACGAAGACGTGCTCTACGTCTTGCCAGATGCGCAATCGATCGTCGAGATGGTCACGGCAATCGAATGCGAAGAACTGAAACGGCGGGAACGCGATTATCGCAGTGATCGTCCCGCGCCGGAGGTGCGTGGGCGGACTGTGATCCTGGTCGATGACGGACTCGCCACCGGCGCGACCATGCGCGCCGCCGCTGCAGCGCTGCGTCAGCAAGGTGCGGCGAAAATAATTGTCGCAGTCCCTGTCGGCGCACCGACTACCTGCTACGAAATCAAGAGTGTGGCTGATGAGGTCGTTTGCTTGCAGACGCCCGGCTCATTCATGGGCGTCGGCCAATACTACGAAGATTTTTCCCAAACCACCGACGAAGAAGTGCGCGAGCTGCTCGCGGCTTCGGCCTCAAAGCCACTCGAAAACGACTAATGTGCCCGCGCCTGCCACTCGCATTTTGCCCCTCCTCGTGGTAAGGATTTGACGATGAGCGAGCCGTCGATATCCGAAATGACTCCGTGCTCCCGCGGCAATTTCCTCCGGGTAACGCACGCGTCTCGCGTGTTGGTTTCGGCGTCCCGCCGAAACAACCTTTTCTTTGGTATTTGTTATGTCTGATACGGAACCAAACCCTCTGCGGCCGACACGGCCGCCGCTACAGCTCCGAGAGAAAAACTCCGGGGAGCATACGCGTCTCGCGGAAACAACTTTTAGATTTTGATTTCATTATGAGCGAAACCACAATCACCGCCCCTCCGGCGTCGGAGCCCAGGGAAAAACTCACCAAGAAAGCTGTCACCGCCGATCACCCCACCTGGTGTCCCGGCTGCGGCGATTTCGCCGTTTTGGCTTCCTTTTACAAAGTCCTCGAGAAACGCCAGCTCGAGCACGAAAAGATCGTCACTCTCGCCGGGATCGGTTGCTCGTCGCGCTTTCCCTATTTCGTCAACGGCCACGGCGCCCACTTCATTCATGGCCGCGCCGTCCCGCTCGCGTCCGGCATCAGCCTGGCCCGTCCCGATCTCCACGTTTTCTTGTTCGGCGGCGACGGCGACGGTTTCTCCATCGGCGGCAACCATCTCAATCACGGCGCGCGCAAGAACATCAACATGGTTTATTTCATCATGGACAACTTCGTCTATGGCCTGACCAAAAAGCAGACCTCGCCCACGTCGCCCATCGGTTTCAAAAGCAAAACCGACCCGACTGGCGCGATCGACATGCCGGTCAATCCGATGAAACAGCTGATCAGCGCCGGGGCCACCTTCATCGCGCGCACCCACGCCACTCAGGTCAATCACATGATCCAGATGATCGAACGCGCGATGGATCATCCCGGCTTTTCCGCCATCGAATGTTTAAGTGAATGCGTTGAATTTTATCCCGGCGCCTTCGATCCGGCCAACCCGCGCAAAGGCGGCAGCTTCGAGTTGATCCAGGAAAAGAAATGGGACAACACTCCTGAGGACGAACTGCGCCACGACGTCACCGACGAGCTCGCCGCCTACAAACTGGCGCAATTACCTTTCCCCGGCGTCTTCGGCGTCTTTTATCAGAACGACAGACCGACAAAGAACGCTCTCGAGAAAAAATGGATCGAGAGCACTCGCGAGAAAACAGGAAACGCCGGCGATGTGGAATTGCTTCAGAAAACCTTCGATCGGATGAAATAACAACGCGCCTAGCGTTGTCGCATCCCGGGTAGCGCGCGCGTCTCGCGTGCTGGTTTTGGCGTGTCGCCAAAACGAACTTTAAGGGGGGAATTTGGAAGCGACCATGCCGGAAGACGGGATTCGTTTATTGAGCTTGAAAATTCCAGAGGTTGGAGATTTGGATGTCGTGCGTCTGTGAACATGTCATACGTTTCGAGTACCACGATACCCGATTGATTGTTCTTGCCGTGGATGACTGCCGTAATAGGGCTTATCCGGTTCCAAGTCGCGCCTCGTACGGATATTCGGGTGAACCGATTTCAGCATGTGTGGCCGGCGCGCCGAACCGCTACGGCTTTCCCGCCGGCGAAGCCGTTAGCGGCAAGTCAAGGAGATGCGCGGTCTTTGGCAGACTTGGACAGTTCGCCAAGTATTCATCGAGGCGACGGTTCCTGCACTCAGCCCAGTCGATGAAATCACAATGTTCGTTCTCGGGTAGACGCAGATCCTGGCGAAGAATTGGCTCGAAGAATTTGACGTCGACGAAACCGAACAGGGAAAGCCGCTGCAGCGGAATATTCGGCACCGGGAGGTGAGCCGCGCGCGCTTCGCGTGCCACCTGCACCACGTCGCGCCAGACCTGAAGGTGTGAAGCACCATGAAGGCGCGCGGTTTTCGCGCGCACCTGCTCTTCGTAGCTGAAGTGTGCAACCACCGCGCCGAGTCCGAAGATGAGAGACAGGAGAGCGGCGAATGCCAACACGCGCCGGCGCAACAGAATTACGACCGATGCGGCCAACCCGAGCCAACCCATCGTGATCGGCAGCACGTAGCGCGCGCCTGTGATAAACCCGTAAAGCCTGGAAAAGGATGACGGTTCCTGGATCAGGCGCATTGCGATCATGGCCACGAGGGTGACAAGCAGCACCGCTGAAAAGACGGCGACGAACAGCGCGGAGGTAAACCGAGACGATGGCCGTCGTTGGTTCCGCCAGAACAGGGCACCGATGAAAAGAATGATCGCCAGCACGGCGGCCACACCAAAAGGCCAGGCGGCGCTCACTGCGTCGTCGGAAAGCGTGGGGCTGAGCAACCCGAGCATGCCGGCGCTGATACCTACCGGACTTAGCGCGATCAGCCCAACGAGCCCGCGCCAATCGATCACCCCCTGCGGGCCAGCAGGAACGGCGGCAATATTCAGGGCGATCATCGCCGCCGTGTGAAGGCCAGCCAGGAGCAGAAGAATAATGGACGCCGCGCCGATCGTCCGGACGTGTTGTCGCCACTCCGGGAAGCTACCGAGCGCAATTCCCCCTAAAAGCAAAGCGAAGACGCTGAGCGTCCCAGCCACGACGCCCAGGCCGAGGCCAAGCACTTGCATCGACGCGTACGCGAGCAGTGCGATGATCCAAATCATACGCTCCTTGGCGGCAGATGCCGGCAATCGCACGAAGCTCCACGCGATGGCCATTGTCATCGTCATCCAGACAAGTTGAATCCCGTGAAACAACGCGTCGAGGAGGTCGCGCGCCTCCGGCTGCGCGATGAAAAGTAGGGTCACGCCTGCGGCGAAGATATTGCTGACCGTGCGCGGCACCTGCGTCTGGCTGGCCGCGGCGCGCACGAATCCGAAGACGAAAAACGCGAGCAATCCGCCCAACATCAGCTGGCGAGCGCGCCAGATATCCGGCCGCAAGCCCGCATACTTGGTGAAATAGAACTCAGCCGTGAAAGCGGCCGGCGTGTAGTGGCCGTGAGAACTGGTCTTCCAGAAGTCGCGAAGGAGACTTTGCTGCTCTGCCGCCGAGGCATGCGCCACCCTTTGATAATATCCCGCTTCTGAGCGGAGCATCTCCGGATTCATCGCGCGATGCAGCACGAAGATTCCAAGATAGCAAAGCGCCAGCGCGATCGGCATCTGCGCCTTCGCGAGACGCGCTAGTACGGCCGTGGATTCCAATTCTATAGACACGAAGACTGCTTGGCACTAAGCATTCTCGCGCGGCATTTTTCGCCTATTTCGGCTTTCCATTAGGGGAACATCCCAGTAAACGGAATGCGCATGGATTCGTCTTTACTGACTGCGACCGCACAAAACAAGCCAAAACTGCTCGATCAAGTGTCAGTTGAGCAGCTTGTCGTGCTGGACACAGGTCTGGCGATCTCTGTGGTGCACAGGCTTTTGAGCCTGTGTTCCTAATCAGCTTGCCAAGGGATTCGTGCTGCGGGATGAGATGGTGATGAGTTCGTCGGCGAAAGAGCAATTGCGGACACTTCTTCAAGAAAAGTCGGTCTATCACGGCGAATTTACTCTCGCCTCCGGGGCAAAGAGCGACTTCTACGTCGACGCGCGCGTCACTACTCTGGATCCGCGCGGCGCCTGCCTCATCGGCGAGGTTGGCTGGAAACTGGTGAAAGAAACCGCCTCGAAGTTAGGGAAGCGTGTGGATGCCATCGGCGGTCTCACCCTGGGCGCCGATCCGGTTGCGCTCAGCATCGGTATCGCCTCACAACGCCAGGATCCTTCCAGTCCGCTTCAGGTCTTCACGGTTCGGAAAGCAGCGAAGGAGCACGGGCGGCAAAAGCGGATCGAAGGCAATTTCTCGCCTGGCAATTCAGTCGTCGTGGTTGACGACGTCATCACCACCGGCGGCTCGACCCTTCAAGCAATAGACGCAATCGAAGAAGCCGGCGGACGCGTCGCCTTCGTCATCGTGCTGGTCGACCGAGAAGAAGGCGGCCGCGCAAACATTCAGCGGCGCGGTCATACGGTGATACCGATTTTCACCCGGCGTGAACTCGTAACCGCGGTATAGTAGCGGCTGTGCTTGCCGCACCGTAGCGTCGCGAAGGCTGGCCAACTGCAGATCTGTCTCGGCAACCTATACCATTGGTCATGTTTAGAAGGAGTCGCGGAGTTGGCATTGAGCCTGTCCAATTTGCTGGGTCCGAGAAATTCGACTCTGCAGCCACAGGCTTGTTTTCCGGGAGCAATTACCAAAGGCTATTCACATGAAGATGATGCTGCTTGCGGCCTTAACTTTAATGGCGTGGGTAGGAACTTCCTTTTCTGCCGACACGCCCGCACCGGAAAAAACGATCGGGATCAATCCCGCGTACCGTGATCTGGCCGTGAAGCCGGGCGACGACTTCGAAGAATACGCCAATGGCGGCTGGCGAAAAACTGCCGAGATCCCCGGCGATCGCGCCAGCACCGGCGCTGGCTTCGAGGTTTTCGAGCGCGCGGAAAAACGCAACGCCGATCTCGTCCGCGGAGTCGGCGCGGGCAATCCGCCGCCGGATACCCCGGAGGGAATGATCGCCGCCTATTACGCCGCGTTCATGGACACGGCCAACATCGAGAAACGCGGACTCGATCCTCTCAAAGAAAAACTGCGCGAGATCGACGGGATCACATCGAAAACAGACCTGGCCCGCGTCCTCGGTGAACG
>WNGI01005679.1_pt1 | contig 11615 bp, 7 predicted proteins | sample 5400621 | NCBI WGS metagenome assembly WNGI01 (sample SAMN13153374, study PRJNA577476) | soil metagenome | isolation source: 20 cm soil or saprolite under Garry oak tree replicate 1 | place: USA:California | collected 2016-06-15
TTACTTACCATTCGCACGCGAGGCTATGGGTGCATTGGCACCCGGCATTCCCCACGCCCTCTGATATTCAGAAGGCTGGACGTCAATGGCAAGACTCGGGCAAATCGCGCCGCGAGATCGCGGAGTTGCGTCGGCCAACAATGCGGCTGTTTGAAAAATTAATCCGAACCGTCATCACCCGCGAAGGGCGGGTGATCCAGTATTCCGAGACATTAGTGATAGAATCGAAAACCCGCGGCGTACTGGATACCCCGCTTGCGGGGTATGACGAGTCTTTGTGGTGCAGCAGGCTACGACGCTTGCCCTCCCCTGGAGGGGAGGGTCGGCTCGCATCGCGCGAAGCAAGATGCTGGCCGGAGCGGGGTGACAGTCTCACCCCACCCCGCCGCTCATTTCATTCGCGTCGATCCCTCCAGGGAGGGTGAAAAGAAATACCCTGCCTCAGCCGGCCTTACGCTGCGCTGACGACCGATGGGCTTTTTTAGCCGTGCGGTGCGCTGCTCGCCGCGCCGGGGAGCGCGCCCGCCGCTTTGCCGAGCCCCGGCCTTTCAGGCTTTGTTGAAGCGCATCCATCAGGCTGACGACGTTGTCCGGCCGCTCCTCGCAGTTCGGTCATGTCCTTCGATATCTTCGGATTCCTGACGTCGTCGAAATATTCATCCTCGTTACGTACCTCGTAGGGATATCGCAGCGTGATGCCGATCAAGCCCTTGCCGAGCGGCTCGATCGCAATGATGTGCTCGCGGTTGGTCAGGACGATGCGTGCCAGCGCGACCCGCCCCTTGTTCTTCATGGCGTCGCGAATCACCGCGAACGCGTCGACGCCGGCCTTGCCGTCGGGCGCGATGTAATAGGGGCGATCGATGTAGCGCTTGTCGATCTCCTCCACCGGTACAAAGCTGTCGATGTCGATGGTATGGGTACTTTCAATCTGAACGGCTTCCAGCTCTTCCTTGTCGACCTCGACGTATTCACCCTTTTTCAACTCATAACCGCGCGCCTTCTGATCGCCCTCGACCACGTCGCCGGTCTCGGCGTCGACCATCTGCTGCTTCAAGCGGTTGCCGGTCTCCTTGTTGATCATGTGGAAGTGGGTCTTTTCGACCGATGTCGTGGCCGGATAAAGCGCCACCGGGCAAGAGACCAGGGAAAGCTTCAGCGACCCTTTCCAATAAGCGCGCGGGGCCATTACAATCTCCGGCTTGATGGATTCAGGCGGATTCGGGAACTTCAACTGCCGCTGGGGGTTTTGGTTCCGGGCGCTTGTCGGCGCGCGACAGGCGATGCCGTTCGAGTTGTTGCAGGAATTGAATCGTGTCTCTGAGAAATCTGTCCACCTATCGAAAGAAGCGGGATTTCGAAAAGACCGCCGAACCCAGCGGTGAAACGCCGGTTGCGCCGTCGAAGCGTCGGCGGTTCGTGATCCAGAAGCACGATGCGAGCCGGCTGCACTACGATTTGCGGCTGGAATCAGACGGCGTCTTCAAATCCTGGGCAGTGACGAAGGGCCCCTCGCTCGATCCGCATGACAAGCGGCTCGCGGTCGAAGTGGAGGATCATCCGCTCGATTACGGCGATTTCGAAGGCACCATTCCGAAGGGGCAATATGGCGGCGGTACAGTGCAGCTCTGGGACCGCGGCTATTGGGAATCCGACGATCCGGAGCGGGGATACAAGAAAGGCGATCTGAAATTCACGCTGCACGGTAACAAGCTGCACGGCAGCTGGGTGCTGGTCCGTATGCGCAACGACCGCACCGGGGGAAAAAGGACCAACTGGCTCCTGATCAAGCATCGCGACGAGTTCGCCAAGGAAGGCAACGCCAACAATATCCTGGACGCCGACCGATCCGTGGCGTCGGGCCGGACGATGGAGCAGATCGCCGAAGGCAAAGGCAGGGCACCAAAACCTTTCATGACGGCGAAGTCCGGCCGCGGCGAGGCTGACGCGGTCTGGCATTCGAACCGGGGCGATGCCGCGGAGGCGCGCGCAGAAAAAAAAACTGAAAAAACCGAAGCGTCAGCCCCAGCGGCAAAAGGCAAGAAAGTCGCGGCGGTCCCGGATTTCGTAGCGCCGCAGCTCTGCACGCCGGTCGATCGTCCCCCTAACGGGGAGGGATGGTGCCACGAGATCAAATTCGACGGCTACCGGGTGCAATTGCGGGTCGAGGACGGCGAGGCCGCGCTGAAGACCCGAAAAGGCCTGGACTGGACCGAAAAGTTTCAAGCGATTGCGAACGAGGGAAGCGCGCTTCCCGATGTGCTTGTTGACAGCGAGATCGTCGCGCTCGACCATAACGGCGCGCCGGATTTTTCCACGCTGCAGGCCGCACTTTCCGACGGCAAGACCGACGATCTCATTTTCTTCGCGTTCGATCTGTTGTTCGCCGATGGAATGGATATACGCGGCCTGCCGCTCGCCGAGCGAAAGGCGCAACTGAAAAAATTGCTGGAAGCGCGGCCCAAGAGCAAAGCCAGCCTGATCCGCTATGTCGAGCATTTCGAAACCGGCGGCGACGCGGTTCTGCAGTCGGCCTGCAAGCTGTCGCTGGAAGGCATCGTCTCGAAGAAGCTCAGCGCGCCCTATCGCTCGGGCCGGTCCGAGGATTGGACCAAGGCCAAGTGCCGCGCCGGACACGAGGTCGTGCTGGGCGGGTGGAAAACCACCAACGGCAAATTCCGCTCGCTGATGGCGGGCGTCTATCGCGGCGATCACCTGGCCTTTGTCGGGATGGTCGGCACTGGCTTCGGACAGGACAAGGTCAAGCGCATCATGCCGGCGCTAAAGGCCGCGGCCTCCGACAAGAGCCCGTTCGGCGGCAAGAATGCGCCGCGCAAGACCAGGGACGTGCATTGGCTGGAGCCCCGGCTTGTCGCTGAAATCGAATTTGCAGGCTTTACCGATGCCGGAAACATCCGGCAGGCTGCGTTCAAGGGGCTACGCCACGACAAGCCCGCCGGGGAGGTGGAGGCGGAAAAGCCGGCCATGACCAAACTCGCCAAACCTATCGCAAAGACGGCGGCCAAATCCGGCAAGCCGGTTAAGGCGCGGCCGACGCAAGGAGAGAGCAAATCCGCCGAGGTGATGGGCGTGATCATCTCCCATCCCGACAAGGTGATGTGGCCGGACGCGGGTGACGGCAAATCCGTGACAAAACTCGATCTCGCCCGCTATTTCGAGGCGGTCGGCGAATGGATGATCGGTCATATCAAGGGCCGGCCATGCTCGCTGGTCCGCGCGCCTGACGGCATCAACGGCGAGCGCTTCTTCCAGCGTCACGCGATGCGCGGGACATCCAGTCTGCTGGAGCTGGTGAAGGTTTTCGGCGACCACAAACCCTATCTGCAGATCGATCGCGTCGAAGGGTTTGCGGCGGTCGCACAGATCGGTGCGCTCGAGCTGCATCCGTGGAATTGCGCGCCGCTTGCGCCTGACGTGCCGGGGCGGCTGGTGTTCGATCTCGATCCCGCGCCTGAGGTCGAATTTGCCGATGTCATCGAAGCCGCCAAGGACATGCGGCAGCATCTGGCCGACGTCGGTCTGGAGAGTTTCTGCAAGACCACCGGCGGCAAGGGGCTTCACGTGGTGACGCCGTTGCTGCATGGCGCAAAGGACAAGGTGACATGGAAAGAGGCCAAGGCCTTCGCGCAGGGTGTTTGCCAGTGGATGGCCAATGAAAATCCCGAGCGCTACCTGCTCAACATGTCGAAGAAGCTGCGCAAGGGAAAGATCTTCCTCGATTATCTTCGCAACGACCGCATGGCTACCGCCGTCGCGGTGCTCTCGCCGCGGGCGCGCGAAGGCGCCACCGTTTCGATGCCGCTGACATGGGCGCAGGTGCGCGGCGATCTCGACCCGAAACGCTATACGGTGCGGGCCGTGCCGGCGCTGCTCGCCAAAACCAAGGCGTGGCAAGGCTACGATGGTGCCGCAGCATCGATAAAGGCCGCGATCAAGACGCTGGCTGGGAAAACCTAACCACTGTCATTCCGGAGTGCGCCGTAGGCGCAGACCCGAATGACGGAGGATTGGCAAACAATGCGCGTGCTAAATCCGTCCGAGCAGGAGCAGGATCAGCAGGATGACGATGATGAGCCCGAGGCCGCCGCCGCCATAATATCCGGTGCCATAGAACGGTCCGCCCCCGATGCCACTGAAGCCGCCGAGCAAAGCGATAATGAGAATGATCAGGATAATCAGTCCGATTGACATTTGGCATCTCCTCCCAGCCCGGCAGCTGCCACTGTTGCGCTGCCATCGACTGGAAAAACAAACGGGAATCCGAAAAGTTCCCGCGGGTTCCCTCCGCGCTAATGGTTGCGGCCTTTTCTCAGGAAAATCTGGAATTACAAGTGGTTAGGTTAGAAGAGGATCCAGTCATGTCCGCACCTTTAGTGGTTTCGCTTCCGCATCGCCTTGGCCGCGAAGAGGCAATCCGCCGCCTCAAGGAGGGATTGACCCGTGCCGCCTCCAGCGTCCCGGTGTTGAAAGTGGATGAGGAGAGATGGGAGGAAGATCGCATGATCTTTCGCGTCCGCGCGCTGGGGCAGGCGGTGTCTGGGCATGTCGACGTGGCGGATGACCATGTCCGGGTGGAAGTGATGCTGCCCTGGCTGTTGCAACGATTTGCGCAAGCTGCCCAGGCCGCAATCAAGAATCGGGGCAACCTGCTGCTGACCAAGCGCAGCTAACGAACCGCGATCCATATTGCTGTGCAGCAACGAAAAACGACGTCGCCGTTCATCCCCTAAACGTGCTGGTAACCTTTTCTCTGGAATTCTGATCGTGCGCGAGGGAGGGAACCGACCTCTAGTTGTCGGCACGACATCCGCCAGGCCGCCCGGCCTTTACTCGATCCCGGGCGGCCTTGCGCTTTTCAGGCTCGAACACGCTTTCGCGCCGGCTTCACGGCGCCAACGAATCTGGCTTTCAACACTGCCGCCGGGAAATGCCGGAAGAGCTCGGAGAGCCGCAGCTCCGTCGCGTCGGCCTCGGCGAAGCCTTCAACGGAATAGCCGCTCACATCAAGTGCTGCTTCAAAGGCTTCCGCGCGAGGCCAGACCCGGCCGCCCTGGGAAAACGGCGCGAATGATTTCGCAACGGCTGTTATCACGGCATCGCGGCCACGCCGCCGCGCAAACGCAATGACGTGGTCGCGATGCGGCCCGCTCACCCGCAGCGGCTCGTAGTCACCATCCGCGAACACGTCGGCAAATTTGGTTCGCAGTTTGAGGAGACGCCGGGTCCAGGCGAGCTTCAGATGACCGTTGGACCAGTTTTGCACGAGGTCTTCCCAATCGGGGGAATCCATCGACGCCAGCACGGAAGCGCGCTGCTTAAAATCCACCGGCCGCCGGTTATCGGGATCGACCAGCGACAAATCCCAGAACTCGGTGCCCTGATAGAAATCGGGCACACCGGGGGTCGTTGCCTTCAACGTGATCTGACTGAGCGAATTCAGCGCACCCAGCAGCGAGACGCGCCGCGCCAGGGTTTCAAGCGAACTGAGAAATTCCGCCGAGGTCGAGCGATCCAGAATCCGCTCGATGAATGTCCGTAATCCCGCCTCGTAGGCTGCGTGGGGATTGAGCCAACTGGTCTCCTGCTTGCCCTCGCGCGCCGCTTTCAGCGCATAGGCCCGCATCCGCTCGCAAAACGATTCGTCGCGTTCACCCGACGGCCACGCCCCGAGCAGCGCCTGATACAGCATGTATTCGAAGGTTGCGGACGGCGCGCGCATTTCGCCTTCGATGACCAGATGCGCCGCGTTGAGTATTTTCCATCGCGCCACGGCGCTGGCCCATTCACCGGGAAGCTCGGCCAGTGCCATCAGCCGCGCCCGCGCGTCCTCGCCGCGCTTGGTGTCGTGCGTCGCGGTCGCCGTCATGCCGTGCGGCCATTGCTTGGCGCGAATTTTCATCGCCTCGTGAAAGGCGTCGATGGAAAGCGCTTTGGCTGACGGATCGCCGCCGACCTCGTTGAGCGCCAGCAGGCGGTGGTAGCGATAGAAGGCGGTATCCTCCAGCGCCTTCGCCATCAAAGGACCGGTAAACTGCTGCACCTTCAATGCAAAGCGGCGCACGCGCGGCGCACTATGCGGAGGCCTGTCCGGCTTGATCAGGTCCATCGTCAGCGTATCGTGCAAGAATTCGAAGATACCTTCGTCGGCGGCGAACCACTCCGCTCGCGCTCTTTCAATGGTCTGCGAGATCAGCGCGCGGTCGTGCGCCGTCGGACCCGCTGCAGTCAGATAGGTGCGGTAGATCGGGAAATGCAGCACATAGAGTTCGAGCGCCTGCCGCAGGCTGTCGGCAGAAAAGTCGCGCGTCGAGTAATGGCCCGCGGCGATACGCGCGAGCAGGCGCGTCAGCACCGTGAATTCGCTGGTGAGCAAGGTCTCGAGAACCCTGCGCTTGGCCTCCTTCAAGACGGGGGCGAGCCTGGGCGGCAAATTGCTGATCTGCCGCCACACCTCATCGAGCGGTTCGAGGCCCTTGCCGTCGATCAGTACCCGGGTGATGGCATTGAGCCATTCATAGCCGGTGGTGCCGTGGACGCCGGTGAAGGAAGGCAGCTTTTCCTGTTCTCCGAGAATCTTTTCGATCACCGTGTAGAACGGTTTGGCATCCTCTCCTTGTGCATCCCGGATCAGGCGGCGCAGGCGCTGAAAATATTGCGCAGGATCGCGCAAACCATCGATGTGATCGAGCCGCAGGCCGTGCAGCCTGCCTTCCGCGATCAGCTTTTTCACCAGGCGATGGATGGCGTCGAACGTGCCGGAATCCTCGACCCGCAATCCGGCTAGCGTATTGATATCGAAAAAGCGCCGATAGTTGATGTCGCTGGAGGCAAGGCGCCAGTGCCCGAGCTTGTAGTGCTGACGTTCGAGCAGATGATGCAGCGCAAGCATCTGCGCCGGCCGATCCGGGCCTGCGCGATAGGCCTCGATCCCGCGCGCGATGATGTCAGCACTTCCGGCGATACTTTTTAATTCCGCCTTGAACGCCGGCGCTTCACTGCGGTTGGGATGACGCAAGCCCCGATAGCGCGACGCGAGCTCGAGGGTGCGGTTTCCCGCCGCGTCATCTTCGGCGCCCGCTTCCCTTACGACGCTGCGCAGAATCTCGCTGTAACGCTCAGGCGCGATCGGCAGCCGGTGTTCGAAATACCAGGCCGAAAAACTTCCCTCATCGCCATCGTAGCGGAGTTCGATATCGCCTTTTTCCAGCGCCTGGCCATAGGACGAACCGATGATCGGCAGCAGCACGCCGCCGCGCGCTCGATAAGGCAGTATGTCCCAGTCGATGTCGAACGACACCGCGTGCGGCGAGGCCGGACCCCATTCCAGCACGTCGAGCCACCATGGATTGTCGGCGAAATGTACCCCGACATGGTTGGGAACGAAATCGAGAATCAGGCCTAGGTCGTGCTGCTTCAGCGTATTGCTTAATCGCTCGAAGCCCGCATCGCCGCCAAGCTCCGGATTGATCCTGGTGTGATCGACGATGTCATAGCCATGAGTCGACCCTTTGCGGGCCTTCATGAAGGGCGATGCATAGAGATGGGTAATGCCGAGCGCTTTCAGATAGGGGACGATCGCCGCCGCCGCGTCGAAATCGAAATTCGGCGTCAGTTGCACGCGGTAGGTCGCGATCGGAATGGCCGGAGCCATCATCGCCCTCCGATGCGCCAGAACACCGACCAGCGTGGCATCAAGTCGCCGGATTCGCCGCCCCAGATCGGGGTGCCGCTCGCTGCAATTGCTTTGCGCGCAATCTCGCTATTCGAAAGGTTGGCCGCAAGCTGCAGCGTCGCGCCGTCGCCCATGCGCCAATGGGCCGTCAGCAAACCATTGTCCGCCGCATGCGCATCGCCGAAGGATGCGCCTGCAAGCCTGGGAACGATCTCTCGCCGGCGCGTCGCGAGAAGGCCTTGCACCAGCGCCAGCCGCTTTTTTCCCGGCGCCTCGTTGCGCGATTCCCAATCCAGCACGGCGGAATGAAAGGTCGATTTCGCAAGCGGATCGGGAATTTCATCGCCGTATTTCGCGTAGGCCCAGGCGTATTCGCTGCGCCGGCCTTTGCGCACGGCGTCGGCGAGATCGCCCTTGAAATCGCAAAAGAACGGGAACGGCGCCTTCGAGCCCCACTCTTCACCCATGAACAGCATCGGGGTCATGGGCGCCAGCAAGCCAATTGCCAGCGCGGCCTCGATGGCCTTCGGGTCCGCGATACTTTCGAGCCGGTCGCCAAGCGCGCGGTTGCCGATCTGATCGTGGTTCTGCAGGAAATTGACGAAGGTGGTGGGAGCAAGCTTGCGGCTCGGCTCGCCGCGCCGCTTGCCGCCCCAAAAGGCGGAGACTTCGCCCTGGTAGACAAATCCCGACGCAAGCGCCCGGGCGAGATCGTGACTCGGCGAACGCTGATAGTCGCCGTAATAGCCTTGCGCTTCGCCGGTCAACAAGACATGCCAGACGTGGTGATAGTCATCGTTCCATTGTCCGCGATATTTGCCGCGTAGCGGGTCCTGCGCGGCATCCAGCAGGCTTGCGCGGTTGTCGCTGTTTTCGAGCACGAGATGGATGTGGCGGCCAGTCTCGGCGGCAAGCTTGCCGGCCGCGACGCTGAGATCGTGCAGGATCGCGACTTCGCCGGTTTCCACGATGGTATTGACGGCATCGAGCCGCAGCCCGTCAAAACGGTATTCGCGCAGCCAATACAGCGTATTCTCGATGGCGAAGGCGCGCACCTCTGCCACCCGATAATCGATCGCGCTGCCCCAGGGTGTCTGCGCCTCGGTGAAGAAGCTGGGCGCATAGCGGCCGAGATAATTTCCTTCGGGGCCGAAGTGGTTATAGACCACGTCGAGAAACACCATCAGTCCGCGCAGATGTGCTTCATCGATCAGGGCCTTGAGATCGTCCGGCCGCCCATAGGCGCTGTCGGGCGCGTACCACAATACGCCGTCGTAGCCCCAGTTGCGGGAGCCGGCGAAATCCGCAAGCGGCATCAATTCCAGCGCGGTTATGCCACTCGCCGCCAGATGGTCGAGCTTGCCGATCATGGCGCGGTAAGTGCCCTCCCTGGTGAAGCTGCCGACATGGGCTTCCGTCACGACGGCTTCTTGCCACGGCCGTCCGCGCCAGTGCGAAGCGCGCCATGGATAGCTTGAGTGATCGATGACCTCGCTTGGCCCTGAGACGTCATCAGGCTGAAACGCCGAGGCCGGATCGGGTACATCGATCTCATCGTCGATCCGGAATTTGTAACGTGCGCCGGCCTTTGCGCCTGGCGCATCGGCAGAAAACCAGCCGTTTTCGCCGCGCCGCATGGCTTGAGGTTTTTCCAGCAGCAGATCGACGCGTTTCGCCGCCGGTGCCCACAGCCGAAACGACGCGCCATCCGCTGTCAGCCTCGCGCCGAATTGCCGCTCATTCATGCCGAACCCGCAAAGGCAAGGACCGAGCGCGGAGGGGCCTTCGCATCATTTCCTGACGCGAACTCCGCGACCGTTTCCCTAACGTCCGCGGTGTTCAATAGTTGCTGCCAGCTCTTGTATTCGGGCAGTTTCGGCAATTTGAACGCGATCGCTTCGGGTGCGGCATTCAGCACGATGAAAATCGGCGGCTTCCCGGGCTCAATCGGCCCCAGCACGTAAGCGAGAAACCGGCTCTCCGGAAAATTCCAGTCCTGCTCCTTCATCTCTTCGGCCGCCGGCGTCAGCCACAAGACGCCGTAGGATCCATCGTCGCGCCGTCCATCGAGCCAGCGACGCGAACGCAACTGCGGAAAGCGCTTTCGTATTTCGGTCATCTGGCCGATGAAATCGATCAGGTCGTCGCCTTCGCGATTGAGGCCTTCCCAGTTGATCCAGCCTGTTTCGTTATCCTGGCAATAGGCGTTGTTGTTGCCGGACTGCGAGTTGGCGACTTCGTCGCCGGCCAGGACCAGCGGCACGCCCTGCGCCAGCAGGAGGCACGCGAGCTGGTTTCTTCGCAGCTGGCGGCGAAGCGCTGTTATGGCCGGGTCGTCGGTCGGGCCTTCATGGCCGCAATTGGTGCTGTGGTTTTCGTTGGCGCCGTCGCGATTGTCTTCGAGATTGGCCTCGTTGTGCTTTTCGTTGTAGCTGAATAAATCCTGCAGCGTGAAGCCGTCATGCACGGTGATGTGATTGACGCTGGCGCGCGGCGCGCGGCCGTCGTGGTTGAACAGGTCGGACGAGCCGGTCATGCGGCTGGACACTTCGCCGATCAGGCTGCCTTCGCCAGCCCAATAGCGCCGCATCGCGGTGCGATAACGGTCGTTCCATTCCGACCATTGCGAGGGAAATGCGCCGACCTGATAGCCGCCGAGGCCGAGGTCCCACGGCTCGGCGACCAGCTTCACCGAGGCCAGCACGGGATCTTGCCTGATCGCGGTGAAGAAGGCGCTGTTGCGGTCGAAACCGTTCGGTCCGCGCGCCAGTGTGGTGGCGAGATCGAACCGGAAGCCATCGACGTGACAAACCTCGACCCAGTAGCGCAGCGAATCCATCACCATTTGCAACACGCGCGGATGCTTAAGGTTGACCGAGCTGCCGCAGCCGGTGAAATCGTCGTAGAACCGCGGATTGTCCGGCTTAAGCCAGTAGTAGGAGGCGTTGTCGATGCCGCGGAATGACAGGGTCGGGCCCATATGGTTGCCCTCGGCGGTGTGATTGTAGACGACGTCGAGCATCACCTCGATGCCGGCGTCGTGCAGCCGCGCCACCGTGGTGCGGAAGGCGTCGAGCGGGTTATCCTGGGCGTAGCGCTGTTCCGGCGCGAAATACGACAGCGTGTTGTAACCCCAGTAGTTCGACAGCTTCCTTTCGACCAATATCCTGTCGTCGACGAGGCCGTGGATCGGCAACAGCTCGATGCTGGTGACGCCAAGGCGCTTGAGATGCTCGATCATGGCAGGCGAAGACAGGCCGCCATACGTGCCGCGCAGGTTTGGCGGCACGTCTTCGCGTTTCTGCGTCAGGCCCTTGACGTGCGCTTCATAGATGATGGTGTCTTCCCACGGTATGTTGGGGCGCATTTCGCGGCGGCCCCAATTGAAGCTCTCGTCGACGACGACGGCCTTGGGCATGCCGCGGGCGTTGTCGCGCCGGTCGAACGAGAGGTCCTCCCGCGCGCTGCCGGTGCGATAGGCAAAATGCGCGTCGCTCCATACCAGCCGTCCGGCTAGCCGCTTGGCATAGGGGTCGAGCAACAGCTTGTTGGCGTTGAAGCGGTGACCGTGCTCGGGCTCGTAAGGTCCATGAACGCGATAGCCATAGAGCTGCCCGGGCGAAACGTCGTTCAGATAACCGTGCCAGACGTCTTCGGTGCGCTCGGGCAATTCGATGCGTTCGAGTTCGCGGCGGCCCTGCGGGTCGAACAGGCACAGCTCGACCCTTTGCGCGTTGGCGGAGAACAATGCAAAATTGGTTCCCCGGCCGTCCCAGCTTGCACCGAGGCGTGCGGACGTTCCCGCGGACAGTCGCATGCGTTAGCTTTCCGGTACGAGAAATATAGCAGCCAAGGGAGGGATGGTGAGATTGAGCTCGGGCACCAAGCCGTCCAGCGTTTGGACTTCGCCGACATTCCCGAC
>WNGI01005274.1_pt1 | contig 11613 bp, 10 predicted proteins | sample 5400621 | NCBI WGS metagenome assembly WNGI01 (sample SAMN13153374, study PRJNA577476) | soil metagenome | isolation source: 20 cm soil or saprolite under Garry oak tree replicate 1 | place: USA:California | collected 2016-06-15
GGCTGCAGCGGAGGAACTCACTCGCGCCGTCACCGAGCGCGGCGCGGTGGCCGGAGTTCTCCCGACTTATATTCCGCAGATGCCCGACTTTGGCGATGACCGCTATGACCCTATCTACGCTGCCGCTGCGCGGCTCGACGTAGGCTTGGGATTTCACATGGGCACCTCTGCCGGCTCGCTCGGCGGCCAGCGCTTTCGAAAATTTCTTTCGGCGCACACCATTGATCATCCCGCCGAACAAATGATGGCCCTGATCGCGACGGTCGTCGGCGGCGTGTTCGAACGTTTTCCGACGCTCAGTATCGCTTATCTCGAATCCGGGATCGGCTGGGTGCCCTATATGATGGATCGTCTTAACGAGGAAGTGGAGAAACGCGGGGCGGAAGAAGCGCCGTATCTCACCCAGCTGCCGAGCGAGTACATTAAAAGCGGACGTATCTTCTTCGGCATCGAATGCGGCGAAAAGACTATTCCCGACGCCGTTCGGTGGCAACTCGACCACACGTTGTTGTATTCGTCCGACTATCCGCATTGGGACGGCGACTGGCCCATACGGTGAAAGTCGTGCGAGATCGTTCAGACCTTTCCGACGACACCAAGCGGAAGATGCTGCACGATAACGTCGCGCGCTTTTATAACCTTGAGACTGCAGTGTGAGTTCAGGAGGTGCAGATTTTCGCTGTCGACGTCGCGAAAAGTTAAAACCATTTTCAAGTACCTGACCAGAATTGTCCCATGGAGCCGTACGAAGGGCTAAAACAGGCGAGAGAATCGCGTTCAAGGCGATTAACGATCTGGTCATCAACGAGCCGAAGAACTCTATCTCATAGCTCGTAAAGCCTGCGCCTAATAACCCAATGGCCAGCCATTGATCTTTGACCAGCAAGGGCGCGCCGATGTAGGAGACCAAGCTGTTGCACGCGAAAAATTCCGGCTTGGTCGGTCTGCACATTACGGATGACCAGGGGCGCCTTTCCAAGGCAAGCCGCCGTAAAATCGTCAGAGCTGCAAATGCCGGACTTTGCGCAGTCAGGATTTAGGCGTGTCCGCGCACTATTGGCCATAATCGGCAAAAAATGACCCGCATACCCTGAAGAAGCGCGAAAACGTGGCGGACCGGAAGTCTAGACAATAGCTCATCATTACAAACTGTTAGCGCAATTCCATGGTCATTCGGCATATGATTTGCGCTTAACCGTCGCAGGTTTTTCCCTACTTTTTCAACACTTACGATGGTTACGCGCAGGGAAGAAATCCACGAGCCCTTCGAGCGGTTTACCGCGCTAGAGGAAACTCTGCCGTCGGAATCGGTTGGAAATACCGCGAAGATTACCGGCACGGGTAAATTCTCAGACACCGGTTCACAGCCCAACTACCGCATTCTTACGATCGTCGGTCTCGCCGCGATCTACTTCGTCGCAGCAAAACTCGGATTGAAACTCGCCTACGTTTATCCGAGCGCGAGTACCGTTTGGCCGGGCACGGGAATCGCGCTGACGGCAATGTTGCTTCTCGGCTATCGAGTCTGGCCCGGAATCTTTCTCGGAGCCTTTCTTGCAAACGTGACCACCGCCGGATCGGTTGCGACCTCATTTGGCATTGCATTGGGGAACACCCTTGAGGGGTTAATCGGTGCATGCTTACTTGATCGGTTCGCTAACGGTCGCAACGTTTTTGATCGTGCCCAGGATATTTTGAAGTTTGTCTTCCTGGCCGCAACGCTGAGCCCCGTCGTGAGTGCTACCATTGGAGTGACAAGTCTTTTCCTGGGCAACTTCATCCCAGCGCAGGATTTCGCATCGATCTGGTTCACATGGTGGTTAGGAGACACCATCGGTTCGGTGTTGCTTACACCCCTTCTGGTTCTGTGGAGTATCAATCCCCACATTCGCTGGAATCTCAGTCAGGTTTTCGAGAGGGTCTTGTTTCTAGCTTTCTTCCTATTTGTCAATTTGGTTGTTTTCGGGGGTCTGATTCCGTTGTCAAAGGAAAATTATCCATTGGAGTTTCTCTGCGTCCCGTTTTTCATTTGGGCGGCGTTCCGCTTCGGCCCGCGCGAAACGGCAACGGCCGTGGTCGTATTGGCCGGGATCACGATTTGGGGCACGCTTCAGGGGCACGGTCCATTTGCCACGCGCAGCTCCGGGGAGAGCTTGCTCTTATTGCAATCGTTCATGGGAGTCAAAGCAGTGATGAGTTTGGTGCTCTCGGCTCTGGTTGCGGGTTATAGACGCGTTGAGACCGAGCTGTTGCATCTGGCGGTTACCGATCCCCTGACCGGACTATCAAACTACCGCAAATTCATCGACGCGCTCGATGGCGAGATCAAACGCGCATCGCGTACGGAACGGTCTTTTGCGATTCTATTCCTGGACGTGAACAACCTAAAAGTCATCAACGATCAGCTCGGCCACGTGGCCGGCAACCAGGCACTCTGCCGGGTGGCGAATGCTCTGCGAGGGTCGTGCCGTTCCATCGACACGGTCGCGCGTTTCGGTGGCGATGAGTTCGCCGTGATCCTTCCCGAGGCCGACGCAGAGGCTGCCCGTCAAGTTGCCGACCGAATTGACAATCGGCTGGCTCAAGATCACGATGGCCCATCGATAAGCGTGAGCGCCGGCATCGCAGTATATCCGGCGGATGGTGACCGCAAAGAATCTCTCGTGAGTGCTGCTGATCACGTCTTGTATCAAGCTAAAGGTCGCGGTCGAACGGACCGTCAGATAAGATCCTAATCCCTTAATTAACGGCTACGTTCGCATGGCGCAATAGGATTTTGCGCGTTGCGGCCGGGCGAGAGTGGAAGCTTCCCAGAAGCAGTCGGCGTTCTCTACCCTGGCACAATGACCGTACAGGGTGTTGGACAACGACCTGAAACACGCGGTAGGCCCGCATCATGGTGAACGTCTGGCGGTGGGCGACGATCAACCCAACTCTCCCATTTCAGGGTATTGCGCATCGCAGACGTTTAATTTCGCCGAATCTAAGTTACTGGATACTCCCGAAGAACGCCCTCTTGCCGTGACCGGGGTGCTCGGAGGCTAGGGCCGACAGGTTATCTTATCAAATTTCGCTTTTCCTGATTGAATCGTGTTTCGAAAACGAGCAAAGTATTCTCTAGAAAGCCAGGACAGGCCTAAAGGCGTCAGGAGGTCATTATGTCGGCGAATGCATGGGAGTTTCACAATCAGCTCACGGCGATTTTAAATGGCGCCCGAAAGAACGGGAAACCTTTCGTCGACGTGACATCGGGTCATCTCTACAAACAGGCAGGCGGGCAGGCGGCTGCCGATCCCAAGCTGCCGCTTTGTTGCGATGTGATGCGAAAAATGATGCGCGCGGGTGATTCGGTTCTGAAGGAACCGGCGCGCGGCCAAGCGACGACACTAACGATTCGTTATATGCTCTGAGACGCGGTGTGATTGGGCTCGAATCAGAACGTCTTCAATTCTGACGGTTGTCACTTCCTGTCCCGAAAATCCTGTCTGTAATTTCCTTCCTGAAGGAAAATCCGATTATTCCTGACCCTGCACGGCTGGGGTAAATAGTTGTTAGACCGAAGAACTGCGGTCTGGCATGTAATTTGTTTCATCCATGCGCGTATCGTCATGACCGCGACCGGTAGTCCGTCGAACCAACTCCGAATCATGCGATAATAATGAAACCTGTCTCTTTTATCGCCGTACTTGCCGGGCTGCTCCTTATAATATCTTTGACGCCAATTTACGGTGCGGAAGCCAACAAGAAACGCATAACTCCAGTCGTTGAGCGCTCCACCCCTCCTGCCTCAAACCAAAAAAAGCTCCAGGCGACGCGCAAAATGCTCATTGAGCGAATGAGAGCATCGCGGCAACAGCTGAATGATTCGCTGCCACTCTACGAGGAAAAATTGGCCAATCAGACCGCCGATTTTGAAACTAAAAAGAAGCTCTACGAACAGGACTTAATTGCGCGGCGAGATTTCGAGAACAGCCAGCAGGTGATGACCAACACACGGCTGGAAACGGAGCGAATCCGACAATTGATCGCCGAAGACGACGTTGCGCTTTCGCTCACGGAAGAAGTCGCTGAGGAAGAGATGGCGCGATTGCCGAAGTTGGCGTTGGGGGCTTATGACGAGACTCCGACCTTGATTCGTTACAACGGCCCCGCGAACTGGTCGACGGCGGACACCGGCAAGATCGCCAGGTTTTATAGAACGCATTTTGGTCATCGGCTGCCCGTGAGCGCCATGGGCCAGTCGTTGACCCATGACCGCATGGGATTCGATCATCGGGACGCGGTCGACGTCGCGGTATCGCCGGACAGCGCCGAGGGCCGCGGCTTAATGGCATACTTGCGCAAAGCTCGCATTCCCTTTCTGGCCTTTCGGGGTAAGGTCCCGGGCATGTCGACCGGAGCACACATTCACATTGGCCGACCGTCGCCGCGCTTGATGGAAGTGAGGCAGCGATCGATCCAGCCAGCGCCTTTGGAGCGGAGCACTGAAGGCGGCTGAAGCGCCGGTTCCAAGCCGGTCGCCGTAGCCAAAATCAATGATTTCGTGATTGTTGGCGGACGCGGGAAGTTTCTCTCTAGAAGCTGCGGCTGACTTAACGTATACTTCTACTGTTTTCTGCTATCGCCTGAACACGAAGGCCTAGCGGGCGCGGTTGCGTGCACGGTAAGTTCTCGTTAGTCTTTTTCTTAGCAAAGTCATGCTGCCTGTTCTCGACCCCGACGGTATTCTTCATTTCAACAAGTAGCCATCCGGCTTGGAGCCACACCGCCGTGGTCGAAGACAACGCTTTTCCTGCATCGTTGGGGGGTTGAATGCGTAAATGGATCATCGCCAGCGGCGTCTTAGTCGTTCTCATTGCCGGTGTTTTCATCGCTTTGCTCAATATCAATGCGCTGATCGCGCGCAACAAGAGTTATCTGATCGAGCAAGCCGAGCAATCTCTCGGGCGGAAAATCTCGGTCGGCGACGTCGAGGCTACGTTGTTCAGTGGTATCGGAGCGCGCTTGATCAACTTCACCATGGCTGACGACCCAGGCTATGCGTCCGGTGATTTCGTGCGCGCGAAGGATGTCCAGGTTATTGTCAAGTTTTGGCCTCTGCTGAAGAAAAGTGTGCAAGTCAAAAAAGCGATTCTGAACGAACCGGTCATTCAGCTCGTGCGCAACCCGGACGGAAGCTTCAATTTCTCCACCATTGGAAAGAAACTTAAAGAGAAAAAAGAAGCCGGCGAAAAAGAAAAGAAAGAACGCGCGCCTAAAGAGGAACGCGAGTCTGCATTCCTCATCACGCTCGTCGATATTTCCGGTGGAAACGTCCGTTACATCGACAAGAAGGATGGCACCGATCTACAACTGCGGCAAATCGATCTTAAGGTCGAAGATCTCGACTTCGATAAGCCATTTGCGGTGAAACTCGCGGCAGCGGTTTTTGCCGATAAACAGAACCTAAAGCTGACGAGCAAGATTGGCCCGCTCCGTACAGACGGCGAATTCAAGCAATTTCCGGTGGACGGCGAGCTTGATATCGATCCGCTCGATACGACCCAGTTGAAGGCGGCGTTGCCGAAGTTGAAAACCGCTTTGCCCAAGGATCTCGATCTCTCGGGCGTATTTCGGATTAAGGATCTTAAATTCAAGGGAATGCTAAAGGATCTGGCGCTCAACGGTGAGATCGAAGGCACCAACGGCGCTCTGCGCTACGGCAAGACGTTTCAAAAAGCCGCGGGCATTCCGCTCACGCTTAACGCTGATGCGCACTACAGCGCCGACAAAGTCAGCATCCGCAGAGGTCGGCTGAAGCTTCATACCTTGGAGCTTGTCACCGCGGGAGACGTTCAGTTCGGTGATGTGACCGTGCTTAATCTGTCGGTGGATTCTCAACCGGCGACTCTCGATGGCTGGGACAAAATTATTCCCGCCATCGCGAGCTACCAATTGGCGGGCACCATGGACGTCAAGGCGACCGTGCGCGGCAAAGTCGGCAAAGGAGCCGCGCCGCAAATTCAGGGCACGCTTAACCTTAAGAAAGCCAGCGCCAAACCGCCTGAGTTTCCCAAGCCGATCGAGAATCTCGATACGAAAATCAATTTCACCGGACAAAGAGCGGATATCAGCGACATGACGCTGAGCTTGGGGAAATCGCGCATCCGCTTGGTGGCGGCGATCGAAAAATTTTCGCCGCTGACCCTGACTTATAAAATGTCGACTGCGGAGCTTTGGCCGGCGGATTACAGCGCGTCGCTCGCCGACGAGCGCAAGGCTGATGTGATCCGCAATTTGCAGAGCGAAGGACAGTTCAGCATGGCGGGCGACAACATGGTGTATCAAGGCAAGCTCAACTCGGCAGAGGGCAAGCTTTACAACGTCGTCTACAAGGGACTCGATGCGACGCTTTCCCTGGCGGACAAAGTCGCCAATATCAAGAGTCTACGGGTAAACGCACTGAGCGGCAATCTGCAGGTGGAAGGCGAGTATTCCTTCAAAGAGCCGGTGCCCCGTTTTTCTCTCGCGTCGAAAGTTCAGGGCATCGACGTTAAAGAGCTCTATTCGGCGCTGGACGCCAAAGCCGAACGGGATATTCGCGGAAAGCTGAATGCTGACATGAAGCTTGCTGGCAGCGGCCAAAATTGGGAAGCTATTAAACCAACGTTACGCGGGCAGGGCGACGCGGAAGTGTTGCAGGGAGCGCTGCTCAATTTCAATATCGCTGAAAGCGCGCTCAACGGCATTACCGGCATGCCGGGCTTGACGAATATCATCAGTCCCTCGCTGCGTACCAAATACCCGGAGACTTTTACGGCCAAAGACACGGAGTTCAAAGAATTGAAAGCCAACTTCGATTTGGCTGACGGTCGGATGAACGTCAAAAATTTGCGCATGTCGGCGGCGGAGTTCGTTGTGCAGGGAAACGGCTGGGCGGATTTCGACCGGAAAGTTGACTTTCGAGCCACGCTGAGTTTTTCCCAGCGCCTGTCCGCCGATCTCAGCCAATCGGCTCGTGAAGTCAAGTATCTTTTAAATAACCAAGGACAGCTAGAAGTGCCGTTTGCTTTAACCGGCAAGATGCCCAATGTGAAACCCAAGCCTGACACGCGTTTTCTCGGCCAGTTGGTGCAACGCGGCTTTATGCGCAAGGGAACCGAGGAACTACAAAACCGGTTTCTCGGCGGCGGCAAGGACTCCACCGCAGAGAAAGACGAGCCCCCGAGCGATAGCGGCAAGAAAAAAAAGAAAAATAATACTGAAGATATGATCCGCCGGGGTCTCGAGGGGTTGTTCAAACGCTAAGCATGAACGTTTCGACCACCAGGAGATTCCGGCGACGATTGAACCTTAACCGTGCCGCCGCCGGTTACGCCGCTTTGTAAGCCAGCCTTTTCATCTTTTGCGTGTTTTTACCCTCGATACGCAACAGTCCGGTGGCGGCGACTCGTTTGGGCGAATGCACGTCGCCTTCGTTGTAGATATGCGCCATTCCTGGTTTCAGCGCATAGACTCGCGCGCGCCGAACCTTTCCTGGTCTGCCTTCAGCAGCGGGTTCGATGACTTCCCAGTCGCTCATTTCGGTCTCTCCGAACGCTTGCCCGTAGATCGCCCAGGAGCTGCCGTGATCGTGGGGATTCGCTTCTCTGGCGTCGCGATTGACATGGGCGCAAACGCAAAAGCCCAGTTCCGGATCTTCGTAAATAATTTGCCGGTCAGGTGTGTTGTCGTTGACGTAAGTCGCAATAAACTTTTCGTCTTTGAGCGCTTCTTGCACCAGCGCGCGAACTTTTTCACGCCCCGCCCGGTTAGGATCTTCTTTCAGGATACGATGAACATCGGCTGCGAATGATTCGAGTGTAAACCCCATTGCAGTTCTCCTTTCTCGTTTCAATATCCTTTAACCAAAGATCGTGACCAGCGTCAATGCGTGCAAAAAACAAGCGCGGGTGGCGAAAGCGGCGTTCACGCGGCCGCCGCGCCGAGCATCGCAGCAATGTCAGCTGTACGGAATCAGGGCGTCGCGCCCGCGGCGGTAGCGGCGCGCCGATTCATTAGGATTACGATTCACGAAGAAGCGATGAAACATGGGATGATGCAAACTGCGAACTTCATGCTCGACTTGGAAAATCCGACTATCCGTGTCGGGATCGATGATTTCTTTGAAGCGAAACTGATGATTGCGCACTTCCTCCGAAATCAGGTCGCGATCCTTGAGAAAAGCATACGGGTGGGAAAAGTTCGATACGTAGATGGCGATATGGTGCCCGTCGTAGGGAGGCGACGGCTCATCGCTTTCAGAGAAGACCAGCGACTGACTGCGGCCGATCTTCACTCGCGCTCTTATTCCGTCATCGCCGGAGTCGCTCGTGGCCGGTGCGCCGAGCACTTGGTCGTAAAAGCGAGCGATGGGCGCGGCGCGGCCGCGCTTGACCAGGAACTCGACATAGGGAATTCCGAGCGCTATGTCACCGAATCTCGGTTCGGCGGCATAGCAGCGAAAGCGATTTCCCCAGGGACAGGTCACCGCGATATGACTTGTCTCGATTGACCAGCCGAATTTGGTGCCCGCCAGCGGCTTTTCGACGGCGCCGAGCCTTTCCTTGAGGGAGTCAAGGTCGGGCAAGACGATGCCGATATGGCCGTGAATTACTTGCACCGGTCGAACCGGCAAGTGAAATTGTTGTTCGCCGACGTTCGCCCACATGTTGTGAACGCCGATGTTGAAGTACGGATCCCGCGTAAACCCCATCCCGACGATGTAAAAGAGCGTGGCCAATGTTTGGTCGGGAACTTGGAGATTGACATGTTCCAAATGGACGATATTGCCTACGTCTTCGTTGGTATATTCCATCGTCATAACCTGATCATCGGTGCATCCGACAGATGCCTGGTCAGGCTCGCCACGCGTCGCCCGAAAGGTTCAGTCGCTCGCCGCTTCGGCATTGCTCCGGATCCAATCTTTGAGCGCTTTTTCTTCCTCGCCTTTGTGCGCATGATGCATTTTTGCATGGAGCCATCCCAACTCCACGACTTCTTCCAAAGCGCCGGAGATCGCGACAGTGCAACCCTGATCGCTGGGATACTTCCGACAATCAATTTTGACTCGATTGGCCATAAAATATGCTCCTTTCTAAAAACGTTTTGGGTCAATAAAAAAGATTTGAGCCGCAACGACTCTATCGCTCCGTTGCACCACAGGACAACAGACAAGGAACATTCCGGGCGCTATCCCTTCGCTTTACTGAAAATATTTCCTGTACTCTTCCATCAATGGATTCAACCGGTCGGCGAGCGTAATATCATCGGCGATCATTTTGAATCGACCGAGCTCCTCTTGCGGGATATCGGAGCGGGAGACGACGCGGCCGAGATTTTTCATCAGCGTCTGCGCCTCGCGCGAGAGCATGTAATCGATAAACAGCTTGCCGGCGTTCGGATGAGGGGCGGCGGCGGCGAGACCGAGCGGATGCATGTTCTTGGTGACAAACGGCAGCGGCGCGACGCCCAGCGGAGCGCCTTCCTTTTTAAAGCGCAACACCTGGTTGTCGTAGACAAAGCCCAAGTTGAATTCTCCCGCTGCGACAAACTGCGTGATCAAGACTTGCGAGGCGCGGTACTGCAGCTCCTGGCGCCCGAAGGCTTGCATGAATTTTTTGCCTTTGTCGTCGCCCATCACGCGCATCATGGTGCCGTACCAGGCATACTGTCCTTCGGGAAATCCGATGGCGCCTTTCCAAGCCGGGTCGAGAAGATCTTCATAGGCGCGCGGCATTTTTTCCTTGGCGACGAGCCGGGTGTTGTAGGTGACCACCCGGACGTTGGAATACATATCGACCCAGTATCCCCCGCGGTCCTTCGAGTCGGCAAAAAAGGCGTTGAACTCGGGCGACTGATAACGGCCGAGGAGCCGCGCTTTGTTGAGCAAATGCATTTCGAAGCCGCTGTTGCTGACAACGTCGAACAGGCCGCGCCCGGCGCGGTGTTCGGTCAATATGCGTTGCAGCAGTTTTTCGCTGCCGAGCCGCGAGATTTCCACTTTCAGGAATGGATATTTGGCTTGAAAGGCATCGGCAAGAAGTTTGCTCTCGGTGGCAGCCATGGTGGTGTAAAAACTCACCGAGCCTTCCTTGCGAGCGAGATCGAGAGGTTTCTCGTCGGCAGCCTGCCCAGCGGGTGAAAAAAATCCGCTCAGCGACGCGGTGAAGATAATCAGTTGCAGCGCGCGCGGGGTCGTCACTTCCGCTGCCAGATCTCGGCAATCTCACCCGCCGTTGCGATGTCGAAGTGGGTTTGCTCCATCAGCTTCAAAGCCAATTCATGCAGCTCCCGGTTGCGCGAGCCGACGCAGTCTTTGAGGACGACAACGTCGTAGCCCAGATTGCGCGCGGTGCGAGCCGTGCCTTCGACGCCGCCCTCGGTGGCGACTCCGCCGATCAGGATCGTGCGCACGCCGTTGCTGCGCAGAATGAGATCGAAGTCGGTGCCGACGAAACCATCGGGCCGACGCTTCTGGAAGACGATATCTTTCGGCTGGGGTTTGAGCTCATCGACGATTTCCCTGTCCCTAGGATCCTCTTTTTCCTTGAGCAACTGATTCGGATCCGTAGCTTTCGCCCGCTTCATGCGCACGCGCACCCAGACGCCGGCTTCTTCTTTGAGCAAATCGAAACCGGTTTGCACGGAATAGAAAACCGGCACGCCGATTTGGCGGGCGTGGGCGGAGAGCGATTTTAGATTGCCGAGGATGTCTTTGTAGTTAAACGCGTTTGGGCCAATGGCATTCTCCATGTCCCAAATCAACAACGCCGTTCGCTTGGGGTCAGCGAGCTCCGCCAAAGTGGCTGGGATTTGCTTTCCACCGATCTCATACATGATTCACCTCCGTGATCTGCTGGAGCATACTCGGAGAAAAGCTTCCGCGTCAACGGCGAATTTTCACCATTGTAACGGTTACATTGCCAGCTCGGCGGTCCTGTGGTAAGCGTCCCGGAGATCGGAACTTCCGTTCCAACGAGGGGAAGGAGAAAGGGGGCGCTTATGACCGTGAACCGTTACGGACTCGTGATTGTGATCGCACTGCTCCTGCTGGCTACGTCGGGGTCTACGGCCGAGGTGGCGCTTGATTACGATGTTTATCGAAACCGCGTCGAACCGATTTTCTTGAAGAAACGGCCCGGCCACGGGCGGTGCTACAATTGTCACGCGGAGAGCAACAACGCCTTTCGTCTGCAGAAGCTTTCACCTGGAAGTAAGTCATGGTCCGAGGAACAATCTCAGCGGAATTTCCAAACGATTATTGCCCTGGTGGTCGCGGGCGAACCCGATGCGAGCAAGCTACTGCTGCATCCACTCGCGCCGGAGGCCGGTGGACTCGCGTTTCATTCCGGCGGTAGACAATTTAACTCGAAGAACGATCCCGATTGGAAAATCCTCGCGCAATGGGTGCGCGGTCAAAAAAATTAGCTCGGCAGTGCGGACAAATTGTCAGAGAATCTTTGCGCGCGTGCCAAGCGCGCTGTTTTTCCCATGCATTTGCGCCGCGTTAAAAAAAGCGGTGACAGCGTCTAAGAATTCCGTTGTCACCGCTTGATCGAGCGTCAATTTTTAGAAAATGACTTGTCGTCTTAG